>JAESGH010000514.1_pt1 | contig 13615 bp, 12 predicted proteins | sample 9269641 | NCBI WGS metagenome assembly JAESGH01 (sample SAMN14515345, study PRJNA621665) | algae metagenome | isolation source: Phormidium tanganyikae FI6-MK23 and co-occurring heterotrophs from granitic... | place: USA: Fort Irwin, California | collected 1998-05-24
TACTTACCGGAGCGAACAATCGTCACAGGAGGGAGAGGTTGCAGTTCAAGTGCCAAAAGTACGAGACAGAACGGGGAGTGGAATTAAGTTCAATTCGAGCTTGTTACCGCCGTACCTGAAGCGTTCGCGTTCAGCCGAAGAAGTATGACCGTGGCTGTACCTCAAAGGCATCTCTACGGGGGATTTTGGCGAAGCATTATCGTCACTGTTGGGAGCGGATGCAGCCGGGTTGTCGTCGAGTACGATTAGTCGATTGAAAACGAAATGGATTGAGGAACAGGAACAATGGCAGCATCGGAGCCTGAAAGGTAAGAGCAAAAAAAGCGCTCAGAGATATCTATCTCGCTGCCACCAAAGTCGATGCGGAAACGGCGTTTGAGCGACTCATCAAAACTTACGAAACTAAGTATCCGAAGGCTGTCGAATGCTTGAGCAAAGATCGCACAGCACTGTTAGCGTTTTACAATTTTCCCGCAGAACACTGGATGCACATTCGCACCAGCAATCCGATTGAATCAACCTTTGCTACCGTCCGATTGAGAACGGACAAAACCAGAGGTTGTGTGTCGCAGTCAAGTCTATTATCGCTCGTGTTCAAGTTAGTGCAATCGGCGCAAAAACGCTGGTTACGCATTCAGAAATTTAATCGATTAGCAGAGGTGATTGAAGGTGTGAAATTTACAGACGGAATTCGCTTTGATGAGCGCGATCGTTTAAACCAGAAAGATGCGGCTTAATTCTCAAATACACCACATTTGATAATATCTCTAGATTGGACAATTCCAAACCAGGATACAACTCATTATCTCGCTGTGTCCCGCTCCCCATCAGCGGCGGCACGGTGTAAATCGTCTCCACACGATCGAGACTCGTCACGGGGGACACTGCTGCTCTGTTTCCAGCCAAAGTTCCGCTTCTGCTTGTGCCGTCAGTTCCAGGGCCATTGGAGTTAGTTAATGAAAATTGATCTCAAGTATCTCTGGAACGAGATTTGAAAGTCAAGATATTGTGCTGGGGTTTCATCCGCCCTTTCTACGGGAACTCAGCGAGTATGGAGTGTCCTAAGACATGGATGGAATTTTGGCGCAGAATTGTTCCAATGATTAGGCTACCGAGTCTTGACGCACAGCGAAAGTCCATTTTGGCGGTTAGCGGAACTTTTTTTGAATGCTAGACGGGCTTTTTTTGTAATGAATGCCCTTTTTAGCATGATGTTTTGTATAGTGAGGCTGCTGTGCTGATGGGAATCAGTGTGTTAGTCATTCAGAATTTAGGACGGCAAATTCAGGGCAAGTGGATTTGGAAGCATCTTAATTTTGAGTTGCATCCAGGAGAGCGATGTGCGATCGCAGGTGAAGCCGGAGCCGGAAAGTCTTTGCTGTTGAGAGCGATCGCTGCACTCGATCCGATTCAAACTGGCAATTTGGCATTTCAAGGAAAGAATCTATCGGATTGGTTTATTCCTCAATATCGAACTCAAGTTCTGTACTTACATCAGCGTCCTGCATTACTCGAAGGAACGGTTGAACAGAATCTACAAGTCATCTATAAAATGACAGTTCATCGATCTCGCGATAGCTATCAGAAACAGAGAATATTAGAGTATCTATCAATCTTAGGACGCTCAGAGGACTTTCTCGATCGTCCAACTCATGCTCTTTCGGGTGGCGAAGCTCAAATCACAGCTTTTTTACGTGCTTTACTCTGTTCTCCATCTGTGTTGCTCTTCGATGAACCGACTGCATCGCTGGATGCTCGAACTGAACAGCAGTTTGAACACTTAGTCCAGTGCTGGCAGCAAGAAGACCCTAAACGATCGTATTTCTGGACAAGCCATGATCCAGAACAATTAGAACGAATGACCGATCGACGATTAACCCTTAAACGTTTATGACCACATCCTACATTCCCATCGACAACGGACAGCTTGCACTCGCAGCAATGCTCATTCTGATTAACTTAGTCTTGTCGATCGCATTGCAGCTAAGACTAGAAAAACAGTTGGGAATTGCGTCCCTTCGGATGACGGTTCAGCTATTGTTGATTGGTTATATTCTGAAGTGGATTTTTACCTTACAGTCGCCTTGGTTAGTCTTAGCGGTAACTTTAGCAATGACGCTTTTAGCAGGACAATCTGCGATCGCAAGAACCAAACGCCGCTACCGAGGCATGTTCTGGAATAGCTTTGTTTCGATTTTTGCATCCTCAGCCTTGATGATCGGCGTGACGGTTGTAGGTATCATTCGCGTTGAGCCGTGGTACAACCCGCAGTATGTCATCCCGATGTTAGGAATGGTACTTGGAAATGCTTTGACTGGAACTTCTCTGGCGCTCGATCGCTTAACCGAAGATCTCACGGTTCGACGCGACCAGATCGAATCGTTGTTAGCTTTAGGTGCAACTCGATGGGAAGCTGCCCAGCAAACCATTCAAGAAGCAATCCGAACAGGCATGATTCCGACGATCAATCAGATGATGGTGATGGGAACCGTGAGCTTACCTGGAATGATGACCGGACAGATCATTGCAGGGGCAAGTCCAACCGATGCGGTGCGATATCAAATCGTGCTGATTTTTGCGATCGCAGCAGGAACCGGACTCGCAACGATTGGTATTGTATTATTAGGATTTCGATCTTTGTTTAATGTTCAACATCAACTGAGGCTCGATCTATTACACTTCAACGACTAGAACATAAAGGAGCTTCATCCATCTACTGCAAATTAATATCAATTACGTCAAGATACTCTTGAGGCTTGCGCCCTGCTCCTTGTCGGCCCTATGGCAGTATTCTGTGGCGGGCAGTGGATTCGGAGGGGAATGTGCTGGATGTCGTGCTACAACGGCATCGGGATACAAAGGCGGCGGAGCGATTCTTCCGCAAACTCCTGAAGCAACAAAACTTTGTGCCACGAGTGATCGTAACTGACAAACTCAAGAGTAAAGCCGCCAAGAAACGAATCATGAAGAACATGGAACATCAACAGCATAAAGGATTGAATAATCGAGCGGAGAATTCACATCAACCGACCCGAACGCGAGAACGACGAATGCGGCGATTCAAATCTCCAGGGCAAGCCCAACGATTTCTATCTGTATTTGAACCGATTCGAGAACACTTTCATCCCAAACAACTAAACCAGTACGATTATTCTACATTCGGGTTAAGCTGACAGTACCCCTGCGTCAACGATTTGAGGATTGGCAAGAAATCGCTTGTATGAAATTTGCTGCATAAAATTGAGCAACGCTGAATGGTCAAGGATTCTTGTGCTTAATTTTGAACATTCGTGGTTAATTTGACAATGCCATTGACACAGACGATCGCTTCTATTTGAGCAATGGGTCGTCGCGGTTCCCCCAACGTGGCGTGGGAGGGCTAATGGTTTATCTTAAGTCAGGCGAAGTCCTTCCGGGAATGCCTCTTGTCAACCCGAAACCGTTCTTGCCAGTTGGCTGTCTACGGGCTGGTGCTGGGGTAGTTGAATGATAAAGGTGGTTCCTCGACCCACTTCACTCTCAACTGCAATTCGCCCACCGTGCAAGTCCACACATCGTTTCACCATCGTCAGTCCGAGTCCCGTGCCCGGAGTATTACCCACGTTGCTCGCCCGCTGAAACGGTTCGAATAAATGCTGTTGTGCGTCCGAGGGAATACCAATTCCCGTGTCTCGAACTTGGAGGGTGACTTGTTGATCCGTACAAGCAAGGTCAAAATAGACTGGGATTCCTTCGGGAGAATACTTGATAGCGTTGGACAGGAGATTCGTGAGGATGTGTCTCAGGAGCTTTTGATCCAGGTCAGCCCGCTCACAGTCCCCTTGGTGGTGGAACACGATGGAGTGATGTGAACCCGTACTGAATTGCATTTCCTCGACCAAGCGTTGACAGAACTGCTTCAATTCCAAAGGAGCTGACTCAAACTTGAAACTGCCGCCTTCGACCCGACCAATCGCCAATAAATCGTTCAACAATTGATCCATCCTGCGGACGGATTGTTGGATCATATATAGGAACTCGCGCCGTCGCTCTTCGGACAAATGGTGGTTGTCGTGCTCCAGCATTTGAGCACATCCCAAAATTGAGGTCATTGGATTGCGGATTTCATGCGCCGCCATCGACCAGAACCGAGATTTCAGCTCGCTCAACTCTTTTTCTTTCTCTAAAGCGACGCGAATGGCGGTTTCTGATAATTGGCGACGCAGAGCCACCTCGATCGCCACATGTAAATCCCGCTCATCAAACGGTTTCACAATGTACCCAAAGGGTTCGGTCGCTTTTGCGCGTTGTAATGTCGCCTCATCAGCGTAAGCCGTTAAATAAATGACGGGTGTCTCATACTTGGCTCGAATTTGTTCTGCAGCTTCGATGCCATCCATCTGACCTTTGAGCCGGATATCCATTAAGACTAGATCGGGTCGTAATTCGGCGACCTTTTCAATCGCTGCTTCTGCGGAGGCAACCGACGCGGGGACAACATACCCCAACTTCTTTAATCGCTTTTCGATATCTCGAGCAACGATTCGTTCGTCCTCCACGACTAAAATCCTTTCAGCAACCATAATTATGCCTTCCCACTATTGTCTAGTTCTGAAAATGTGATCGTAAAGGTCGTTCCCGCTCCTACAGTTTGATCCAGGTCGATCGTGCCCTCGAGTTGCTCGGTGAAGACACAGACTAACTCCAAGCCGAGGGAATCGGTGTTGCGAAAGTCGAGGTCTGGTGGAAAGCCAATCCCATTATCGCGAACGGTTAAGGTAAATCGATGATTTGCAGTCGGGGTAATCTCAACCCGAATTTCATTGTCTGGGGCTGGAGTTGGAAAGGCATGTTTCAAGGCATTGGAGACGAGTTCGTTGATGATTAAGCCGCAGGGAATGGAGGTGTCAATCGTGAGCCAAACGCCTGCCGCTTCAGTTCGTAACACGACTGCCCCTACATTCGCTGCATAGGAGCGCAGCAAATTGTCTGCTAAGTCTCGAATGTATTCCTCAAAGTTGATCTTGAGGAGATTACTCGATTGATGCAGCTTCTCATGAATCAGCGCCATCGAACGGATGCGATTTTGGCTGTCCTTAAATAGGGCAAGGACTCGGTCATCCTTGACGTAATCCGATTGCAGTCGCAAAACGCTCGAAATCACCTGCAGATTATTCTTGACTCGGTGGTGAATTTCTTTCAGGAGGGCTTCTTTTTCTTTCAGCGATAGCTTGAGCTGCTCCTCGGTGCGCTGGCGCTCGTCCAGTTCGGTCTGGACTTGCTGATACAGCTCGGATTGCTGAATCGCGATCGCCATGTGCGTTGCGAGTTGCTTCAGGAGATCCACTTCAAACGAGCGCCAGCGTCTGGGTCCAGCACAGTGATAGGCACACAATAATCCCCACAGGTGGTCTCCTTGCAGAATCGGAACGACCAAGCTGGCTCGCACATCATAAAGCACCAAAATGTCAATATGACACTGAGTTAACCCCGCAGTGTAAATATCTTCGCAAACTTGCGTGCGTCCTTGTTTATAAGCTTGGGCATAGTTTTGTCCAAAGCACGTATCCCGAATGCTGCTATGGAGCGCCGGTCTCCACTCATCTGCGACCGACTCGACCACAACGGTGCCGCTCCAGTCGGGGTGGAACTGGTAGATAATCACCCGGTCGGTTTTGAGAAATTGTCGGACTTCCTCGACGCTTCTCTGAAGGATATCGGTTAAGTTGAGGGACTCCCGAATATGCAGCGCCATCGCAGCGAGAATCTGGCTGCACTGCAACTGTTCCAGCAAGCCGACTGGATTCTCGAGCAGATGGAGATCGACTTCGGGGCGTGAGCCTTGAGCTGGTTCGGATTCTGAGACCCTGAATTGCTCGATCGAGCGCTGTAGTTGATCCACCGCTTGGTGTATCTCGGTGAGGTCGAGTGTATATAAAAAACTCGTCGGCGAGACGACATCTAAGAGCTCGTCTTCAGGTCCACACACCCCAAATCGCTGCACTTTGGCTTGCTGCATCTTCCAATAAGCTACCAGTGTTGACTCGGTAGATGCGAAGCGCAGGAAGGGGGTACTCATCACCATTTGGGCTGGGATCTGCGATAACTTCAGCCCTAATGACCAAAGCTGAAGCACATGCCGCTCGAGCAGCAATCCCACGGGTTGAGCATCCTGCTGCGTCTCGTCCATGACCGTAAGCACGACACAATCGACTTGATGCTCGACCATGAGTTGGGCTAACTCGAGTACAGATGTGGTTGCCAGGGCTTGCACCACGGGCGGAGATACAATCTCGGCCAACGGCTTTGATTTGAGGAATTCGTCCAACGGTAAGACATGACGCAGACTGGCTGGGGTAATGAGTCCGAGCCATTGCTCGTGCTCATCCACCACGGGCAGGTGCTGAATCCGATGCTGACGCAGATGAGCGAGGGCGGTAAACGCTGTTTGATCCAAAGAAGGGGTGATGGCGATGACCGGTCGCCGCACAACATCAGCAATTTTTACCGCGGTTAAATCTCGCCCTGAGACAATTGCCTGGAGGGCATCCCGTTCGACGAACACCCCGAGAAGTTGCACCCCGTCTACGATCAGCAGTCCACTCGCGCGAGCTTCGCTCATCAAGATGGTATTGAGCGAGAGTTCCAACCCCGGAAGCACGCAACTACTCTGCGCTTTGCTCATCATCGCGATCGCCTCGCTCAGGGAGGTGTCTGGAGACACGGTCAAGGCACGGCGATCAAGGGCAGCGTCTAAAGTGAGGAAAGGGGTGGACGGGTTTTGCGGGTGCATAAAGCGATGAATGTTGAGCGGCAGGACTCGAACCAGAGACTTTTTGCTGAGCCGAGTAGAGCGGATATTACTCAACGCAGGAGGATTGCATTAACTTCTATATAAGCGATAACGATCGAGTTGCAAATATTTCGTTTGATAGAGCTTTATGCTGCTTGCCAGCCTACATCAACCAGATAAGCTTGGTTATTTTAATCTTATCGATAAGTAATATATTTCGTTAAATATCTAAAAATCTCTAGAATTCCTCGATGATGGAGAGAGCAGAGAAGGTGCTGAATATCAACCTTCACCGCGACTTTTAATCTTTCATCAATCCTGAGTTCAGCATGGCGAAGCAAAATGATCGCATTCTCATCGTGGACGACTCGTGGGATAATTTGCGGGTCTTACAAGTGTTTTTAGCAGGCGAAGGATATCAAGTCGAAGTTGCCAATAGCGGGGAGTCTGTGCTGGCTCAAGCGGAAGCCTTCTCTCCCGACGTGATGTTGCTCGATTTAATGATGCCCGGACTGGATGGTTCTCAAGTGATTCAGCGGATTCGACAGTATCCCGTGCTGGATGCGCTTCATTCCAAAACCGATTGAGTTTGACAAGCTGCTTGAACGGATTCGAGGGCTTTGAAGAGTAACGCTTTAACCCAAGCATCGAATTCATTCCCAATTATATGACCCGATGCTTGCGGCTTCCTGCTTTTGTGAAGCGAAGAGGACTGGTGCGTGCTATCCATGTTAAGCACTATCACATTTTCTCGCGTTTCTTGGCTCAATTGCTATGGTCAATAAGTATGAGATTAAACGTCAGTAACGGTTCTGCCTGAGAACGAGCAAGGAGTAGCTCTCTCAGCGTTCGGTTGCATAGAAATACTATTGGCGCCAGCAACCTTGGTTGCAGGACAAACAGAGGTCCACGCGATGAAAGTACGAAAACCGGCTCAAGAAGCTGCGAGACTGGAAGCACTGAGACAATACCGCATCTTGGATACCCCTGCAGAGCAGTCCTATGACGACTTCACCTTACTAGCCTCGTTCATCTGCGAGGTTCCTATCGCCCTGATTAGCCTCGTCGATGCAGAGCGGCAGTGGTTTAAGTCGAAGGTGGGCTTAGAGGTGGATGAAACCGCTCGGGATCTTGCGTTTTGTGGGCATACTATCTTGAGCCCCGAAACCCTGGTGGTGAACGATGCTCTAGCGGATGAACGGTTTATGAATAATCCGCTCGTCACCGATGATCCAAGGATTCGGTTTTATGCCGGTGCACCACTGATCACACCGGAAGGACATGCGCTTGGTTCACTTTGTGTCATAGATCGACAACCCCGATCGTTATCCGCGTCTCAGAAAACAGCGCTGGAAGCATTGGCGCGGCAGGTGATTGCCCAGCTCGAGTTGCGGCGAGTGTCGGCAAGTTTAGCTGAAGCCCTCGATAAGATCAAGCTGATGGAAGGATTAATTCCCATTTGCGCTTACTGCAAAAGCATTCGGGATGACCAAGGCTATTGGTTCAGTGTTGAGAAGTTCATCAAGCAGCATTCGGACGTGGAATTTACCCACGGGATTTGTGACGTGTGTCTAGAAAAGCAGTTTCCCGAGGTCGCAAAAAAGCTCTTGCTTGAAGACCTCCAATAAAGAAGGAATCGGGCGTTTGGGTTCATGCCAAACGCGGTGGTTGTGTCGCAAATATTTTTTAGTAGCAAACGAGGTATCTCGTTCGTATTCCGTTAAGCGCTAATTCCGAAGAGTTCTTCGATAAACTTCGCTTGAGACACACTGTCCCCTTTGCTGATTCCCTTTACTTGTCCTTTGCGAATCATACTCATCGCTTCAATCCCACTTAAGGTTCGTCTTGCTGTATTAAATGAGCCGAATCCCATCATTGGCTTTGTCAATCGCTTGATGTTACGGTGATCCTGCTCGATGAGGTTATTCAGGTACTTGCTCTGCCGTATTTGGGTCTCTGCTGCAATCGTTTCATCGCCTTTCAAGGCTTCGACTGCCACTGGATAGGCGGCATTTTTATCGACGGTGATCACCCGTGGAGTTTGAGATGAGTCGCCTTCAGCATTTTGCCCAAAAACCGGGCTGCGGCTTTGCCATCCCGCTTTGCGCTCAGCATGAAGTCTAACGTGTTGCCCATCAAATCCACGGCACGGTAAAGATATTTCCACGCTCCTTTGACTTGGATGTACGTCTCATCCACCCGCTAGGAATCGTTGGTCTGGTTCAGGTGCAGTCGAACTCGTTTGTCCAGTTCTGGGGCGTAGCTCAACACCCATCGCTGAATGGTGGAATGATCCACTTCCACCCCTCGCTCTTGCATCATCTCCTCTAAATCTCGGTAGCTCAAGGGATAGCGACAGTACCATTGCACATTCAATACAATGATTTTAGGCAAGAAATGCCGCCACTTAAACAGAGATTGGGCAACCATTGAGATTGAAGCCAGAGAATATTAAGCCCTCCAACCCTACCATTTTTGCGACACAACCTAAATAATTACGTAAATACAGTCTGTGATTCTTCATAATGGCTTTATTGAGGCTTGGCGAAGATTAAAGTTTTACATTCTTGACAGCATTAATTTGGCACTGCAACAGATATCAGCTTATGGAACGGGATACAGCCATTTGCGAAATAGTTGAGTTAGGTGCGGCATGATGAGATATGTGAGCAGGACGACACTGAATCCTGTACTGATCAGTTGCTGGAGCAATGTAGGAAATTCGGACAGTAGTGGTGCTAGCAAACGGTTTGGGATAGGGAGCATGAGGGATACACCCAGCCACGTCACTAACACCATCTTGTAGCGAGGGGCGGAACCCTCAGCTTGTTTGGAAGCATAAACCAGGTTTCCAGCCCAGTCAGGGTTTGAACATCTTCAGGCTTTTCGATCAGTGGCTGCAATCGCGCAATCCATTCTTGCCGAATATCAGATTCCATCCAAGTTTTAAGGTTGCTGTACTGATCAAACTTGACAATTGCTACATACTTAGGGTGAGCATGATCCCGGGGTCGAATCACACTGACTTCTAAATGTCCTTTGAATTTGTGGGCATCTGTAGCAATACCGTGCAACCACTCTTCATACCCCTGCTCGCGTCTTGGGCGAACCGTATGAGAAATGATGGCAGTTACCTGCTGAGTGTCTTCATCTGAACCAGTTGTTAGGGATTCCAACATAGAACGCAATTTCAGTGGGTGATTGCCGCTTTTAGAGCAGCTTGTACCTTGGCGTGAATTCTTTTGAAAGGGTGTAAGAAACCGATCATGCACTACATGGACTCTTATCAAGATGGAGAATGTGTGTTGTGGAATTAACTTGAAGTGATGAATTAACGTTTTAGCGGAAGCGCATTCTATGGTTATTGAGAACCGAGAATTCGACCTGTCTCAATGTTTTTTCGATGCAAGTTCCCACACCGCAGCGGCAAACGCTATGGGAGCTTCCTGAGGCAGATTATGTCCAACGCTCGGAACGACACGATGCTGGCGATAGCCGATGAACTTTGCTGCTGCCGATTTTCCATCTGTTGCTGGCACGATGCCATCTGCGTCTCCATCCAGCGTGATCGTTGGCACAGTGATGATCGGTTGCGCGGCGAGCCGATTCTCAATCTCCTCATACGGTGGATAGCCTGCTGCAAGACCAAGTCGATGGCGGTAGGAATGGATTACGATATCCACATAGTCGAGGTTGTCAAACGCACTTGCGTGCCGATCGAGCGTAGCCTCATCAAAGTGCCAGTTCGGCGAGTTACGAATCCAGAGAGCCTTTGCAATCTCGCGTCTATTGGCTATCAATCCTGCGCGTCCGCGCTCGGTTTGGAAATAGTATTGATACCAAAGTCCCGATTCAATTGAGGGAGGAATTGGCAGTTTTGCCTTCGCAATGTCCTGAATTAGATAGCCATTAACCGATACCAGCCCTGTGCAGCGTTCAGGATAGAGAGCCGCAACAACGCAAGCGGCCCGCCCACCCCAGTCATAGCCAGCAAGGACAGCACGGTTCAGCTTTAATGCATCCATCAGGGCAATCACATCAGCACCGATCTCGCTTTGCTGACCGGAACGGGGTGTTTTACTGTTGAGGAAACGGGTTGATCCATGTCCCCGCAGGTAGGGAACAATCACCCGACACTCGCGCATGGCGAGCATTGGTGCAACATCAACATAGCTATCAATGGAATACGGAAATCTATGCAGCAGCAGCACCGGAAATCCATTGCTCGGTCCTGCTTCGTAGTAACCAATGTCAAGGGGTGCCGCATTGATCTGCTTGATTGGAGCAAGCCTCAGTTCAGATGCCTTGGGCTTGTCGAAGCTCGCGTGTGCGTTACCCATAAGTGCCATTTCCGCTGTGACAATGCCGACCGCAGCCGTTCCCAAAAAGCTTCGACAGTTATGTTTAATTTCCTTGGACATAGGAACCATTTCTTAGATTGGTTGATAAGACGATCGTAGCCATAACGTCATGGCTTTTACAGCTTATCTGATGTTCATTGTTTTTCTGATCTGTTAATGTTCGCGCTACAGTTGTGAAAAGACGAGTTCTATACATCCAAGATGTGTTTATGGCTCTCTAGTTAGTGGCTGCGGCGTGTTCAATGATTTCGGCAACGGCATCTGGATGAGAAATCATGACTACATGTGATGCACCATTCACGACGATCGTCTCCTTTGAGTTGGCGCGCTTCGCAATGAAAGCGTGCACTGCTACTGGAATGTTCAAGTCGCGGCTGCCATAGATGAACCAGGACGGAGTGGACTTCCATGCAGGTGTACCAGATGCCTCGTTCAGTGCAGCCTCCGTGACCGGGCGCTGAGTGCTAGCCATCAATTGCGCGTTGCTAGCGGGCACATCTGCGGCAAACTGTGCGTGGAACTTATCCTGATGGATGTAGAGATCCTTACCTCCATGAGGCAGTACAACTGGCGGTGCTAGGGTCGGTGCGAGCGTGCTGCCCGGATAACGTCCTGTAAGTTCGGCGGCAGTCTCGCCCGCCTCAGGAGCGAAGCCAGCAACGTAGACTAGTGCTTTTACGTTCCTGTTGTCATTGACCGCATTAGTGATCACTGCGCCTCCATAGGAATGCCCGACTAACACGATGGAACCCTCGATCCCCTTGAGGACGCTGGTAACATAATCCGCATCAGCTTTGACTCCGCGCAAGGGATTTGCTACGGCAACTGTCGGATAACCTTTTGCAATCAGCTTGGTCAATACACTGTTCCAACTGGAAGACTCAGCAAATGCACCGTGGACAAGAACGATAGTGGGCTTGCCGTCTTCTGCGCTTGCAGGGTTCCTCATGCCTCCTAAAGACGTGATCATAACAGTTCCTACAATCCTACAAAGAGTGCGACGATCAAAATCAGACGAATGCCGTTTCTGAGGGTGAGCCTGTTCATGGTGTGATCTCCTTGGTATTTGTTTATGTGGCTAGATCGTTATACCATCGCTTTTACAGCTTCATCCGTAGACAAAACAGCATTGGCAAGATATCCAAAATTGATCAGGGCTGCCTTGTAGCCATCGCCTAGATCTGGATGTTGCGGGGCAGCTGTAGCATCCTTGACGATAAGAACCTCAAATCCCTGTTCGATTAAGTCACGCAGATGAGCTTCGACACAAATGTTGGCTAACATTCCCAGCAGAATAACTTTGCTAATATTGCGCTTCCGTAGTTGCAAAACGAGGTCGTTGCTTTGCGGTCCGTACGCTTTATAAGGACTAGCGACGATCGTTTTACCATCCTCAATGAACGGTTTGTAGCGATCGAGCCAATCAGCACCCGAACCCAGAAAACCATCCAGGTTCAGTGTACCTTTGCGATCGAACTCTTTGATATCCAACATCATGCGCTCTACAGTTCCAGCAAAGTTCCAGCCATAATCGGTGGGGTAGTAATAGTGAGGAGAGATAAAAACCTCAAATCCATATTGTTTTGCAGCTTTGAAGACTCGCTCAATGTTTTCAACGGTCTTGTTCTCCTTCACACTGTTACTGACTAAGTGCCAGGAAACTCCCTTTTCGTTCAGAATATCATTCTGCGGATCGATAATGACAACTGCGGTGTCACTCTTGTTGATCTCCATGTCTCTCCTTATTGATATTGATGTTTGTTTCGTTAAAGACCACCTGAAATGATCAGGGTTTCTCCCGTGATCCAGGCTGAATCGGAAGACGCAAAAAAGACAGCAGCAAGGGCAATATCCTGGGGTTGTCCAATACGCCCCAGTGGGGTTTGTGCTTCAATCTGTTTCTGGAAATCGCCCCCGATGCTCCGGCAGCGTGCAGTCCCTCCGTTTCCACCATTCCAGGATTGATGGCATTCACACGGATGTTGCGGGAACCCAACTCTTTAGCAATTGACTTTGTAATCGCATCAACTGCTGCTTTGGTACCGTTATAAACTGAGAGACTTGCGGGCGTGGTGGTGCTGGCAATCGAACTAATGTTGACAATATTGGCACCTTTGCCGAAGTGTTTGACTGCTTGTTGAGTAGCAAAAAGTAGCCCCAATACATTCAGATTGAAATGCTTATGGAAGTGCTCTTCTGTAATGTCTTCGAGCGATTGATATCCATAAATCGCAGCATTGTTGACTAGGATGCCGAGCTCGCCAGATGTTTGTTGGGTCTTAGAAAAAAGCTGTTCAACTTCTACTTTTTGGGAAACATCTGCTTGAAAGGCGATCGCCTTTCCACCTGCGCTGGTAATAGGCTTGTTGGGAAATAGGTAATAATAGACAAGATCAGCATTACGCCGCCAGATGCTTAACCTCGAACGCGCACTGAACCAGGATCGCCTGCTACGAGCATTAACCGGGCTGAATCGAAAAGC
>JAESGH010000517.1_pt1 | contig 13186 bp, 13 predicted proteins | sample 9269641 | NCBI WGS metagenome assembly JAESGH01 (sample SAMN14515345, study PRJNA621665) | algae metagenome | isolation source: Phormidium tanganyikae FI6-MK23 and co-occurring heterotrophs from granitic... | place: USA: Fort Irwin, California | collected 1998-05-24
CGGTCGTCTCAAGGACTGGCGGCGCGTCGCGACACGCTACGATCGGTGCCCGAAGGCCTTCTTCTCCGCCGTAGCCCTCGCCGCTACAGTCATCTTCTGGCTCTGATCAATGAGTCCTGACCCTAGTCAGAGGCGGCCTCCCTATATGGGATGCCCATGCCACGGCAATGGTGGAAACGACGACGCCTGGGTCCGACAATCGCGGCTCAATCCCGTGGCCCGGCTTTACACCCCCTTCACCAGCCCGGGTTTTCAGGTTGATTGGCCTTGTCCGGCCGCGACCTGAGCGCATAGCCCTGCCCCTTCACGGTCCGCAGCATCGGCCAGGCAAAACCCCGATCGACCTTGGCGCGAAGGCGCGACATATGCACTTCGACGCGATTGGTGCCGGGGTCAAAGTCGAGCCGCCATACCGCCTGCAACAAAGCCACGCGCGAGATCGGGCGATCGGGAACGCGCGCCAGATTGGCGAGCAGGTCGAACTCGCGCAGCGGCAGGCGGATCAAACGCCCCGCGCGCTCGACCCGCCGGTCGATCAAATCGATATGCAGTTCGCCTGCGCCAATCTGCCCGGCCGTCAGGCGCGCGCGGCGCAGCAGGCTGGCGATGCGCGCCAGCACTTCGGGCAGATTTGCTGTCCATCCTGCTGCATCATCAGCCCCGCCACGCAAGGCCAGCAGCCGGTCGGCGACGCTGTTGCGATCGGAGAGGACGAACATCGGGCGACTGCCCGCGATGCTGCGCGCCAAGCGGATGAATTCGGCGGGTTCCTGCCAGCCGAGGAAAGGGTTGAGGACGAGCATATCGAAACAGCTGTCGAGCCATGGCCGCAAACCGGCGGCCGGTGGAGCAAGCCGCTCGACGCGCCACCCCTCGCCCACGATAGCGGACGCGAGCCGCGCCGCGCGCGCTGTGTCAGGATGGAAAAGCGCCACCAGCGGCGCGGCGTAATGGGCGCCGTACAGCGTTTCGGATGCAGTCCCTGCGCTCGCTCCCATCCGCACCCCCTCGCCCCCTCCGACGACCTACCCGCAGCACCCGGCATTGCGCGACACCGCGCCTGTGCTAACTCCGCATGATGACTGCAGCCCAGATGCTCGAGAGCGACTTCGCCACCCTGCCCGACCTTGTCCGTGCGCATGCTGCGGAACGTCCGGATGCCGTAGCGGCTGCCGACCCCCAGCGGCGATTGAGCTGGTCCGAACTGGACCAATTGACCGACCGAATCGCGGCGCGATTGCAGCAGGACGGCTTTGCGAAAGGCGACCGCACAGCGATCGCGGGGCTCAACAGCGTCGAACAAATGGCCGTCATCATCGGCACGCTACGCGCGGGCGGGGTCGCGGGGCTGGTGACCAACAGCGCGACCGGCGAGCAGATGGCGGCGATGATTGCCGATACCGGTGCGCGGCATTTGTTCCTCGACAGTGCCGCCAAGGCGAGCCTGGAGGGACAGGTCATCACCGCGAGCGACCTGATCGCGATGGACGGCAGTGGGGCAGGGACGCCGCTCGATGCGTGGCTGTCGCTGGCAGGCGCCAAGCCGACGCTTGTCGAGATCCGGCCCGAAGACGGCTTCAACATTATCTATTCGTCGGGGACGACGGGGACGCCGAAGGGGATCGTCCACAGCCATGCGATGCGCTGGCAGCATATCATTCGCGGCGCCCCCGCTTACGGCCCCAATGCGGTGACGATCCTGTCGACGCCGCTCTATTCGAACACGACGATGGCCAGTTTCATGCCCACCGTCGGGTCGGGCGGGCAGACCGTGTTGATGAAAAAATTCGACGCGCGCGGGTTCCTCGAACTCGCGGCGCGCGAGCGTGCGACCAATACGATGCTGGTGCCGGTACAGTACCGCCGGATCATGGCGCTCGACGATTTCGAGAGCTTCGACCTCAACAGCTTCGTCGTCAAATATTGCACCTCGGCGCCGTTCCCGGCGACGCTCAAGGCCGATGTGCTGGCGCGCTGGCCCGGCGGGCTGGTTGAAATTTATGGGATGACCGAGGGCGGCGCGGCGTTCATCCTCGAGGCGCATCAATTCCCCGACAAGCTCCACACCGTCGGCAAGCCCGCGCCAGGGCATATCGCGAAAGTGATCGACGAGGACGGCAACGAACTGCCGCAGGGATCGGTCGGCGAAGTCGTCGGCCGATCCCCCGCGATGATGACCGGTTACAACAACCGCCCCGACGCGACCAAGGCGATGCACTGGTACGATGGCGAAGGAAATCTCTTCTATCGCCACGGCGACATCGGGCGGATCGACGAGGATGGATTCCTGACCTTGATGGACCGCGCCAAGGACATGATCATTTCGGGCGGGTTCAATATCTTCCCGAGCGATCTCGAAGCGATCCTGCTCGCCGACGACCGCGTCGTCGAGGCCGCCGTGGTCGGGATGCCGAGCGAGGAATGGGGCGAAACCCCGGTGGCGTTTGTCGTTCTGAAGGACGGCGCCGATGCCGAAGCCGTGCGCGAGACATGCAACGCCAAGGTCGGCAAGACGCAGCGGATCAGCGGCATCACGTTGGTGGACGAACTGCCGCGCAGTCCGATCGGCAAGGTTTTGAAGCGGGAGTTGCGCGACGCCTACGCCGCCTGATCCTCCCTGTCGCGCAGCGATGGGGAGGTGGCAGCGCGAAGCGCTGACGGAGGGGCGATAACGCTACCGTCGCAATGCCCCTCCACCCTTCACTTCGCGAACGGTCCCCCTCCCCATGGCTTCGCCACAGGGAGGATGGATCACCCCAATCCCGCGGCCATTATCGCCGCCAGCGCGCTTTGTAGCCGCGCATCGCCGTCGCCCTCGACCCATGCCCATTTGAGCTTTCGCCGTTCGAGCTCGCCGAGCGCGACGTCCATGAATTGGCGCCGCGCCAGGTCGCTGCCGAACAGGCGGGTGCCGTCCTCCTGCCACTCCAGGTCCATCGCCGGAACCAGATAGAGGTCGGCGGTGTCGTTCCACTGGTCGATTTCGGGCAAGCGCCGACCGAGCAGCATGATCGCCCACGCCTGCGTCATCAGCGCATCGGTGTCGGAGATCAGCCAGTCGGGGTTTTGCGCCAGCGCTTCGCGCGTCGCCGCGATATGCCCGTCGAAAATCGCCAGCAGGTCGATGTCGTCGAGGTCGGTGCCGTTCGCCTCGGCATAGGTGCGGCCATATTCGGGAACAACGAGCCCGCCGAGCCCCAGCGCGAGGCGCGGCGCCAGCGTCGATTTGCCGGTGCTTTCGGCACCGTGGAAACAGATATGATGCGTCATAGCGCCACCCTGCCCGTTGCCGCGGCGCGGCGCCACTGGATCAGCCCGTCGATCGACAGGCCGAGCAGCACGACATAGACCGCGCTGGTCGGGTACAGCCCGCGCCAGGCAAACAGCGGGATCGCGATCAGGTCGACGACGATCCACAGATACCAGCTTTCGACCCGCCGCCGCGCGAGCAGCCATTGCGCGGTGATGCTGAGCATCGCGATCGCGCCGTCGATCCATGGCGCGACGGCATCGGTATAGCGGTCCATGGCAAAGCTCCACGCGACCCACGCAATGATTGTCGCGGCGGCCCAGCCTTGACGTGACGCCCCGTCCATCCACCCGACCGGCACCCCGCTGTCATCGCGCGCCCGCATCCAGCTGGCCCAGCCGTAAAGATTGAGCGCGAAGAAAAAGCCCTGCAAAACCATGTCGCTGTACAGCCGCGCGTCATAGAAAACGACGGCGTAAAGGCTGACCGCGACCAGCGCGAACGGGTAATTCCACACGCTGCGCAGCGCGACCAGCGCGACATTGATCAGCACCAGCGCAGCGGCAAGCCATTCGAGCTGGCTCACGCGAGCGGCTCCACCCGGACCGCATCTACGCGCGGGCGCGTCCAGAGCCCGTCACGGCTGATCCGGTGTCCCGGCGGACGCCGCAGCACCGACCAGCCCGCGCGCGCGATCCAACCGAGTTTCGCGAGCCGCGTCGTGCTGGCGCGGTGATCCCAGGCATGGTCGCCGCGCGCGCGCACTTCGCGTGCAATGTCGCCATAGATGCCCGCGGCCGCGAGCACCGCCCAGCGACTGCGCGGCGGCAGTTTGCGCGCCCCCCAGCGCGCCGATGCTTCATATTCCGCCGCCATTTCGGCGAGCCATTTGGCCATCACCGACAGGCGGCCGCGAAAGGCGGGGTGCATATGCTGGCCCGGCGGGATGTCGAGTTCGACGATCCATTCGATCGGCAGGTAACAGCGGTCGGCGGCGGCATCCTCCGCCACGTCGCGCGCGATATTGGCGAGTTGGAACGCGATTCCGAGGTCGCAGGCGCGGTCGAGCGTCGCCTGATCGGCGGGATCGACCCCCATCACCTGTGCCATCGCGACCCCGACCGCGCCCGCGACATGATAGCAATAGCGCAGCAGGTCGGCCTCGCTGCGCGGGCGCCAGTCGTCGGCGTCGAGCGCGAAGCCCGCGATGATGTCGTCGATCACCGCGCGCGGGATCGCGACGTCGGTGAGCAGGAAGCCGAGCGCGTCGAACGCCCGATCGCCCGTCGGCTGCCCCGCGAAGGCGGCATCGGTCAGGCTACGGATGCGCGCTAGCGCCGCCTGCGCATCATGGTCCTGCGACATCGCGCCGCCATGATCCTGTCCGTCGGTCAGATCGTCGGCAGCACGGCACCAAGCATAGAGCAGCCACACCCGTTCGCGCGTTTCACGGTCGAACAATTGGCTGGCGAGCGCAAAGCTTTTCGAGCCGCGCGCGATGCTGTCGTGCGCGAAACCGTGGAGGGAATGCGCGTCATAGACCCCCTCAATCATTGTGGCGCCGCATCCATTACAGATCGTCGGCCTTCATCGCGAAGATCGGCGCATGGGGTTCATAGGTCGCCATCTTGTCGAGCAGATCGTCGAGCCCGGCATCGACGATCATGATCCCGGCATGCGCGGGGCGGATGAAACCGACCTCGATCATATTCTGGTTGAACGCGATCAGGTCGTTGTAAAATCCCGCGGCGTTGAGCAGCCCGACCGGCTTGCTGTGATAACCCAGCTGCGCCCAGCTGATCGCTTCCCACAATTCGTCCATCGTGCCGACGCCGCCGGGGATGGTCAGGAAACCGTCGGAGAGGTCGGTGAACATCTTCTTGCGTTCGTGCATACCGCTGACGACGTGCAATTCGGTGCAGCCCCGGTGCGCAACTTCGGTACCGACGAGCGCGTCGGGGATCACCCCAATGACTTCGCCGCCCGCCTCCAGCGCGCTGTCGGCAACCGCGCCCATCAGGCCGAGGCGACCACCGCCATAAACGACGCCGATGCCGCGCTGCGCCAATGTGCGCCCGACGTGGCGCGCGGTTTCGATGTAGATCGGATCGGCAGGGGTCGCGGACCCGCAATAGACGGCAAGACGTTTCATAAACTCCCCTTACCCGTTCGTGTCGAGCGAAGTCGAGACACCCTGCGTCATTTCCTGACCGAGGACTGTCTCGCGTGCGCAGGGCGCGAACGGAAACTAAATTGCGTCTTCCAGCATCAGCTTCGCAGTCGCCTTGGCGCTCCCAACCACCCCCGGAATTCCTGCGCCCGGATGCGTCCCCGCACCCACAAAATACAGGTTCGAAATCACATCATCGCGGTTGTGCGCGCGGAACCACGCGCTTTGCCATAGCACCGGCTCCAGACTGAAGGCGCTGCCGAGATGCGCCGACAGGTCGCGGCCGAAATCGGCGGGGGTGTAGTGGAAACTGGTCGCGAGATTGGCCTTCAGCCCCGGCAGCACCCGCGCCTCCACCTCGTCCAGAATCGCATCGGCGAATTGCTGGCCGAACGCGCCATCCCAATCGACCTTCGCCTTGCCCAGATGCGCGACCGGGGCGAGGACGTAAAAGGTCGAATAGCCGTCGGGCGCCATCGCCTTGTCGGTCGCGGTCGGGTGGTGGAGGTAGAGCGAGAAGTCGTCGGGCACGACACCATTTTTATAGATGTCGTCGAGCAGCCCCTTGTAGCGCGGCCCGAACAGGATGCCGTGGTGCGCGATGTCGGGATAGTCGCCCTTGACCCCGAAATGGACGACAAACAGCGACGGCGACCAGCGTTTGCGCCCCAACGATTTCGCAGCTTTCTTGCCGCGCGGATGATCGCTTAGCAGCGCGGCATAATTGTGCATCATGTCGCCGTTCGATGCGATCATGTCCGCCTCGCCGCGCCAGCCGCTGGCAGTCTGGACCGCGGTCGCGCGGTCGCCCTGCGTCTCGATCTTGGTCACCGGATCGGCGAGGCGGAGCGTGCCGCCCAGCCTTTCGAACAGCGCCACCATGCCCGCGACCAGCTTGTTGGTGCCGCCGCGCGCGAACCACACCCCGCCCTCTTTTTCGATCGTGTGGATCAGCGCATAGATCGAACTGGTGTTCATCGGATTGCCGCCGACCAGCAGCGTGTGAAACGACAGCGCCTGGCGCAGCCGTTCGTCCTGCACATAAGAAGAAACGATCGAATAGACGCTGCGCCACGCCTGATATTTCATCAGCGCCGGCGCCGCCTTGATCATCGAGGCAAAGTCAAGGAAGGCAGCCGAGCCGAGCTTGACATAGCCCTCCTCATACACTCCCTTCGAATAGGTCAGGAATTTCTCATATCCCGCAACGTCGGCGGGATTCAGCTTCGCGATTTCGGCGTTGAGCGCCGCTTCGTCGTTCGAATAATCGAAGTTGGTGCCGTCGGGCCAGTTGAGCCGGTAAAAGGGCATCACCGGGTCGAGCGTGACGTCGGCGGCCATGTCCTGGCCGCTCAGCGCCCATAATTCCTGAAGGCAAGGCGGATCGGTGATCACCGTCGGCCCCGCGTCAAAGGTAAACCCCTGCCGCTGCCAATGATAACCCCGCCCGCCCGCCTTGTCGCGCGCTTCGACGATCGTCGTCGCGACGCCTGCCGATTGCAGCCGGATCGCGAGCGCGAGGCCGCCGAAACCGGCGCCGATAACAAGTGCAGTGCGGGTCATTTCCAGTCCAGTTTCGCAAGCGCCGCAATGGCGCGGCGTACAGATACGGGCGGCTTGCCCGACAGGATGCGCAATTTATCCGCGGTGTTCGACCGCCCCGCATAGAAGCGCGCGATCAGGCCGGGCGCGAGGCCGTAAAAGCGCTGAAAAATACGGTAACGCTCACCCGGATCGGCGGCGCGGAACAGCATCGCGCCGAGCATCCGGTAAAAACGCCGGCGGCGCCATGACCCCGCGGCGCGGCTGCGCAGCCGAACGCCCAGATTGCCGCGGTCGATCAGCGCGGGCAGCGCCGCCGCCGTCCGCACCGCATCGGGCAGCGAATAGCCGGTCATCGCGTGGAACACCCCGGCGCGAACGCCGATCCGTGCGGTGCGGTCGATCGCGGGCCACAACCGATCGAAATCGCCTGCGACGACAACCGGCAGCACGCCGGTTTCCTCGCGCGTGACGCCGGTGACATTCCACTGCCGCCGCGCCGCATAGGTCGCAATCCGGTCGCGCACCGCGGCGACGTCAAGGTCGGGGGTGTCGCTGTAATAGGTGTCCTCGACGAAGACCGTCTCGGCATCGAAGGGCAGCAGATAGACGAAGCGATAGCCGTCGAGCTGCTCGACCGTCGCGTCCATGACGAGCGGCCGGTCGATGCCATGCCCGCCCTCGACGGTCAGCGCCTGCCCGACGAATTTCTGCCAGCCGCAGTCAAGCATCGACGTTTTGCCGGTGCCGCGCGCATCGATGACCTGTTTCGCCGACAGCCGCCCGCCGCGCGCCAGCAGCACATGGTCGGGCGCGACATGCTTCGCCTTGTCGGCGATGATCCGGCCCGCGGGCAGCGCCGCAGCGACCGCCTCGGCCAGCGCCTCGCCGGTGATGCTCTTATACCCCATCCGCACCCGCCGCTCGCGCGCCGGAAAGGCGACGTCATAGCTGTCCCAATGGTAGCGCACGAGCGGTGCGACGAGCCAGCGATCGCGCTTGGCAATGTCGCTGTCGAAGAAAGACCAGATATGGTTGCCGCCGATCGCGTCGGGCTCGATCAGCCGCACATCGAGCGCGGGCCGCTTTGCCGCGAGCGCCAGCGCGGCGAGCCCGCCCGCCAGCCCGCCGCCGACGATGGCAATGTCGCAATAATCGGGTTCGGGCGCGGTCATCCGTTCGCCCTAGCCGCCGCGCGCGCAGGCGGCTAGGGCGGACGGATGACCGCGATCATTTTCTCTGCGCTGGCGATGACGCTGATCGTCGGGGTCCGCTATCTGCTCAGCAGTGGCGGTTTTGCGCTGGCAACCCGGATCAAACACCCCGGCCTCTATCGCGGGCTGGAACCGCAGATGCGGGGCGAGATTAGTTGGAGCCTCGCCAGCGCCGCGATTTACGGGATTCCCGCAGGCGTGGTTGCATGGGGGTGGCAGGCGCACGGCTGGACGCGCATCTACACCAACGTCGATGCTTTGCCGCTCTGGTATCTGCCGGTCAGCCTGCTCGCCTATCTGCTCGCCCACGACACCTGGTTTTACTGGACGCACCGCTGGATGCACCGGCCGCGACCGTTCCGCATCGCGCATGCGGTGCATCACGCCAGCCGACCGCCGACCGCATGGGCGGCGATGAGTTTTCATCCGGTCGAGGCGCTGACTGGCGCGGTCGTCATCCCGACATTCGTATTCCTGATCCCGATCCATGTCGCGGTGCTGGGGCTGGTGCTGACGATCATGACGGTCATGGGGGTCGGCAACCATATGGGCTGGGAAATGTTCCCGCGCGCGCTTGTTCATGGACCAGTCGGGCGGTGGCTGATAACCGCAACGCATCACGAGCAGCATCACGCCGCTTACCGGGGGAATTATGGCCTGTATTTCCGTTTCTGGGACAAGATTTGTGGCACCGATATCGGGCTTGGCAGCTTTGCTGCTGCTCACCGCCGCGAGCGCGCCGCCGCCGACAGTTGACGTCAGCGTAACGGGTCTGCGCAGCACGAAGGGACAGATACTCGTCTGCCTGACCGCCAATCCCAAGGCGTTTCCCGATTGCAGCAAAGACAAGGCGTCGGTTCGGCTGGCGGTGAAAGCCGCGAATGCCGGACATTTCAAGATCGCCGCCCCGGCCGACGGCACCTATGCGGTCGCCGTCGTCCACGACGAAAACAGCAATAACAAGATGGATATGGCGCTGTTCATGCCCAAGGAAGGCTTCGGCTTTTCGCGCAATCCCGCGATCGGCATGGGCGCCCCCAAGTTCAAATCGGCGAGCTTCGCGGTGACCGGCGACACGCATCAGGCGATCAAGATGAAATATATGCTCTAGTGAGCATCGCGGCGCGCGGCTAAAGCAGCGCGCGTGACCGCGCTATCCCCCCGCATCGCCGCTTTCGCCGACCGCTGGCCCAAGCTGATTGCCCTAACGCTCGGCGCCGTTTCGGCGACGGGGTTTGCACCGTTGAATTTGTGGCCGCTGACGCTGCTCGCGCTTGGGAGCTGGATGGCGCTCGTGGCGCGCAGCCCTAAAGGATGGCGCGCGTTCGGCGTCGGCTGGGCATTTGGCGTCGGGCATTTTATCGTCGGGCTGAACTGGATCGCGACGGCGTTCACCTATCAGGCGGCGATGCCCGCGTGGCTGGGGTGGATCGCGGTGGTGCTGCTGGCGCTGTATCTGGCGGTGTATCCGGCACTGGCGGCGTGGGGGGCTTGGGCGGTGACCAAATTCGTCGCCCCCGCGAAGGCGGGGGCCGCTGGCGGTTTATCTGGCGACGACGGCGCAAGACCGACTACGGCCCCCGCCTTCGCGGGGGCGACTCTGTCCTTCATCCTCGCCTTTGCCGCGCTGTGGACCCTCACCGAATGGCTGCGTAGCTGGGTGTTCACCGGCTTTGCGTGGAATCCGCTGAGCGCGATCATGGCACCGATGACGCCATTGCTCTCGCCGACACGACTTGTCGGCACCTACGGGATGTCGGCTATCGTCATGCTGGCGGCCGGTCTTATCCTCGTGCAGGCGCTACTGTGGTTTCCCGCGTGGCGGCGAGCCCTGGGCCCGTCATTAAGGGATGGCACGTTTCCGACCGTCATTCTCGGCGGAATGTTGATCGCCACGGCTCTCATTGCAGCGATATTTGTACAGGCCAGCGTAGTTGGCAATTTTGTGGACACAGCCGTCAACTCGCCTGACCCGCCAACGCCGAAATCCATCCCGATAACCGTGGTCCAACCCAATGTCGGCCAGGCCGACAAATGGGTCGGCGCCAAGGCTGACGCCAATTTCGCCAAGCTCGCGCGGCTGACGGCGCCGAAGGATGACACCCCGCGCCTGATCCTGTGGCCCGAGGCGGCGGTGCCTGACTATCTCGAATGGGGTTATCCGGCGGTCTATTACGACCGATCGCCCGCCGCGGCGCGCGCGCGGCTGACCGCGCTGATGAACCCCGGTGACTTGATGCTGCTCGGTGCGCTGAAGCTCGAACTCGACCGCAGCGGCGACGTCGTCGGCGCGCGCAATGCGGTGATGACCGTCCATGCCGACGGCACCCTTGGAGCGCGTTACGACAAGGCGCATCTGGTGCCTTATGGTGAATATCTGCCGATGCGCCCTGTGCTCTCGGCGATCGGTGTGTCGCGGCTTGCCCCCGGCGATATCGATTTCTGGCCCGGCCCCGGGCCGCGGACGCTCGACCTTGGCGCCTTTGGCCGCGCAGGGCTGCAAATCTGTTACGAGATCATCTTTTCCGGGCAGGTCGTCGACCGCGACCACCGTCCCGATTTCATCTTCAACCCGTCGAACGATGCTTGGTTCGGGGCATGGGGTCCGCCGCAGCATCTGGCGCAGGCGCGGCTGCGCGCGATCGAGGAAGGGCTGCCCGTCGTGCGCGCGACGCCGACCGGGATCAGCGCGGTGATTGATGCCGATGGGCGGGTGCGCGAATCGCTGCCGATGCACGCCGCTGGACGGATCGACGCCGTGCTGCCATCCGCGCACGCCCCGACGCTGTTCGCCCGCTATGGCAACATTCTGCCCGTCGGATTTGCGCTGCTGTTGCTCGCCGCAGCCATTGCCTTTCGCCGTCGCGGACGCTAACAGCAGCGCCACATAAAGCTTCCTTTATATCTGATTCACAGAAGGTCTCCCATGCGCAACAGCTTCCTCTTCACCTCTGAAAGCGTGTCCGAAGGACATCCTGACAAGGTCGCCGACCAGATCAGCGATTCGATCGTCGATCTGTTCCTGTCGAAAGATCCCGAAGCGCGCGTTGCCTGCGAAACGCTGACCACGACACAGCTTGTCGTGCTGGCGGGCGAGATCCGCGGCAAGGGGATTATGGACGAAGACGGCAATTGGGCGCCGGGCGTACCCGAAGAAGTCGAAGCCGCGGTGCGCGCGACCGTCCGCGAAATCGGTTACGAACAGTCGGGTTTCCACTGGCAGACTTTCCGCTTTGAAAACAACCTGCACCCGCAATCCGCGCATATCGCGCAGGGCGTCGATGCTGGCGAGAACAAGGACGAAGGTGCCGGCGATCAGGGCATCATGTTCGGCTATGCATCGGACGAAACCCCCGACCTGATGCCCGCGACGCTCGATTACAGCCACAAGATCCTCGAGCGCATGGCCGCCGACCGCAAGGCCGGGACCGCGCCGTTCCTCGAGCCCGATGCCAAGAGCCAAGTCACGCTGCGCTACGCCAACGAACGCCCGGTCGAAGCGACCGCAATCGTCGTGTCGACCCAGCACGCGCCGGGCTATTTCTTCCACAACGGCGACGGTGACGAAGCGAAGTACAACGAACTGCGCAAATATGTGCTCGGCGTCATCGCCGACGTGCTGCCGGCCGAACTGCTGACCGCCAACACCGTCTATCACATCAACCCGACCGGCTGTTTCGAGATCGGCGGTCCCGACGGCGACGCCGGGCTGACCGGGCGCAAGATCATCGTCGACACCTATGGCGGCGCGGCGCCGCACGGCGGCGGCGCGTTCAGCGGCAAGGATCCGACCAAGGTCGACCGTTCGGCCGCCTATATCACGCGCTATCTGGCCAAGAATATCGTCGCCGCGGGCCTCGCGCGCCGCTGCACGATCCAGCTGAGCTATGCGATCGGGGTTGCCGAGCCGCTGTCGATCTATGTCGACCTGCACGGCACCGGCACCGTCGAGGAAAGCCGTATCGAGGCGGCGATCCCGCTGCTCGTGCGCCTGACGCCCAAGGGCATCCGCACCCACCTTGGCCTCAACAAGCCGATCTACAAGCAGACCGCAGCTTATGGCCATTTCGGCCGCACCGCGACCGGCGACGCCTTCCCGTGGGAACGCACCGACCTGACCGACAAGCTGAAGGCCGCGTTGGCCGCCTGACCCGCACCGGGGGCGCTTGCCGCCCCCGCCCAGCGCGGCTAGGGGGCGCGGCATGACTGCGAATAAACCCGGCGATCCGACGACGATCAACCGCCTCTATGGCCGTTCGAAGGGCAAGCCCCTCCGCGCGGGGCAGCAGGATTTGATCGACACGCTGCTGCCGCAGATCGCGGTACCGACCGACGGCGACGTTACCGCCGAGGCGCTGTTCGGATATGGCCGCCCGCTGCATTTCGAGATCGGTTTTGGCGGCGGCGAGCATATGGCGGCGCGCGCCGACATGCTGCCCGACCACGGCTTTATTGGGGCCGAACCGTTCATCAACGGGGTCGCGCAGGCACTGGTCCATGTCGCAGGGGATCATGGCGCGAAGTTGCCGATGGGAAATGTCCGCATCCACCATGGCGACGCGCTTGAGGTGCTACAGCGCATTCCCGACGGCGCGCTGAGCTTTGCCTATCTGCTCCACCCCGACCCCTGGCCGAAGGCGCGCCATGCGAAGCGACGGATGATGAACGACGGCCCGCTCGACCTGATCGCGGCGAAGCTGAAGCCCGGCGGCGAGTTCCGCTTCGGCACCGATCACCCAATCTATCTGCAACATGCGCTGATGGTCATGCGCCGCCACCGCCACCAGTTCGAATGGCTGGCGCAGGACGCGCAGGATTTCCAGGTCCGCCCCGGCGGCTGGCCCGAAACGCGCTACGAAGCCAAGGCGCGCCGACTGGGGCATGAAGTCTGGTATTTTCGCTGGAGGCGTATATAGGAGTGCTATAGGGTTGAAAAGGCTAGTTTTTTATAGCCACTCCCTATGCTATCTTTTCCCCAATTACGCGGCAATTTCCGCCACGGTGATTGCC
>JAESGH010000518.1_pt1 | contig 13098 bp, 13 predicted proteins | sample 9269641 | NCBI WGS metagenome assembly JAESGH01 (sample SAMN14515345, study PRJNA621665) | algae metagenome | isolation source: Phormidium tanganyikae FI6-MK23 and co-occurring heterotrophs from granitic... | place: USA: Fort Irwin, California | collected 1998-05-24
TTCGCGACGATCTCTTCAGGCTTGTGGCGCTTCTTCGGCATATCGGTCCTCCTGTCTGCCAAAAGACATACTTCAGGGTGGACCAATTCAACGGGGGGGGATCAATGGCGCCGGAAGCCCCGAGGGCGGGCATGACCGAGTCGGGGTTGGCCAGGGCATGGGCGAGCCCCGCGGCCACGCCGCAGAAGAGATAGAACAGCGCGAACCGCGCCGGCCCGAGCCGGTCCTCCACGGCCGGGCCGACGATCCAGAGCGTCCACATGTTGAGGATGACGTGAAGCCAGCCCCCATGAAGGAAGATGTTGGTCAGAAACGGCGCCCAGTCGGACGGCGTGATCAGGCGCTGACCGAAGAAGCGCGACGGAACCAGCGCGAAGTCGAACAGGAACCGGTCGAGCACGCGCGGCGGCAGGCCTACCTGATAGAGGAACGCGAGGACGCTGATCCCGACGACCGTCCAGACGACGATCGGCGGGTATCTGCGCGCGACGGGGGCAGCCCAGGGGAACATGCCACGCCCTCCGCGCTCCTGCGCCCGCCCGTCGTCACGGTTTTTTCCCTGCGACTGTCACACCCGTCCAGGCCGGGGGATCCGAAGCCGGGAAGGATTCGAGCGAGGCTTCGAGTACCGGATCGAACGTCTCGCGGTCGCTGGCGGACAGGTCGGTCGCGCCTTCCTGCGCGACAGCGCGCGAGACGCGGAGATCGGCGCTGCCGCGATCGGTGCGGAACGGGATGCGGAAGGCGCCCGGGGCATCGGCGCCCCTGTACAGCCGATGGTGCGCTTCTCCCGTCCATCGGTTCGCCATCCGTGACGGCGCGGCTTCCTCGCGCACGACGTATCGCCAGTCCTGCCGCTCAGCGAAGTCCACAGCGCTGTCACGATCGGGGAACTTCAGCCGGATCGGGCGATAGGGATCGTCGCTTGCAGTCCATCCCATCAGCGGCTCGATCTGCGGCGGACGCGACGGCTCGAATTCGAGAACCCAGTAGTTGGGCCGAGGCGCCGATGTCATCGCGGAACGGGCCGGACGGTAGATGATCGCCGTCGGCATGTCCCAGGTTGGCAGATCGGTTCCGGGAATTTTCGGCGGAAACGGTGGGCGGTTATGGCCGCGCATTTTCACGATCCTTATGTGGTCTGTGCTTGTCTCTACGCTGCGTATGATCCCTGTCCCGCAAGAAGATCGGCGTCGGTCCGCTGCCGAAGGGATTGAAGCCGGCCCCCAGGCAACGCTCGAAGATCGTTTCGTCCCATCGGGTGAAATCGTCCTCCTCGCCGGCAAGTCGCCCGTCATCCACCACAGGGCACCTCACGCCTTTGCCGATGGGGGAGCGTCATCGAAGGCCGCACCGTCCGAACGATCCGCCTTGCGAAGCCGTAGCCCGAGGAGGATCATCATCACCCCGAAGACCGCGGCGTAGAAGCCGATCAGCCAGCCGAGCGCGAGGAAGCTTTCGACCGGGCGCGTCAGCAGCATCCAGGTCACGACGACACCGAGAACGACCGAGAGAAGGCCGCTCAGGATCAGCCAGATTTCGCCGTTGATTTCCTTTCGCAGGCGGATCGCTGCCGCGATCTCGAGGGCACCCGAGAACACGGACCAGAATGCGATGCTGGCCCAGAGGAATGTCGCAAGCACAAGCGTCGCGACAAAAGGCGAGACAACCACGACGACGCCCGTGGCGATGCCCAGAATGCCGCTGAACATCAGCCAGCCCCAGCGTTCGCCCTTGCGGATGTTACGTATCGCGGCGACGAGGCCGAACACGCCGTCGGCAAAGGCGAACGCGCCGAAGACCAGCGTGAGCGCCAGAAGCGCTTCCGCAGGCATGACGAAGGCTAGCACTGCGATGATCAATGCGAGCACGCCGCGTAACACGAATGCCCACCAATTCCGGGACAGGCTGCACAGGATGTACTGCATCTTGTCGGTCGGGTTTTCAGAGGCTGTGGTCATTGGTCGATCTCCTATTCAGTTCCATGTCAGGTGTCGGAGCCGGCCTCCTCGCCGGTTAGGGCGGCGGCCACGCGGCGGCGATCCTCGATCGGCTGAGGCAAACGCTGCGTGTGAGCGATTTCCCGTTCGATGGGCGCGCGGCCTGATGGATCTCTGACCAACCCGGCTTCGGCAAGCCTCGCGCGTAGTGTCGCGCCCGCATTTTCTGCGATCTCGGCGACCACTGTCTCGGTCAGGCCGAAAAGGTCTGCCGTCTCCGCGATCGTAGCGTTGTCGAGGTGGAGCCGATAGAGAACGCGGCGTTCGACCGACGGAAGATCGGCGATTGCCCGGTGCAGCACCATGGCGATCTTATGCCGATCCGCTTGGCTCTCGGGGTCTGTGCCGCCGTCGTCGGCGAGGAGGTCCTCCAGCATCAGCACTTCGTCGGGCTGGTAGAACTCGAACATCGCCTGATCCGCCTCGGTCGGATCCTCCGCCGGGGCCTCGGGTTCCGCCTCGATGGAGGCGGCATCCTCAGGCACGGCGCGGCGGGCGGCGCGGGATTCTTCCTCGATGGTCTCAAAAGCCAGCCGTTTCAGCCAGTCGCCGACGGAAAACTCCGAAGGCCGATCCTCGAAACGGGCCAGCCCCTTGAAGATCGTCGCATCGAAGAGACCGCGAACGCTCAGATATCCCTCCGGTACCGATCCGCTACATTCGAGATAGGTCAACTCGCGCCTGACGGTGTCATAGATCGTATCGAGATGATCCTCGATCAGGTCAAAGAAGAGCTGGCGCCGGTCCGCTTCCGCCGCATCCCGCGCGGGCGGCAGCGGGGCGCCGATCCGGCGCCGGCGGGCGGGACGCTTGTATTCAGGCTCGTGCTTGAGGCGCGCCACATGCCGATCGACCTGGTGGCGCAGGTCGGCAAAGGCCTTGCGCAGGACAGGCTCGATCTCGAATCCCTCTTCCCGCGCCGCGATCACGCCCGACGGCAGTTGCAGGCGCAGGCTGACTTTGATGCGCTTCTTGCCCCTCGTCTGCGAGGCAACGACTTCGAGCCGGACCAGATCCTCGCGAAAGCGCGCAAGGTGCGGTTCAAGTTGCCGCACCTCCTCCTCGATGACCTCAGGCGCGCGCTGTTGGCCGTGCCGGTCGAGATTGCGGAATGATCTAATGACGTTCATGCCGTGGACCTTCCTATAACTCTCCGAAGAGATGGTCCGGCGCGACCGATATCGCGCCGGGCCAGTCTTTTGCGCTGTCACTCGGCGGACTTGTCGTCCTTGGACTGCACCTCATCCTCAACGCTGGGCTTTGGAACGTCCGTCTTGTTTTCGGCAACTTCGCTGGGCTCCTCGATCCCGGCCTTGGCCTGATCGTCCGGGCTGTCGTCACCGGTGTCCTTTACGATCTTTTCGAACACGACCCTCTGTTCGTCTTCCGACCAGGCGACGCGGACCTTGTCACCATCCTCGATCCGCCCGGAGAGCATCTCGCGGGCCAACTCGGTCTCCAACTCCGACCGGATCAGCCGGCGCAGCTCGCGGGCGCCGAATTCGGGGCGGAAGCCGACCGCGCCGAAGTGATCCACGACGCTCACGTCGAATTCGAGCTCGACGCCCTGGCCGAGGGCGGTCCGTTTCACCCGGTTCAGCTGCAACTCGACGATCTGGCGGATTTCCGACTGGTTCAGCGAGTGGAAGACGATGATTTCGTCGATCCGGTTGATGAACTCTGGCCGGAAATGACCGCGCAACACTTCCATCAGCTCGGACTTCTGCTTTGCCTCGTCGAACTCCTTGGTGCCGCGCTTCTTGAGGTTGCGCTGGATGATGTCCGAACCGAGGTTCGATGTGGCGATGATGATGGTGTTGGTGAAGTCAACGACGCGGCCCTTGCCGTCGGTCAGCCGGCCATCGTCGAACACCTGAAGCAGGATGTTGTAGACATCCGGATGCGCCTTTTCGATCTCGTCGAGGAGCACGACCGAGTAGGGCCGACGGCGCACCTTCTCCGTCAGCTGCCCGCCTTCGTCGTATCCGACGTAGCCGGGAGGCGCGCCAACCAGCCGGGCAACCGAGTGGCGCTCGCCATACTCCGACATGTCGATACGGATCATCGCATCCTGGTCGCCGAAGATCACCTCGGCGAGCGTCTTGGCCAGTTCCGTCTTGCCAACCCCGGTCGGCCCGAGGAACAGGAAGGTCGCGGTCGGGCCGCGCCCTTCGCGCAGACCCGCGCGCGCCAGGCGCACCGCATCCGCCACGGCGCGGATCGCCTCTTCCTGGCCGATGACGCGCTCGTGCAGCTTCTCCTCGAGCTTGAGGAGCTTGTCCTTCTCCTCGGTGGTCAGCTCGGTGACCGGAACGCCGGTGATCTTGGAGACGATCTGCGCGACGTGATCGGCGCGCACCTCGGCGGTGGCGGAGGCCTGGTCGCGCTTCCAGATTTCCAGAAGCTCGTCCAGCTCCTTCTGCTTCTTTTCGAGCTCCTTCTTCAGTTCTGCTGCTCGGTCGAATTGCTTGCGGGCTGCGGCATAGTCCTGTTCGCGCTTGATCTGCGCGACCTCGGCTTCGAGCTCCTGCACGTCCACGGGCCGCGCAGTGGCCGAGATCTTCACCCGCGCCGCGGCCTGGTCGATCAGGTCGATCGCCTTGTCGGGCATGAAGCGACCGGTGATATAGCGATCCGAAAGCTCCGCGGCGGCGATGATCGCCTCGTCGGTGATCGTCACCTTGTGGTGGCTTTCGAGCGTGTCGCGCAGGCCGCGCAGGATCATGATGACCTGAGCTATCGTGGGCTCGTCCACATAAACCGGCTGGAAGCGTCGCTCGAGCGCCGCGTCCTTCTCGATGTATTTCTGGTACTCGTTGAGCGTCGTCGCGCCGATCAGGTTCAGCTCGCCCCGCGCCAGCGCAGGCTTGAAGGTGTTGGCGATGTCGAGACCACCTTCGCCACCGCCCTGGCCGGCGCCGACGATGGTGTGGATCTCGTCGATGAACAGGATCAGGCTGTCCTTCTCCTCGGTGATCTCCTTGAGGATCTTCTGGACTCGCTCCTCGAACTCGCCGCGATACTTCGACCCGGCCACCATCGAGTTGATGTTGAGCTCGACCAGCCGCTTGTCGCGCAGCGCCTCGGGCACTTCGCCCGCGACGATCCGTTGTGCAAGTCCCTCGACGATGGCGGTCTTGCCCACGCCGGGCTCGCCGATCAGCACCGGGTTGTTCTTTTTCCGGCGGGCCAGCACTTCGATCGTCGTCTCGATCTCGCGGGCGCGGCCGATGACGGGATCGAGCTTGCCATCGCGGGCGAGCTTCGTCAGGTCTCGGCTGAACTGGTCGAGATCGGGGGTGTTCGACGGAGTCTCGACGCGGCCTTCCTCGGCTCCCTTGCCGACCACCTTCGTCACCTGCTGGCGAAGCGCCTGCGGCGTCAACCCCAGCTTGCGCAGCATCGCCGCCGCGAGGCCTTCGCCCTCTTCGGCGAGCCCGATCAGCAGATGTTCCGGCCCGACATAGGAATGGCCAAGCTCGTTCGAGGCGATGAAGGCCCGGTTCAGCGCGTCCTTGAGACGCGGGCTAACACCGATTTCGCCTTCCGTCTTGGCGTCTCCACGCTTCGCTTCCTTCTCGATCTGGCGCCGCAGATCGTCCACATCGACCTTGAACTGTTCCAGGATCGTCTTGACGACGTCAGACGAGGTCAATGCCAGAAGCAGATGTTCGGTATCGACCTCGCTGCGCCCGAATTCCCCGGCCTTCTGTGCTGCATCCTGCAGGAGCTTGTTGCCCTGTTCGCTCAGCCGGTCGGCGATGGTGCGTCCGCCGCCGCGCCGCGATCCACGCCGCGGCGCGCCCTCGCCGACAGTGGCGTCGACGACAGCGTCATCGCCATCACCCATAGAGCCGAGCGTGCCGCCTCGCAGCGGACTGTCACCAAAGAGGCTGCCGAAACCGCTCTCGCCGAAGAATTCGTCAAGAAGGGAACGCCGTCCGAACAGGGACTCCAGCGGCGAGGCGCTGCGCCCCGACCGGCGCGCCATTTCGCTGTAATGCTGGTCGCAAAGCTCCATGTTCTGAACCCTGCCGTTCACCGAGGCGCGCACGCGCGCCGTCGCCGGGCGACCACAAATATCGCAAGCTCCGTTTGCCATTCGTCTTCTCCGTTTTCATTATCCAGTCAGGGTTGTCCGCCAATCATCTGCGCCAGTGACAGTGTCACGCAGCGACCGCTTCCGTTCTTTTCACCTTGGAACCAATTGCCACCAGATCCGGCTCGTCCAGTGTCTCTCGTTGCAGGAGATCTTGCGCCGATTGCTCAAGAAGATCCCGATTGGTTTCAAGAAGGGTGAGGGTGCGCTTGAACACGCCATCCACGATGTCGCGCACCTTCGCGTCCATCCGCTCGGCAGTGGCGTCGCTGTAGCGGCGGTTCAGCCACGACGACTGGTCGCCGGTGCCGAGAAAGCCGGGCCGATCGGTATCGTAGCTGACATGCCCGAGGTCTTCATCCATCCCGTACCGCGCCACCATGGCGCGGGCGATATCGGTCGCCTTGACCAGGTCGTCGGCCGCCCCCGTCGAGAGGTGATTGTAGATGATCTTCTCGGCCGCGCGCCCGCCAAGCAGGACTGCGATCTTGTTCTCGAGTTCCTCCCGCGTCATCAGGAAGCGGTCCTCGGTCGGGCGCTGGATGGTGTAGCCGAGCGCGCCAATTCCGCGCGGGATGATCGAGACCTTGTGCACCGGGTCCACCCCCGGCAGAGCCATCGCCACCAGCGCGTGCCCCATCTCGTGGTGCGCCACGATCTCGCGCTCGCGCGGATTGAGCACGCGGTTCTTCTTTTCCAACCCCGCGATGATGCGTTCGACGGCATTGTTGAAGTCGTCCATCGTCACCGCATCAGCCTTGCGGCGCGTGGCGAGCAATGCTGCCTCGTTGACGAGATTGGCAAGGTCTGCCCCGGAAAAGCCGGGAGTAAGCGCTGCGACCTTCTCGGCATCGACGTCCGGGGCGAGCTTCACTTTTTTCATGTGCACGCCAAGAATCTGCACGCGCCCCTTCTTGTCCGGCCGATCCACCAGCACCTGCCGGTCGAAGCGTCCCGCACGCAGCAGCGCCGGATCGAGAATCTCCGGACGGTTGGTGGCCGCAAGCAGCACGATGCCGACTGACGGGTCGAAGCCGTCGAGCTCGGTCAGAAGCTGGTTCAGCGTCTGCTCACGCTCATCGTGGCCGCCAGCGATCTGGCCGGAGGAGCGCGCCCGCCCGAGAGCGTCGAGTTCGTCGATGAAGATGATCGCCGGCGCGGATTTCCGAGCCTGCTCGAAGAGGTCGCGCACCCGCGCGGCACCGACGCCCACGAACATCTCGACGAACTCGGAGCCCGAGATCGAAAAGAAGGTCACGCCGGCCTCGCCTGCCACTGCGCGCGCCAGAAGCGTCTTGCCGGTGCCCGGCGGCCCGACGAGCAATATGCCTTTGGGGATATGTGCGCCCAGCTTTCCGTATTCGGCGGGGTTCCTGAGGAACTCCACGACCTCCTCGAGCTCGGCCTTGGCCTCGTCCACACCGGCCACGTCGGCGAAGCTGACGCCGGTTTCTTTTTCCATGTAAACCTTGGCCTTGCTGCGGCCGACCTGCATGAACCCGCCGAAGCCCTGCTTGTCGGCGAACTTGCGGAACAGCAGCATCCAGATTCCGAAGAAGATAAGCGCTGGCGCCACCCAAGAAATCAGCGTGCCGAGAAAAGTGTTTTGCGGAACGCCAGTGATCTCTATACCTGAGCGGTCTATCCGTTCCAGGATTGCGGGATTCACGACCGTTGTCACGAACTGGCTCTTGCCGTCGACGGGTTCGGTGAAGGCGCCGGTGATGGTGTCTGACCCGACCGCGACAGAAGAAATCTTCCCGTCATTGAGATACCGCTCAAATTGGCTGTAGCTGATGGGAGCGACGGAGTGCCAGCCGGCGATCAGATTCTGGATGAAGATCACGGCTATGAAAGCCACCACCCAGTACCAGATGTTGTATTCGGTCTTCTTTTCCATGCCGCGCGTCCCTTTCACTAGCGCCCGAGCCGCGCCCTGATCCGCTCGAGCAGCGCCAGCAGGATGCGCCTTTCGTCTGCCGACAGATCCTGCAGGATTTCATGTTCGAGCGCCGATTGCCGCGGCGCGAGTTCCTCCAGCATCGTCCGGGCCTTCGACGTTGCGGTGACGATCTGCGACCGCCTGTCGTCGAGCGAGGGCGACCGCTCGACCCAGCCGCCCCGGACCATGCGATCGACGAGCTGGCCCGCAGTGGCCGGGCCGACCTCAAGTCGGTCGGCCAGATCGCCGATGGTCAGCCCGGGCGCATCCTCGACATGCGCCGCCGCCATCCAGGACAGGCGGGTCAGGCCGCTGTCGCGGATGTCTTGGTCGATCCGCTGCTGGATGAGCTGCGCGACCCGGTGGATCGTCGTCCCGATCAGCGCGATGTCCGAAGAGATCATAGGTATCCTTCCTCCGGTTGCATGAGACATAGGATAGACCGCACTCCATCCAAAGTGCAATCCACGCATCATATATGCTTGCATAATAAATGGAACCGCCTATCTTGATGGGCGGTCTCCGAACCCACATCCGGCCGGCACCGTTGCCCGGTCCCTCCATGCCGACGGTTCGGGGGCATCGATCAGCAACAGGAGGCCAGTAATGCTCTACCCGACATATCTGCGCCGCAGCGATCCGTTTGCGCTGATGCGCTCCATGATGCGCGATCTCGACCGCGGTTTCTGGCCGCCGGCCCGCGCGGCGTTCCCGGCGGTGAATGTCTGGCAAGGCCCTGAGGCCGTTGCCATCGCCGCTGAGCTTCCCGGCATCGAACCGGGCGACATTGAGATTTCGGTTAAGGACAACGTCCTGACGCTTTCGGGCGAACGCAAGGCGCCCGAGGTTCCCGACGGTGCGCGCTGGCACCGCAACGAACGCAGTTTCGGCAGGTTTTCCCGCACTATCCGCCTGCCGTTCGCGGCCTCGGATGACAAGGTCGAGGCGAGGATGACGAACGGCGTATTGCGGATCGTCATCTCCCGGCCCGAGGAAGAAAAGCCGAAGAAAATCGAGATCAAGGCAGCCTGAGAGGAGCTGGAACGATGAGCACCGACATCACGCAAGCCGCCGAAAAGACGCCGACCGACTCGCCCGAGACCACCGGCGGCGGACGCATCTACCGCCCGTTGACCGATATCGTCGAGACCGATCAGGGTGTCTCCATGATGCTTGAAATGCCTGGGGTCGCCGCCGATGCGGTCGAGATCACGCTCGAAAATCGTGTGTTGACGATCCGCGGCAAAGTTGACCCGGTGCGGCCGGAAAACCTCGAACTTGCCTATGCCGAATACGGCGAGGGCGATTTCGAGCGTGCCTTCACGCTTTCCGAGGACTTCGACCCCAACAGGATCGAAGCGGAGATGCGTGGAGGTGTCCTCACCCTGACGCTCCCCCGAGCCCCTGAAGCGCAGCCGAAAAAGATCGCCGTCAAGGGCGCCTGAAAACCTAAGGAGACCATGTCATGCAGATTAAAGACCTCATTCCCTGGGCGCGCAAGGACGGCGCGCCAGACGCCAAAAGCAGCGAAGACAACCCGATCGCAACGCTTCAGCGCGAAATGAACCACGTGTTCGAGAATTTCTGGAATAGGGTCGGTCATTTCGAATGGCCCTGGGGCAGCGGCGAAGCCAAATCCGACATGGTCGAGACCTACGACGCGATCGAAGTGTCGATCGAGCTGCCGGGCATGGAGATGAAAGACATCGAGGTAACGGTCAACGATGACATGTTGACTGTGAAGGGGGAGAAGAAGATCGAGCGCCAAGAGGAGAAGAAGGGATACTATCTCTCCGAGCGCAGCTACGGCGCAATCTACCGGACAATTCCGCTTCCTCCCGGTGTGGATGGCGAAAAGGCGCAAGCATCCTTCAAGAACGGGGTTCTGACAATCAAGCTGCCACAGACCCCCGAGGCGCAGGCGAAGGTCAAGCGCATCGAGGTCAAGAACAGCTGATTTGCCACATTGGGTGTCGCTGGTTTACGGCGTCCCCTCCGCTCCTTGCGATATCGCACCGTCTGGAGAAGCCCTGGGGAGCTTGTCTCTCCGGGGCGGCCTTCGAGAGGCAATCATGAAAGACTTGCAACGATCCGGGCTGACCCGTGAACAATGGTCGGCGATGACGCTCTACGAGAAGTTCGAGCAAGGTGTCATCTTCGTCCTCAGCGTCATCATTGCGGCGATCGTCGTGGCGTCGGTCTGGGCGCTGATGCGCGAAGTCGTGAACCGCCTGGTTCTGGGGGCATTCGACACGCTCGATTACGCCACCTTCCAGGTGGTGTTCGGCATGATCTTCACCGTGGTGATCGCGCTCGAGTTCAAGCGCTCCCTTCTTGTTGCGACCGAACGCAGCTTCGGGATCCTCCAAGTCCGCACGATCGTGCTGATCGCGCTCCTCGCCATCGCGCGCAAATTCATCATCCTGGACCTCGGCGAGACGGAGCCGGCAAAGATTGCCGCACTCGCGGGCGCGGCTCTTGCACTGGGCGCTGTCCACTGGCTGGTGCGCGATCAGGACCGGCGCGAACAGCTCCCTACTGAAAATGCGGATGGCGGTCAATGAACCGAACCTTTTTCATTCGACTTATTTCGGCAACCTCTGCCGCACTCCTTATCATAATTGTGTGGCAGAGCTTTCCTATCATTCAGAGCGTTGTGCTGGGTCGGTTTGCCGAACCGCGCGCCGTCGCTCCGCGCGGCGACTTGGCGGCGTTCGAACAAAGCACCATCACGGTTTTCAATGCCGCTCGAGACAGTGTCGTCTTCATCACGACGGCCGAGCGTGTAGTGGATCCCTGGACCCGGAACGCCTATGACGTTCCGCGCGGGAACGGTTCAGGATTCGTCTGGGACGAACTCGGTCATGTGGTAACGAACAACCATGTTATCGCTGGTGCAAGCCGGGCAGTCGTCAGGTTGGCTGATGGCCGTGCCTTCGCCGCGCGTCTGGTGGGGCGCGCACCCGAGCACGACCTGGCAGTCCTGCACATCGGTGTTGGTGCGGGTCGACCACCGCCGATCCCCATCGGAGCCAGCAACGATCTACGTGTCGGTCAAAGCGTGTTCGCCATCGGCAATCCGTTCGGCCTCGACTGGACGATGACGACCGGAATTGTCTCGGCCCTTGGCCGCGAATTGCCGGGCGAAAACGGTCTCCCGATACGGGGCCTGATCCAGACGGACGCGGCAATCAACCCCGGAAACTCCGGTGGCCCTCTGATCGACAGCGCGGGGCGTCTGATCGGCGTCAATACGGCCATTTTCAGTCCATCCGGCGGCAGTGCGGGAATCGGCTTTGCGGTTCCCGTCGATACGGTCAACCGGGTGGTGCCACAGCTCATCGCTCGCGGCAGCTATGCACCACCACGACACGGCATCTTATTCGATCCCAGGGTCGACGCGATGCTCGCGCAGGATGGCTCCTCCGGCGTCCCGGTCCTCGGAGTCGATCCTGACGGCCCCGCTGCCCGTGCGGGACTGGTGCCCGCCCGCATTAGCGGCGATGGGCTCATTGTAGTCGGCGACCGGATAATCGGCCTTGGAGCGACTAGAGTTGATGAAGCGGCTGACCTGATCACAGCGCTCGAAGCGCATCGCCCCGGGGATCAGGTTGAATTGCACATCCGGCGCGGCGATCAGCGCAAGAGCCTCAAGATCACACTCGGCGAACCGCGATAGGAGCCGGAAATGCCCGCTGTCTCGACGAGGCATCGATTTATCAATCTCGTCCAATCCGCGCTCTTGCTTGGCCTTATGGCGATGATCGCCTGGGTGTCCATGACAGCGGTCGTCGGCGCGGAGGTCGGGCTGCTGCTTGCCTTCGGAATGGTTGCGGGTCTGATTTTTGTTCCCAATCTGCCGCAAGACTTCTTGCTGTCCGCATATCAGGCGGAGCGCATAACGGGACGTGATGCGCCCGGCCTTGTCGCAGGAATAGCGGAACTTGCGCGACGTGCCGATTTGCCGCGCGCGCCGAAGCTCTATCGCGTATCGAGCCCGTTGCCGAACGCCTTCGCGATGGGCAGTCCGGAAGACAGTACAATCTGCGTCACCGATGGACTGCTTCAACTCCTCGACGGTCGCGAACTCGTCGGCGTCCTGGCTCACGAAGTTGGCCACATCGCGAACCGCGACCTGTGGATCATGGGATTGGCAGATATGATGTCACGGTTGGTTTCCATCGCGAGTTGGCTTGGACAATTCCTGCTGCTCCTCAACCTACCTCTTATTTTCGCGGGCGCGGTCTATGTTCCGTGGCATATCGTGGCGCTTCTCATCTTCGCGCCCACCTTGATGGCGCTCGTGCAGCTCGGCCTGTCGCGCACCCGCGAGTATGACGCAGATCGCGCGGCGGCGGAGCTGACCGGCGACCCGGAGGGTCTCATGAGAGCGCTGAGCAAACTCGAACGCCGTGTCGGAAGGTTCTGGGAAGAAATTTTTCTTCCCGGCCGACGCATTCCCGAGCCGTCTCTCTTGCGGACGCATCCAAGCACAGAAAGCCGGATCGCCAGGCTGCGTGAACTCACCGCCCTGGCAACACCGCAATATCCGACAATCGCGGGCATGTCTTATAAACCACGGCTACCCTCGTTCTTGCCGCCCAAATTCCGTCGACACGGAGTCTATTGGTAGAAATCACCTGTCTTTCGTTGCACTCGGGCAAATCTGCGCATACGAGGAAATGCTCGGAGGTGGGCGGGAGTTGTGGGCGATTCGCCATGGCTTATCAGAGAGTTAGAGGATGAGTCCTTTCCCTCCGCCATTTTTTCCCATGCCACTTCGCTTCGCTCACAGCCCCGACAGGGCGGCCTTCCGATCGGCTGCGCAGTCGGTCACCTGGCATCAGCGCAGGTTGCGGGCGTATCTGCTCTTGTCGGCGCCAGCGGCGCCGTGAATCTGGCGCAGGGGCCAATCCTGAATGGTCTTCGGCACCTCGGCGCCGGGGCGGGGTTTCGCGTACAGGTAGCCTTGGGCGAAATCGCAGCCGGCTTCGCGCAGACGCGTCATCTGCTCGGTGTTCTCGACCCCTTCCGCGGTCACGTGAATGCCCATGGCG
>JAESGH010000520.1_pt1 | contig 12957 bp, 10 predicted proteins | sample 9269641 | NCBI WGS metagenome assembly JAESGH01 (sample SAMN14515345, study PRJNA621665) | algae metagenome | isolation source: Phormidium tanganyikae FI6-MK23 and co-occurring heterotrophs from granitic... | place: USA: Fort Irwin, California | collected 1998-05-24
TTGGACAGCAACGCCCCCGATGCCCTGCAATGACGATGCATAGACGGCTCTAAAGTCGCGGCAGAGGGGTCACGCGTTGAACCTTGCAGACATCATCGTTTCGGCGCGCCTGGTCATCGGCGCTGCTGTTGTCATCTCGGCCTGATCCGTCATGACCGGCGGGGCATCGGGCGACATCGTTGACGTGTTCGCAGCGCGGCGGCAGGCTTTGCTGCGTCTGGTGCGTGACCATGGTGCCGGAAGCGTCGCCATCTTCGGCTTCGGCAGCGCCCTCGGCGCCGGCAGCGCATCGCATGGCGCCCTGCGTTTCTTCAGCGGCTGGGACGGGCATGAGAGCCTGTCGCTGCTGCTCGTCACCCGGAACGGCGCGCATCTTCTGGTCGGCAGCCCGTTCATGTTGCCGCTGGCGCGTGAGTTGCGGCCCGATCTCACCGTCGAGCATGTTCCGCCGCTCGCCTGGGGCAGGGCGCTCGCGGCGCGGTTGAACGGCGCCACCGTCGCGACGGTCGGCTTTGGCGAGTTGCCCCGGCAGATCGACGCCGCGTTGACGGCGGACGGCTTTGCCGCCGGCCCGTCGCTCGATGATGCTGTGGCGCTGCTGCGGCTGGTCAAGGATGCCGCCGCCATAAGCCTGCATCGCGATGCGGCTTCTCTCTGCGATAGGCTGTTCAGCCGGCTCGGTGCGGAGCTGGTGCAGCGTCGCCCGGCCTGGCAAATCCAGCTCAACCTCGAAACCGAGGCACGCAGGCAAGGCGCCGACTATTGCCGGACTTGGCTGACCATCGCGCCGGCGGCCGACTATCCACGCTACTGGCCCGCGGAGGCTCGGCGGGTGCCTGAATATGGTGACCAGGTCCTGTTCGGCATCGCTCTCACCGTCGACGGCCATTGGGGCCACGGCATCCGGATGGGCGGCATCGGGCCGCAAAAATCAGAGCATCGCACGCTCGCCGATCATGTCGAGGCGATACTGGAGGCGGGTTTGGCGGCGCTGCGTCCCGGCCTGCCGCTGGCGGGCGCCGAGCACGCCATGGAGGCCGTGCTGACCGAGCGTGTCGATGTTCGCGAACGCCAGAACATTCGGCGTTTCCGCAACGGGCACGGGCTCGGCTTTTCCTATGAGGAGCCGCTGACGACCGCAGTCTTCCGCCAGCATTTCGATTCCGGCGCGCCACCCGCCGCAGCCTCCGACCTCGCATTGGCGCCCGGCATGCTCTTCGAGCTGCCCCCCAATTTGTTCGTGCCCGATCTCGGCGGTGCGGCGCTCGGCGAGATGGTTCTCGTCACGCCGGGCGGCCCGGAATGCCTGCTCCGTCACCCTCGCGCCTGCCAGTCCTGGAACTAGGGCGCGAGGCATTTCACCACCAACCACCAATGAGGGGATAAACGATGAAAGCTTTCATTCTCGCCGCCGGCCTGCTCGCGGCGACCGCCGCGACCGCCCAGGACCTGCCCAAGGCCAATCTCAAGGTTGTCGGCGGGCTGAGCAACCTCACCGCCTACCAGGATTACGAGCAGCCATTCTGGACCAAGACGATCCCCGAGAAGTCGAAGGGCCAGGTCACCGCCGATATCAAGGGCTTCAACGAGATGGGGCTGAAGGGTCCCGAGCTGCTGCGCTTGATGTCGCAGGGCGTGATCGAGTTCGGTACCGCGACGCTGTCCTATTTCGCTAGCGACAACCCGATCAACGAGGCGATCGACCTCGCCGGCCTCGCCCCCGACGTGAAGTCGGCACGCGCGATCACCGAGGCGTTCGAGCCGGTCTATGCCAAGTTCTACGGCGAGGGCTCGAAGGTCCGACTGCTCGGCATCTCGCCCTATCCGGCGCAGGTGCTGTTCTGCAATGCGGAGATGAAGGGCCTCGCCGACCTCAAGGGCAAGAAGGTCCGCACCTCCAGCCGCACCCAGGCCGAGTTCGTCGAGGCCTTCGGCGGTTCGAGCGTGACCATGGCCTTCGGCGAGGTCGTGCCGGCCCTGCAGAACAAGGTCGTCGACTGCGCCATCACCGGCTCGCTCTCCGGCTATTCGGCCAAGTGGTACGAGGTCGCGACCCATCTGATGGCGCTGCCGATCAACTGGAACCAGCAGATCCACGCGGTCAACGAAGCCGCCTGGAACAAGATCGACCCGAAGGTTCGCGAGTTCCTGGCGACCAACATCAAGGGCCTTGTCGGCCAGATCTGGGATGCCGCCGCGCAGCAGACCCAGCAGGGCTATGACTGCAACACCGGCGCCGCCGCCTGCACCCTGCCGGTCAAGGGCAAGATGCAGCTCGTCGTCCCGACCGATGCCGACAAGGCGCTGCTCAAGACCGTGCTGCAGGAGAAGGTGCTGCCGAAATGGGCCGCCCGCTGCTCGGCCGATTGCGTCGCTGGTTTCAACGCCACGGTCGGCAAGGAACTCGGCCTGACCGCCAAGAAGTAAGCGCCCCCGCAGGAGGCCGGCTCGGGCCGGCCTCCTCCTTAATCTCCTGGGAGCCGAGGATTCGATGACCAATCCGCCCCCGCCTAATGCTCTGGCGGCGCTACTGCGCCATGCCGAGAGCCTGTCCCGTGTCGCCGTCTGGTGCGCCGGGGCGTTGACGATCGCGAGCGTCCTGCTGATCTCGTTCGACGTGCTCGCCCGCAAGTTCCTCGGCTTTACCACCGGTGGCGCGGATGAATTGTCGAGCTATGCCTTCGCCATCAGCACGAGCTGGTCGCTCGCCTTCGCGACGCTGCAGCGGGCCAATGTCCGCGTCGACGTGCTCTACCAGTACTTGCCGGTGCGGCTTGCAGCGGTCCTCGACTGGGTCTCGCTGGTGGCGCTCGGCGTCTTCATGGCGATGCTGACCTATTACGCTTATGACGTGGTCGGCGCCTCGCTCGCCCAGAGCTCGCGAGCGAATACGCCGCTGGCGACGCCGCTCGCGATCCCGCAGGGGCTGTGGTTCGCCGGCCTGCTCTTCATGTGCGTCATCCTTGCCCTGATGTTGCTGCGCGCCTCGATCGCGCTGGTGACCGGAGATATCGCGACCGTGAAGGCGATCGCCGGGGTGCGCTCGACACAGGAAGAGGCCGAAGAGGAAGCCGCCGCCGGCGAGCGCATGGTCAGGGGAGAAGCGGCATGATCGCCACCACCCTCATCCTCCTGCTCGTGCTGATCGGCCTGTCGATCCCGGTTGGTGCCGCGCTCGGCGTCCTCGGCCTGATCCTCGACCCGCTCTATTCGATGCTGCCGCTGACCCGCGGCATCGGCGAGCTGGCCTGGAGCACCAATAACGAGTTTCTGCTCGTTGCCATCCCGCTCTTCATCCTGCTCGGCGAGATCCTGCTGCGCTCCGGCTTCGCCGAACGTATGTACGGCGCGATGAGCCTGTGGCTGTCCTGGCTGCCGGGCGGGCTGATGCACGCCAATATCGGCGCTTCGGCCTTGTTCGCGGCGACCTCGGGCTCAAGCGTCGCCACCGCCGCGACGGTCGGCACGGTCGCGCTGCCGCAGATCAAGCGCTACGGCTATAACGAGCCGCTCTTCCTCGGCAGCCTTGCCGCAGGCGGCACGCTCGGCATCCTGATCCCGCCCTCGATCAACCTCGTGCTCTACGGGGTGCTGACCAACTCCTCGGTGCCGAAGCTCTATCTCGCCGGCATCATCCCGGGCCTGCTGCTGGCCGGCCTGTTCATGCTCACCGTCATCATCGGCTGCATCATGAAGCCGGAATGGGGCGGGCGCCGCATCACCGCGAGCTGGCGCGAACGCTTCGCCAGCCTGGTGCATCTGGCGCCGCCGCTCGGCATCTTCTTCCTCGTGGTCGGGTCGATCTATGCCGGCCTCGCCACGCCAACGGAGGCTGCTGCGCTCGGCGTCACCGGCGCGATGCTCCTCGCGGCCTGGTCGCGCCGCCTGACGCTGTCGATGCTGCGCGAGGCGGTCGAGGGCACGATGAAGGCGACCGCGATGATCATGCTGATCATCGTCGCCGCGGCCTTCCTCAACTTCGTGATGGCAGCGACCGGCATCACCGACGCGATCACGGGCTCGATCAAGGGCCTCGGCCTGTCCCCCGTGCAGATGCTCGTGGCGATCGTGGTCTTCTACCTGATCCTCGGCTGCTTCATGGAGACGCTCTCGATGATGATCACCACGATTCCGATCGTGGCGCCGATCATGATCGGGCTCGGCTACGATCCGATCTGGCTCGGCATCCTGATCATCGTCCTTGTCGAGGCCGCGCTGATCACGCCGCCGGTGGGCCTCAACCTCTTCGTGGTCCAGAGCCTGCGCAAGAGCGGCTCGATGAACGCGGTGATCGTCGGCAGCATGCCCTATGTCGGGGCGATGGCGGTGTTGATGCTGCTGCTCGCGATCTTCCCGGACCTCGCACTCTTCCTGCCCCGCGTCTTCGAATAGGCGCGTTGCATCACCTTTCCCTGGAACATCTGCAGGACGTCATGGAACTCAATTTCACCGTCGAAGGCGGCGCTGCCACGCAGCCGCTGAAGGTTGAACTCGCCCAACTGGTCGTCGCCGGCTGGGCCGGGCGGGATCGCGCCGCGATCGAGCACCATATCGAGGAGCTCGCCGCCATCGGCGTGCCGCGGCCGAGCACCGTGCCGCTCTACTACCGCGTCGCCGAGAGCCTGGCGACGCAGGCAGACCGCATCCAGGTGCTGGGTACCGAGAGCTCCGGCGAGGTCGAGACTTTCGTCTTCAGCGCCGGCGGCGAGATGTATGTCAGCCTCGCCTCCGACCATACCGACCGCAAGCTCGAGACGATCGGCGTCGCGATCTCCAAGCAGCTCTGCGCCAAGCCGCTGGCGCGCAAGGCCTGGCGTTTCGCCGAGGTCGCCGGGCATTGGGACGAGATGATCATCCGCTCCTATGTCGAGGAGAAAGGGGCGCGGGTGCTCTATCAGGAAGGGCCGCTGGCCAGCCTGCGCCCACCGCTCGAGCTGATCGCCGGCTTCACCGGCGGTGCGGCGCTCCTTCCGGATGGAACCGGCATGATCTGCGGCACGGTGGGGGCGATCGGTGGCATTCGGCCGGCGCCCTCCTTCGCCATGGAGCTGTTCGACCCCGTGCTCGGCCGCAGCATCGAGCATAGCTACCGGATCGTCTCGCTGCCGGAAGTCGCGTGAGATGAGCCAGACCTTGATCGAACTGCAGGACGCGCTCGAAAGCGGGCGCACCTCCTCCGTCGCCCTGACGGAAGAGGCCCTGGGGCGTGCGCAGGCGAGTGACGGCGAAGGCGCTCGCGTCTTCACCAGGCTCCATGCCGAGCGCGCGCTCAAGGCGGCGCGCGCCTCCGACGCGCTGCGTCAGGCCGGCTTCGCGCGCTCAGCACTTGAGGGCCTGCCGATCTCGATCAAGGATCTGTTCGACGTCGCCGGCGACGTCACCATGGCAGGCAGCGTCGCCCTCGACGATGCGCAGCCGGCCAAGGCCAATGCGCCGGTGGTCGAGCGCCTCGTCGCCGCCGGCGCGATCATCGTCGGCCGCACCAACATGACCGAGTTCGCCTTCTCGGGGCTCGGTCTCAACCCGCATTACGGCACGCCGCTGAACCCGTTCGACCGGGCGGCCAAGCGCATTCCGGGCGGTTCGTCCTCGGGCGCGGCCGTCTCGGTCAGCGACGGCATGGCCGCGGCGGCGATTGGTACGGATACCGGCGGCTCGGTCCGGATTCCCGCCGCGTTGTGCGGCCTCACCGGCTTCAAGCCGACCGCGCGGCGCGTTCACCGCCACGGCGCCGTGCCGCTCTCGACCAGCCTCGATTCGATCGGGCCGATCGCGCGCAGCGTCGCCTGCTGCGCCATGCTCGACGCCATCCTCTCGGGAACCGGCGAGAACCTGCTCGGCGAAGCGAGCCTGGCCGGCCTGCGGCTTGCCGTGCCCAAGACCGCCGCGCTCGACGGCATGGACGCGGCCGTCGCAGCCAGCTTCGAAGCCGCTCTCGGCACTCTGTCGCGTGCCGGGGCGCAGATCAGCGAGATCGCGGTTCCCGAATTCGCGCAGCTCGGCGCCATCAACGCCAAGGGCGGCCTTGCAGCGGCAGAAGCCTGGCACTGGCATCGCGAGCTGATCCAGCGCGCCAGCGATCGCTACGATCCGCGGGTGCGGGTGCGAATCCTGCGCGGCCGCGAGATTTCGGCCGCCGACTATATCGACGTGCTGGCGGCGCGCACCGCCTGGATCGATGCGGTCGAGGCGAGGGTCGCCTCCTTCGACGCCCTGGTCATGCCGACCGTGCCGATCGTCGCCCCCCGGATCGACGAGCTCGCGGATGACGCTGCCTTCGGCGCCACCAACCTGCTGATCCTGCGCAATCCGACCTTCATCAACTTCCTCGATGGCTGCGCCGTGAGCCTGCCCTGCCACCGTCCCGGGGAGCCTCCGGTCGGGCTGATGCTCGCCGGGGCTGCTGGCCGAGATCGCGCGATCCTGTCGATCGGGCAGGCCGTGGAAGCGGCGCTGCGCGCCGCAAACGGGAACTGAGGCCATGGACAAAAACCTGCCTCTGCTCGATCCCTACGAGGCGCGCCTGGCCGCTCGCTCGGGAACCTTCGATGCGCCGACCGCGAATGTCGCGCCCGGCTTCGTCCAGGCCAATCTGGCGATCCTGCCGCGCGAGCTCGCCTTCGAGTTCCTGCTCTTTTGCCAGCGCAACCCGAAGCCCTGCCCACTGATCGGGGTGTCCGAGATCGGCGATCCCATGCTGCCGGCGCTCGGGCGCAACCTAGACATCCGCAGCGACCTGCCGCGCTACCGCGTCTGGCAGGACGGCGAGCTTGTGGCCGAGCCGACCGACATCCGCGACTACTGGCGCGACGATCTCGTCAGCTTCCTGATCGGCTGCTCCTTCTCCTTCGAGGAGGCGATGCTCGCCGCCGAACTGCCGGTGCGCCATATCGAGCAGGGCAGCAACGTGCCGATGTACCGGACCTCGATCGCGACGACGCCGGCGGGCCGCTTCTCCGGACCGCTCGTCGTCTCGATGCGCCCGCTGACGCCGGCCGATGCGATCCGCGCGGTCCAGGTCACCGGCCGGTTCCCGTCGGTGCATGGGGCGCCGGTCCATCTCGGCGACCCTGAGGCCATCGGTATCCGGGACATCATGAGGCCCGACTATGGCGATCCCGTCGAGATCAGGCCGGGCGAAATCCCGGTATTCTGGGCGTGCGGCGTCACTCCGCAGGCGGTGATCGCCAAGAGCCGCCCCGGCTTCTGCATCACCCACGCCCCCGGCTACATGCTGGTCACCGATATTCGCAACGGCACGCTCGCCACGGGCTGAACGACCGTCCGCTCAATCGGCAGCGCGCCAGAAGCAGACACGACATAGTTGCCGAGAAGCAGACATTGCGCGGCGGTCCTAGGTCCGTCGACAAGCAAGCAAGAACGGAAGTCCCAGAGCCTTCCCCTCATTCGTCTTGTTGATGTGGCCTGCGTTGCGTGGGCTCCGAGGGAGGCCGAACGGATGGGGTGTTCAAGCAAGGTTGATGGAGATGAGCGGAATCGAGCTCCGCATCCCTTGCGACGTGCGCTGGCCGCCCAAGCGGCCTTGTCACCGGATGTCTCCGCCGAGTTTGCAGGGCTGGAGCCCGGCTGGATAACGGCCGAGAACTTCTTCAGGGACAGCGGCGCCATCGAGAAATTCCTCGACTACGAGGGTTCGTTCAATCCGGGCACGGATCGCAAGGCTTGCGCCGCTTTCCTGATAACGGACTATGCCTTCATCTTTTCTCTCGCATCCGTCCCGGTCTTCGCGAGCTCCGGCATCTTGCCGGATTGCTCGCCAGAACGCATGGCGTTGCAATTCTATCAGCGACGGCAGGAGCACGATGGGCATGCCCATGAGGTTCGGCGCGCCCACGTCCGCTACCTGTCGCCCGCCTTTTCCACTCGGAAGGGCGACGCTGCATGTCATCCGGATGCGCGCGGCCTTTTCGATCAGACTGCGCATTGCGAGCTGTTTCGCCGGGCAATCGAGGACCATTTCCGCCCATTGATCGAGGTCCTGTGGGTACGGACGAAGCTTGCCCGCACGGCGCTCTGGCGGCTCGTGGCGGATGCCGTCGCCGCCCGGTTTCTCGAAGTCGGCCGGCAGCTTGGCTACCTGGAGGAGGCGAAGGCGTCAGCCATGGCGATCCTCAAGCAACCGGGCTCGCCCCTGAACAACCGGCAACTTCACTATTTCGAGCTCAGCGTCCTTGATCGCGATCAGCGGGCAATCTCCTATGACTTTCGCTCCCGAGGTGGCTGCTGCCGCTACTACACTGTCGATGGCGGCAAGCTCTGCTCCACTTGCGTGTTGAAGCACCCAAAGGAGCGCGACGCTGAGCTGCGGCAGGCAATAGGGCGTCATCTCGGCCTGCCCGCCGGCGACGCGAGCTGACCGTCTCTGACGTGTTTCGCTGCCCGCTTTCGCGTTTCGAAATTTTTCATCAGGCGGAGTCCCAAACCCGCATCGCCAGTCGTCGTCCCATTGAGCGGGTGTCTGACACCCGCACGATGGACGGGCAGCGGCGCCTTGAACGCCGTATGGACGGGGGGTTGCCTATGGTGACGATGAACGATGCGAGTTTCAGGAGAGCCGGAAGACATCGGCGCCTGGCTCTTCTGGCCGGTACGGTACTTGCCCTTGCGGCGATCCCCCATGCCTTCGCCCAGGAGGTCTCCTCACAGGGCGAACAGCAAAGCATCACCATCCTGGCCGGCCCGCTGACGCCCGCGCTCAATCGCCTCGCCGGACAGGCAGGCCTGCAGATTCTCTTCGACGCCGAGCTCACGCGCGGCAAGGCCACACGCGGCGTCAGCGGCGCTCGTAATCCGGCCCAGGCGCTGGATGCATTGCTCGTCGGCACCGGCGTGAGCGCACGGTTCGCCGGTACACGCCAAGTGGTGCTGAGCGCCGCGCCGACGGCTGCGGCGGCCCCCGGCCAGCTTCCGAGCGGGACGATCTCGCTGGACGAGATCACGATTTACGGGGCGCGCGATGCCACGACGCTGGGCAGCACACCGGCGAGCGTCGGCATCGTGACCGCGAAGGACATCGAGCTCGGCCAGATCCGCACGATCCAGGATTCATATCGGCGCCTGGGCAATGTCGACGACAGTGCCTTCCTGAACTCGGGCTTCGTCATTCGAGGCATGGGTTCGGAAGGGTTCGTGCCGTCCGGTGCGCCGGTCGGCTCGGTCTATGTCGACGGCATCCTCCAGCCCCGCTACAGCGCCCGCTTCGGTACGCGCAATCTCTGGGATGCCGAGCAGGTCGAAGTCTATCGCGGGCCGCAATCCACTTTGAGCGGCCGTGCCGCCATGGCCGGCGCGATCTACGTCAAGACCAAGGACCCGACCTTCGAGAGGAAGGTCGAGATCGCCGGCACCGTCGGCAGCAACCGGCGCATCGGCACCGCCTTCATGGTCAATACGCCGGTCCTCGACGACCAGATCGCGCTGCGGATCGCCGGTTCCTTCGAGCGCGCCAGGACGGACATCAAGTTCCCGACCTACAGGAATTTCAGGAACTACGACGATCTCGTCAACGAGATCAGCTACAACCTGCGAGCCAAGCTGCTGATTACGCCGCGGGAACTGCCCGACACGAAGGCGCTGCTGAGCTATTCCTACTCCAACGAGCGCCCACAGGAGCGGCTCATCGGGACCGGGCCGGGCTTCGGCCTGCGCGCCAACCGCGGCGACTGGCGCGATTTTCCGACCTACAACGAGTACAGGGCAATCAAGACCCATAATCTGGGGCTGGAGCTCACTCACAACTTCTCGGACAGGCTCAAGCTGACGTCACAGACCGGGCTGCACTACGGGGTCACGCGCCGGCTCTCAGTCGATACCGGCACGCCCGGCTTGCGCGACGGATTGACCGGCAAGGTCCAGGACACGCTGTTCACGCAGGAGCTGCGGCTGAACTACGAGGGTGACCGCTGGAAGTGGGTCGCCGGGGTTTTCGGAAGCTCCCAGAACTTCGATTCGACCCTGGATGCGGCTGTCGTGCCCTATCTCCAGCTGGGCGAGTGGTTCAACCGCAAGACCTCCAACCTCGCCGCGTTCGGCGAGGCCAGCTACGAGTTCTTCCCTACCTTGAAGCTGACACTCGGGGGGCGCGTCGACTATCTGCGCGAGAAGACGGTGCAGCATAATTCCGACACCTCTCCCTATGGTGGCATTCCGTTCAACTACTCCAACAGGGCCAATTTCAACGAGGTGAACTTCGTCCCGAAGATCGCCCTGTCGAAGGACATCACTGAAAAGCAGACGGTCGGGATCATGTATTCCGAAGGCTTCCGGACGGGCGGCTTCTACGTCAACTACAAGACCGGCCAGCCGGCCTATTACGACCCGGAGCGGGCTCGGAACTACGAGATGTTCTACAAGGGGCGCTTCCTCGAGGATCGCCTGACGCTCAATGCCAACCTGTTCTTCACCAAATATCGCGACCAGCAGATCGAGATCAGGCCGGATCCGAACAACCAATCCTACCGGGAGACCACCAACGCGGCCAATTCCCGCGTCTGGGGCTTCGAGATCGAGCCGAGCTGGCGCGTCGACGACCGGTTTTCGGTGTTCGCATCGATCGGCTACCTGAACACGAAGTTCGAGAAGTTCGATCACGCCGCCTACGGCGATCTCTCCGGCAAGCCTTTCCCAGAAGCGCCGAAATGGACTGTCGGCTTCGGCGGGCGCTACGAGTTCGAGAACGGCTTCTATGTCGGCGCCGACGCCAAGTACACGGCGAGCTATACGGCGAAGTTCGGCCTGCCGCCGCTCGATACGATCGCGTCGCGCATCATCGTGAACGCGCAGGCCGGCTATCGCCGGGCGAACTGGGAGATCAATGCCTTCGCGGAGAACCTGTTCGACGAGCGCTACTACACCTTCATCGACCGCGACGCCGTGCCGGCCTATGCCCAGCTCGGGCAGGGGCGAACCGTCGGCGTGACCATGAAGGCGAAGTTCTGAGCCTTCGGCACCGGGGCCTCATGCCCCGGTGCCTCTCCATCCGGAATGCCCTGTCTGCCCATGCTGCGATCTTTCGCTCTTCTGCTGTTCCTTATGCTGGCGTTCCCGCCGGCCGTGTCCGCATGCGACGGCCGCCTCGTCTCCGACGCCATTCTCGGCCCCCCGGTCTGCATCCCCAGGCAGCCGCAGCGCATCGTCGCTCTCGATCCGCTGCTGACGCTTGGCATCCTCCAGGAACTCGAAGTTCCGATCGTCGCGACACCCTATGCCGGCATCCAGGGCCTGGAGGTACGCAAGGCCGCGCAAGCAGCTTCCGTCGCCGATCTCGGGCATCCCCTGCAGCCGAGCCTCGAGCGCCTCCTCCTGGCCAAGCCCGACCTGATCATCGGCAGCGCCGACATGCATGGCGCGATCCACGAGACGGTATCGCGGATCGCCCCGACCTTGCTGCTCCAGCACATGGACTGGAAGCGGCATGTCATGCTCCTGGCCGAGATCACGGGCCGCTCCGACGCGGGGCTGACGGCACTTCGCGGCTATGAGCAGCGCGTCGCCGGCATCCGGGCGCGCGTCCCCAATCTCGCCGTGTCGGTGGCTCGGGTCAGGCCGGGAGGCTTCAACATCTATCTGGACGGCCCCGCCGCCTATGCGCCCTATGCTGTGCTGCGCGAGGCTGGCGTCAGGCGCACCGCCTATGAGACGACCACCGGCAACACCGTCGCGAAGCGGGCCGACTGGGAGGAGGTCGCCGCGCTCGATGGCGCGATCCTGCTCTATACCGTGGTCAGTGGCCTCGATCCCGGCCCGGACGAGGCCCTCGCCGCTAGCACGGTCGCCAATCCGCTCTGGCAGATGCTGCCGGCGGTGCGGACGGGTCGGGCTCATCGTGTCGACCGGGGGACCTGGATGGGCTTCCACGGCGTCGCCTCGGCGCACCGAGTCCTCGACGATATCGAGCGCCTGATCCTGACGACGCCGTGAGCGGCAGCCGGGCCATGATCGGTTCAGCTGGTGACCGCCCTATGCCAACGGGCGACGGCACAAGAGCTGCAGCGCTCGTCGTGCTGTCCTGCCTGCTGGCCGCCGCCGCTGCCTGGTCCGTCACGCTCGGTACCGCAACCCTGCCCCTTTCCCAGGTGCTCGACGCGATCTTCGCCTTCGACGGCTCGCGCGAGCATCTGGTCATCACGACCATCCGCCTGCCGCGCGTGCTGGCCGGGCTGCTGGCGGGTTCCGCACTCGCCGTCTCGGGCGCGATCATGCAGGCGGTCACCGGCAATCCGCTGGCGTCGCCCGGCCTGCTGGGGATCAATGCCGGCGCAGCCTTTGCCGTCGTCATGGCTATCGTCGTGATCGGCGCGGGCTCCAGCGATATCCATGTCTGGCATGCCTTCGCAGGGGCAGCGATCGCCGCAGCCATCGTGCATGCGCTCGGCTCGGCGGGGCGCTCCGGCGGGTCGCCGCTGCGGCTCGTCCTTGCCGGTACGGTGGTCTCGGCCTTCCTCGCCTCGCTCACCACGGCGGCGCTGATCTTGGACCAGGGCACGCTCGATACCGTCCGGCTCTGGACCGCAGGTTCTCTCTCCGGCCGGACGATGGCGCAGGTCGCGGGCGTGACCCCCTACATCCTGATCGGGTTGGCCGCTGCCCTCATCGTGCGCCGGCAGATCGCGACGCTGAGCCTGGGGGCCGATCTCGCCCGATCCGTCGGCCAGAGCCCGCTGCTCTGGCGGAGCTTGGCGGTCGTACTCGTGATCCTGCTCGCGGGAGGCGCGGTCGCGCTCGCCGGCCCGATCGGCTTCGTCGGCCTCGTGGTGCCGCATATCGTCCGGATGATGAGCGGCGTGGACTATCGCTGGATCATCCCGTTCAGCGCGCTCGGCGGCGCGCTGCTGCTGGTCACGGCCGACACGCTGGGCCGGACCCTCCTGGGCAGCCAGAGCTTTCCTGCCGGCGTGACCATGGCCATGATCGGCGGGCCGTTCTTCCTCTGGCTGG
>JAESGH010000362.1_pt1 | contig 12656 bp, 17 predicted proteins | sample 9269641 | NCBI WGS metagenome assembly JAESGH01 (sample SAMN14515345, study PRJNA621665) | algae metagenome | isolation source: Phormidium tanganyikae FI6-MK23 and co-occurring heterotrophs from granitic... | place: USA: Fort Irwin, California | collected 1998-05-24
CCAAATCGACCGGCGCCGAATATATCGCAGTGACGATGTCGGCCCCCGAGTTCGGGACCATCTACGGCAATGTCGCAAACGCCCCCGGCGACGACCCGATGAAAAAGGTCATCATCTGGAACCCGCCTGCCTGACGGGCACCCCGGCTCCGCCTTCGGGCGGAGCCGATTGATTTCATCACGTGAAGGCGGTCCTCTGGGCCGCCTTTTCGTGTCTTGTGCTGACGAGTGTGGGTTTCCGGGGCCCGGCACTCGGTTATCCTCCTTTTCGGCGACTGGGCTGTCGCAGACGACGAGTGCCGCGCATGTTGCGAACGGCAGAATGTCGACAGGTCTTCGAAATGAAAGGTCAGCGAGGGGGCCGGGACGCGGCGGCGAACCGGGGGCGGGTGGGGCGTGGGGGCTCTGCCGCATGGGATCGGGCCATACCCGCTCTCGATTGCCGCTGATCCCTTGGCCGAGGCCAGGCCTCCTTCAATCAACCCGTGAAGGGTCCCCACGCTTCGCTCGGGCCGCGGCTTCGCGCGCGGTGATTGCGGCCTGTCCCCGTCCGGCGGGGCGCCTGTCGAGCGGGAATGGCCCGCTCCCAAGGACAGGAGTTGATCCCATGCCGCTTTCCACCGCCCAGTCGCTCGGATGGAGCCTCGCCCGGACCATGATGACCGTGATCATCCTCATCGAGACCAGCGCCGGATATTCGGTCATGCCGCTCGATGAGTTCGACGGCGACCCCGAAACGATCGTCAGCGAATATGACCCGTTCAATCGCTAAGCGTCTGGAATTGGTTCCAGATTGGAGCCGGTTCGGGGTCTCCCCCGAGCTGGCTTTGGCTATGCTGTGCCTGCAGGTTGCGCTGCGGAGGTGGTGGCGGGCGCGTCCGATGGGAGGACGTTCATGACCCTGATGCTGATCCTTGGCGCGGTTGCGGCATTTTATGGCCTTCTCCTGCTCTTTCGCTGCGCGACTTACGCGCTGCCACTCTTCGCCGGGCTTGGTCTGGCCTTCACGCTTCGGGACCAAGGTTTCGGCTGGATGGTCATTTTAGCGGTGGGATTGCTCGCGGGTGTCTCCGTCCATACCCTCGGCCGGCACCTGGCGCGCGGCTCGGCTCCGCTCGCCGTCAGGCTTGGCGTCATCCTGATTTTCGTTGGCGCCGCCGCGGCTGCTGGCTTTCAGGTTGGGGTCGCGCTCGCGATGCTGGCCGACCTCAATCCCTGGACGCAGCGCGGCATGTCCATCCTGACCGCCGTCGTCACCGGCTATGCCGGTTGGCGTGATCTCCTGTCGCCGGGGGGTGGGATCGAGCGACCAGCGCTGCACAGCTAGGCGTTCGCCCGCCTCTCATCGTCTTCGCTTCCCGGCCGACCGGCAACGCAACCGTCCGCAGAGCCGTCCCATCGCGGCCTCTCGACATGCGCCATCTGTCAGCGCGCCGCTTCGCTGGCCCGGCTTGGTGCAACCGCGCCGTTCGACTTTCTTCCCCTGGCGTGCCGCCATTCCTCGCGAAACAAGAAAGACGAACGGCGCGATCCTCCGCTGCGCTGCGGGCCTGCGGCTGCACCGCCGGTCCCCCGCTGACGACCGATGCGCATCGAGGCCGCGATGGTGCGGCCCGAGCCAAGGAAGGAATGCGACATGGCCAAGATCGGCACGTTCAAGAAAGTCTCCGGAGAATATCGGGGTCAAATCACCACTCTCTCGGTGCAGGCGAAATCGGTTCGCATCGCACCCGAAAAAGACCCCAGCGGCAATGCTCCCAGCCACCGTGTTTTCGTTGGAGACGTCGAAGTCGGCGCAGCCTGGGAAAAGCAGACGCAGGACAAGCGCCCCTATCTTTCGGTCAAGCTCGACGATCCGAGCTTCACCGCCCCGATCTTCGCGCAACTGTTCGCGGGCGAAGGCGAAGAGCACGACCTGGTCTGGAGCCGCCAGACCCGCCGCGGCGACTGAGCCGCAGGGACCCGCCCGGCAGCGCCGGGCGGGATACCCATTACTGGGGATGGATATCCCCGCGTCTTGGAATTGGCGCATGCCCGCATATCGCCAACTCTTCGGTCTCCCCGGAGGCTGTTATGGCGATCGAGACGACGGCAAAAAGCGAAGGGCCGCTGCGCCTCGACTTTCCCGGCTACGCCCAGGAGTTTCTGCGCCGCAGTCCGGACTATCGCCGTGACTATCGAAGCGTGATGTCGGATCGCAAGGCCGATCCGGCGTCGCAGGAGGGCATGGCCCGGCGATGGGGCCTCTGCTTTCCCGGTCGATCCGCGTGTTTCCGCGCTCGACGCGCCAGCCTTCTGGGACGCGGCGGTCTGCCCCTATATCGTGATCCTCGACGCTGCACCGCCGACTTTTGCCGCTGACCTGCGCCTCGATCCGGCTCGCTGGACGCATCGCCTTTGCTCTCGGATCGCGCTTGACGGCGGTCATTATATATTGGGCGAAAACCGCATCATGCACCGGATCTGGCTGCGCTGCGATCCAGCTCACGGTGCGCTTGCTGCGCTGATTCCGTGCGATGGCATGGCCGAGACGCGCCTACAGGCGGTAGCGGATCTGGAACGATGGCTCCGCGGCATATCGTCGGCGTCGGCCGTGTCTCGGCCGACATCCTACCAGGCACAGCGCCTCGATTTGCTTCTGTCGATTCTCGATCTTCGCGGCGAACTGGACGTGACCAGCCATGAGGTCGCCCGCCGGCTCATCTATCCACGCCTGGATGTCGGCCGCGGCTCGGCGTGGAAATCCTCTCCCGAGCGGCGCCGGACCCAGCGGCTCATCCGCGAAGCCGAGGCGCTGGCGGCGGGCGGATACCGCGCGCTGCTGGCAGACCGGGCGGGGCGACAAAAATAGCGCCGCAATTCTGCCGCTCCCCCGCGCGCGCGCTTTCGCGCCACCACGCGACATCGCCCGCCGGCCCGCGCTTTCCGGTCCGGCCGCTGGAAGGAGCCCCCCATGACCACCGGTCACCCACCGCGTTTTCTGACGACCCCCGATGCCGCAAAGCGGGTCGGCCTCTCGCACCGGACGCTGGAGAAGCATCGCTGCTATGGAACGGGTCCCGCCTATCGCAAGCTTGGCGGCCGGGTCGTCTATGCGATCGACGAACTCGATGCCTGGGTCGAACTTGGCCGGCGTTCGTCGACGTCCGATCCCGGCACCGGCACCGTGCACCCGGCGCGGCAGGTGCAGCGCTAATGCGCGGCGTCGATTTTGAACGGGCGCTGCGCCCGCGGCTAACCGCTAATTGCAACGCTGGCACACACCCGTCGCCGCGTGACACCGCGCTCACTGAGGTCGAAATGACCTGGATCGAGGGGCGACACGAGCAGTGGATCCGCTTCGGCCGCATCGCAGCCGAGCGCATCTTGAGCCGCGCCAAGCGCGTCGCGGCGTTCCGGCCCGGCGCCGTCTTTGCTTACGTGCGCTGGACGTCGAACGACTTCGGGACGATCCATTCGACCATCGCGATTGCCGCGGCGGTTGTGCCTGGCGAAGCTTATGCAACGCTGCCGTTCGTCCATCCCGGCGCGGATATCCTCGCGCGGATCGACGGCTGGCCGAAAGTGCAACAGGCGCTTGAGGCGATCGACGCGGTCGAAGCGACCGGCATCGATGCCTGCGATGCGGCGCCCGATCATTGGCGCCATGTCGGCAGCCGGATTTCGGCGGGGCTGCCATTCCGGCCATATTCCCGTGACCGCCATACGGCATGGCTGCGCCGCCGGGCGGTCGAGTTATGAGCCGCCGGGCACTTCGCGCCACGGCGGCGGCCGCGGCGATCTTCAGCACATCGTTCGTCGCGGTTGCGTGGCTCAAGCCCGCGCCGCGCTTCCTCTGGAATGTGAGCGCCAGCGCTCCGACCGGCCTCTATTGGGTCGATGTGGGCGCGCCGCCGCGGCTCGGCGACCTTGTCGCCATCGCCCCGCCGTCCGCACTCGGGACATTCCTTGCGCAGCGCGGATATTTGCCGCGCGACGTGCCGATGCTGAAGCGGGTCGCCGGTCTTCCCGGCGCGCTCGTCTGTCGTTCCGGCGTCTTCGTCACGCTCGATGGCGTCGCGGCCGCCCGCGCGCTGGCGCGCGATCGGGCCGGTCGTCCGCTCCCCGTCTGGACGGGTTGCCGGATCGTCGGCGGTGACGAACTCTTTCTCGTCAATGCGGCGCGCGACAGCCTCGACGGCCGCTATTTCGGGGCGATGCCGGCAGCTGGTCTGCTCGGCACCGCGCACCCGATCCTCACCCGCTCGCATCCGACGGCGGCGCTTCGCTGGGGCTCCGCCGAACCCGACCACCCGCCATCACGCAGCAAGGAGACGTCATCATGATCATCGGGACAATGCGCCGGAATACGACGGGAGGATATTCCGGCTCGATCAAGACGCTCGCGTTCGACGCGCAAATCGAGCTCGCACCGGCAGCCTATTCTGAAAAAGAGAATGCGCCAGGTTGGCGCTTACTGATCGGAGATCCCGCACTCGGTGCGGAGATCGGGGCCGGTTGGGATCGCACGGGTCCGCGCGGTTTATATATTGCGCTGCAGATCGACGACCCGAGCCTTGCTGCGCCGTTGCGCGCAAATCTGGTTCGCCTGGGCCCAGACGACGGCGATTTGTCTATTCTCTGTTCGCGCCCCGAACCGCAGGCCGGGAACTGAGCCATGGGGCTGCTGCTGCGCTTCGTGGGTGGGTTCGCGCTTCGCGTCAGCGTGCCTTGCGGCGCGTTTCTTGCGTCATTCGCGATGCCTCTGGCTTGCCCGCCCGCTGCCGCGGCGGTGCAACCGGCGCGCCATCCTCATGCCGCACCGGTCGCCGAAGCCGCACAGCGCTTCGGCATTCCGGAGCTTTGGATCTGGCGCGTGATGCACGCCGAAAGCCGCGGCAAGGTTGGTGCGGTTTCGCACGCCGGGGCGATGGGGCTGATGCAGATCATGCCCGGAACCTGGGCGTCGCTGACCGCGCGCCATCGGCTCGGGGCGGATCCGTTCGACCCGCGCGCCAATATCCTCGCCGGTGCAGCCTATCTGCGCGCGATGTGGGACCGCTATGGCGACGTTCAGTTGATGCTCGCGGCGTACAACGCGGGGCCGGGCCGCGCCGATGCCTTCGCATCGGGGCGCCGCGGTCTGCCCGCTGAGACGATCGCCTATGTCGCCAAGATCGCACCCGAATTGCATGTATCAGGCAGCGCCGCAACTGCTCCGTCGATGCTGTCGCCCGCGCCGGGATGGCGCGATGCGGCGCTCTTCGCTGAGCGAAATTTGCCGTCTGACGACGCACAACCTGCAAGCCCGTCGGGAACGGCTGCGCCTGCCCGGGCTGCAGGTGCTTCCATTTTCATTCCCTTGTCCGATGGCCGTGACCGGTGACGGACGGCGGGGCCGCTGGGTTTTTTGACAGGCTCTGCTCAGGGCCGGTGGTCGCTTGCTGGAAGGGACATGGGGGAGGGCAAGATAAAAGCCGTGCCAGCTTCGGGCACTCCATGGTCGGTTTTCTGCGGGTTTGCGCGTATGGCTCTGCCGAAATCTGCCATATCATCGCGTTGAACGCGCCGTTTTCTCCCAACTTTTCGTATGGCACCGCCCCCGATGCGCGGTGACGACCATGATTTCCGCATCAGGCCGGGACGGAGCCGCGATCGCGGGGCAGGGTCGGCAGGCAAGGGCAAGCGGCTCGCTACGCAGGTGCGCAAAGCAGCCTCGCGGTCGGGCTACACCCGCTCGCGGCCTGGCCGCGGCGCTGGCGGCGGGACCGGCACGCATGGACGGGGCCGGCGGGCCATGGCGGCGATGCGCCGTCAGCCTGGCGCCCGGCGCGTCACGGTCATGGCGCGCGTCGTCCGCCACCAAGGCGCGCGGTTTCGCGCCGCGCCGCTGGCGCGTCATATCTCCTATCTCGAGCGGGAAGGCGTGACCCGTGACGGCCGCGACGCGAGCATGTTCGATGCGGGCGGCGACGCCGCCGATCGCGATGCCTTCGCCGCGCGCTGCGAAGACGACCGGCATCACTTCCGGCTGATCGTGAGCCCGGAGGACGCCGCGGATCTCGGCGATCTCCGTTCCTTCACGCGCGATCTCATGACGGACATGGGACGCGATCTCCAGACCCGCCTCGACTGGGTCGCGGTCGATCATTGGAACACCGACAATCCGCATATCCATATCCTCGTGCGCGGCGTCACCGATGATGGCGCCGATCTCGTCATCGACCGCGGCTATATCGCCGCAGGCATTCGCGGACGGGCCGAAGCACTTGCAACGCTCGAACTCGGTCCACGCAGTGAGCTCGACATGCAAAGCGCGCTCGCGCGCGAAGTCGATGCCGATCGCTGGACAAGTCTCGATGCCCGACTGCAGAGGCTCGCCGACGAAGCGGGCGGAGTCATCGATCTGCGCCCCGCAGCGAACGAAGACCGGCATATGCACGGCCTGCTGGTCGGCCGCGCCGCCCGGCTCGAGCAGATGGGTCTCGCCGAGCGGCAGGGCGCCGGCCTTTGGGCGCTCGGGGCCGGCGCCGAGCCGGCGCTGCGCGAGGTCGCGGTGCGCGGCGATATCATCAAGACGATGCACCGCGCGCTGTCGCGCGGCGGGCGCCGCTTCGATCCCGCCGCGCTCGCGCTTCACGACGGCGCGCCCGAGACCGCGATCGTGGGCCGCCTTGTCGAGCGGGGGTTGCATGACGAACTTGCCGGCAGCGCCTATGCGATCGTCGACGGCGCCGACGGGCGAACCCATCACATCCGCTTCAACTACATGGAGATGACCGGTGATGCCAGGCCGGGCTCGATCGTCGAGCTCCGCAGTTGGGAGGATGGCAAGGGGCGCGCGCATATGTCGCTTGCGACGCGCTCGGACCTCCCGCTCGCGTCGCAGGTCACCGCGCCCGGCGCGACCTGGCTCGACCGCCAACTCGTCGCCCGTGAACCGGTCGCGTGCGGGAATGGCTTCGGTCTCGAAATCCGCCAGGCGATGGAGAAGCGGGCGCGCTATCTCGTCGAGCAGGGATTGGCGTCGCGCGCCGGGGACCGGCTGACCCTGTCATCCGGGCTCATCGACAAGCTCGCTTCGCGCGAACTGGAAGCCGCGACCGCATCGATTGCCGAGCGGACCGGCCTTGCCCACAAATCGTCGGCTGCCGGCGACTATGTGAGCGGCGTCTACCGCGAGCGCGTGACGCTCGCATCGGGGCGCTTCGCCATGATCGACGACGGGCTGGGTTTCCAGCTCGTCCCCTGGCGCCCCGCGCTCGACCGCCATCTCGGCCAGCACATCACCGGCACCATGTCCCCCGGCGGCTCGGTCGATTGGGCGCTGGGCCGGGGCATCGGCATCTAGAAAGGCATTTAGAAAGGCATTTTGCAATGAACGACAAGATCCTCTGGGGACAGATTACTGCGGTCGGTTCGATCGTGATCTTCGCGGTCTGGGCAGCAACGCAGTGGACCGCGGGCGCGCTTGGATTTCAGCCGGCGCTCGGCGCGCCCTGGTTCCGCATCGGTGACTATCCGGTCTATCCGCCGCCCGCCTTCTTCTGGTGGTGGTTTGCCTATGATGCCTATGCGCCGCCGATTTTCTACCGCGGCGCCATGATCGCGGCGTCGGGCGGCTTCGCCTCGATCATTGTCGCGATTTCCATGTCGGTGTGGAGGGCCCGTGAGCGGCAGCGCGCCGAGACCTATGGTTCAGCGCGCTGGGCCGAGGCTGGCGATATCCGCCGCGCAGGCATGCTCGACGAGGCTGGGGTCATCTTGGGGCGCTTTGGTCGGAGCTATCTTCGCCATGACGGCGCCGAACATATCCTATGCTTCGCGCCGACACGGTCGGGCAAGGGCGTCGGGCTTGTCGTGCCGACGCTGCTCACCTGGCCGGGCAGCTGCATCGTGCATGACATCAAGGGCGAGAATTGGCAGCTGACGTCGGGGTTCCGGGCCCAGCATGGGCGCGTCCTGCTCTTCGATCCCACCAATATCGCGTCGGCCGCTTACAATCCTCTCCTCGAAGTGCGGCGCGGCGCGTGGGAGGTGCGCGACGTCCAGAATGTCGCCGACGTACTTGTCGATCCGGAAGGCAGCCTCGAGAAGCGCAACCATTGGGAGAAAACGAGCCACTCGCTTCTCGTCGGAGCCATCCTGCATGTTCTTTATGCCGAAGAGGATAAATCGCTCGCAGGCGTCGCGGCCTTCCTCTCCGATCCGCGGCGCGGTATCGCCTCGACCCTGCGCATCATGCAGTCGACGGCACATCTCGGCGAGAAGGGTATCCATCCCGTCGTCGCGGCGGCGGCGCAGGATCTGCTCAACAAGTCGGCCAATGAGCGGTCGGGCGTCCTTTCGACCGCCATGTCCTTTCTAGGGCTTTACCGCGACCCCGTCATCGCTGCGGTGACGCGGCGGTCGGACTGGCGCATCGCCGACCTTGTGGCGGGGGAGACGGCGACCTCGCTCTATCTCGTCGTGCCGCCCGGCGACATCAGCCGCACCAAGCCGCTCATTCGTCTGATCCTCAATCAGATCGGGCGGCGGCTCACCGAGGAACTTAATCCGCGTGCGCGGTCGCAGCGCCTTCTTCTCATGCTCGATGAATTTCCGGCGCTGGGGCGGCTCGATTTCTTCGAGAGCGCGCTCGCCTTCATGGCCGGCTATGGGATCAAGGCGTTTCTGATCGCCCAGTCCTTGAATCAGATCGAGAAGGCTTACGGCCAGAACAACGCCATCCTCGACAATTGTCACGTCCGAGTCAGCTTCGCGACAAACGACGAGCGGACGGCCAAGCGGATCTCGGACGCGCTCGGCACCGCCACCGAAATGCGCGCAATGAAAAATTATGCCGGGCACCGGCTATCGCCCTGGCTTGGCCATCTGATGGTCTCGCGGACCGAGACGGCCCGCGCCTTGCTGACGCCCGGCGAGGTCATGCAACTGCCGCCCGATCAGGAAATCGTCATGGTCGCCGGCGTCGCGCCGATCCGGGCGAGCAAGGCCAAATACTATGCCGACCCCCGATTGATGGCGCGGATCCTGCCGCCGCCCGCGCCGCCGCAAGTCGGCGAAAGCCGTCCCGACGACTGGAGCGCGTTGGAACGACCGAAAGACCTGTCCGGCGGGAAGGTCGAGATCGCAGTTCATGATGAGATCCCCGATGCGAGCGACGGCGAGGAGGACGATAGCGACGCCAACAGCGGTATCCGGCAGGAGCCGGCGATGGCCGACCATGAGAATATCGTATCTGAGGCTCGCCCGGATGTCAGCGAGTTCGATTTCGCAACCGAGGAACGAGAGGATGACCCCGTCCGCGAGCGCAAGGCGATCGACGGTGCGATGCGCCGCGGCGCCCGCCTGGCGTCGCAGGATCCGGACGACGGGATCGAACTATGAGGAAGTCGTCGGTCAAGCGGACCTTCCGGATCGATAGCGTGCTGGCGCGCCAGCTCGACGAACGCGCGAGCAGCCGCCGCATCACGCGCACCGACATCGTCGAGGCCGCGCTCGCATCTTTGCTCACTCCCGATCATGAGGAGCGACTTGAGGCCGTGCTGACGCGGCGGCTCGATCGGCTGTCGCGGCAACTCGACCGGCTCGAATGGCATGTCGAATTGTCGAACGAAGGCTTCGCGCTGTTCGTCCGCTCCTGGCTGATCAACAATCCCCCGCTCCCTGACGCGGCACTCCGGGCGGCGCAAGTGACTGGCAAGAAACGGTGGGAGGCCTTTGTCGATTCGCTGAGCCGCCGGATGGAGCTCGGGCCGAAGCTTGGTGACGAATTGTCCCGCGACGTGGACGGCGATCATTCGTCGCCCGCCGCGAAATAGGCCAGGAGGCGTTGCGCGAGATCGGGGGCCAGCCGGATGAAATTGCGTCTTCCGTCGTGGCGATCCGGCTCCCGCGCCAACAGTCCCTCGTCGCAAAGGCGCTGCAGCAGCCTGAGGGCCGTCGTTCTCGGAAGGCCCGACGCGATACAAAGCGAGCTGGTCGATACTGATTTCGCCGCTGCCTCATGGATGAAGAGATCGATGAGCATATCCCAAGCCGGTTCGCCGAACAGGCCTTCTGCGCCGACAAGTTGTCGGCGCAGAAGGCGCCGCCGCCATACGCGCTGCGCGTTGGCGAGCGCCAACTCGGCATCGGGTGAGTTCCGCCAATCGGCAATTCTGTCGCGAAGTAGCGTGCCGGGCGAAGACGTCCGACCGGAGGCAGGTCGTCCCCGGAGGATCATCCGATGCCCTCGGAGCGCGACAATGATATGTTCCAGCACCTCGACGTCGAGCGCTTGTCCGATCGTAGCCAGGCGTTCAGTTGCCTCGATATCGCACCGGCTGGGCGCTGGGTCGCCACTAGGATGGTTATGGACGAGAATGATCGCGGCGGCGTCGAGTTCGATCGCTCGCCGAAATATCGTGCGGGGATAGATTGCGAGATGGCCGAGCGTTCCGCGCTGTAATTGTTCATCCGCGATGAGGCGATGCGACGGGTCAAGGAACAGCACGCGCAGCGCCTCATCGGGAAGCGCGCCCATCGATGCCCTGAGATAACGCAGCAATTTGGGATTGTCGGGGTCGATGCCGCGACCGCTCAGCTCTTCGCGCATGGCCTCCAATGTCGCGCACCGTGCGGCGACGAGCATCGCGCCGACCGGGCTGTCCTTGCCGAGCGTTCGCGCCAGCGCTTCGGGGGACTGGGCGAAAAGGCGTGCGAGTGTCCGATGTTCCGCGAGCAGTCGCTCGGCTAGGGACTCGCAATGCTCGGGATCGATGGCCGCGACGAGATCTGCCAGCATGGCTCGTTGGCGCCGCGCGCCAGCCGACGCTGGTGGCGCCAGGTTGCGAGGATGAGGATCGCCGGCACCGGCCAGGACGTCGCCACCTGCATCGCGAGATAGGCTGCCGGATGCAGCGCCACGTCGAGAATCCGGCTCGAGTGCGCAAGGAGCGGGACCATGTGCAAGACGGCGATGCACATGGGCCAGAAGCGATGCGCAAACAGCGCGAGCGTGACGGTGGATGCGGCTCCAAACAGGTCGATCGCGAGATGACCGGTGTCGAGTGAAGCGAAGGTCGGCGGAACGAACAGGTGGAGCAATTGATCCAAGCCCACCATCGTTGCTGCGATCGCCGCCATCGTCCGTTCCGGCCCGCCGCCCTTCCAGGCGGCATAGCCGACAGCAACAGCCAAGAAAGCGAGAAACAAGGCGATGCGCATGCCCTGAAACTTTCACGGCTGTCGCTCCCGGTCAACCGGCGTCAGGCTGCGGCCGCCCGCACGCTCGTTCCCGCCTCCGCGATCGACGGGCATTCATGGAGGTCATAACCCGCCGTCTCGCGCCCGATATCGGCGAGTTCGCCATGAACCCGCAGAATATCGCCGCTGACATCGACCAGCGCCATTTGCGCCTTCATCAATCGGCGGATCGTTGCCTGCCCTCTGGTCGCCGGCACCCCGGCGGTGTCGCGCCGCGCGGTGACGACGCTGGTCATCAGCGAAGACACTGCGATGAGTGCATCGTCGATCCTGACTTCGGCGGCGGGTACGTCGCGGATCAGACGGGCTGCCGTGATTGTAAGTGCTTGGGACATGACTTCTCCTCTGCCGGAAGCATCGCTCCGGCCTATTGGTGACAGACAGGATGAAAGGATCAGCCGGAAATCAGACGGGTGAGCGTTTCACCGATCGTCACCCCCGCCAGCGTCAGCAGGATCAATCCGGCGAACATCGCCGCCATGATCCAGACTTTGCTCGAACGCGCGTGATCGCGCCTCCAGAGACCCTTGAACGGCGGGTCGACCGCATTGGGATGCTTGGCGAGCGATGCATGATCGTTCAGCGCCAATGCGGCCGGCTCTCCGTCCGGGAAATCGGATGGCATCAGTCTGGCCTGCGGCGGTAGTATGATCGGATCCCATGGTATTCGGTCATAGGTCCGTTTGAGACGCGCATAGCGGACGGCCGCCTCGGCTCTACTGTCCGCTCCCAGAATATCGCGCGCGGTCGTGAGCCTGAGATCGACGGCCTGTTTCGAGATGTCGAGCCGCCGCGCAATCTGCTTTGAGGTCTGATGCTCAAGCACAAGATCGAGACAAGCGCGCTGCTTGTCCGTGAGCCGCGCCCAGCACAATTCATCCTCTGACGGCTGCGACACCGAATCAGTCATTGTTACACTGTTGTCAAAATCGGGCGTTTCACAAGTTCCACCATGATTTTTATCCGTTCCGATGCGGATCGACCTACGCCACGGCCTGTCTTTCTACGAGACGGTACGACGGCGCGAAAACCTTGTTGAATTTGGGTTTTCTCTGCGTCTCTTACTCATCCCCGTCGAGCCGGGCATCATCGCCAAGGCTCATGAAACGGGGTTCCCGATGGGCGCAGAACCAATCCGGCTGGAGGCACGTCACCGCAGCGCGCGCATGCTGCGCACCGCGATGGGCGGTGCGATCGCGGATTGGCTCGCCGACCGCGAGGTCATCGAAATCATGCTCAATCCCGACGGTCGGCTGTGGGTCGACCGCCTCGGCCAAGGGATCGAGGACAGCGGTGAAACACTGAGCGCCGCCGATGGCGAGCGCATCATTCGTCTCGTCGCGCATCATGTCGGCGCCGAAGTGCATGGCAGCGCGCCGCGCGTATCGGCCGAGCTGCCCGAAGGAGGCGAGCGTTTCGAGGGATTGT
>JAESGH010000521.1_pt1 | contig 12564 bp, 15 predicted proteins | sample 9269641 | NCBI WGS metagenome assembly JAESGH01 (sample SAMN14515345, study PRJNA621665) | algae metagenome | isolation source: Phormidium tanganyikae FI6-MK23 and co-occurring heterotrophs from granitic... | place: USA: Fort Irwin, California | collected 1998-05-24
CGTTATGGATTCTGCCATTTTTGACCGTGTGTTTTGACTCGCAACTTGGACAAGAAAGCATGACTGCGACACCAAGAAACCCTAAACATCACCTTTCATTCTATCCTTACTTGTTTAGGACTACCCACAAGCGTTATCGCTCTGCCGTTCAACTGCTGCAAAATCAGTTCTAATCGCCGTTTTTGCAAGGCGGCAACTGACCAAGGCGATTCAGTCAGACAATGATGCAGCACCTGATCACTTGACAAGCCAACCGCGCGAGCAATCGCGGGCAGAGATTTACGTGGCAAGTCGCTGATCATGCCCAGATGCAGGTATTTGAACGCTTCAAAACTTCGCACATCGGCAAACAAATCTCGGTAGACAGCGCAGTAGTTGTCGATGAAGGTAACGGTGCTAACGGGTGCACGTGGCTCAACCATCGGCTTGACAAGCATTTCATGAACTTGCTCTCACTCTAGCGCAGCTAGGGTGATGAAAGAGGGATAACATCATTCCATATCCTGCTGAGCTGGGACGAGGGCAAACGCGAGAGATAAGACCTGTTGTGAAATAAAACGCGCTTGTGGACAGAGTTTGCTCCGCTTACCTCCGATTAAGCCGCCATGAGGTAGAAGTTCCATAACCCAGCGGCGGTCAGCATCAGATGATCATCGAAACCAGTCACACGATTCCTGTAAATCGCACTGACTGCTCCGTAGCGCTTGACTCCCGCAAAGGCATGCTCACACACCACCCGACTTCGACTCAACTCCCGATTGAAGTCCTGTTGTACCTGAGTTAAGCTGTCTCCTCTAGGCTTCTTATGCCCAATGCTGTCTCTAAAAGCGGTTGCATCGCTTGCAACCAGCGGTTCGTTTGCGAGCGGTCGAGGTCGAACAGAATCCCGGTAGGTCAAAGGTCGGATAACATTTGAAGTAGAAGAGTACGAAAAATAGCTGATGGTCGATTCCTGCTAAACGTGGCTTACGTCCGCCGCTTCTCGCTCGTTGTCTGGGGGTTAAGTCTTGCTGTTCTGCTTGCTCGGATGCCATCGAAAAGCTGACCAGCAACCGAGCAAAGGCTTGCAGGTTTAACCCTGTCATCGCTCGCACCAGTCGATTTTGTCTCAGCACTCGATCTACATCTAGCATCTGTTCCGCTCCGCTCGCTCGTTCTCCTATTCTGCCCTATTTCACAACAGGTCTAATGAGCTTATGCAAGGGTTTGGAATTGAAGCACGCGACCAGAACTTGCAAAAAGCATCGCTAGTAACGATCGTGTACATCTCGCCCAAAAAGGTAGCCGCTCTGGATAGTTCACAAATCCATTGAGGTAGTAATCTTGAGCTTGTAACTGCATTCCAACTTCCCAGTCTTCAATGTCCTGAGCGCGATCGATTCCCCATTTAAATTCAGCATTGGTCTTGGAAACCGTGTCATGCCGTCTTGAGTTCCGCGCAGACCTTTGATTTAGAACATCAAAGATCACAGTCGCAGGAGAGCAGCGATTTCTAATTTGCTGAAGCACTTCTCTGACTTCTGATTCAGCTAAATAAGACATTACTTCCTGTAGAATGATTAACAAGGGTTGACGCGGTTCGCGCTGAATTTCATCAATCCAGGCAAAATCGAAAATCGATCGCGCAATGAATTGATAGCGATCTGTTTGAGGAATCAGCTCTTGTTTGAGGTCGATCACTTCTGGAAAGTCAACGTCATACCAGCGAATTTCACCCTTATCGACGCGAGAAAATCGAGTGCATAATCCCGCGCCCAAATTTACAACCAACGCTTTTGGATGTGTCTCAATGAAGGTTCTGACTCGCTCATCGATCGCTTTAATTCGCAGCGATACACCAAGCTGCGATGCCCATCCCTTCTCGTATTTTGAGAAGTCATAGTTTAGCTGTTTGGCAATCTCAACGGCTTGGGGATCATGGACGACCTCGTCTTCGCGCTGAGTTTCAATGGAACGAGCATAAAGCGTAATCATCAACGTTTCTGCAACCCCAGCCAGGGCTACAGTTATAGCTTCGGCTGTTCAGTTTTCATGTTGCTGTAAAAAATAAGAAATTAGTCACAGTTCTTACACAATCTATTGATGTGAATGCCCCATTATTGCCATAAGATATCAATAAGTCAAATCTCACCCGATCAGCTTCAGGCTTGATGCGGGGGCAATTTACTGTTCTCATTTCCGCAACATCGAACGCTGATCAATCCAACCTCACCTACTGATAACTTTTGTTATGCCTTTATCCGCAACCCTCACGACTCAGAATCTCACACTCGCTTACGACAAAACCACGATCGTTCAAGATATGACGCTTGCGATTCCAACTGGAAAAGTGACCGCTTTGGTTGGGGCAAATGGATGCGGAAAATCAACGCTGCTGCGGGGACTTGCAAGGTTACTCAAGCCGATGAGCGGAGCAGTGTACTTAGATAGTAAATCGATCTTTCGTCGATCGACAAAAGAAGTTGCTCAACAGTTAGGATTGCTCCCGCAGAATCCGATTGCGCCGGAAGGGCTGACGGTGAAAGATTTGGTCGCTCAGGGGCGCTACCCTTATCAAAATTGGCTGCAACAGTGGTCGGCTCAAGATGAAAGGATTGTACAACGAGCATTAGAGACGACTGATCTAGCTGGATTTGGAAATCGTGCTTTAGATACGCTCTCAGGTGGACAACGCCAACGCGCTTGGATTGCAATGGCACTGGCACAGGACACCGACATCCTCTTATTGGATGAGCCAACGACCTTCCTTGACCTCGCGCATCAAATTGAGGTTTTAGACTTACTTTATGAGTTGAATCAGCAGCAAGGCAGAACGATCGTTATGGTGCTTCATGATCTCAATCAAGCTTGTCGTTATGCAGATTACTTAGTTGCGGTCAAAGAAGGGCGAATCTTTGCAGCAGGCGAGCCGCAAACGGTGATGACCGAGGACTTTGTACAAGCGGTGTTTAATCTAGATTGTCGAGTGTTTGCAGACCCGATCGCAGGTACACCGATGTGTATTCCCATCAGTCAGAAAGCAAAGGAGCGATTCGCGCAGAGCGCAACTCCGGCGGAATCATAATGCGCTTATCTGGAGAAGCTTATGATGAGACGCTTTGTTTAAATCTAGTCCTAGCACAGTTCTGATCTCCGATCTGCTTAAATTAGCAAACTTGTAAACTCACTAATCTGGAGCTTATTCGGATCAAGAGTACTGTTTTATTTTCAGACCCGCAATACGATCGCGCTTTCTTTCAACCTAGGCGACATCACGATTCCCGACAACATATTGCTGGTATTTCAACCGCCTTATTCACCCGAACTCAATCCCATTGAGCGTCTCTGGCAATATCTCAAAGATGATTTGGCGTGGATGCGTTATCCCACACTCGATGATTTACGACTCGATGTGCGAGACTTGCTGGCTCATCTTTGTCCAAAGACGTTGCCTTCGGCACAGCAAAGCTGACCGCATCCATCACGGGCCATTGGTTCATCTTATCTGCTTTATCTGTAGCAGGTATTAATTGAGATGGTATTACGCGGGATGAGAAGTAGCAAAGAAAATGTGAAGAGATGTACTATGGGATGAAGATTAAACATTGCTCAAAGTGTTTTTCAGTCTCTATTCAAACTGATTGAGTTTATAAATTGACTCATCTTCTCAATGACGCGATCGCATTGGAGCGAATGACTTATGAAGAGCGAATCTTTCAGCCAGTTGCCTTGGTTATCGTTAGGAATGTTGTGGTTTGCTCACGCCATGTTGGGATGGTATCTCGCAGCGCATCATGTAGTCTGGCTGATCGGGGTAGCCGCGATCGTGGTGCTGTTGCTGATTACTGGAAAAGGCGGAGCTTTACTCGAACAATTGTCATGGTTTACGTCTCGAAGTTTATTGATTGCGCTCTCCATTAGTTCATTTGTTAGCATCGGCGCATTTCTTTTCGTCACCGACTTTCAGTTTTTGGGTCTAATCTTTCTGCCCGTGGTAACAATGTTTCTGGCTGACCTTGAGCTGCGTTCTGTTGGTTTTAATCCACGTCAAATCTTGCTTTTTCTTGCAGTTTTGGCTGGATTGGGAATTGGTTTCGGGGAAGCGATCGATCTTGTGCTAATTCCCAGTATGCGGTTTTGAAGAATGACCTAGAGCAACTTCCTTACCGACGTTCAAGATAATCACGACTGGCGGCTCCTCCTTCTCGTTGTACTTGTACTGCTGGCTCATACCCTTCTGCTGCACTGCGAATCTGCGTGACTGCTGAGAGCAAGACACCAAAGGTAACTTTAGAGAAGACATCTGCAACCGTGAAGAGGAATTGTCGAGTCACCCCTGCCCGGCCGGCCCATTCGGGAACAAACTGCCAGCCCAACGGCACGAGGTGAGCGAGTGGATAAAGCGTCCAAGAAATGAGAATCAGCCACCAAACGGTGCCCATTGCTTTGTGCGCTTGGTGCGGAAAGTTCTCGCGTCCCCGAAATAGTAAGTTTCCAACGAGATACAGAATGTAGACAAAGAAAACAGTGCTAATCGCACCCCAAACGAGAAACCAGAAATTATTCGAGAGTTCAAAGTACTGTCCAAAGTAGCCCGTGTAAATCATCAATAAGCCTGCTGCAATGAAACTTGGTGCGAAGACTGCGAAACTTTGCTGGAGTGAGGTCAAAGACATACAGCATTTGTACCAATAAGCAGGGAACATCGATCCGATCGACCAATTAAGATAGCGATAGCCATTCGAGAATTCACTTTGAATCACACGTCCGTTTGCGCCAATTGGTAAACCCCAAACATTACCATCAAATTGAAACGATGTAGACCAACCGATGAATTGCCAGAGCAGCAGCAGAAAGGCTGAAGTCATGACGATCGCAGATAAATTTGAGGAGGGTTGGAAGCGGGAGGAAGAACGATTCGTTGAAGTTAGAAAGTAAACAAAGCCAGCCGCTTGAGCGCTGACACCAATGAATGGTCAATAAGTGAGAAATAAGCTGGTACTGTAAGGGAAGTAAGTGAGTACATTTTCCAGCATTGTGCCATCAGGAAAGGCAGACTGCTGTGCCAGGAGAGACGGAACCGACAGAACGCCCAGTAAGCTTGCAGAACAAAGCATAGCGTTATGGTGATGAAGAACAGTTTCGACTCACAATGTCGGATTTTAGATAGATGCCTCCTCTAGCTAAAGTCAGATTCGATCAAAATAAACATCCCTCTAAAATCCATACGTTTGTCATTTTTGAGTCACATTTTACTTCGACTCTGAAAATAGACTCATATTTTTGCGATAGGAGGTTCGATGGGCGGCATTCTCCTGACTTGGCTTGTGGCTACTGTTAGCTTTTTGAGCATTTCTCAGCTTCCAATCGGCGTAGAAATCGCGAGTTTTAGCAAAGCTGCAATCGCTGCTGCTGTCTTTGGAGTCCTCAACGCATTGCTGCGACCTGTGCTGATTTTCTTTGGATTTCCATTCATTATCATCACGCTAGGGTTATTCCTGTTTGTTCTAAATGCGATTATCTTCGGCACTGCTGCCGCTCTTGTCGATGGATTTCGATTGCGCTACGGATTCTGGAGTGCCCTACTTGGCTCGATTGCATTATCGATCGTGAATTCTATTCTCCTATCTTTTATCTAAACCGCGAGGAGGCGTAATCAATGCGAAGCTTGTTGATGCATAATCCCATCGTTGCGGCGCTCGGTTGGATTATTGCATTTCTGTTTTTCACGGTCTTACCTTTACTGGTTCTGTTGGTCTATCCGCCGCCTGCGGGACGAGGATTCTGGCTAGAGTTCTCGGTTGCTCTTGGGTTTATTGGCTTGGCGCTGATGGCGTTGCAGTTTGCGCTGACGGCTCGCGTTAATCGCATTGAAGCCTCCTATGGCATTGATCTGATTCTAGCGTTTCATCGCTATACATCTTTTGTTGCCTTTGTCATGGTACTTGTGCATCCGCTAATTTTGTTTTGGGTGCAGCCTGAGACGATTCAATTGCTTAATTTTCCGGTCGCGCCACTACGCGCACAGATGGCAACGATCGCAACACTGGCGTTTATTGTCCTGATTGTTACCACCATTTGGCGCAAGCAACTTAAAATTCCCTACGAACCTTGGCGCTTATCCCACTCGATCCTGTCTGTCTTAGCAGTAGGGCTGGGATTGGGACATGCGCTCTTAGTGGGCAATTATTTGGGATTGTTTTGGAAAGCGGTATTGTGGGGTGCGATCGCACTTGTCTCTCTCTGGCTAATCGTCTACATTCGGTTGGTCAAGCCGTGGCTGATGACGAGGAAACCGTATTTAGTTGAAGAAGTGATTCAAGAGCGAGGCAACGTCTCGACATTGGCGCTGCGACCGATTGGACACGATGGATTTCGGTTTCAACCGGGTCAGTTTGCCTGGATTACACTCAACATCACGCCGTTTAGTATGCGGGAGCATCCTTTCTCCATGTCATCGAGTGGAGAACACCCGGAGCGACTAGAGTTTGGGATTAAGGCAGTCGGAGATTTCACGAGCCGAGTCAAAGACTACAAGCCGGGAACGAAAGCGTATCTAGACGGTCCTTATGGGGTGTTTACAACTGATCGCTATGAAGATGCCGCAGGATTTGTCTTAATTGCAGGTGGAATTGGCATTACGCCATTGATGAGTATGTTAGTCACAGCGGCTGGGCGAAAGGATGACCGTCCTTATACGTTGATTTACTCGAACAAAACTTGGGATAGCATTACCTACCGAGAAGCGATCAATGATCTCAAAGCACAGTTGGATCTAACAGCCATCCATGTACTGCGAGAACCATCCCAAGATTGGGAAGGAGCAACCGGATATGTCGATAAAGAAATGCTCGATCGCTATATTCCTAAGCGTCGGGGTACGCGGCACTATTTCATCTGTGCGTCCCCCAAGATGATGGAGCAAGTTGAGCGCGCCTTACATGATTTGGATGTTCCGATTACGAATGTGCATTTGGAACATTACAACCTCGCTTAAAGGAACAATTAGACAATGCGTTACAGTATCATGCTTCAACTGGTTAGCTTTCTGACGCTGATTTTTCTGGGTACGGCTGCCTTTTTTGCTTGGATGCAGAATCGCCCCACGCCTGAGCAAAATCGAACTACATTATTAATGCGCTAGTTTGAGATTCGATAGCGAATTAGTTTTCTCACTTCTTGTACAGGTAAGCCGATTTCTTGCGCGATCGCGGTTTCAATCTGTCTAGGATCAGCACTCGAAAACTCATACTCTAACTTCTTCAAATTAGAATCTGTGGTTTTAATGGAGACAGTTGTTGTATTGCGACTCTGATCGATCGCAGCCTTGATCACGAGTACCGTAACAGATAGCTTCATGTCCAGTTGCGTATCTGCTTGAAGATAGCTTGGGCTGCTGTAGGAATTGTGTAAGACTTGTCGTGCGATCGCGGTTCCCCCTAACCAAAATAGAATCCCGACCAGCGGCAACGGCAGCCAAAACTCCGCTTTGATTAGTTCCAGTCCTTGGAGGATGCCATCGAGTCGCTTCATGGTTGGCTCTCATCGAGATCAGCGGTTATTCTAATGTCTCAGGAAGGAAGTTAAATCTCACGTAAGCAGGACGAGGATGAGCGATTACTCATCCTAAAGTCGAATCAGTCCTCTTTGAATCCGTGTAGTGATGCGAATCTTGCTAGTTGAAGATGATCCAGAACAACTGGAACCGCTCCATGCTGCTTTATCAGAAGTCGGGCATATCGTTGATGCGATTCAGAATGGTGAAGTCGCGCGATGGGTCATGTCACAGCGCCACTATGACCTGCTGATTCTCGATTGGATGCTTCCCGACATCAGTGGAATTGATCTTTGCCGCAGCTATCGCAATTCAGGGAAAATGGTTCCGGTGTTGATGCTAACGGCGAGAGATACCACGATCGACAAAGTGACTGGGTTAGATGCCGGAGCCGATGATTACCTCGTTAAACCTGTCGATTTGTTTGAACTGTTGGCACGAGTTCGCGCCTTGGGACGACGATCACCGCTCTGGCAGGGCGAAACATTGCAACTCGAAGACTTGACCCTCGACTTAACCACACTGACCGTGGATCGTGGTCAACAGTCAATGCAACTCTCGACTCGTGAATTTCAACTGCTCGAATATCTCCTGCGCCATCCTCATCAAGTGCTGAGCCGAGATCAGTTAGAGCAAGCATTGTGGGAGTGGGGCGATGAGCCTGAGAGTAATGCCATCACAGCATTGGTGCGGCGACTACGACAACGCCTAGAATCCTTGAATGCGGCAGAATGGCTCGAAACGGTCTATGGCATGGGGTATCGTCTAACTTCAAAAATGTAAGATGAGCGCTACTATGTTTAATCGCAGTCGTCGCAACCTCACAGGCTGGTTTATGCTCTCGATGGGAAGTATCTTGCTTACATTTGCTGGCATTAGTTACTATCTAACTGCGATCGAGCGGCTACGAACTTTAGACTACTTACTCTACAAAAAAGCTCAAGTCGTGGCTGCAACGATTCAGTACGAGCATCGGAATGAGCGATCGCAGCTCGATTTAAGCAATGTGCCGTACTTAGGCAATCTGCCGCTTCCACCCAACAGTGATACAGTTTACGCGCGGTGGTACAACGCTCAGGGACAGTTGCAGCAGTTTTTTGGTGTTGCCGCAATTGAACCTTTGAAAGACGCACCAGAATTTCAAACGCTGACGATCGGAGCGGGTATCTTAAGCAATCAGCCTGTTCTGGTGCGTCAGATCACGCTTCCTGTGCAATACCAAAAACAACGGGTCGGCTATTTACAAATCGCAGTTCCCTTAACTCAAGTCGAGAGCGAACTCCAGCACTCCCTACTCGTGACATTAATCTGCATTCTGATTACACTTGGCATCATTGCAGGGGCAGGATGGGCATTGAGTGGACTAGCGATGCAGCCGATTCAAGCTGCCTACGATCACTTACAGCGGTTCACAGCAGATGCTTCTCACGAGTTACGCACACCGCTTGCTGCAATTTTAAGTAACGCTCAAGTTGGACTACTTGCCCCACACGATGCAGGAGAACGCAAGCACCAACGGCTAGAGAAAATCGCTGAGGTAGCAAAGTCAATGACTACCTTGATTAGCAGTCTGCTCTTCTTGGCACGTTGTTCAGGACAGCTTGCGGCTGAAGCATTGCAACCTGTCGATTTGGTTAATACTTTACGGGAATTGGTGAATGAGCCAACGATTAAAACAGTTGCTCAGTCCATCACGCTAAACCTGGAAGTTCCTGAGCAAGCAGTGATTGTAAATGTCGATCGAGAACTATTGCAGCAAGCTATCACAAATCTTGTTACGAATGCCTGTAAATATACGCCTGCGGGAGGACGAATAGATTTACGTCTGTTCACCCACTTCCGTCAAGCTGTGATCCAAGTGGAAGACACTGGAATTGGAATTCCAGAATCTGATTTACCGTATATTTTTGAGCGGTTTTATCGGGTGAATGCGTCGCGGTCGCGCGAAACGGGAGGATTAGGCTTAGGGCTTGCGATCGCTCAGCAAATTATCGCAGCGCACCGAGGAACGCTCACTGTTCAAAGCCAGGTTGGAAAAGGTTCTATCTTTCAGATTACGCTACCTCGTTAGAGCCGTTCATCTCATTCCATAGAGGTATTTTACTCAATCAACTGGCTTTGTCATTTTTACGTCACTTTTGCGATTGATGCTAAATACAGCAAAAGGTAGAAACGATAGAAGAATTTGACCTGTTCACTTGAGGCGAGACCGTGGCTAAACTGGAAACCGCTCATTATTCTGCTGTCAGTGATGTCGCGCTAAAGCCGCCGACACTGACCTTAACCGATGCGATCGCAATTATTGTTGGAATCGTCATCGGAGCAGGAATCTTTGAAACCCCTGCATTAGTGGCTGCAAATAGCGGTAGTAGTTTTACTGTCGTTTTAGCTTGGCTGCTTGGAGGGATTGTCTCTTTTATCGGCGCGTTGTGCTATGCCGAACTAGCGACGACCTATCCGCACGTTGGCGGCAACTATGAATACCTCAAACGCGCCTTTGGACAGAACATTGCATTTCTCTTCGCTTGGGCACGCATGACAGTTGTTCAAACGGGATCAATTGCATTGCTTGCCTTTGTGTTTGGAGACTATGCCTCACAGTTGTTGCCGCTAGGATCGTTTTCTGCTTCTATTTATGGAGTAATTGCGATCGCGCTTCTCACCGTTTTCAATGTTGCCGGAATTCGTCAGGGTAAACGCATTCAAAACTGGTTTACAGTAATCACGATCCTGGGGCTAATGACGATCATCGTGTTGGGATTGCTGCTCGCTTCTCCTTCTCCTCAGCCAGCAACGCCCACAATTGCTTCAAGTAGTTGGGGGTCGGCAATGCTATTTGTCTTGCTGTCTTATGGTGGATGGAATGAAGCGGCTTATATTTCGGCTGAAATTCAACACCCCAGACGAAATATTGCGCGATCGCTGCTCTGGAGTATTGGCATCATTACTGCCCTTTACTTACTAATCAATATCGCGTATCTACGCGGACTAGGATTATCGGGTATGGCGCAATCTTCTGCGATCGCGGCTGATTTAATGCGGCAGGCTTTGGGAGAACCCGGTGCTGTATTGATTAGTGTGCTGATTGCAATTACGGCATTAGGGTCGTTGAATGCGTCGATTTTGACAGGCGCTAGAACGAACTATGCGTTTGGACAGGATGTGTCGTTGTTTAGATTTTTAGGACGATGGCGAACTCAAGCGGGAACTCCGATGACTGGGTTTCTCGTGCAAGCTGCGATCGCGCTTCTGTTAATCCTAATGGGAACGCTGACGCGCAATGGATTTGAAGCAATGGTCGATTACACTGCCCCAGTGTTTTGGTTCTTCTTCCTCTTGAGTGGAATTTCACTTTTTCTGCTCAGAATTCAAGACCCGCATCGACTGCGACCGTTTCGGGTTCCGTTTTACCCGGTGACACCGCTATTGTTTTGTGCGGTCTGTGGTTACTTGTTGTATTCCAGTTTGATCTATACGGGACTTAGTGCGATCGTCGGCGTGATTGTCGTCGCGCTTGGCATTCCATTCTTGTACTGGTCACGCATTCAACATCATTCATAATCAGGAGTTAGAAACATGAAACTTAAACGCTTATTTGCTGGATTTGTTGTGAGTCTGAGTGTTGCAAGTGTGGGAATCGGCTGCACTCAACAGCGCGATTTTCAAGCAGATGCTCAAACCAATCCACCGACGAGTCAACCGCAAACCCAAGCACCAGAACGCGCTCCTGATGTGCCCTATGTACCCACACCAGAAGCAGTAGTCGATCGAATGCTGCAAATTGCTAACGTCAACAGCAATGATGTGGTATATGACCTCGGCAGTGGAGATGGTCGCATTCCGATCGTGGCAGTTCAGCGGTACAAGGCACAGCGGGCAGTGGGTGTTGATATCAATCCTGAACGAGTCCGCGAAGCAAATCAGAATGCTCAACAAGCAAATGTTACCGATCGAGTTGAGTTTCGTCAGCAGGATTTATTTGAAACGGACTTACGGAATGCTTCAGTCGTGACGCTTTATCTATTACCGGAGGTGAATCTACGACTGCGCCCTAAACTCTTGAGTGAACTTAGACCGGGTACTCGAATTGTTTCCCATGCATTTGATATGGGCGATTGGAAACCGGAACGGGTTGAGAACGTGGACGGGCGCACTATCTACTACTGGACTGTGCCAGAAAACGTTCCTGCGAACCTGAAACAGTAATTGCTAGAACAACTCTTTTTAATCTTTGGAGATGTATGATGAACCCACGCATGAGAAGAACAATCACTGGAACCGCTTTAGGCGCAATTTTGTTTCCCATTATTGCTGCCTGCGCCCCCCAGCAAACCGCCGAAGCTCCCCCCACAACGACTCAGCCTGTTCCTGAAGCTCCTGCTTCTCCAACTCCGGGCGTACAAGGCTCTCCAGCACCGGGAACACAGACGACAGCTGAAAATGTGGTGGATTTGATTGATGATAATCCTTCCCTCAGAACTCTAGCTTCTGTCATTGATGAAGCCGATCTCAACGATACATTGGAGAAGGGTGGTCCCTACACCATTTTTGCGCCCTCCGATCAAGCATTTGCGGCAATTCCCGCCGCCACTCGTGAACGCCTGCTTCGAGATGAGAATCGGCAACAGTTGCGTCAAATTCTGACCTATCACGTTGTTCCGGGTAACTTGACCGCTAATCAGTTGCAGTCAGGACAAGTTCAGACACAAGCTGGAAATGCAGTCAATGTACAAGTTGATGGGCAGCAGGTGCGCGTCAATGATGCACGGGTAATTCAACCTGATTTACAAGCTGCGAACGGCGTGGTGCATATCGTCGATCGCATTATCCTACCGCCAAATTTGAATCTGTAAACTGCGATTTCTAGAGTGGATAGTCTCGTGCTATCCGCTCCAGAAGAAAACTAGTGGGTCATTTGGCATGAATATCACCATTAGATGTAGCCAAAGCTAGACCTTCAAGATCGAGTACAAGCTCTTGAACCAGCTAATCGATGCTGCTGCTGGCGCAGTCGTGCCCGCTGCCGTCTT
>JAESGH010000522.1_pt1 | contig 12372 bp, 15 predicted proteins | sample 9269641 | NCBI WGS metagenome assembly JAESGH01 (sample SAMN14515345, study PRJNA621665) | algae metagenome | isolation source: Phormidium tanganyikae FI6-MK23 and co-occurring heterotrophs from granitic... | place: USA: Fort Irwin, California | collected 1998-05-24
CCGAGATGGTGATGCCTGGCGACAACATCGCCATGGAAGTGCACCTGATCGTGCCGATCGCGATGGAAGAGAAGCTGCGCTTCGCCATCCGCGAAGGCGGACGCACCGTCGGCGCCGGCGTCGTCGCTTCGATCATTGCCTGATCGACGCGCATAGCGATTTGGGAAGGGGCGGCGGCAACGCCGCCCTTTTTCGTTTCTGCAGGGCAACCGTTTGGGCGCACTGGTTTCGCGGCGAGGATCGTGCCAGCTTCCTGTATCTTGCATACGGACTGGAGATCGCGATGAGTCCCCGCCATTCGCTCGCCGACAGGCTGCGGCAGCCCGGCCTCGTGGTCGCGCCCGGCTGCCATGACGCCATTGGCGCAAGGGCGATCGAGCAGGCCGGGTTCGACGCGGTCTACATGACCGGCAACGGCCTCTCCGCCAGCCTGATCGGCGCGCCCGATATCGGGCTGCTGACCATGACCGAGATGGTCGCGCGGGGCCGGGCCCTTGCCGCGGCGATCACGGTGCCGCTGATCGCCGATGCCGATACCGGCTATGGCAACCTCAACAACGTCGCCCGCACCGTCGCCGAATACGAGGCGGCCGGCGTCGCCGCCATCCATCTCGAAGACCAGGTCACGCCCAAGCGCTGCGGCGCGATGAAGGGCCTGGCGCTGGTCACGCCGGAGGAACACGCCGAAAAGATCCGCATCGCGGTCGCGACCCGGCGCGATCCCGACTTCCTGATCATTGGTCGCTCGGATGCAAGGCTGCCGCTCGGCCTCGACGAGGCGATTGCGCGCGGCAAGGCCTATGCAAAGGCCGGCGCCGATCTCGTGCTGCTGGAGATGCTGCAGTCCGAGGAGGAGATGAAGCGGGCGCTGGGCGAGATCGAGGCGCCGCTGATGTTCAACTATGTCGAGGGCAGGGTGCCGCCGCTGACGGCCGCGGATTTCGAGCGGCTGGGCTTCAAGGTGCTGAGCTATCCGGTCGCCTCGACATTGGCCTACGCCCATATGATGGCGGCCTTCGCCCGCGAGCTGAAGCGCTCCGGCACGACACGCGCGCTGGAAGCGAACATGCTCGACCTGCCGAGCTACGAGGCCTTCCTGGGGCGCGAACACTATGCCTGATCTCAAGGTCGAGCAGCCGAAATCGCTGGTCGCCATCGTCGAGGAGCGCCTGCGCGATGCGATCGTCGACGCCGAGATGCGCTTGGGCGAGACCTTGTCGGAGGAAGCGCTGAGCGAGGCCCTCGGCGTCAGCCGCACGCCGGTGCGCGAGGCGCTGGCGCGGCTGCAATTGCAGGGGCTGGTGACGATTGTGCCGAAGAAAGGCACCTTCGTCTTCGCGCCGACCGAGGAGGACGTCTCCGAGCTCTGTGTCTTCCGCTACATGCTGGAGACGCAGGCCCTGCGTGAATGCATGAGCAAGGCGCGGGCGGCGGCGCTGGCCGCTATGAATGATGCGCTCGCGGCGATGGAAGCGACGCAGGCCGGCGGCACCCGCCGCGACTATGCCCGGGCCGACACCGTCTTCCACGAGGTCTTCTTCCAGCATTGCGGCAACCGCTATCTCGGCAATGCCTATCGCGGCGTGTCCGGCCGTGTCGCGGCGCTGCGCACGCATCTCTCGGTGCCGCTGGAAGGCGAGCAGGAGCGCTCCATGGCCGAGCATCATCTGATGGTCGAGGCCTTCGCTGCCGGGCGCCTCGCCGATCTCGATTCGATCCTGCACCGGCACATCATGCGGGCCTGGGATGCCTATGCCGACGTGCTGCGCAGCGGCGAGGTGTCGGGGTGAAGATGGGAGCGGGCGGGTAGGGCTTGTTCCCTTCCCCCCGCTTGCGGTGGGGAAGGGTTAGGGATGGGGGGCCGCAAAGCAGGAACTCTATCGTTGATCGTCTCGCCGAGCGGCGCTGCCCCCCACCCAACCCTCCCCGCCGCAAGCGGGGGGAGGGCTTGCGCCCAGCACGGCCACGGAGCGCTCCTTCAAACGAATGCTTAGCAGTCGCCAAATCATCTTGCATACAGTGTCCTACGGCCTATGCTCCCGGATGAGAGCCACAAACGGCCGTCGCATCTCGGGAGGAGACCTCATGAACATCGGTCTGAAAGCTGCTGCCCTGTCGCTTGCACTGGCGGCGACGCCGGTCATGGCCCAGGACAAGGTCAAGCTCGTCACCATCGCCGAGTTGTCAGGGCCGGGCGCGACCGCCGGCACCAATTGGAAGAGCGGCATCGAGCTCGCGGTTGAGGAGATCAACGCCAAGGGCGGCATCCTCGGGCGCAAGATCGATCTCGTCGCCTATGATACGCAGACCAACCCGGCCAATGCCCGTGCCGCTGTCCAGCGCGCGATCGACGAGGGCACCCATGCGGTGCTCGGGCCGGTCTATACCGGCTCGATCATGGCTTCGATGCAGATCGCCCAGCGCGCCGAGATCGCTCAGCTCGCCGCCGGCGACGGTACCGCCTACACCGCCCAGGGCAACCCCTTCATCTTCCGGACCTCGCTTAGCCAGTCGGCGGCGATGCCGAAGATCGCCGCCTATCTCAAGGACCAGGTCAAGGCCAAGTCGGTCGCCGTGGTCTGGGTCAACAACGACTTCGGCAAGGGCGGGCACGAGGCGATCCTGAAGGAGCTGAAGAGCCGCGGCATCGAGGTGCCTGTCGACCTCTCGACCGAACAGGGCCAGGCGGATTTTGCCGGCGAGGCGATCAAGGTGAAGAATGCGCAGGTCGATGCCGTCTTCGTCTATCTCAATGAGGAGGAGAGCGCCCGGCTGCTGGTGGCGATGCGCGACCAGAATGTCGGCAAGCCGGTGATCGGCGAGACCACGATCCTGAGCCAGAAGGTGATCGAGCTTGCCGGCAAGGCGGCTGAGGGCGTGCGCGGCCATGTCGGCCAGACCGTCGATGCGCCGATCCCCGCGCTGCAGGAGTTCGGCAAGCGCTTCGAGGCGCGTTTCAAGTTCGTGCCCGACCATAACGGCATCAAGGGCTACATGGCCGTCCATGCGGTGAAATGGGCGACGGAGAAGCTCGGCAAGTTCGAGCCGACCAAGATCGCGGCGACGCTGCACGGCGCGACGATCAAGCCGGAGGAGGCGCCCGGCATCCTGATGGAGACGACCTTCGATGCGAAGGGCGACGTCCAGCGCGAGAGCTTCCTGGCTGAGGTGGTCGACGGCAAGCAGAAGATCATCGGACGGCTGCCGAAGTGAGCGCCTAGCCGGGGTCATCGTTCGCAAAGGGCGGCGGTAACGCCGCCCTTTGTCGTTGTGCGGCTGCGTCCCGAGCCAACTCTTTCTTGATCTGCCCTCAGTGAAATATGCTGAATCTGCCGGGCTTTGCCGTGGCCGGCTGAGGATATGAGACAACTTCGAACGAGACGGTTGCGATTTCGACTTGAAAAGGCCGCAAGGTTCGGGCTAAGCAACCGACGCTACAGGGGTGTAGCTCAGTTGGTAGAGTACCGGTCTCCAAAACCGGTTGTCGTAGGTTCGAGCCCTACCGCCCCTGCCAGCCTTTCGTCCGATCTGCGATGACCCAGAACATCTACGACGACGTCGGCTTCTTCCAGAACTACAGCCAGTTGCCACGCTCGCTCCGCGGGCTCGACGGCGCGCCGGAATGGCCGGCGTTGCGCGCTTTGCTGCCACCGCTCGCGGGCAGTGCTGTGCTCGATCTGGGCTGCGGCTTCGGCTGGTTCTGCCGCTTCGCTGCCGGCGAGGGCGCGGCGGAGGTTATCGGCGTCGACGTTTCCGAGCGCATGCTGGGGCGAGCGAGGGCGGAGACATCAGCGGGAAGCGTCCGCTACGAACGGGCAGACCTCGAAACTTACGAGCCGGCCGCCGGGCACTTCGACCTGATCTATTCCTCGCTCGCCTTCCACTATCTCGTCGACCTGCCGTCCGTGTTCGGCGGTATCGCGCGAGCGCTGAAGCCCGGCGGGCGCCTGGTCTTCTCGGTGGAGCATCCGATCATGACGGCCCCGCGCCATCAGGGCTGGGGCGAGGACGCGTCGGGACTGCCGGTCTGGCCGGTCGGCGCCTATCTCGACGAGGGCAGGCGCGTCACCGACTGGCTGGCCGAGGGCGTCGTCAAGCAGCACCGGACGCTCGCGACCTACCTCAACCTGCTGATCGGGCTCTGCCTGAGATTGCGGCATGTCGAGGAATGGGGGCCGACACCGGAGCAGATCGCCGCCGAGCCGGACTGGGCCAGAGAGCGCGAGCGCCCGGCCTTCCTGCTGATTGCGGCCGAGAAGCCCTGAACCGGTGGACTCAAAACCGCTTGGCGAGCGGGCATTCGCGTTGTAAGAAGCGCTTAACGACGGCGCGCGGCTCCCTGAGCCCCGCGCCGCGAATCTTTCAGGACCACCGAATCGCTGCTTCAAAGCGGTGATCCGGAACCGAGGTGACGAGCCCGATGGCCAAGACGAATCCGTTCCAGTTCCTGCAGGAAGTGCGCAGCGAAGCCAACAAGGTGACCTGGCCTTCGCGCCGCGAGACGCTGATCACCACCGGCCTGGTCTTGCTGATGGTGCTGGTCTCCAGCCTGTTCTTCCTTTTCACCGACACGGTCATCCGTTGGGGTCTCGGCCTCATCCTCGCGCGCTGAACGGAAGCAAGAACGTGAGCACACGCTGGTATATCGTCCACGCCTATTCCAACTTCGAGAACAAGGTCGCGCAGTCGATCAAGGACCAGGCCGCGCAGCGCAACCTGTCCGACAAGTTCGATGAAGTGCTGGTCCCGACCGAGAAGGTCGTCGAGGTCCGCCGCGGCCGCAAGGTCGACACCGAGCGCAAGTTCTTCCCGGGCTATGTGCTGGTGAAGTGCGAGATGACCGACGAGGTCTATCACCTCATCAAGAACACGCCGAAGGTCACCGGCTTCCTCGGCGCCGACAAGGCCAAGCCGATGCCGATCCCCGAGCATGAGGCGATGCGGATCAAGGGCCAGGTCGCCGAGGGCATCGAGCGGCCGAAGCCGACCGTGGTGTTCGAGGTCGGCGAGCAGGTGAAGGTCGCCGATGGCCCGTTCGCCTCGTTCAATGGCGTCGTCGAGGATGTCGACCATGCCCGCGCCCGCCTCAAGGTCGCGGTCTCGATCTTCGGCCGCGCCACGCCGGTCGAGCTCGAATACAGCCAGGTCGAGAAGCTCTAAGCTCAGGCAGATTGTGAGAATGCCGAAGGGTGCCGGAGACGGCACCCTTTTTGCGTGTTTTCGTAGTTAACGCCTCCTTCAGGCGTGTGTGAGATTGTCCGCGCCGGCTATCGACGCGGGCAGGCATGTTTCCCAGAACATTCAAGGCGACGGTCGGACAGCGCCTGGCGCTGTGGGGCGTGCTGCTCGGCGCGCTATCCTGCCTCTATGTCGCGACCGAGCTGGTCGGCTCGCGTAAGCTGCACGGCTTCACGCAGGCGCTGGCGGCCCAGAGCGATCTCGCCCGGCGCCTCGAAGCGACGACCATGGTCTTTGAGCGGATCAGCATCGCCGTTTTCTCCGGTGCCAAGGCCGAAGCCTCCGATCTCGAGGTGCTCGCGATCGCAGCCGAGGACATCGCGACCCGGCTGGAAGGCAAGCTCGAGGTCGATGCACTGACGGTCGCGGGGCGTGCCCTGGCGATGCGCGGGGCCGCCGACACCGCTACGGCCCGTGCCGAGCTCAGAGTGATCGCCGACAAGCGCTCGGCTCTGCGACGCACGCTCGGCGAGGAGATCGGCCGGCTGAGCGCGAGCCTGTCGCAGCATGTCGAGAATGCCCATCAGAACAAGGTGCTGCTGTCGCTGCTCGGATTGTTCAGCCTCGTTTTCATCGTGGTGCTCGAGCATCGTTGGCTGGTCCGCCCCATCACCGACATGGCGCGGGTGCTGGCGGAGAAGCGGCTGGATGGGCGAGGGCTCGACCAACTCGCCACGCGCGGTGACGAAATCGGGATGCTCGGCCATGCCCTGCTGGCGCACCAGCTCGGGCTTCAGGACGAGCAGGAGGCCGCCCGGGCACGGGTGAGCGCACTGTCGGATGAGGTTGCACGCCAGGAGGCCGCACAGGCGCGCAATGGCGCCTTCCAGGATCGGATCGCGGCGATCGCCCAGGCGCTGGAGCAGCAGGGTGCCCGGCTGTCGCAGGCTGCCGGTGAATTCGCGCAGCTCTCCGGCGTCGTCGACGAGCGGGCCGGTGCGGCGACGCAATCGACGCAACGCGTCTCCGGTCATGTCGACCATGTCGCCGGTGCGATCACAGAGGTGTCGTCGCTGCTCGCCACGGCCGCGAGCGAGGCACAGCGCACCTCCGAGGTCGCGGATGCGGCGAAGACGCTGGTCGACGAAGCGAACGCCGACACCGTGATTCTGTGCGACGCGGTCGGCAAGATCGTACAGGTGATCGACATCATCGGGACCGTCGCCAGCCAGACTAATCTGCTTGCGCTCAATGCGACCATCGAGGCTGCCCGGGCCGGCGAGGCGGGCAGGGGCTTTGCCGTCGTCGCTGGTGAGGTGAAGCAGCTCGCGCATCGCACTGCCGAGGCAACCGGCGACGTCCGCAAGGGGCTCGATCAGATCAACGTAGCGGCGCAGCGCATCACGATGCGGGTCGGCGCCCTCGTGACCTCTGTCGAGAAGGTCGACAAGGCGGCACTCTCGATCGCCGAACTGACGGCACGCCAGGATGTCGGCTCGCGCTCGATCAGCGAGACGACCACGCGGACCGCGGGCGATGTCCGGCTCGTCGCCGAGCAGGTCGAGCAGCTTGCCGGCACGCTAGCGAGCTGGCGCCAGACCGCGGGCTCAGTCACCGCAGCCTCGGCCGACCTCGACCGGCAGGCCGCCGAGCTGCGGCAGGCGGTCGACGGCTTCATCGCGCGCAGAGGGGTGATAAGCGCATGAGCATGGCGATCCCAGAGAGCGAGGTGAGGGCTGATGGCAAGCCGTCATTGCCGATCCTCGCCCAGGTGCTGCACTGGCTGACCGCAGCTCTGGTACTGGGATTGTTCGCCACCGGCGTGATGATGAAGCAGCTCGGCGAGGGGCCGGCAGCCGACCTGCTCTACCTCTGTCACAAGACCATCGGCGCCGCGCTGCTCGGCCTCGTTCTGATCCGCATCATCTACCGCCTGTTCGCACATCTGACGGCACGCTGGCAGAAGGGGGCGGCGAGCCGGCCGGTGCATGCGCTGCTCTATCTCAGCCTGCTGGTTGTGCCGCTGCTGGGCTGGGCGGGCGTGTCAGCGTTCGGTGCCCGGCAGCTCCTGTTCGGCCTCTCGCTTCCGGAGATCTGGGCGCCGGAAACCGGCCATGCCGAGCTGCTGCTCTCGAGCCATGCCTGGCTCGCCTTCGGCTTGATTGCACTCGTCGTCGTCCATATCGGGGTCGCACTCGGCGATTATCTGACCCCGGACGCCAAGGCTGACTGAGGCTGCGTCAGCCGGTCGACGCCCGCGCTGCCTCCACCACGCATTTGCCGAGCAGTAATCCGAGCGCTGCTCAGTCTGCAAGAATGTAGTCCGCCAGGCTGTAGCAATGGCTCGCCTGATACGCGTTCCGACCCCGGTTCATGTGCTTCAGATTGAAAGTCCGAATGGCACCCAGGACACGGCGCGCCGTGAGGAAACGGCGGATCGAGGCTGAGTTCCGCACGTTGATGCCGAACATGTCTGTGCCGCGAGGCAGGAAATAGCTGACATCTTCCGGCGTCGTGACGCAGTGCTCGAGAAAAGCGTCGTCCAGATGATCCAGTGCCAGCGAGCGGTCCGTGGTGAAATCCGAAAGATGCACCAGGAATCTCGCCCGGATGCCCTCGCCATCCGCATAGAGCGTGAAAAGCTCCATCCAGCTCGCATTGACGCGCACGAGCGGCTTGTCGGAGGTCGATGGCAGACAGGACACCGACCAGTAGTGGCCCTCGCTCCGGCGCGGGATGGGGATGCAGCTTTTGCCGTAGAGCGAAAGTATCTCCAGAATGTCCTGGGCTTGGGGACGACGAAGCAGCTTCTGAAACCGCGGGACGTATTTGAAGCGCAGCTCGACGGATTCCGACCGCTCGTCGGCGTCGGGCAAGTCCGTCTTGCCCGCTATCCAATCGCGCTGCTGCTCGGGATCCAGGAACTGGCGCAGACCAGTGGTGCTGCGGCGCGGTGTCGTGCTCACGTCAGGTGCCATGGAGATCCATCTGCGCTGGGCGTTGCGGAGGGCAGATCATGGACTGCTCTCCGGACAATGGACGGCCGGAGCCTGTTCTGGATCGGGGCGAGCGCAAGCTGAAGCTGTAGCTTGCCGGCAAGGTGGGGCAGCAAGGTCGATCGAGCCTGCGTTAACCCGATAACACCCGCACCGGCTGCGCCGCGTCTATCCTTCCGATCCATAACAGATGCCAGGGAGGACATTATGAGCGGCAAGCGCATTCTGATGATCGTCGGCGATTTCGGCGAAGACTACGAGATCATGGTGCCGTTCCAGGCGCTGCTCGCGGTCGGCCACAAGGTCGATGCGGTCTGCCCCGACAAGGCGAAGGGCGACAGCGTCGCGACCTCGATCCATGATTTCGAGGGCCAGCAGACCTACTCGGAAAAGCGCGGCCACAATTTCGCGCTCAACGCCAGCTTCGCCGAGGTTGATGCGGCGGCCTACGACGCGCTGGTGCTGCCGGGCGGTCGTGCCCCGGAGTATCTGCGTCTGAACAAGCAGGTGATTGCGATCACCAGGCACTTCTTCGAGGCGAACAAGCCGGTTGCCGCGATCTGCCACGGCGCCCAGATCCTTGCCGCCGCCGGTGTTCTGCAAGGGCGCAGCTGCTCGGCCTATCCGGCCTGCAGCCCCGAGGTCGAGCTCGCCGGCGGCCGCTATGCCGACATCGCCATCGATGCGGCCACGACCGACGGCAATCTGGTGACAGCGCCCGCCTGGCCGGCGCACCCGGCCTGGATCGCGCAGTTCCTGGCGGTGTTGGGAACGCAGATCAGCCATGGCGAGCTGCGTCAGGCCGCTTGAGGCGGAGTCGCTTTGGCTGGCCGCCGCGCTATGATGCGCGGCGGTTGCGCGCGGGGAGGGCGCCATGTGCAAGCTCTTCATCAACGCCGATGCCGATCTCTGGCGCACGCGCCTGAAATCGGTGCGGCTCAACGGTTTTTCGACCAGCGTCCGGCTCGAGAACCTGTACTGGCGGGTGCTCGAGGAGATCGCCGGGCGCGACGGCATGAGCCTCGGGCAGCTCCTCGCCAGACTCCATGGCGAGCTGATCGAGACGCATGGCGACGGCGAGAATTTCGCCTCCTTCCTGCGGGTGTGCTGCGGGCGCTATCTGATGCTGCAACTTGCCGGCGAGGTGCCGCGCGAGCTTGACCGGTCGATCCGCGATCTCGACGCCGATGGCATCCTGGCGCGGGAGGCGCGACGACTTGGGCCTGCGACACGCCGTCCGCAGCGCGTCGGTGCATCCGGGGCTTCCCTTCCAGACCATCCTGTGCCATAGGGCGGCCCTCACATGCGTGGGAGGCGTGCCGGTCAGCCAGCCGGAGGTTCTCGCCGCACCACGCCCTGCAACACCCCGATCCGGAGCGATAGCAGCTCGCGGGCGGGGCGTCGTCGTTCCGGTCGGCACCGGGGCGGACGACAGGAGCAGCCATCATGGCAAAGAAGATCACGGGTTACGTGAAGCTTCAGGTTCCGGCGGGCGCGGCCAATCCGTCGCCGCCGATCGGTCCCGCGCTCGGTCAGCGCGGCCTCAACATCATGGAATTCTGCAAGGCCTTCAACGCGAAGACCGCGCAGATGGAAAAGGGCATGCCGATCCCGGTGATCATCACCGCGTATCAGGATCGCTCCTTCACCTTCGAGATGAAGCAGCCGCCGGTCTCGTACTGGCTGAAGAAGGCTGCTGGCCTGACCTCGGGCTCGAAGACCCCGGGCAAAGGCGGCAATGTCGGCAAGGTCACCTCGGCCCAGCTGAAAGAGATCGCCGAGAAGAAGATGGCCGATCTCAACTGCGACAACGTCGATTCGGCGGTGGCGATGATCCGTGGCTCGGCCCGTTCCATGGGCCTGGAAGTCGTGGGCTGAGGGGGAACTGACAATGGCACATGTCGGAAAGCGCGTCGTCAAGGGCCGTGAAGGCATCGACCGCATCAAGCTCTACCCGCTCGCCGAGGCCGTCGCGATGGTCAAGGCCCGCGCCAACGCCAAGTTCGACGAGACCGTCGAGATCGCGATGAATCTCGGTGTCGATCCGCGTCACGCCGACCAGATGGTCCGCGGCGTCTGCAACCTGCCGAACGGCTCGGGCCGCACGCTGCGCGTCGCCGTCTTCGCCCGCGGCGCCAAGGCCGAGGAGGCCAAGAAGGCCGGTGCCGACATCGTCGGCGCCGAGGACCTGGTCGAGACCGTGCAGAAGGGCGAAATCAACTTCGACCGCTGCATCGCGACCCCGGACATGATGGGCCTGGTCGGCCGCCTCGGTAAGGTGCTGGGCCCGCGCGGCCTGATGCCGAACCCGCGCGTCGGCACGGTCACCATGGACCTGACCGCTGCCGTCGCCGCCTCGAAGGGCGGCTCGGTCGAGTTCCGCGTCGAGAAGGCGGGCATCGTCCACGCCGCCGTCGGCAAGGCCTCGTTCGATGCCGACAAGCTCGGCGAGAACATCAAGGCCTTCGTCGATTCGGTCTCGAAGGCGAAGCCGGCCGGCGCCAAGGGCACCTATATCCAGCGCGTCGCGATCTCCTCGACCATGGGTCCGGGCGTCAAGATCGAGCCGAACACCGTTCTCGGCGGCTGATATTGCGCGGCAGCCGCTTCACTGCGGCTGCAGCCCCGCCTTGCGCTTTGGCGCGGGGATTACCACTTGGCAGAAGCCGGGGGAGGGTCTATAGCCTCCTCCGTGTTTCCATGAGTGACGGGGCTTCCGCGTGCTTGGCACGAGGAGGTCCATTTCGCGTTTTTCGGCGGTTCGCCGCTGAAGAATGGGTGTTTTGGTCGAGGAGAGCGATTTCCGAGGCCGGGCATCCAGTCCTGTCTGAGACTGCAGGTGCGCCTTTGGCTCCGGCCAAGGGGCATAATTTCGCCAAGAGGCCTGCATAGACGGTGCAAGAACTTTTCCGGCACGAAACGTGCCGAACGAGGTTCGAACCATCTCGCCCGATCACGGCTTTCAGCCATGGCAGGGGACAGGGCACTGAGCGTCGCTCCGGTGAGGGGTCGGTGTCAACCGGTCACTTTTCGAGAGCGGCACGTGCAACTGGCGGCGGGTCTCAAAGCCTGTCGCCTACCGGAGAGAGCCCAGTGGATAAAGCGGCAAAATCTGATGCCGTCGCGTCACTGAACGACGTCTTCTCGAAGACGTCGGTCGTTGTCGTGGCCCACTATGCGGGTTTGACGGTGGCCCAGTTCCAGAAGCTTCGTCGCGAGATGAAGGCCAATGGCGCCACCGTGAAGGTCGCAAAGAACCGGCTGGCCAAGATCGCTCTTGAAGGCACCGACGTCGCGTCCATCAGCAAGCTGCTGACGGGTCCCACCCTGATCGCCTATTCCAGCGATCCGGTCGCGGCGCCGAAGGTCGCCACCGCCTTCGCCAAGGAGAACGACAAGCTCGTCATCCTCGGCGGCGCGATGGGCAAGACCGCCCTGAACCCCGATGGTGTCAAGGCTTTGGCCACGATGCCCTCGCTCGACGAACTGCGCGCCAAGTTGCTCGGCCTCCTGCAGGCCCCTGCGACCAAGATCGCTCAGCTCTCGACCGCGCCTGCTGCGAAGCTCGCGCGCGTGTTCCAGGCATATGCCGACAAGGACGCTGCCTGAGCAGCCGACAACCGTTAATCGTTCGAACCTCTTACATCAGGAACTTAAACCATGGCCGATCTCGCCAAGCTCGTCGACGAACTGTCGTCGCTCACCGTTCTCGAGGCTGCTGACCTCGCCAAGATGCTCGAAGAGAAGTGGGGCGTCTCGGCTGCCGCCGCCGTCGCCGTCGCCGCTGGCCCGGCTGCTGGTGGCGCTGCCGCCGCCGCCGTCGAAGAGCAGACCGAGTTCACCGTTGTCCTGGCCTCGGCCGGCGACAAGAAGATCGAGGTGATCAAGGAAGTCCGCGCCATCACCGGCCTGGGCCTCAAGGAAGCCAAGGATCTGGTCGAAGCCGCTCCGAAGCCGGTTAAGGAAGCCGTCGCCAAGGACGAGGCCGAGAAGCTCAAGAAGCAGCTCGAGGCTGTCGGCGCGAAGGTCGAGCTCAAGTGAGCCGGGCCGGCTGATGCCGGTCCGTATCTAGTCGACAAGGACAGTCCCGGGGCGGCTCGCCGCCTCCGGGGCTGTTGCGTCGTTTCCGGTAACCGGAGCGATGCGTTTGCAGGGCCTGCCATGATGCAGGTCGATCCAGTTGAACGTCGGCGCGCAT
>JAESGH010000523.1_pt1 | contig 12301 bp, 12 predicted proteins | sample 9269641 | NCBI WGS metagenome assembly JAESGH01 (sample SAMN14515345, study PRJNA621665) | algae metagenome | isolation source: Phormidium tanganyikae FI6-MK23 and co-occurring heterotrophs from granitic... | place: USA: Fort Irwin, California | collected 1998-05-24
AGAGATAATTGCCCCAACCTGTGCTGCGCATTTCATTCCCAAAGATGTACAGTTAACTCCGCAGGAAATGGCAGGCTATCGCCTAATCGATCTGGATGGCCCTTATGACGCTCAGACCAGCTGGCAAAACTGGTTCCAAATTCAAGGTCTCGATCGCCGAACGCTTCAAAGAGGTCTTACTGTTAATACTTACACAAATTTGGTACAGGCTGTCCTCGATGGTCAAGGATTTGCCCTAATTGGACCGCCCTTAATGACTGATTTCCTTTTTTCTCATAAGCTCATCCAACCTGTAATAACAGAACCGATGGTCCGACGATCTTTTTATCTCGTAACCCCGTCTGAAAAGCATATCTCTGAATCGACCCGATTATTCTGCGATTGGATAAAGGCGTCATTTAGCTAAGTGTTACTATTATGCAATTCGAGTTGTTAAAAACATTTATGTTTGTCTAATTTTCTACTGCTGATATAACCTTGACCTTCACCCCGCCGCCATTGGCAAAGCGATGAATGTCCATTACAATCCTTTACCTCTTTCTCTGCATCACGCTTTCGGTGATCGCTTTCGGGCGCTCGCTCGCTTCAAGCTCGCGCATGACCTGTTCCTGCCCGGCGCGCAGACGCGCCAAAGCTTCAGTCTGGACCACAGCTGGTGACAGGGCCTCGGCCGGATTCCGAGCTAGGGAACGCGCCGCTTCGGCAGTCGCGGCTGCTTCCCGCGCCTCCTCCGCTGCGGACTTCTGCGTGCTGGCAACGATAGCGCGCTTGGCCCGCAGTTCGTGCTGCGAAATTGGTTCAAAGCTGGTCGCAGACTCCTCACGGCGCCCGACCTCGATCGCCCGGTCGGCGAGGCGCGTGGCCGCAACCGCTTCCCGAGCTTCGCGCTGTCGCAGCGCGTTGGCCCGCTCGACCAACCGATCAGCATTCGGACCGACGATTGCTTCAACCTCCGCCCGTGTCATCTGTGTTACGCCGCGCTCTTGAGCACGCTGAAGGTCGACGCGGTTGGCCAGCGTCTCAAGATAGCGCGCCGACGCTTCCCGGAATTGTTTCTTCGTCTCGCCATCGAGCAGTTCGCTGGTCCGCGACACCGCTTCGTTCATGTGGCGAAGATCCTTTGCCATCTGCTCGGAGGTGACGCCCATATTGGAGTTCTCCCTGGTGAGTTGATCGACGCGGCGACCGATCGCGTGCAGAATGGCACCAACAGCCTGGGCCATCGACAGTCGTTCGACCATTGACTGGGCCATGCCATTTTCCGGCTGGGCAGTTGCAACCGCCTTCCAGGCGACGAGTCCCTCGCCCACGGCGCGACGCGCGGCCGGGGTCACCGGCAAACGGATCGGATTGGCTCGGGCAACTTGAATCCGTCGGCGAGCCCTATCGATCAAACCGCGATTGGCAGGATCGGCCACGTAGGCCTGGTCGCGCGCTTCCCTGCCTAGGCGCGGACGCTCGGCCGCGGCAACAATCGCCTTGTCTTTCGGACCATAGCTCTGCGACGAGGCTCGCTCGCGCGCCGACGTCGCCACGATCTTCAGGCCCTCGGCTTGGGCGTGCTGGGCGTAGACTTGCCGCCATTGGCTGAAGGTCTCGCGGCTCGGATGCAGCTTCTGCCCGGATTCGCTTTTCACCGCGATGACGGCATGGGCGTGGATATGGCCATCGGCCTCTTTATCGGTGTGGACTCCGAACATGAATCTGTGGTCGGCGAACCGATCATGCAGGAAGGCGCGAGCCGCCCGGGTCAGTGCTGCGACGTCGGTGCCGGCTTTGGCGGAGATGATCAGATGCATGGTGTCTCGCGCCGATTGCGAGCGCAGCGTCCGTCCCCATTCGCGCGCCGCGGTCCGAATCTCGGTAGCGCTGCCGATTGTATTGCCGCGATCGTCGATTGCTGGCCCCTTCTCGATCAGTCGGTTCAGACGGTAGGTCACGCCATCGCGACCATGGTTGCTAGCGCCGGGCGCAATGCTGACGGCGTCCGGCGAAACCCCTGTAGCCTGACGGATCCGATCCCTGACCCTCGTCATCGAGTTGCGGTCGAGGCAGCGCTGCACCCGGTCGCCGATCTCACCCTCGCCGGCATCACGCAGCCTGAACCGCTCTTTCGCCGCTCCAGCCATAGCGACCACCACCTGCGCTTCCAGCATCCCCTCGGGCGTGGCCTCGAGACGATAGGCATGTCGATGACCTGCCAGCCCCGACGCGATCGCCTTCTCGTAGACGTCCCGCCCCTCCCGCGTATCAGGCACCCCGTGCAGGGTCAGCCGTATGGCGCCGACGTCCTGGCTCTCCGCCCGCTTCGAGAACGTGGCCGACCAAGCCCGGATTTCTTCGGCAACCTCGGATCGGTCGGTCAGCATCCGCCCGTCATGGGTTTCCAGCGGCACATCCTCGCGCTGGACATACTGGCCCGTGGCCGTCGCTCGGGTGACACCATGCGCATAGGATACGACCTTGATCACGGCGGGCTGATAGCCCGCCGCGAGTTGGCGAACCCGACCGAGCGCGCCTCCGCCCGAGCCAACGCCGCCGGCGACCGGAGCCGCCTTGGCCGAGGGGGGCGAACCCACCAGCCGGGCCCCGCCGCCTCCGGATGTTTCCGGCAGCCTGCGTGATTTCTCTTCATCCCGGGCGCCGGCGATCGTCACGCCGTGGAGAGCTGTCCGCGAAGACGGCATGTCTGGCAGCATGGCGATCGGGCCGCGTCGGCGAGAAGGCTCATCCTCGAGTCCCATGATGGGTCCGGATCGGCGCCGCTGCTGCGCCTTTGCCACATGCTGCCGCGTGAGCTCGGCCTGTTCGCTCCACCAGGAAATCTGCGCGGCCCGGTTCATGACCGGATCTCGTCGACTGAGGCCGCAAGCTTCGCCTGACGGCGCAGCTTCGAGCCATAGGCGATCGTGATCTCGGTGAGTTCGTCATCAATCGCAGAGATCGCCGCGTGCAGGCCGCGCCAGACCGGCTCGGTATCCTCCATGTCGACGGCCTGGCCGCGATGGATCGCTCGAAGCATCTGCGAGAGATTGCGGCCAACCATCCGGACCTGCTGCGCCAGAGCGACAACCGCTTGCGTGTTCTCCGAAGATAGCGCGGGACCTGCCTGCACCGAGGCCCGGATCAGGCGGCGGACCACCTCCGCCTTCGGCAGGCCGAACAGCGCCATCGCGTCCTGCAGCCGCTGCTCATCGGCCGCTGAAAGCTCGGTCCGCAGCCTCGGCTTTCCTCTCCGCGCGGCAGCAGCTCGGGCCATCCCGCTCCCCTTCCCGGTTGATGGCGCGTCAGCGCCCCGGCTGCGTCCCGCAGCCGCCCCCTGTTTGTGGCCCACAAACCGGTATCTTGTCAACTAACATCTATTAAAATAGACATCCTACAAGAACCTAACTGCGAGCCGATCCACAGACCGATCCGCCCCCTCGCCGAGCACTTGGCTGCGCCGCCCAGAGCGCCCCACACAGCATGAAGCACCACCGCAGTTCGCCAATGCGGTACTTCGCTTATCCGTGAACCCGCCACTTCGCCATCAATGCATTCCACGACCCACGAAACGCCATATCACGCCATTGCCATAAGAAAGTAACGACGGAATGCCGCTTTGCGGCGGTACGCTATGACCCGAATGCGGCCTAACCTCATTGCGGCTTTCCGGCGGAGCGGCAAGCGCGAAAAGCCGCATCATTGAGGAGCGGCATCCCGGGAATGCCGTCATGCATGATTGAAACAATCACGCTGCACCGCCTTAACGAGATGGCACAGCTCCGCAATCGCGAGACACGGCTTTGCGGCGATTCGGTTGTCTAACATCTATTATAATGTATGTTGGCTTCAGAGATTTGCTGACCTGTGGAGGACCGATGCCGAGCATTTTCGCTGTCGCCAACCCGAAAGGTGGAAGCGGCAAGACGACCGTTTCGATCATCCTCGCGGGAGAGTTTGCCCGACACGGCTATGCGGTGGCGATCATCGACGCGGATCCGCAGGGGTCGTCCTACCAATGGCATGCGTCGAGCGTCGCGAGGGGGTTGAAGCCACTGGGGGTCGATCTGATCCGGGCTGCGAACGAAGCGGAGCTCTTCTCGGCCATCGACGGTCTGGACCGCTATGATGTCGTGGTGATCGATACGCCTGGCTACTACGGGAACGTCCTGATCCAGTCTGCACTACGGGCCGATCTCGTGGTCCTGCCGTGCAAGGTTCACACTTTCGACGCCTCTCAGGTTGTGCGCACCACCCGCAATCTTGAACAGCATGCGGCAGCATCAGCTCTGCCGATGAGCCACCATCGCGTGCTGTTCAATGAGTATGACAGTCTCGATCGCAACACGCGGCCGTTGCGCGAGGTCATCGCCTACCTTGATACCGAACAGGTGCCGATCTGCTCGAACGCGCTCTATCGCCGTGTCACCTATCGCACGATGACCAGTGGCCACGGCACGCTCTACCAGATGAGCGATGGCGACGAAGCTGTTCGGAAGGCTCGCTACAACGCCGACCAGGTCGTGCGAGAGCTGCTCGCCGCCAGCCAGGGCACGACGCCGGACGAAGCGGCGGCCTGACATGAGCGGTCCCGAGACCGGCAGCAAGCCGGACAAGCTTGCCCTCCCCCGCGACGCTTTCCGATCGCAGCGTGTAGCCGCGTCCGGGCCTGCCGCGGCTGAGACAAGGCCTCTGGTTGTGACGCCCACCTATGACGACACCGGCGCAGATGGCCCGCGCCCAAGCGCCGGTGTTCGACAACAGCCTCGCGAGGCCAGTGCGGCGCCTCAGCGCCCGCCGCGAATGAAGGCCGAGCGGAATCCGTTCGAGGCTTATGGCGAACGGTCTTCATCCCGACCTTATGCGTTACGGTTGCCGGATGCGGTCGATCTCGTGCTTCGCCAGATGGCCGCGGAAGAACGGACGCAGCCGCTGCGTGTGATCGACCGGATCCTGTACGAGCATCTGCGGCGGATTGGACGACTGCCACCGATATGAAGGCGCTCCGCCTGAAGCTCCGCTGTCGCGTGAGGCGCACGCGAGGTCAGCATGGATACGAGCAGGTCGATGCCACAAGCCTCATTTGGATCAATTTGCAAATGTCTATTATCTTAGATGTTAGACGCTGATATAGCGTCCTGGGAATCGTGATTGCCAACCTGTCCCGGGGACCTGATGCCCGTTCGCAAGCCCCAGCCTGTCGATCATTCGATCCTCAACGAAATGATCGCGATTCGGCTGCAGCAGCTCGAGATCGAGAACGGCGGCATGGAGAAGCTTCTGCCGAAGACGGGGCTCGCGCGCCAGACCTACTACCAAATGCTTCGCGGCGTCGGGAATCCGACGCTGAAGACGATCGAGCGCCTTGCCTCCAGCCTGAACATGTCGGTGTTCGAGCTTCTCGGATTCGAGGTCGAAGATGCCCGCCGAGCTCTGCAGAGAGGTGGAGTCGACTACGACGACCTGAGTTCAGCCATCGCCAGGAAGAACCGGGCTCAACGCACAATTGCGCGTGAAGCGCGCTCGCGGAAACTGCCTATGTAGGCGATGAGGACGGGAAGGCCGTCTGTTTCGACTGGCACTACGAACAAGGGGAACGCCGGCGCCAACCCTTTGCCGAAGTGGTAGCTAGCGGCCTCGATATTCGCACGAGTCCAGACGCCATCGGGCAGGCGAAACGTCGGCGACGAGCCAGGAGGACGTGGATGCGCTGGTACGAGATCGCAGGCACCATCACGGCGGAGGATGATCCCGACCTGCCGGACGCGATCGCGGTTGCCTATGGCGATCGGATCCGCCCGCTTTGCCTATGTCGGCAGCCGGGCATTCCGATGTACGTCGCTGCGATGGGCGAGCAGCATGTGATCAAGCGTATGCCGCTCAGCGGCGGCCAGCACGATCCAGGCTGTGATTCCTATGAACCGCCGACCGATTTATCAGGTCTTGGCCCGCTGATGGGTAGTGCGATCCGGCTCGATCCGGAGAGTGGGATGGCGGCTTTGCGACTGGAGTTCAGCCTGACGCGGACGGGCGTCCGTGCAGCCCCGGCGCCCGGGGCCGCTGAGACGACCTCAGTGAAGAGCGAGGCGCGTCGACTGTCACTGCGTGCGCTGCTGCATCTGCTTTGGAACGAAGCCGGCCTGACCAAATGGACCTCGGCCTGGGCGGGAAGGCGCCACTGGTGGAATATCCGCTGGCATCTGGTCGAGGCGGCGAAGACCATGCTCGTGAAGGGCGCGCCACTGAGCGAGGTGCTGCTGGTGCCCGAACCGTTTCGGGCGGAACAGAAGGACGCGATCGAGCAACGACGCGCCACAGCCTTGAGTGTGATCCAGCAGCAGAAGTCCGGCCCACGGAAGCTCATGGTCCTGGTGGGCGAGGTCAAGGAATTCCAGGCGGCACGCGGGGGTCATCGGCTCGTCGTCAAGCACCTGCCAGGTTTCCCGTTCCTGCTCGATGAGCGCGCCTGGGTTCGCGTGCAGGCTCGGTTTGAAGCGGAACTCGCACTCTGGGCGGCAAACGACACCTCGCATCTGATCGCGGTCGCGACCTTCGGGCTGAATGTTGCCGGACTCGCGATCGTCGAGGAGATCGCCCTGATGGTCGTGGCGGAGAACTGGATTCCCTACGAATCTGCGCAAGAACTGCGCCTCGTCGAGGCGCTGGCGAAGACGCGCGAGCAGAGTATCAAGGGCCTGCGCTTTGCCTCGCCCGTGGACCAGCCGATCGTGGCGGCGCTGCTGCTGCAGCACCGACCGAGGCCACTGGCCCTCTTCGTCGTACCGGCGAGTGGGGATGACGCTTACCGGGATGCGCTCGACGAGATGATCTCGTCACGCCCGGAAATGGATAGCTGGGTCTGGCACACAGGGTCCGGCGAGATGCCGGCACTGCCCGTCCGGTAGCCATTTCGGGCCGGCGCCACGGCGAGGGCGGCAGACCGGGCCGCCGTGCAGTGCCGACAACGGGCGCCGGCTCAATGAGCCGGCCCGCGCTCGTGCGGATCGAATTCGTGGATGGGCTCAAGGTCATCGTCGGCGTCGAGCTCCTCGCTCGGCAGGGCTCCATACTGGTCGCCGGACTTGAAGAGCGTGACCGGGACCATGAGGGTGCGGGCGAGCTGGAAGGCGTGGTCTTGTGCGAGGTTGAGATCGGACATGGTTTTGAGGCTCCATCCGAAGCGGGGGAATTCCCGCTCGATGGCTCCTCGAAGGGCCAGCCCCGGTCGCGATCATCGCGATGGCGTCAGCCGAGCGGCCGCAGCTTGCTAGCGGACCCCCTGTGGGTTGATCGTGGAAGATCCGGGGATGGACCAGGACGCCATCACGAAAGAGCGGGATTGCACCGCCGCGGTCGAAGCCGATGACAGAATGGCCCCCATCCTCGAACAATCGCCTCACACATTCCGCTATCCGGCGCTGGCGCGCTCGATCCAGTGGTGCAGTCCGCCCCCCGGGGGGAGAGCCGGGGCGTGCCTCGACGTGATCAGGATGCGCCGGCGCTATGCCAGCAATGCCGCGATCGGACGTGTCGGTACAGATGCCGCAACATGCTACGTCACCGACGAACGCATCGACGGCTGCCACGTCGGGAATTTCGGAGAAGATCGCCAGCACGGCGCGAAGGAAGCTGACCTTCACGCGGACGCGGTCGGTGGCGGAGACGGTCACGGGCTGAAGATTGAAGGCACACCCGGCGTTGACACGCGAAGAGGAGGCTTACGCCTCCTCGGTCTCGCGCCGCCGATCCGCCTCGGCGAGAAGTTGGTCGAGACGTACCTGTGTCTCGGCGCGTTCCCTTCGGGTGAGGATGCATTCCGCGAGCTCCGCGCGCAGCTCGGCGATTTCAGCGTAGATGTCGAAAGCGTTGTCCATGTGAACCTCCAATGTCTCGATGACAGGAGGCCGCCACCGGTCGTTGGAGGACCGGGGCAAGGATTGCGTCAGCAACCGGCGGAGCCGGCGGGTGGGGGAGCCGATTTCGTTGTCGCGTAGCGGAGGCGAAATTGGGGGCACCGGCCGTCCTTGCGGCGGGCCGACTGACGGTATGCTCGGGCCCACAGAGAGAAAGACGGCTTGGCTCCACGGTGCCGCGCGCTCCCGGAAACCAGGGCTCCAGGCGTGGAGTCTGTGGCTCGACAGGGAGCTGGGCCATTCGATCGTCACGGAAAGGAAACGAGGCGGTCGGGACCGCATCTTCCGGAGTCGGCTCCGACATGAGAAAGGCCCCGCCGGGTGGCGAGGCCGGGGGGTTGCGGGACCTTAGTCCCGGTTTGGCCGGGACCAGATCAGCTGGAGGCCTTGCTCGCCCTCGACCTCGACCAGGGTGGCGTAGATCGGAGCCGGGAAGCTCGGGTCGTCGAGTTTGACCGAGAGGTAGTCGCGACCACTCTGCTCGGAGTGCTTCTGCCAGGCCGCACCCAGTTCGACGGCGCCGGAGTAGATGCGGAAGTGCGGGCCCTTGTCCGATGGGTTTTCGATGCGCTCGAGGCGAGCCTTGACGTTGAGGGTGAGGGTCTTGATCGAACCGGTGAAACCGGTGGCGGTGGAGGTGAAGGTGCCGATGGTAGCCATTGTGCCGTTCCTTTGCTGTTTCGGGCCGCGCCCTTCGCGGCCTCGATGGCTGTCGACAGGACCGGGGGCGATCGGCCCGCACCTCCCGGGGTCCCCGGCGCGCCTGCGCGGTGGGGTGGTTCAAAGAGGCCGAAATGCTATGGAGGACGGCATCCGGCGATTTTGTTGGTTGGCGAGGAATGACGGCGCAGCCGGCAGGGGCCAGAAAATCGACGGTTGCCGTTGCGGGAGGACGATCGAGGCGAAGCCGTTCTCCGGTCAGACGTGCCCCATCGAGCCCGCGGGGGGGATGGCCTGGATCAGACGGGAAGGAACCACGGCCTGGCCGCCGGCGTGATGGCGTTCTCACATCCGCCGCAGGCTCACGCCGGAGCGATCTGCCCGTCGGGCTCCACGAACGCGACGCCCGCCACACCTCAAACACCGAGGCTTGAAGGCCCGGCCTTTTGATTTTCGGTGGGGAATGCGCGCGCGTGCCGACACTACCCGCAGCGGAGGTGTCGCTCGCCGTCACAACAAGCCTATGCCGTGAGACGGGCTTTCCGTCGCGCTTCCTGGCGCCGCTGCTGGAATCGAAGGCTCTGCCGGTGCAGCCCTGCGTTGGTCGCCGTGCAATGCGCACGCACAGTGCTGCAAGCCATTCTTCGCGCCGCCCGAAGAGCCGCTGACAGGAAGAGCCTGGCTCGCCTAGGGCGGGCACGCGGTTCCCGTCAGACCTTCCGTCCGCGCAGCGTCTTGGACAAGCGATCGTAATCGGACTCGGCGGAGACGGCCGCAGGCTGGCTCCGTGCCGCAGGCATAGAGCGCGGCCGCCCGGAACGGGCGGTGTCCCCCGATCGGCCCCTCCCTCGATCCCGTTCCATCGGGCTTCCCCCCACAACAGGCGAGGATCAACAGCGAGAGGATGGACCACGGGCCACTATGCGGCCTCGCGTTCTTCCAAGGCTGGCGGCTGGAGATCGTGCAGATAGGCGACCGCCCGCTGGGCATGCGCCGCTGCCTGGAAGATGGCGCGCTTGTCATCGGCAAGGACCCGTAACCAGGAACCGAGGTAGGAGGCGTGATCCGGCCGCGGCTCCAATTCCGGGACGATGCCGAGATCAGCGCAGAGGAAGCAACTGCCGAGCTCGGCGATCAGCTCCTCGCGAGCGCGTTCACTCTTGTCTTTGCCATAGCGAGAGAGGTCCCGGTTCACACGGTGAGGCATCGCAGTCCAGTGGCAGGCCTCATGGCTGAGGGTTGCCGCATGCGAGGCCGCATCGCGAAATGCCTCGTGTCAAACGGCCCGCAAAGTTGCCCCCCGATCGGCGTCCAATGTTGACCCCTTGAGTATGCTCTACAGCGAGGAGACGGCGCGGCGGAGCTGGTCTGTGTTGCGCAGCCGCGCCGGCTCCGGATCGGTGGCGTGCGGGGAACTCAGAGCCTGTTCTTGAAGCGCCAGCTCTCGTTGCCGGTCTCGACGATGTCGCAGTGATGGGTGAGCCGGTCGAGGAGCGCGGTGGTCATCTTGGCGTCGCCGAAGACGGACGGCCATTCGCCGAAGGCGAGGTTTGTGGTGACGATGACGGAGCTCTGCTCGTAGAGCCTGCTGACTAGGTGGAAGAGCAGTTGTCCGCCGGACTGGGCGAAGGGCAGATAGCCGAGTTCGTCGAGGACGATGAAGTCCATGCGTGCGAGATAATCGGCCATGCGGCCCTGGCGGCCGGCGCGGGCTTCGGCCTCGAGCTTGTTGACGAGATCGACGACGTTGAAGAAGCGGCCGCGAGCACCGGCACGGATGCATGCCCGGGCGATCGCGATGGCGAGATGGGTCTTGCCGGTCCCAGTCCCGCCGACGAGGACAACGTTGCGCTGGTGCGCCAGGAAGTTGCCGCCGGCGAGATCATGAACGAGGGTCTCGTTGATCGGGGTTCCGTCGAAGGCGAAGTCGGCGACATCCTTGGCGAGCGGCAGCTTGGCGATGGTGATCTGATACTTGATCGAACGGGCCTGCTTCTCGGCGATCTCGGCGGCGAGCAGATCGCCGACGACGCGCTGCGGCTCGTGCTGGCGCTTCACCGCCGAGGCGATGATCTCGTCGAAGGCGGCCTTCATGCCATAGAGCTTGAGCTCGCCCATGGTGGCGAGAATCTCCGAGCGTTCCATCACACGGCTCTCCTGAGGCTGTCGTAGCGGGCACAATCGGCGGCGGGCTCATGGCGCAAGCGCAAGGCATCGGGCGTCATGATCGTGATCGCTGCCGCCGGCTCGCGGCGCCGGGCCAGGATGTTGATGATCACGTCGGCGGAGTGGACGCCTTGCCGTAGAGCGTCCGCGCAGGCGGCTTCTACTGCGGACAATCCGTCACTCAGCACCGCTGTGAGGATCTCGACCATCTGGCTGTCGCCGTCTTGAACGGCCGCGAGCTTGCGCCGGACCCGGTCGATCGCACCGGGCAAGACCCAGTCCTTGAAGGGCGCTCCGTTCCGCAGGGCGCCCGGCTTGCGAGCCAGTACCGGGACATAGTGCCAGGGATCGTAGATGGTCTGGTCGCGGCCATAGCAGCGGGGATGCTCGCCGACGATACGCCCGTCCTGGCGCAACTCGATCCGATCGGCATAGGCGCGGATCTCGACGGGGCGCCCGACCGCACTCGCGATGACCGAGTACTTGTTGTTGTCGAAGCGCACGAGACAGGTCTTCGACACCGAGGCAGGCAGCGAGTGGAAGCCGTCGAACCGCCCCGCGTAAGGCACCAGGCTCGGGCGCTCGGCTTCGAACATCTCCCAGATCGTACGGTCACGTTGCTCCGGATGGCGGTGGGCCTTGGCGTAGCGAAGCACCTGATCCAGCAGCCAGGCGTTCAACTCGTCGTAGTTCTTGACCCGCAGGCGCGGGGCGAAGAAGCGCTCGCGCACGAGCCCGACCTGGTTCTCGACCTGCCCCTTCTCCCAGCCCGAGGCCGGCGTGCAGGCAACGGGATCGATCAGGTAATGGCTGCACATCTGCTGGAAGCGGCGATTATAGGCCCGCTCCTTGCCGACGAAGATCGTCTCCACCGCGGTCTTCATGTTGTCGTAGATGCCGCGCGTGCAGGCGCCCTTGAAGAGGGCGAAGGCCCGGTCATGGGCATCGAAGACCATCTCCTGGCTCTCGCGCGGATAGGCCCGCACGAACAGCATGCGCGAGTGACAAAGCCGGACATGCGCCACCTTCACCTGGGTCGTGGCGCCATTGATGACGACGATCTCGTGGCTCCAGTCGAACTGGTAGGCCTCGCCGGGCGCAAAGCTCAAAGGCACATAGGCGTCGGCTGTGACGGCGGATTGCTCGCGGCGCCAGCCTCGCGCATAGCGACGAACGGCATCGTATCCGCCCTCGTAGCCAAGATCCCGCAGCTCTTCGAAAAGACGGATCAGCGTCAGGCGCTCGCGGGCCGGCTTGCCGTCGTTCGCCATCAGCAGCCGATCCAGCTCAGGGCGCCAGGGCCCGATCTTCGGCTGCGGCTGAACCTTGCGCTCATACTCGAAGGACGTCGCGCCAGAGCGCAGCACCTTCCGAACCGTGTTCCGAGAGACATGCAGCTCGCGGGCGATCTCCTTGATCGTCTTCCCGCGGATCGAAAACTCGCGCCGGATCCGCGCAATCGTATCCACGCCCTTCATCCCCCGCCCGCCCATCCGAAACCAGGACGGGCAGTCTCACCGAAACCGGCTCAAGGGGGTCAAAGTTGGAAGCCGATCCCCCGCCTCACGGGGTCAAACTTG
>JAESGH010000527.1_pt1 | contig 12173 bp, 7 predicted proteins | sample 9269641 | NCBI WGS metagenome assembly JAESGH01 (sample SAMN14515345, study PRJNA621665) | algae metagenome | isolation source: Phormidium tanganyikae FI6-MK23 and co-occurring heterotrophs from granitic... | place: USA: Fort Irwin, California | collected 1998-05-24
AAAGGAATCAGTCAAGGGGACCGTGTGTCTCAAGCGAGGTTTATCGAAGAACTCTTCGGAATTAGCGCTTAACGGAATGCGAACGAGATACTTCGTTTGTCACTAAAAAGTATTTGCGACACAACCGGGAAAATTGAGTTACTCCACCTTACCAATTTTTGCGACACAACCTTTTGATATTGCCACCTGAGTTTTTGACATCGGTTGTTTTCTTCGACCCAACAGCCGTCACCTCCCTCGGACTCAGGACCATGCACCAGTTTTGCCCACTCGATCGTATGGACAGAGCATTCTAAGCATTTAGGGTTAAGACGACGCGGCATATTGACTTCAACGTGATCAGATGGCTGGTGTTCAGATTTTAGTCACTAGATTTTGGATTGGAACTAATTTTAGTAAGAATTTTAGTAAGAAGAAAATAATTTACAAGCAGAGCTTAAATCTGCCTTTTACAGTCCGGTTACTTTGAGTGAGAGTGTATCCGGAGGATGCTGGCGATCGCTTAGATCCTCACCATTGATTGTCACTACTTAAGTCGCCTTGCCCAAGTCGGTCCGCTGGCATCTCCAAGGGCACCAAGCGGAAGTTTCCAGGCTCCAGGCGATAGCAAGATTGGTTGAGTCCAGACAGAATCAAATGCAGCGACAATATCGATCAGGTCAAGTGGCGCATAGGGGGTTCCCAATTCTGCCCGTTCTAGCACTGATAGCGTGCGGTGAATTGTCCAGCCGAACTGAGCTTCATACTGCACAATGAGATCGAAGCCGACCGGATCAATCAGTCGCAAAGTTGCCCACTGATCGTTGCTGCCAAAGATATAATTGCGGCATGAGCAGCGCCCGAAGCCTAACTTGTAGCAGGGATGCGGATTAATGCCGAATTGTTGAATAATGTGCTAAACCTCAACTTCATCCCAGGCGATCACAGGTCTCCAATGGTCAATGAAGCGACCCAGAGAAAGTCTCGCGCATCTGCTGAATGCTTCTCGATCGCGGCATATTGACTGCGGGCGGCTGACTCTTCGCGGCGTTCTCCAGACATGAAAAGGGTGCGTGAGTGGTTGAAGCGCCCTTGATTTCTCAGTGCAATTCGGCTGATATCAATTTTTAATAGCGCAGAACACCAGCACCCGGATTGAATTGAACCTGTCTGCGGAAATCGTAGTCGCGTGGTGAGCTTCGGACGATTGCCGCCTGCGTGCTGCAAGCCATCAGGAGTCTCAAAGCAGGTTACAGCAGTTAGTACTTGATCGCGGAGCATTTCACGTTCAAATCCACCTTCTCACCTCGTTACGTCAATCTAGCAATTGATTCTAAATAATTGAAGTATCAGCGATTGAATGTCGTTTTGCAGCGGTCGCGGCAATCTCAGATGATTGTTGCGGGTAAAGTTGAGCCAAAGATTCGCAAATTTGATAAACCGCCTCTGGATAATCAGCACATGGAATTAGAAGCCGTTTAAGGCTAGCTCGATCTCCAGCTTTGGCGAAAATTCGAGTTAATGTAGCCAGTAAAGATGTGCGATTCTTACCTAGTTGTAGTGCAGCACTAATTGCTTGATCCGCATTACCAGCCATCGCTTGCATCACAATCATCTTTTCGCGACTGGATAAGTACGCCTTCGGATTCATGCGCTGTACACAAGCTTCTGTCTTCTCCAAAATTAAACGGACTTCTGATTTCAGACCTTGATTAAATTGGTGTGATGCCATCGCCCAAAAAACCTGTAACTGCCATTCCAGAGATCCAATCTTATCTAAGGTTTTCATTGCAGTTTCAACACTGTCGATTGTGATTTCGGCAATCGCGACATTTGCCAATATTAAATCTCTATCACGATCGTCTTCAGCCTGTTCTTTCAGGCTCACGAGTGTTTCTAACGCTGCTGCTTGATCACCAACTATAGACTGTGCCACTGCTAGGGTGCAATGTATTCTTACAGAATCACTCAGACCAGAATAAAAAAATGGATCTGACTGCTCAATCTGCTCATAGGCATCAGCTAGAACAGCGCCCAGATGCTCCTTTTGCGAAGCGTCTGAATTTTGTTCGACTTGCTGCTGAGCGATGATGCCAAACACGTAAGCTTTGATCGAAGCAACAGTGACTAACTCATTAGTTTTCAGTGCAGCTTCAAAATCTCCTAGCTCCGCTTGGGTCCGCGCTATGATCGCAAACAAGTGAGAACACGGATTGTGAATGCTCCAAGCTTCTCGACGTTCTTGTTTCGCTCGAATCTCGGTTGCAGCTTTGAATACTCGACGAAGCGCTTGCTCGGATTTCTCGCGGTATTCGCTTCCTAGCTTTGCCCAACATTTCGCAAGCACCGCTATCACTTGCGCCTGTGCAAACTGATCCTGTATCTTTTCAGTGAATTGAGCAGCAGCCTGGGTGGTCGTTAACGCGGCTTGAGGTGTATTTGACTGTAGCTGAAGGGTTGCAATTTCGAGCAGCGACCATGCTTGGAGCAAGGCAACTTCGGTTTCTGGTTCGGTACTCAACAATCGAGACAGCGTTGAGCGTGCGGCTTCAAATTCACCGAGCTTAATTTGCGCTGATGCAATTCCATTCAGCGTTTGACTTTGAACTTCTCGATCGTCAATCTGAGCGGCAAGTGCTAACGCTTGGCTGAACTCTTGCACTTCCGCATAAGCAAGCGCAAACAACCGCTTCGTTGACGCTTGATACTCCTCGTCTTCGATCAATTGAGCTGTGCGATACGCCGCTTCAAAATTTTGCTGGTTTAACTGGTGCTTTACAATCAGTGACAGTGCCTTTGTCCGTTCTGTATAAGCATTAATTTGCCAAACGGTGTCTAAGATACGATCGAGATTATTGCTTTGACTTGATTGTTGAATTTGAATCTCTACAGCATGAATCAGCGCTGCATCTTTCTGATATCTAGCTTCAATTTGAGTAATCGTCGTCAATGCAGCATCAAAATCAAGCTGATCAATTTGGGCAATCGCAATCTTTGATAAAACATCATCTCTACTCGATTGGTTCTCAATTTGTAGTGCAGTTTCTAGTGCCAGATCAAACTCCCGTCCTTCAATCTGCTTCAGCACTACATGAGACAAAACCGGGTCTTGTAATGCATTGAAGTATTTCGTTTTGGTTTGGTACGATTCAACAACCAGGGCTAATTTGCCAGCATCAATTAACCCTTTTGAGATCGCAATCCATGCCTCTGCTCGCGCTTCTGAGTCTTTCACTCTTTTATTAAGTTCGATTGCCTGTTTGAGCGTTACTTCAGCTTCATCTTGACGCCATAGTTCGACCTGAAGCGATGCAATCTCTACTAAAACCTTGGTCTGATAAGTCAACTGAGTAAATTCAGCCGACCGCCAAGTTTCGAGGGCAATGGGTAGAAAGAATAGATCACTTTCTCCCACCTTCTTTTGATAATAAACAATGCTTGAGAAGTCTTGAAATTTACGTTCCTCGTTCTCCATTGTTTTCGCAGTTGTAATCGCTTGAGTAAAATACTTGATGCTTAATGCTCTTTCTCCCAGGCTTGCTCCAACACAGGCAATACGCGCCCATGCTTCGCAGAAGCTCAATTCCCAACCTGGTGTCAAGAGAAGCTTAGCAATTTCAGAGAGCGACTGGAGTGCTATACCCTTGTCCACCCTTCTTGCCTGTATCTCTACAATTTCCTGCAACCGACGCATCCCGAAGACAGTTGTACTGTGGGCAAGCTCGTTTTCTACCTCTAATTTGACAGCATCGAAGATCACAGAATCGTATCCACGCTCGCACAATTTGCGACACATTGAATCGTAGTCATTGGGATCAAGAAGTGTCTGACCCAACTTGATGCAAATGTTAGGATTCACCTCAAAAACGTGGATGAGTAAGTTTGTAAGAAGGTGGCACTTCCAAAAGTCGCTACGTTCTTTTCGAGAGAATTGAGGTAAGTTTTGGCTTGATAATGCCTTTAAAACCTGATTCGCTTCATCGTGCTGATGATTGTCTTTTAACTCCCAACCCAGTAGTAAGTTCCACAGAATATAGAATTCTATTTGCGACTGATACAATTCTATAAGGCTCAAAGCTCGTTTCAAATTTCCAGAACGTAAAGCAGTGAGGGGCGATCCTTTTAGGGTGGTCTCAGCAAGGAAGTGTGCGTGTTGCAGTGAAAACTCTGCCATTGCAGCCGCATCATCAGCTTCGACTGCACCTTTGAGTGCGATTTGGATCGTTCTCAGCGGCAAGTTTGGCTCGCTCGGAAATCGAGCGTGTTGTGCTTTGATGAATGCTAAATTTCGTGCTAATCCGAATAGTTCATACCAGCTTTGACGTTGCTGCAAGTGTTCAGTCAGATAACGTAAAGCATACGAACTGTGATGCTCATCCCATCGCTGGCAGTATTCGACTAATTTTTGTTGAGCCACGATCGCGTCACGTCCGAGTACTTGCTGAAATTCTTGCGAGAGCAGTGGATGCACAAAACTATAGCAATTATCCTGAAAACTAAACCAACGTTTCACCTGCCATGGAAGTCCCTCTAACTCCCACAGGCTCAATCCTGTCAAGTCTTGGATGTCTTCGATGGACAAGGCTCCACAGGACGCAACAAGCAGTGTAAATAAATCTCGAACCGCTGATTGCTGAAGTTCTCTTAACTTGGCTAACTGCTGAAATTGAGTTTTCACATACTCGCCAAACTCTTTTGGGCTCTCAGCAACAATTTGGTTCACAGCTTCAGGTCGAGCAATTAAATCTTCAATCAAAAAATGGAGGTATAGCGGATAACCTTGTGTGATTTGATCCAGTTGAGCGATGAAATTAGAATCGGTTGAAAGATCAATCAACTCATTATTGTCAGTTTGCTTCAGCCATTCGACGATCGCTGAACGGGGCAGCTGATTCAGTTCCAAGTGTTCATCGGCTGCCGACTTCCATTGCTGATACCAGGTTTCTCCTTCTAGCGATCTCACCGCAGCAACAATGAAGACCGAAGGAGGTAACGAATGCGGAAACAGCGGTGTAAAAATGTCTTCGGCTTCATCTAACCCATCAAGTACAATCACAAATGGGCGATTCGCCCGAGCAAACTCATCTCGAAGCAGATTATAGATTTCCCGCCTTAAGCCTTCTATATCAGTCGGGATGGAACTCGAACCAATTCCTAAACACTCATGCAGGCATTGCAAGAGATTACGATAAGCCCTTAACAACGAACGAGTTGCAGAATCACGCTGACTGAAGAACTGATAAATTAGACAAACGCGCTCTCGATCAAGTGCATCAATCCAATTGGCAAGAAGGGCTGTTTTTCCGATACCAGCTCGACCTGTAATTAGAAAGAGTCCGTTCGCTCGGTTTTGTAGAAACTGATCCAGCCGTTCCTGTTCTTGCCTGGGTACGAAAACTTGGTTTGTGTAGTGTTGAAGCGTCTGAACGAGCGTATCACGAAGCTCCCAATCAATTGAACCTCGCGGTTCGCCAAAATACGCTTCAAGAATGGCTGCAACGCGCTGAATCTTTTCAAGCGGTAAATTACTCACATCTTTGATTAGAGTTCGCGAGTCCCAAATGTCACTTGCGATATCAAAGCTCAATTTGCCCTGAGTAATTGATTGAATACCAACTTCTGAATACGCTCCTTGCTTTTCAGTCAAAATATAAACGATCACTCGATCGTACTGCTGATCTAGCTGATGCTCAATAAACTTCTTGAGCGTCTGTTTAACTTTCTCTAGCTTAGGAGTCGATGTGACTTGAAATGCGACTCGTGCCACTTTGTCTCCCAAGTCAATGCTAGGATAGTTTGGATCGCATTCTGTATAGTCTAAATTCTCTAAACTTGTATAGCCATAAATCTCACGTAGAATTGGCACTAGCACCGTTTGTGCTGCTCGATTTAGATCAGTCCGGCTCACCGCAGCGGAGTGCTTTATCTGCGCTACAAAGCGGGACATCAATTCACTAATCCGAGCCTCTAAACGCAATGAATTCATTGATGCTTGTTCGTATAAAATTCATCCTAGAATGAGATTTAAAGTGTTGCTAGCTGGGTGTAGAAATTCAAATGAATTAAAATCTTAAATCATCTAAATTTATATATCGAAGGAAATGGATGATAGGGTTCGGACACGCTGTGCATGAGCCGAAGGCAACGGAATAAATTCAGATCTAGTTCAGTTTCAATATTAACAGATGAAATGGGCTTTGTTGCATGAATCGAAAAAGAGACTATTCTGAGATTGAGGGAAGCCGAGATTAAGCTTCGACTTGATAGCTATCCGGTTTGGCAATCTGAATCATGCGATTGAGTGCCGCACATTTAATCAATAACTCTACGGCTTGATTGTCAAATCGACGCGACCGAAGATTGCTGCCAAAGATGGTCTTGAAGCGAAACATCGTCGTTTCAGCAATCGAGCGACGATGATACCCGGAATCGCGTTTCCACTTCTTGCGCCCATGCTTGCGAATGTAGCGCAAATTCTCGTCTCGCGGATGAGGAGGAACTTTACGATTGGCATGCTGCCAAATCACGGCATCTTTGCGCGGGGGAATCACAGGTTTGGCTCCACGTTCAACGATTTCTTCGTAGCAGTGGCGATGGTCATACGCCCCATCAGTGCTGACTTGCTCGATGTCATCCTCAATCTGGTTCAGCAACTCGTCTAGAACTTCGCCATCATGCACCGTATTCGAGGTCATCCTAGCTGCGAGGATTTCGCCCGTCGCCTCATCTACTCCTAAGTGCAGTTTGCGCCAAGTGCGACGCTTGCTGATACCGTGTTGCCGAGTTTTCCACTCGCCTTCGCCATAAACTTTGACTCCGGTGGAATCGACCACGATATGACGCGCTCCGGTTGCGGGCAGCACGGGCAAAGCAATTGACAGCTTGCCGATTCGCCGCGATAAGGTGCTGTGGTCGGGAACCGGAAACTCAAATTCTATCAGCCCAAAAATTGAAGTCAGAAATCCTTGGCACTGCCGTCCTGCCAGTCCATACACTGCTTTTACCGTTGCCATCGTCGCAATCGCGATGTCACTGTAGAACACCGAAGCTCCACGTTGTCCGCTCAAGCTTGGGACAACCCACTGCGCTAGAACGGCTTCATCAATCCAAAACGTCAGGCTTCCTATGCGTTTCAATCCAGCGTTATACTCAGACCAGTTGCGGATGCGGTAACTCATAGCTGTGAAGGCTTGTTGGTGGTACTTCAAACCTATCACGTCACCGCTCCGCAACCCCTATTCATGCAACAACGCCGATGAAATGCTTGCAGAGTAGGACTTATCAGCTTTTATAGGCGGAGCAGTTCTTAGTATTACAGTTGTAGATCTATGATTGAGAACGTTTGCGGTAGTGATGATATCGAGCGACTGCTTGATGCACTCTGCGCCAGTAAGACCAATGCAAAATCGATTCAAGAGACCAAACTTTGGGAAACAACAGCCTCCACAACCAACGCTGCAGTTCCCACAGACTCAGTTTGATGATAACCCTCTGAGCGCTTTGAACACAGCCAGAGAGCCAACTAGAGCCAAAGGGGGGGACGCACTCTCAGCATCTTTGATCCTCGGTTCTACTTGAGCCCGTAATCCGCTCAAAAATACTTGTGCTGCTATGACTAAGGTCATGTGCCGATGCCACCCCACCCAAGAACGAACCTCGTAATCTGCTAGTCCTAACTGACTCTTTGCCAACTTGAAGCACTCTTCAATGCCCCACCGTTTTCCTGCCACTTGAGCAATGGTCGCCAACGATGTGTCCTTAGGCGCAAAGACTTGGTAGTAGCTAATGTGGTGCGGTGGGTCGATCTGTTCGAGGGAACGACGAAACACTAACCACCGCTGAAATTCTCCAGAATCACCACAATTAATCGCGACCCTAGCCCATTCATACTCCCGTTCTCCTTTACTGCCTTGACCACAACTCAAGCGTTGCCATTGCTCAGGCGACAGCGATTGACAGACTGCTTCCGCTCGCTCAGGTTGCCAACCTATCACCACGGGCTGTTTCTTGTTCACGGTGAGTACGTAAGGCTGTTGTCCAGTCTTCTCTAACCACCACCAGAAACCAGCATCGTTGCCATACACTTCATCGGCAACCACCCAAGCAGAACGAAGCCCAGCGTCCCATGCCGATTGCAACATCTGTTGAGCGAGTTGCGCTTTAGTGGCAAACTCCACTGTTTTTGGTACTCCTGCTTTAGACCGCTTGTCTGCATCATCCGCCCAGGATTTCGGCCAATAGAGGCGACGGTCAATCAGGGTATGACCTTTGCCAGTAATGTAGGCTAAAAAGACACCCACTTGACAGTTTTCCAGATGTCCGGTTGTGCCGTAATACTGAACCTGTACGCCGACTGACTGGTGTCCTTGTTTGAGAAATCCTGTTTCATCCACTGCGAAGATGTCGTCCGATTCGCTCAAACCTTCAACCCCATACTGCCGCACTTCCTGACAGACTTTTTCCGCATCCCACTGGGCACGTCCTAACAGATGTTGAACTCGGTAAGGATTCGCATTGCCGACCTGCTCAGCAATTTGCCACCCATTTTTCCGCTCGACGGGACTGAGCAAGGCTTGGATGTAATTGAAAGCGGCTTGACGCGCTTCAGTTCGAGTAAAGTAAGGACTCAATCGCTGCTGAAACGATTTCAGTGCGTTACTCCATTCGCAGACCGCTTCTAGTGCCTGTCCAGTTAGAAAGACTTGGGAAGGGTCAATCGAGAGCCTATCCATACAACGAATATCATAGATAGTTCTCTTCAGTCTAATCTATCTACAACTGTAATACTTAGAGGACGTTTGAGAAGTAGCGGATTATGCCAATCTTTGCAGAAGTGTACGGAGAGAGGTGGTGTAGATAAACGCTTCTGATGTTTCCGGTAGATATTCGTAGTCTTTGCTCAAACGCCGATACCGTCCAAGCCAGCCATACGTTCGCTCCACCACCCACCTGCGCGGAATCACTTTGAAACTGCGGTCAATCGGCGCAGGTTCGACACCTGGCACCGTAATGCGACGACGTGAGCCAGCACTGGGATGCTGGACACGCTGCACCGTCTAACCCAACTGCTCTTTCACCCAAGTGACAAACGTGGTGCGATAGCCACCATCGACCCACAAGTGCCGTAAGCGGGGGAATTGAGCTTGAATCCCCTGAAGTAGTTGTTTTGCTCCTTCTTGGTCTGCGGTGTTCGCCGCTAGTACCTTGGCTTTCAGGACAGATCCTTGCGTATCGACCAACAAGTGACGCTTGCGCCCTTTCACTTTCTTACCCCCGTCATAGCCCCGTTCTGTACCGCCGACTTCAGTAGTTTTAATGACTGTGCATCAAGGATGCCAGCACTGGGTGTGGTGGCATCCTTGATGCACTTGTTCGCGAACAGTGCTGAGCATCGTTTCCCACACACCCGCAACCCGCCAAGTACGAAAGTAGTAATACACCGTTTGCCAAGGTGGAAACTCGTGTGGAAGCAAGCGCCAAGCACAGCCAGCACGTTGAATGTAGAATACTGCGTTCACAATCTCACGCATGTTTCTAAAACGCGGACGACCACCAGGTTGAACTGCTGGAATCAATGGTTCGAGGATTGTCCACTCCTCATCAGACACATCAGTGTTGTAGGGTTTTCGGTTCATACTTCCATTCTAACAAATGAGTATAATCCGCTACTTCTCAAACGTTCTCTAACACGTTCCGATCGCTTGAAAGTTGAGCGACTGATAAAGCGAGATCGCGGCCGTATTCTCCTCATCCACCCAAAGCTTGACCGCAGGAAACTCCTGCAGCATTTCCTGCACAAAAAAGCCAGCAGGCGACGGGCAAACCCTTGCCGCCGAAATTGCGGAAACGTGAAAGGAGCAACCACGATCGCGCACCGGACAGTTTCACCCCGTCTTACGACGGCAACAATTTGCCCTTCGTGTTCCAGGACTGCCACTCGCCGTTGTTGAATACACTGATCCCAAGGGTAATCCAGACTTCCGCTCCCTCGTTCGGCGAGATAAGCGGCGGCATAGGCTTGTAAAGCAGCTTTGTCTCGCGGTTGTGCGCACCGACCTGCGACATCGGTTGGAGCGTGAGTGCAGAGTAGAACCTGCTGTGCTCGTTGCGTTCGACCTCGCTGAATAAGGCTTGGGCGCTGCCTTTGGCTCTCGTGAAACGAGTCCGCTACAATTTCTGCAAGTTCTTGAATCGCTTTGTTCTGTGTCCGGCTATGCGTGATTTGCTGGTAATCGGCAAACTTGACTTTCATCTTGCTCTTTAAAAACTAACTGTCTCAATCAGCTTTGTCATCTGCATTAATCGTTGAGCAAATTAGATAAGTCAAGTGCATTTTGACATCCTAAACGGCTTAGTTCGTCGCAAATTTGTTGAAGCGTTGGATGGAGGGTAGAGTGCTGCATCAGAGATCGAAACATCGTTTCAATATACTGGCAAACGTGGAAAGAGGTGGTGGTTGCTTTTAATAGATGTAGAAGCAGTCTCGCTAGTGCATCTGGGTAAAGCTCCTCGTAGTTTTTATTCTGTAGCATGTAGTAAAAGAACTGATCGACTAGGCTAAAAGAAGGGCCACTGCAAACTCTTTCAACAGCAGATGGAAAGACTGCATCCAAATGTAGTAACCACTTCATCACCTCTTCCCATTCCGCCTGCTCAAGCAGGATAGGCACACTTTGATTGCGCTGTTCCCAGTAATGACTCATCCATCGTCCCCATAGATTCTGTTGTGCATCTTGTTGAATAGAACGTAAACGGCTACCTGTGTGAAACGCAAATTGTTGACGATCGCAGCTTTCCATAGAAATGAGAAATTCTCGAAGCCAACCTTCCTCCATTGGATTCGTTGAACCATAGATTGCAATACTCGCTAGGTGTAGACAGAATTGCGATCGCAATTCTGTATTTGCAAGATTTGCTGGGATGTACTGAAATGCTTGCCGATACAGCGGCATTAAATCTGGAAGCATTTCTTCAGACCATCTTCCCCAAGTCAGGAAACCATGCCAAGCTTGTTGCGCTTGCTTCGTATCTTCTGCCCAATTAAACAACGGAAAGAGCCTGCTCCGAGTCCATTGTGGATCTAAGGAGAATAGGAAGTGAACCTGACTCGCTAATATTACCCTTCCCATTGCAGCAGCACAGGAGGAACCATTGACAACTTCGTTGAAGTATTGCCGAAAATTAGGTGGAATCTTATCTTCGATTGTGTTAAGTGCAGGTTGCCTTCTAGAAAGAGTTTGAAGCCAAAACTGGGCGAGACTACCACCAGGACGATTAATTGCTCTTGAAAGCCAGTTACTATCTGAGTTAACTTCCTCTGGAGTCATATCTGTATTGATGCAAATCCACAATCGCTCTGCAATCTGCTCGGCTACACATAAGCAGGATTGAGGAATCGCTCCTTGAGATTTGCGAATCCCCTGTTCGAGTAGGTCGATTAGGTTCTCCGCCGAAGTATTGATGACAGATGAAGATTGCACCAAGTTTAGAACCTTGACCCACTGATCATTCTGTAAGATGGTGCGTTGTAAGCCAATTAGGATTTGGTTCCAAATGTCTCCCCACAGTGCTGGGTTTCGATTTTGTACTGTCTGTAAAGCAGTTGCAAGTTGAATACCCCAAGTGCCAGATTTTGCAACCGCCTCTGGAATTACAGTAAAAAATTCTTGACGGTTCTGGGCTTCTTCTCGACCACTAAATAGGTCGAGAAGAAGAGCTTCAGGATTTTGTTTCAGTAGCTCATCGATTTGTATATCAGAGACATCCCTTTCTGCTCTAACACTGCCCCAGTGAGTTAAGTCTGGATATTCGCGAGGCTGAAAGTTTGGATACGATCGCTGTATTGCTTCAAATTCCTGGGCTGCTAATTGACAGCCTGGATCAGTACGATGTAGCCAAAACAATAAATTATAGGTTTGATATTCGCGATACTCTACATCTTCATCAGTTGTATTCAAGTCGTCAGAATGCTTGATTCGTTGAAGTAACAAAGTTCGAGTTGCTTCAGAAGCCAATGGATAGAACAATTGTAGAAGTCGAAATACTTCATGCTTCAGGACACCCTTGTAGGTTGTGTCGCAAATACTTTTTAGTGACAAACGAAGTATCTCGTTCGCATTCCGTTAAGCGCTAATTCCGAAGAGTTCTTCGATAAACCTCGCTTGAGACACACGGTCCCCTTGACTGATTCCTTT
>JAESGH010000529.1_pt1 | contig 12099 bp, 9 predicted proteins | sample 9269641 | NCBI WGS metagenome assembly JAESGH01 (sample SAMN14515345, study PRJNA621665) | algae metagenome | isolation source: Phormidium tanganyikae FI6-MK23 and co-occurring heterotrophs from granitic... | place: USA: Fort Irwin, California | collected 1998-05-24
AACCCCAAGAGCAGCCCGAAGTCTCGCAATTCCCGCCAAGCCGACCTATCCTGCGAACAGGAGTCGCCGGGAGCAGGGACAAGGGTGGAGCGGGTCACAATCACCATCGATGCTGAGCTTCTGGCGTTCGTCGATGCGTTGAGCACGGCGCAAGGCTATGGCAGCCGTTCGGAAGCGATCCGGGACATCCTGCGCAAGGCGGCCCGGACCGAGCGGCAGTCCGACCCGGCCGCCCCCTGCTTCGCCACGCTGGCCTATGTCTATGATCACGAGACGCGCGATCTCGCCCGTCGTCTGACCAATCAGCAGCACGATCACCACGACCTCTCCATCGCGACGTTGCATGTCCATCTCGACCGGCACGAATGCTTGGAGGTCGCGGTGCTGCGCGGCGCGAGCGGGGATGTCCGCAGCTTCGCGGACGGGGTGATCAGCCAGCGCGGCGTCCGCCATGGACAGCTTCATCTCCTGCCCGATGCGCCCGATCACGCGCATGGACATCATCACGGGCCGGGTCACGGGCATTCGCACAGCCACGACGACTGAATTGCACATTAATCGGGCCGTTCCAGCGCAAATTGCCCTTGGCCAACCTGGATGTGGAATCGTATGATGTTTTTCTCAAAACATCATACGGCGGGCATCCATGGCACGGGTTCTTTTCTCTTCGCTCGTGCTCGCCCTGTGCCTGGCCGCTCCGGGCCAAGCTGCCGACCGACAGTCCGCTTTGCGCGTCGCCGAGATCTGGGAGATCGCCACGCTCGATCCGACCCAAGACGGCACGCTGATGAAGGAAAAGGCTATGGTCACCGAGACGCTGGTGACCGGCAGGCCGGATTTCACCTTGGCGCCGGGCCTCGCACTCTCCTGGCGCCGCAACAGCGACACGCTCTGGACCTTCACGCTGCGCCCCGGTGTGAAGTTCCATGACGGCTCGCCGCTGACGGCGAGCGCAGCGGCCGCGAGCTTGACCGCGGCGCTCCAGCGCAGCGGCGCCGTCAGGAGCTATACCAAGATCGCTGCACTTGCTGCGCGCGACGACCAGACGCTGGAGATCACCACCTCCGAACCCTTCCCCGCTTTGCCTGCGGCGCTGGTCTACGCCAGTGCCGCGATCGTCTCTCCCGCTTCGCCCCGGGCGCCGAACGGCACGATCGAGCGGCCGGTCGGAACGGGACCGTTCAAGGTCACAGCCTGGCAGCCGGCGGCGCAGAGCTTCACGGTCGAGCGCTTTGACGGCTATTGGGGCGAAAGGCCGTCGATCCCCGCCATCACCTTCCGCGGCATTCCCGACCCGACGACACGCTCGCTCGAACTGCAGAAGGGCAGCGTCGATTTCACCGCGGACGTGCCCTATGGCGATCTCGACACGCTCGCCGGCAAGGGCTTCACCGTCTCGCGCAACGTCACCGCCCGCAACTATGTGCTGAACTTCGGCAGCCTGAAGGACACGCCCTTCGCCGATATCCGGGTCCGCAAGGCGCTGTCACTCGCCATCGACCGGGAGGAGATCGCCCAATACGTCCTGTTCGGTATGGGCCGGCCCGGCATCGCCCCTTTCCCCGACAGCATGGACTTCGCCGACAAGTCGATCACCGCGCCGAAGGCCGACCTCGCCGCGGCCCGCAAGCTGCTTACCGAAGCCGGCTACGCACCCGGCGCCGGCGGCATCATGACGAAGGAGGGCAAGCCGCTCGGCTTCACGCTCTACACCTATGCGCAGCGGCCCGGCCTCATGCCGATCGCGGGGGCACTGCAGAGCCAGCTCCGCAAGCTCGGCGTGCCCGTCGAGATCAAGGTGACGACCTTCGCCGCCATCGAGAAGGAGATGAAACCCGGCGATGCCAGGCTCGCCGCCTTGGCCTCGGCGATGTATCCGCATCCCGATTTCTATCTGCGTCAGGTCTATCACTCGAAAGGCGCCATCAACGCCTGGGGCTATGCGAACCCGAAGGTCGACGACGCCCTCGCTGTAGCGATCACCACGCGGGACGAGACCGAGCGTAAGGCGGCCTATGACCTGGTCCAGCGCATCGCCGCGGATGAGGAGCCGTGCCTGACCATCGCCCATTACGGGGTCAATGTGGTGATGCGGCCGGGCATCACGGACTACGCCTTCAACCCGATCGCGCATGACTACATGCTCGACCCGAAGATGACGCTGGCGCGCTAGGCCAGCCGCGCGCGATGGCCGCCTATGTCGCGCAAAGGCTCGCCCTCGCCCTCGCGACGGTGCTCGCCGCGACCTTCCTGACCTATGTGCTCCTGCGCCTTGTTCCCGGCGAGCCTGCGCAGGTGATCCTGACCCGCGTCTTCCTGCAGGACCAGACTGCCGCGGTCTCGCAGCAGGACGTCGCCGCCATCGCCGGCCGCTTCGGGCTCGACGCGCCGTTGATCGTGCAATATGGCCGCTGGCTCGCCGGCGCCGTGACCGGGGATCTCGGCACCTCGATCCGGACCGGACGCCCGGTCACGCTCGAACTGGGCTGGCGCCTGTCGGCGACTGGGCTGATCGCGCTGCTCGCGACGTTGGCCTCCCTCATGCTGACCTTCGCCGCGGTCGCCCTGAAGCGCTCCTTTCCGTCGCCCATGGCCACCCGCGGCTTCGAGCTGCTCGCCGTCGGCTCGATCGCGCTGCCCTCCTTCTTTCTCGGCGTCGTCCTGATCATCCTGTTCGCGCTCCGGCTCGACTGGCTGCCAGTCAGCGGCTTCGAGAGCTGGGCGCACGTCGTGCTGCCGGTCACGGTGCTGGCGCTGGGCCAGTTCGGCTTCAACGCCATCCTGCTCGACGACGCCATGACTGAAGCCCTCGCTGCCCCGCACATCGCTACGGCGCGCGCCAAGGGGCTGGACGAGCGGGCGATCCTTTTTCGCCATGCGCTGCCGAACGCGATCCTCCCGCTTATCCCCTATCTCGCCTTGCAGTTCGCCTTCCTGATCGGCGGGGTCGTCATCGTCGAGCGGCTGTTCGCCATCCCCGGACTTGGCGCCTATCTCACCGATGCCCTCGACAGCCATGACGGCCCGGCCTTCCTTGGCGCCATCGGCGTCGTCGCCCTGGCTGTGGCGCTGGCGAACCTGGCGGCCGACCTCGCCCTCACCCGCCTCGACCCGCGCATCCGGCTGAAGCGAGGCGCAGCATGAGTGCGCTGCGCCGGAGCGACTGGCTCCTCCTCGCGATCACCGCGCTGTTCGCCCTCACGATCGCCTATGGGCTGACGCTGGACCCGATCGATGCCTCGCTCCGTAACAGCCTGCGCGCGCCTGGGCTGGACTTCCCGTTCGGCACCGATCATCTCGGCCGCGACGTGTTGGCCCGGATCGCGCATGGCTTCCTGCGCGATGTCGGCCTGTCGCTGACGATCATCGCCCTGTCCTTCGCCACCGGCATCGCCATGGGCATGCTCGCGGCGGAGCTCGCTGGGGCCGTCGACCGGGCTTTGACCTTCGTCATGGACCTCCTGACCTCCCTGCCCCAGATCGTCATCGCCCTGATCCTCGCGGCCAATCTCGGCGGCGGCGAGCTTGCGCTCATCCTCGCTTTGTCACTGACCGGCTGGGTCCAATATGCGCGCATCGCCCGCGCCACGGTGTTCTCGCTGCGAGAGCGCGGATTCGTGACCTCCGCCCGGCTGGCCGGAGGCAGCCGCCTCTATGTCCTGCGGCGGCACATCCTGCCGCATCTGCTGCCCCTGCTCTCCGGGCTGGTCGCGCTGCAGTTCGGGCACAATATCCTGAACATCGCGGCGCTCGGCTTCCTCGGCATCGGCGTCCAGCCGCCCGCTCCCGAATGGGGGGCGATGATCGCGGAAGCACGGCCCTATTTCTCGCGGGCGCCATGGCTCGCCATCGTGCCCGGCCTCTATTTGTTCGCCATGACGATGGTCGCGCTGATGCTGACGCGCCGCAGCAGCTTCCGGCAGGAGTTGACCACCGCCGATCCGCAACCCGGCCCGGCGACACCCTGATTTGCGTCCAGAATTGTGAGAAGACAAAGAGATGGAGCGCAAAGCCGACGACACGAAACGCTGATCGCATGACGACAGAGCCTGAAACCGTCATCTTGCTGCACGGCCTCGCACGCAGCAGCACCTCGCTTCTCCTCATCGAGAAGCTGCTTGCGGCCATCGGCTACGGCGTCGTCAACGAAACCTACGCCTCGACGGATCACGCGATCGAGGATTTGCTCGGTCATATCGAGACTGCAGTCCGCGTCCACGCCGGCACCCGGCTGCATTTCGTGACGCATTCGATGGGCGGGATCCTCCTGCGCGCTTGGCTGCAGCAGAACCGCCCACCAGGCCTCGGCCGCATCGTGATGCTTGCCCCGCCCAATCATGGCTCGGAACTGGTCGACGGACTCGGTCGGCTGCCGGCCTTCGAGCTGATCAATGGTCCGGCCGGCCAGCAGCTCGGAACGGGCCCGGACAGCCTGCCCAACTGCCTGCCCAAGGCGGATTACGAGCTCGGGATCATCGCCGGCAGCCTGTCGCTCAACCCGCTGCTGTCGCCGTTCTTCGCCGGGCCCAATGACGGCAAGGTGTCCGTGGAGAGCACCAGGCTCGACGGCATGGCCGACCATATCGTCCTGCCGGTGACCCACACCTTCATGATGAACAACCCGCTGGTCGTCGCCCAGGTCGTGAGCTTCCTCAGGACGGGGCGTTTCAACCACGAGCTGACGGTGCCGGAGCTCGCCCAGAACGTGATGGCCTACCTTCGCGACGTGAGCGGTGCTTCGTGAGCCGCTATCGACCTTGCGCCATCACCAGCGCAGACGGTGGACGTTGGAGACCCGTCCCGTTCGCGCATTCAGCGTGACCTCGAAGCGATTGCCGCCACGGCGGGCGTGATAGATATAGAAGCGGCCGCGGCAGTCGACGCGGCGGACATCGCGAAATCCCCGGTTCTGCAGCAGGATCTGGCCCTGCCGGCACGAGATCGCCCGGCCATGGTTGAGGCTCGAGCCGACATGGATGGTGACGCTGGCGGCCTGGACCGGCGCAGGGACGGCAACCGAGGCGAAAAGACCCAGGCCCAAGCAGCAGGCTACGAGAGCAATGATGCGCATGACGTGTAACACTCCCTGATGTCTTGTTGCAGAGCCTCCGAAGCGGGCTAGAGCGAGGCGGCTTCATCCTTGTCACCGGAGCGGCTGCCTCCGATCAGCCACCGCGATTGTCGTAAGCGCCCTCCTCGCCGTCGCGCTCGTCCGGCCTGCGCTGGGCCTTCTCCCAGAGCAGGGCTTTCAGCGCCGCGAGCTTCTCCTGCGGCCAGCTCTGAATGTTCGCCACCGCGGTCCATGCCTCGACGTAGTGCTGCGGCGCATAGACGTGCCCGTAGCCCATCGGCACCCTGGTCGCGACCGCCATGTCGAGCAGGAGCTGCAGGCCGGTCACGACCGGATACCAGCGGAATTCCGGCGAGACATCGGGGCCCCGCTGCGGCCGGAGCCAGGCCGGCGCGCGGAAGAAGCTCCGGTCGTCGAAGAAGGTCACCGCATCGCTGGCATACTGCAGATAGACGATCCGCATGATGCCCCAGGGCGTACCGGGCGCCACTGTCGGGCCGTTCTGATTCATGAAGCGGACGGCGCGGCCGTCGCCATATTCCGGCAGCCAGGCCGGCGAGCCGGGATTGCGCCGGGCAGTGATGTCGCGCCAGAAGCGGCTGCCGAAGGGAGGCCCGCTCCACAGGGCGCCGTCGATCGGATCGCCGATCAGCTCGAGCAACTCGACCGACCGCTCCGAATTCATCGCGCCGAGGCTCAGCCCATGCAGATAGAGCTTTGGCCTCGCCGCCTTGGGCAGCCGGGTCCAGTAGCCGTAGACTTCGGCGAACAGCGCCCGTGCCGCCTCAGAGCCGTATTCAGGTTGCGCGAGCAGCGAGAGCGGGCTCGACAGATAGGAATACTGCAGGGCGACGCTGGCGACGTCGCCGTCGCCGAGATATTCGATCGGGGAGATCGCCGAGGGATCGACCCAGCCGGTGCCGGTCGGCGTGATGACGACGAGGACCGCACGGTCGAAAGCGCCCGAGCGCTTCAGCTCCTCCAGCGCCAGTCGCGCCCGCGCCTCGGCCGTATCGGCGGCGCGCAGCCCGACATAGAGGCGGATGGGTTGTTTGGCCGGCCTGCCCGTCAGCGCCGCGATCTCGGACGCGCCCGGACGCGAGGCCACGAACTCCCGGCCTGCGCGTCCCAGATCCCGCCACCTCACCAGCGAAGCCTGGCTTCCGGACTGGAGCGGGTCGGTCGGCTGCGGGCTCGCCGGCTCGATCAGGGCGTCGCGCTCGCGGAAGGAGGAGTCGAGCGCGCGAAAGCCGACACGGACCAGGAAGCCGCTGGCGAGCGACCAGACCAGCACCGTCGTGATCGCGAGGCCGGCCACCAGCGCGACCCGCCGCGGCATGAAGCGCAGTGGTCGCCGCGCCAGGAAGAGGGCGACGAGCCTGAACAATCGCCCGAGCGCCAGCAGCACCGCGAACGTCGCCAGGGCGATCAGGCTGACCTTGAGCGGGTGGGCGCTCTCGATCGGCTCCATCCCCATCACGGCCCGGATCGAGTTCTGCCAGCCCGCCGCATTCGCCAGGAAGACCGCGGCGACCAGCAGGCAGACGACGGCGACGACGATATTGACGATCCGGCGCACCCGCTCATTGGGCGCCGGCATCTCCAGATAGGCCCAGAGCCAGCGCCAGACCGTGCCGAAGCCATAGCCCGCGGCAAAGCAGACCCCGCCGAGAACGCCTTGCATCACGGCCGTGCGCGGAACCAGCGTCGGAGTGAGGGAGGCCGCGAACAAGAAGGTTCCCAATGCCACGCCGATGCCGGACAGGCCGCGGCTCCAGCGCAGCGGCAGGAGAAGGGTTCTGGCGCCGAGGCTCATCATTATATCCACTGGCCGAAAGGACGGGGTCGCGTGAAATCGGAATGGCCGGAAGACGACATTCAAAACCTCCAGACCATCGGGACGTAGAACACGGCAATCACGAAGAACCAGAGCATCAGCGGCATCCCCAGCTTCCAGTAGCTGTTGAAGCTGTAGCCGCCGGGGCCCATCACCATCATGTTCGTCGCGGTCGCGATCGGCGTCAGGAACGCCGCGGAGCCGGCGATGCACAGGCTCATCAGCACCGGGCGCGGCGAGACGCCCAGGCCCTCGGCGGCAGCCATCGCGACCGGGATGACCAGCATCGTCGTCGCGGTATTGCTCATCACCTGGCCGAGGACGGCGGTCAGCACGAATAGGCCGGCGAGGAAGGCGAGCGGTCCCGCCTCGCCCGTCAGCGCCACGAGCTGAGCGGCGACGACCTTGGCGGCGCCCGACTGCACCATCGCCGTCGAGAGCGGCATCATCGCCGCGATCAGGATCACCGTCGTCCAGTTGATCGCGCGATAGGCCTGTTCCACCGTCATGATGCGGGCGAGGATCAGCGCGCCGGCGGCGAGCAGACCGGCAACCGCTGGCGGCACGATCCCGGTCGCGAGCATGGCGACGAGACCACCCAGCACAGCGAGGGTGATGCCAGCGCCCGCTCCCATCGGAACCGCCTGGCGCCGGACCAGGTCGGGCGAATTGACGACGAGCACATCGGGATCGTCGAGATGCAGGTCGAGCGCCTCCCAGCTGCCTTCGAGCAGCAGTGTGTCGCCGGCGCGCAGGGTCTCGCCCGGCTCGATGTCGACGCCAGCGCGCTGCACGGCCAACACGACGAGGTCGCCGCTGTCGGTCACCATGCCGGGGAACAGAGCGCGCCCGATCATGGCCGAGCGCGGCGGGATCACCACCTCGGCGAGACCCGAGCGCTTGCTCAGCAGCCCGGACTGCTCGCCCTCGCCGCGCAGAGCGAGATGCTTTTCCGCCGCGAATCTGGCGACGGCCTCGGCATCGCCGCGCAGCAGCAGGTAATCGCCCTCGGCGACCGCCCGCTCGCGTATCGGCGCCCCGGTTTCCCCAGCCTGCACCACCATCAGGCTGAGCCGCCCTTCCGTTCCGAGATCGAGGGCGGACGGGGCTAGGCCGATATAGTCGCAGCTGGCGCGCACGCGCAGCCTGAAGACGCCGTCGCGCAGCCCGTAATGCTCGACCAGCGTCTGGGCGTGCCGGCTGAAATCGGCCGGCAGGCGCGCGCTGCTCTGCAGGGGCAGCAGCCGCTTGCCCAGCAACAGGATGATCGCGATCGCCCCGGCCAGCAACGGCAGGCCGACCAGGGCGAACTCCGCGAAGGCGAAGCCCTTCAGGCCGGCATCCTCCAGCGCCTCGGACACCAGGATGTTCTTCGGCGCGCCGGTCAGCAGCAGGTTGGCGCCGGCATGCGAGGCGAAGGCGAGCGGCATCAGCAGCTGGGAGGGCGATTGGCGCAGCCGCACCGCCGCCATCACCGCCACCGGCATCAGCGCGGCGATCGCGCCGCTGCCGGTGATCAGCGCGCTCAGGGTGCCGGCCGCAACCGTCATGATGATCAAAAGACGCGTCAGCCCGTTGTTGCCAGCCCTGGTGATCAGGTACTGGCCCGCCCAGGCGGTGACACCGGTCCGCTCCAGGGCGGCACTGACGATGAAAAGGCTGGCGACGAACAGCGTCGCGCGATCGCCGAAGCCGGCGAAGGCCTGGTCGAGCGTGACCACACCCGTCGCCCAGAGCGCCAGCGCCGCCCCGACCGCGACCACGACGACCGGCAGCCTGTTCCAGCAGAACAGGACGATCGCGGCGGCGATCACGAGGGCCGTGCTGGTGATCGGTGTCATCTTCGAGCCCTCCGCGCGGCTTCGTCAGGCCCGAAGCATCAAAGCCCCGCCGAGCAGGATGGCAAGGGCGATCAGCCCCAGCCCCGCCATCGGCCAGCGCCACAGATGGACATCGATTTCGCCGATGCGATTCGAGAGACTGCACAGGAGCGGCTGCCCCGACTGCGCCAGGACGACGATGTCGCCCTCCGGAACGGCGCCGAGGCGCCGGGGCCAGCGCCGAACCAGCAGCATCGCCCCGGCTCCGAGCAGAAGCGGCCAAGTCACCTTCCAGAGCGCCTCCGGCTGGAGCAGGTATGCGATCGTCTCGCCGGACACTGCCGGATAGAGCGACCACGGGATGACGAGCGAGGCTGCGGTCACGACCAGCCAGGGGACGAGCTGCCCCAGCGACGACGACGCGACGGGATTGTCGGCGCTGTCGCGACGCAGGATCAGCAGCAGGTGCACCATCAGCATGGAGCTGCCCGCCCCCGCGAGCGTCATCGCAGCGGCGAGCCAGCCATAGCCGAGCAGCGGCTTCACCGCGAGCTTGGCCAGCGCGCCACTGGTCAGCGGCATGCCGCCGAGGCTCAGCGCCAGCACGGCCGTCAGCAGCAGCACGAGCCGCAGGCCGCGCCCGCCGGTCTTGGCCAGGATGCCGATGCCGAGGAAGAGCGCGCCCTTCACCAGCGTATGGTGGACCGCGTAATAGGCGGTCAGGTCCGCAGCCGTCGGATCGGCCGTCGCGAGGCCGACCCCGAGCAGCACGGCCAGCAGCCCCATCTGGCTCACGGTCGAATAGGCCAGGATCGTCTTAGGCCGAGGCTGGGTGATGCCGACGAGCACGCCGTAATAGGCGGTGACGAGACCCACCCCGATCAGGATCGCGCCCCAGAACGGCGCTCCGTCGGCGAAAGGCAGGAAGCGGATCAGCCCGATCACGCCCGCCTTGACCACGACCCCGCTCAGCACCGCCGAAGCCGGCGTCGGCGCCGCCGGATGCGCTAGCGGCAGCCAGACATGCAGCGGCACCAACCCCATCTTGAGCGCAAAGCCGAGGATGAACAGGACGACGATGCCGTCGCGCATCGGCGATGCCGAGAGATCGGCGACGACGCTGCGGATCTGCGGGTTGGCGTCGGGATGACCAGCCGCCAGCATGACCAGCGCCATCAGCAAGATCGCCTCGGCCGCCAAGGCGAGCACGACATAGATCGTGCCGGCACGATGGGCGGGGGCACTCTGCTCATGGATGATCAGCCCATAGGCGGACAGGCTCGCCAGGGTGAAGAGCAGATAGAAATTCACGACGTCGCCGACGACGAACAGACCGAGGCTGCCGGTGAGCGTCAGCAGCCACCAGATTGCAAAGCGTGGTGCGCCGTCGTCGCGGGCCATCAGCGAGGCCGCGTAGGCACCGGCCGCGCTCCAGAGCAGCGCCGCCCCGGCGAGCAGGATCGCGCCGGGCTGGTCGAGCACCAGAGTCAGCCGGAAGGGCGGCGGGAAGAAGGCGAAGCCGCCTTTCGGCACCAGGATCGCCGCCGCCAAGGCCGGCAATGGGGCGAGGACGAGGATCGACAGGGCTCGCGCCCTGAACCAGGCCGAGAGGCAGCAGAACGCCAGCCCGAGCGGGACGAACAGCGTCGCGGCAAGGAGGAGGCCGGCGGCGCTCATGGCAGCCCCGCCAGCGCCAGGCCGTCACGGCCGATCTGCAGGATGCCGAAGGGACGCAGCGGCACGAGGCCGAGCAGCACGGCCGCGACCGCCAGGACGAGCGCCGCGAGCTCGAGGCGGCGCGGAACCGCCCGGCGCGACGGCAGCGGGCCGGCGGGGACGGCAAGCGCCCGGTCGATCACACGGAAGACATAGCCGCCGGCGAGAAGTCCGCCGGCCAGGATGGTCGCCGCGAGCCAGGGATAGCCCTCGATGACCGCAGCCGTCAGCAGCAGGCATTTGGCGATGAAGCCGCCGCTCGGCGGAACGCCCATGAGCGACAGCCCGGCCAGGCCGATGGCCGCCGCGCTGACCGGCAGGACCCGGCCGAAGCCGCCGAGATCGGCGATGCGGTCATGGCCATAGACCCCAATGATGACGCCGGCCGCCAGGAACATGGCGGCCTTGGCCAGAGCATGGGAAATCAGCTGGAGCGCCCCGCCGGTCCAGGCGATGGTTTCCCAGGGCGCCACGCCCGCGCCGCCCGCCGCGAGCGGGAAGACGATGAAGAGATAGCCGAGCTGCGCCACGGTCGAGTAGGCGATCATCAGCTTCAGCCGCGCCTGTCTGAGCGCCATAACGCTGCAGAACAGGATCGAGGCAGCGCCGAGCACGGCGAGCAGCTGGCCCGCCACCGCGGCCGCCTGCGGCGGGGCGACGTCGAGCACCAGCCGCAGGATCAGGAACACCGGCGCCTTGATCACCAGCGCCGAGAGAACGGCACTCGCCGGCGCCGGCGCACCGGCATGGGCCGGCGGCAGCCATAAGTGCAGGGGAAACAGCGCCGCCTTGGCCAGGAGGCCGACGATCATCAGCGCCAGCGCCACCGACAGCGCCGGGTCGGAGCGGCTCAGGCGCGACAGCGCGAGCAGATCGAGCGTGCCGTATTGGCCGTAGAGCAGGCCGACCCCGAGCAGATAGAGCAGCGAGCCGAGCAGGGCGAACAGCAGATAGCGCAGGGCGGCGTTGGCGGTCTCGGTGCGGCCGTCGAGGCAGACCAGCGGCACGGCCGCAAAGGTCAGGAGTTCCAGCGCGACGTAGAGATTGAACAGGTCCTCGCCGACGAAGACGGCGTTCAGCGCGCTCCAGAGCGCGAGCAGCATCAGCCAGAAGGTCGTCTGCGCGCGTCCGCTGCCGGCCTCGTCCCCGTGCCCGTGCTGGACATGCGCGAACAGCCCGACCGCGACCACGATCAGCGCGGTCATGAGCAGCATTGCCGCCGACAGCCCGTCCGCCCGCAGCGCGATCCCGAGCGGAGGCTGCCAGGCGCCGACGACATAGGACAGCGCCGCGCCGCTCTTGACCAGCTCGACGACGATCGCGACGGCGATGGCGAGCCCGGCCGCCAGCGTCGCCAGCGCGATCCGCGCCACGCTGCGCGGCCCGCAGGCGAAGATGGCGAGCACCGCGCAGACCGGCAGGATCACGGCCAGGATCAGCAGGAAGCCGCCCGGCGTGGTGGCATGGATCGGCGCCGTCACGGTCCGCCTCGCGGCTCGGCGGCCTCAGTCTCTTCGGCGTCCGCCGCCGGCTCGACAAGGCGCTTCAGCAGCGCGACCGCCAGGGCGCTGGCTGAAAAGGCGACGACGATGCCGGTGATCACCAGCGCCTGCGGCACCGGATCGGCCGCAAAGCCCGCAGCGCCGCCGCGTCGC
>JAESGH010000533.1_pt1 | contig 11807 bp, 12 predicted proteins | sample 9269641 | NCBI WGS metagenome assembly JAESGH01 (sample SAMN14515345, study PRJNA621665) | algae metagenome | isolation source: Phormidium tanganyikae FI6-MK23 and co-occurring heterotrophs from granitic... | place: USA: Fort Irwin, California | collected 1998-05-24
CCGTTTGATGTTCACAGCGACCGGATTATGGAACTTCTACTTGATGGCAGCCTAAGCTCGATAGCAGAAAGCAGAAATCGTCAGAAGTTTACTTCAATGTCAATTTATTTCCCAACACCTCTAGTGAATACGACTATGATCCGTTCTGGGCGAAGGTCGTTGAACTCGGTGTTCCCGTCACGACTCATTATGGAAGTCAAGGCTGGACGGGGCGTTCTTCGATCAGCAACTACATGAACAATCACATTGGTCACTTTGCGGATGGCTCGCAAGCTTTTGCAAAAGCGTTGTTTTTTGGTGGAGTAACGAAGCGATTCCCGCAGTTGCGAGTTGCAATGCTCGAAGGCGGCGCAGATTGGGGCGCTCATGTCTATGCTCATTTGGTCGATCGCTTCGGCAAGCGCAATTTGAAGGCACTGCAAAACTACAACCCAGCCTTGACCAATTCGGATGAGTTGTTCGAGCTATTTGAGCGATACGGCAGTGAAGTTACGGCTGGACATTCTCTCGACAAAGCAGAATTAACTGAGAGTGTTCTAGGCTCTTCGTTCGGTCGTCATAGTCGCCAACCTGTGGGCAGTGAGCTAGAAGATTTTGCAGCAGCCGGAATCGAAACAGTTGAAGATATCCGCGATCGCTGGATCGATAATTTCTTCTTTGGTTCGGAGTCGGACGATCGCACGATCGCGGCTGCTTTCAACGACAAAGCCAATCCGTTAGGGGTGAAGATCAACGCGATCTATTCTTCGGATGTGGGTCACTGGGATGTTCCTGATTTGACGCTTCCTCTGGCTGAAAGTTGGGCACTGGTTGAAGAAGGTGTCATTTCTGAAGCTGACTTCAGATCCTATGTGTTCGCAAATCCTTACAAGCTTTACACTGAAGCGAATCCTGATTTCTTTAAGGGAACAGCGATCGAATCTAAACTAGGCACGATCGAATCTAAATCGGTTGATAGGGATTTGGTGACGGCATAAATTCCTGGTTTAGATACAGTGGTCTGACGCTAACTAAATCCGGTGGAATTCTCTTTTCCACCGGAAATGATTGATCACCAATAACTACTATTATGACCTTACCAACTACTACCCTGGGTCGTACTGGATTAATCGTTTCGCGCCTTGCCCTCGGTACGATGACCTTTGGCTTACAGACCGATGAAGAAACATCCAGGAAAATCCTAGATACATCTGAAGCGGCGGGTATCAACTTTCTAGACACTGCCGATGTTTATCCATTAGGGGGCGGACTAGATACCGTCGGACGGACAGAAGAAATTGTAGGTCGCTGGCTCAAAGGTAAGCGCGATCGCTTTATTCTGGCAACTAAAGCCGTGGGTCGAGTGGGTGCTGCACCTTGGGATCAAGGAGCTTCGCGCAAACATCTGCTTGATGCGATCGATGCTTCTCTCCGCCGATTGGACACAGACTACATCGACCTGTACCAGTTGCACGCAGACGATCCCTCAACGCCTCTAGATGAAACGCTGGAGGCATTGGATTTGATTGTTCGAGCAGGTAAAGTTCGCTATATCGGAGTGTCTAACTTTCTGGCGTATCGGCTCAGTCGCGCTCTGGGTCGTGCCGAGGTTCGTAATCTGACGCGCTTTGTTTCGATTCAGCCTCGCTATAACCTGCTGTTCCGCGAAATTGAGCGAGAACTGCTGCCTCTAGCACAAGAGGAAGGATTAGGAGTGATTCCCTACAATCCGTTAGCAGGTGGACTGTTAACAGGTAAACACGATCGAACGAGTGAACCCACGTCAGGCACAAGATTTACGCTGGGTGCGGCGGCTGAACGCTATCAAGAGCGATACTGGCACGATCGCGAATTCAATACCGTTGAAGAGTTACGCACGGTTGCCGATGCTGCTGGATTGTCACTGACCACACTAGCAATCGCTTGGGTACTGGCAAATCCGATCATCACCGCCCCGATTATTGGAGCCAGCCGCTCAGAGCAACTGACGCATAGCTTGAAAGCGATCGAGGTCAAACTTGACGACAGTTTGAAACAAAAGCTAGACAATATCACTGCCGACTATCGTAAAGGAGATGCTGTACGTTAAGCAGTCATCACAATTTAATTTACGTCACTGGACGGCTAAATCAGCCGTCTAGCCGCATGTTAGGGAGAATCTGAAGTGCTACGCTCCGATCGCCATTCCATCCTCAAAAAACCTCAACCTTTTCAACGGGCTGCTGGTGCGCCAGCCTTACCGACAACCCCGTTCCGGTTTATTTACTTTTTTGTCAATCAATTTCGCTGGTGGTATGTAGCAATTGCTATTTGTGAGGCACTGCACGCGACTTGCGGGATTATGCTGCCTTACGCGATCGGTGAAATTATCCGCAGTGTGACGCGATCGACAGGGGATAGTAAGCTGATCTTCAATGCCGTCAGCCAACCCTTAACGCTATTTGCTGCTTTAAGTGTCGGTGAAGTGATCTTTGGGCGAGCAACTGGACTGTTGCAGACGATTCGCCATCCGATTCATCGTCAGCACATTATTCGATCGCTGTATGCTTACTTGCAGCAGCATTCTCACCGCTACCTGAGCAGCAGTTTTGCTGGAGCATTAGCGCACCGCATCAGCGAAACCGCTCTGGGTGTTACTCAGACGATGCAAATGCTGATCAGTGAATTTATGTCGGTGATCATTGTTTACGCGGTTTCCACAGTACTGCTGTATCGTGCCTACCCTCCGCTAGCTGCCTTCGTCGGAACTTGGGCAGTCCTTTTCATCAGTATTTCGTTCTGGCTAGCGACTCGTTGCCGAATTCATGCCCAGAACGCCGCAGCCGCAAGAAGTGATACCACGGGCATGATTGTAGATTCGGTCACGAACCTCACCAGTAGTAAGCTATTCGCACGATTAAGTTTTGAACGGCGCTATCTGAATGAGCAGTTAAAGCGCGAACTCAAAGAGGTGAGAAAGTCGAACTGGTACGCGGAGCGAATTCGCTGGTTTCAGTTTATCTCGGCGGCAATTCTCAAAATCGGTACGCTGGTCTACTCGCTCTCACTTTGGAGTCAAGGAAAAATCGGTGCGGCTGACTTTGTAGTGGCAACAAGTCTCTCACTGCTAATTATCAGTGAAGCTCGCAACATCAGCAAACGGTTTCTAGAATTCTTTGAACACGTTGGCAATGTTAGCAATGGGGTTTACACGATCGTTCAACCTCACGAGTTAGTCGATCGCGCTGATGCGATCGCACCTACGATCACTCAGGGTCAGATTGAATTCCGGCGCGTGACTTTCAGCTACTCAGAAGGGAAGTCCGTGTTCAATCATCTTTCTGTCATCATCCAACCCGGCGAGCGAATCGGACTGGTGGGCTTTTCCGGCTCTGGAAAATCGACCTTTGTCAATCTAATTTTGCGGCTGTTCGATCCACAATCGGGGCAAATCTTGATTGATGGAGTAGATATTCGCGACATGGCTCAAGATGCTCTGCACGGTCAGATTAGCTTGATTCCTCAAGATCCTTCTCTATTCCACCGAACCCTGATCGAAAACATTCGCTATGGACGTTTAGAAGCAACCGAAGCGGAAATCATCGAAGCCGCAGAGAAAGCTCATGCCCATGGTTTTATTGCGCCGATGCAGGAGGGCTATGATTCACTGGTCGGGGAACGTGGAGTTAAACTTTCTGGAGGACAACGGCAGCGAATTGCGATCGCGCGAGTCATTCTCAAAAATGCACCGATCCTGATTCTGGATGAAGCGACTTCTAGCCTCGATTCAATTACTGAAAAAGCCATCCAGGAAACGCTGGACTTTGCGATGAATGAGAAAACGGTGATTGTGGTGGCACATCGGCTCTCGACGATCGCGCATCTCGATCGAATTTTGGTGTTTGATCAAGGTCGTATTATCGAAGATGGGACACATGATCACTTGCTGAACCAGAAGGGGGCTTACTATAAGCTCTGGAAAATGCAGGCGGGTGGATTTCTGCCGATCGATGCGACTCGTAACGGGCAGGTTTGAGTAGAATTGACTCGCACTACAAAAGACGCTTAACTTTGCGGAGACTCGTTCAACTGCTGTTGAAGTTGCTGCACTTCTTCGATCGATAAGCCTGTTCCACGCGTAACGGAGCAGATCGATGCGCCTTCTCGCAGAAAATTGAGTGAGATCGAGCGATCCCTTTCTTGCTGAATCGAACGGTAAATCACAGATTCTTGCATGATGTCTCTCCGTATTAACTGATAAAGCAATTGTACGACTCGCGATCACTGATTTAGGGTTGAGTTAGTGCGATCACTGAAAAACAGAGCAAGCTAACGCTTCGCTTGAGCGGCTACTAACAACTTTCACCATGCATCAAAGATACTCGTCAGCCCGCTCCAAGCGAGTTGTTATGCCGTCGCTGCCCTATGATATCTAGCTAAACGTTGTTCAAGCGTACCTGTATGCAACTCAAACAGGTGATTGTCATAATCGTAAAAATATAATGAATCCCCTTCACCTTCAACACGGCTGCGACCTTCACGAAATTCAACGCTAAGTGATTTAACCCGATCTACATATTTCTCAAAATCTTGATCAGCAATTTTGAAAGCTATGTGATTGTAGGTTTTTTCAGACAGTGGCTCACCTTCCATAACCGCTATCCAAATACCATTTATTAGAAAAAACTTCTCTTTTGAGATTGAAAACGTGTTGCTTCCACTGGAGTAAACTTCCTCAGCATTAAAAATAATTTTCAGAAAACTCGCCATGCGATCAAGGTCACGCACGACGAAAGTGATATGACTCAATCCTTCAACCATCTCATTATGTCCGCTCATAGCCATAAGTCGTGCCTTCTTGCTTCAACGTAGTGGTGAAGTTCCGATATGCCTTTATCTCAATGACGTTGTTACTCGGGTCTTCGAGATAAAACTTAGCTTGTTCCCGTGGCGTACCTGCCAATAATATCTCTGGTTTTTGAAGAAAGACGACCTCTCTAGCTCGAAGATGCTCCACTAGCTGTTGCCACTCAGACCACGGCAGGATTACTCCGAAGTGGCGTTTTCCTTGACGCTCCCTGGAGAGTACATCATCGGGACGTTGATGTAAGGTGATTTGGTGCCCCCATAACAAGAGGTCTAGCCATTCTGCATTTTCGCGACCCACACCGGCTCCGAGATGACCGACATAAAACTCTTTGGTCGTCGCCAAGTCGCTGACTGGGAATGCGAGGTGAAAGATATATCTCTCAGACATTGACATTTTCCAGAAAATTAAGGACATAACTCATAATTAAACAGATCTGACCTGCCTTATTCTGCCTAATACCCCTAAGTTGGGATCTTAGGCAGACGTAGATCTGTATAACATTCCAGAACAGCACGTTGTGCGGATCTGGCTATCACCCTAAAACATGCAGTTAGGCAGACGCAGATCTGTATAACGATCCTTGTGTTGCATATTATACGGCTAAACCATTTGAATACTAAACCCGTTTGTGAAGCCCGATCGTATTCCTTCAGCAAATCTTTGACCTCATTTCTGCGGTCACAAAAATAGGAGCCAAGAATGAATCCCTGGCTCCTTGCGCTTTGATTGTCGATCGCAGTGCTGCATCTGCTAAACGATGGTTCTAGCGTTCCCGTGATTGACTGAGCGATCGTCAAAGCCATTTCCTTTTTCCTCCAGTGAGCTTTCAGAACTGACGACTGAGGTTCCAAAGCTGACAAGTGAGCTTTCAGAATTGATGGCTGAACGTTTAAAGCTGACGACTGAACTTCTAGAACTCATAGCTGAACTTCTAGAACTCATAGCTGAACTTCTAGAACTCATAGCTGAACTTCTAGAACTCATAGCTGAACTTCTAGAACTGGCAATTGCGGTTCCAAAGCTGACGAGTGAGGTTCTAAAGCTGGCAGATAAGCTCTCAGAACTAGCGGCTGAACTCCTAGAACTGTTGGCTGAACTTCAGATGTTCGAGAACCATTTCGGAAGACAGTTTTTAACAAAATCCAGAACCAAGATTCAAGCGTTAGCATTCTAATCGTAGAATGCTGTATTTAATGACATGGGCATGACTCAGTTTGATCTTGTAATTTTTGATTGTGATGGCGTGTGGTCGATAGCGAACCGATCGTAAATCGCATCTTTGCTGAAACGCTAACCGAAGCGGGATTTCCCATCACCTATGCAGAAGTCACCCAACAATTCAAAGGAAAGTCTATGGCGACCTGTCTAGAAATCATCAAGGAAGTCTACGGAAAACCACTCCCGCTTGACTTGCTTGAACGCAACAGAGAACGCGAAATCGCTGCATTGCATCAAGAACTACAGCCCATCGCCGGAATTGCCGAAGCATTAGCACAAATCACGCTGCCCAAATGTGTTGCCTCAAATAGCAGCCACCGACATATTCAACTGGTTCTGGGGTTAACGGGACTCCTGCATCAATTTGAGGGAAAGCTGCATAGCTGTCACGATGTCGATCGTCCTAAACCTTTTCCCGATGTGTATCTTTACGCGGCTCAGCAAATGGGCAAAAATCCCGATCGCTGTGTCGTGATTGAAGACTCAGTACCCGGTGTACAAGCGGGATATGCAGCAGGAATGACTGTGTTCGGTTATGTTCAACAAAGGGATTATCCCGAAGAGGAGGCTGCTTCGGAACGCGATGCCCTACTCGCTGATGGAGCGCGGATTGTATTCAACGATATGCGACAACTCGCTGAACTGCTGAGTTGTTAAAATCTAAGTTTTGGAGTGCGATCGCACTCCAAAATCAGCTAGATATGATTAAGAAACTTCTGCCTGTTCGACTTCAGCAAAGGCTTGTTTAGCAACCAGACGAATCGCAACAAACAGCGAGAAGTTCGTCACTACGATCACACTGACAACCGTTGGATCATCAAAGTTCGTTCCCGCCACGATCAAGGCGGCAGCAATATTGCGCTGGGCAGTCCCGACCGCCAGAGTTCGCCGCGTGTCGCCATCAGGACCTCCCAAAAGATAGCCCAACCCAAACGAAATAATGATAAATCCTACGATCGCGGCAAGTGCCCCAGTTCTAGCCATCGTGACCAGACTGCCGAACTGAAGCACCAGTGATGTACTTAGCCCTAAAATCAGAGCGGCACTAGAAATCTGCCGCATCCAAGGCTGTAAAGTTGCTGCGATCGCTTCGTCTTTGGCTTTGATGAGCAACCCCATCGCCAATGGAATTACCATCAGCGACAGCAACGGTTTGGCAATTTGCCAGGGACTGATCTGCACATCTTCTAATGCGATCGACAAAGCAAACGGCATATAAATTGCAGTCAGCCCCATCATCAGCATCATTAGCCCAGCCGCGTATGCTAAATTGCCATTCACCAACTGAGCCAGTTTAGGTAACACTGGAGGACCTGCCGCCACAGCTAGAATCGTCAGCCCAATTTTGACAGGTTCGCTCAAGGGAACGACTTGCAGCAGCACATATACCAACAGCGGCACTAGAACAAAATTTACCAACAGCGATAAAAGAATCAATCGGACATTACGGAGCGGCTCCCAAATTTGCTGCACGGTCAAGCTCAAACCTGTATCTAGCAGCATTGACAGAATTAATGTCAAAAACGCTAGTTTGTTGAGCAACGAGAAGCTAATCGTAGATAGGATCGCATCTGGAGACAGGTTAATTGCAGACAGGATTGCATTCATCGGTTTAGTCCGTGCTGTGTGATGCTATTTGTAACTGAATCAAGTCATTACGAACGAGAAACTATGACTTCAGATCCAGGCTGACTTGCTGCAAATTGCCTGTAAATGTAAATGGCACCTGATAGTCTTCGACAACGGGTGTACCCAGATCTCGCCCAACGTCAAAGGTTTCGTCTAAACCCCAACGATAGGGAACTGTTTTAGCAATTCGTCCCTCACCGACTGGTTTATTGTTGATGAACAGCTTGCCCGTTGCTCCAGCACCGGGGGAGCCGCCATCAAACTCAAACTCCACTCTGACCTTTGATGAACCAACTGGAACTTTTTCAACGGATTTGATCAACGTGAGATCGCTGCCTAAAAAATTGTAAGCAAAGATCGGTTTGCCGTCGTCTAGGAAGAAGCTCCATCCGGCAAAGCGTCCACCTTGGGCAACGAGAACCCCTTCGGCATCGTCCGCATCTTTTGAAATGTCAACATTGGCTGTAATGGTAAAGGATTTGTTTTTCAGGTCAGGAGCACTGCCTTCAGGAATACCGATCGCACCGGGATAGTAGGTAAAATGAGTCCGACCTGCCACTAAACTAGGGCGACTGCTGACATTAAAGCGGTTCAAAATACGATCGTCTAAAGGCAATACGTTGTATTTTCGAGCTTCAGCTAAAAACAGCGATTGGAGTTGCTTTAATTTGGTGGGGTTCTGCGCTGCTAGATTGTTCGCTTCGCTGAAATCTTCCGCAACATTGTACAGTTCCCAAGTATCTTGATCAAACGTCGTCTTAGAAACCGACTCCCAGGGCAGGCGACCATGACGCGCCGCTGCAACCCAACCGCGATCGTAGATTGCCCGATTGCCAAACATCTCAAAATATTGGGTGGTGTGATGAGAGGCTGCATTCGGATCGTCAAAGGTATAGACCAGGCTAGTGCCTTCGATCGGCTGTTGCTTTACGCCATTCACACTGCTAGGAGGCGTGATTCCAGTTGCTTCTAGAATCGTTGGAGCAATATCAATCACATGATGAAACTGAGTGCGAAGCCCGCCCCAATCCTTAATGCGATCGCCCCAAGCAATCACCAACGGATCGCGCGTTCCCCCAAAATGAGAGGCAATTTGCTTTGTCCACTGGAAGGGCGTATTCACTGCCCACGCCCATGCCGCATGAAAGTGGTTAAAGGTCTTAGGACTGCCCAGATCATCGAGTGAATCTAGCAGTTGTTGCCGATTTTCGGGCACACCATTGAACACTTTTAGTTCATTGACACTGCCTGTTAAACCGCCTTCAGCACTTGCACCATTATCGCCAGCGATGTAGATCACTAAGGTATTGTCTAATTCTCCAAGTTTGTCGATCGCGCTGATCAACCGCCCTACTTCCGCATCCGTATGCGCTGTAAAGCCAGCAAACACTTCTGCCTGATGAGCATAAAGCTTCTGTTCTTCTTTAGATAATGAATCCCATGCGGGTAGCTCTTTAGGGCGCGGCGTGAGTTGGGCACTCGCAGGAATCACACCAAGTTGTTTCTGACGCGCAAAGATTTCTTCGCGCAATTTGTCCCATCCCTGGTCAAACTTGCCTCTATACTGCTCAATCCAGGCTTTGGGCGCGTGATGAGGTGCGTGGGTGGCTCCTGTTGCTAAATAGGCGAAGAAGGGCTTATCGGGGGCGATCGATTGCTGAGTTTGCACCCAGGAAATCGCATGATCAACGAGATCCGGAGTCAAATGGTAATTAGGATCGTCTGTGGGTTTCTGAATGCGCTTTGTATTCTCGACTAAAGCTGGACTCCACTGATTTGTATCGCCGCCGAGAAAGCCATAGAAGTACTCAAATCCTAGCTGAGTGGGATAGCGATCGAAGGGCCCTGCGGCACTAGTTTCATAGTCTGGCGTATTGTGCCATTTCCCAAATGCCCCGGTATTGTAGCCATTCTGCCGCAGCACTTCCGCTACAGTTGCCGCGCTTTTAGGCAGAATCGTAGTGTAGCCCGGAAAGCCTGTTGCTAACTCTTCAACTACGCCTGTGTTAACGGAATGATGATTGCGTCCGGTCAAAAGTGCGGCGCGTGTGGGAGAACAAAGTGCAGTCACATGAAACTGGTTGTAGCGTAACCCTCGTTCGGCTAAGCGAGTTAGATTAGGAGTCTCGATCGCTCCCCCGAATGTTCCAGTCTGACCAAAGCCTGCATCGTCTAGCAGAATGAGCAACACATTCGGTGCTTTTTCGGGAGCCGCGATCGCTTTCGGAAAATCCGGTTCAGAGTCTTGATAAGTCAGCCCAATTTTGCCGTGAAAATCAGGCTGTGGTGCAGGCAACACTTTAGAAGTTGCGGCGAGGGCAGGCGAGGGAAAAAGGCTAATTAGAAAAATAACTGTCGCGAATCGGATCAGCGATCGCACAATCTTTTCTCGATATAAATCCACCAAACGAACTTGTGACATTGTTTACTTTGCCTTACGTTAAGTTTTTCACTAAGCGAAATCCAATATGAGTTGTCCCTGTGTCGGGCGCTTCCGACTCCCGCGCTGCTGGACGAAACCGACTGCAATAGTTCAGCACACACAGATAAGAACCTCCTTTGATCACATGCAGTGCAGATTCTTCAGGTTTGTTCGGATCAAAGCTTTTCGATCGCTCTACTCCAGTCGGATTACTCTGGTGTGCTTTGCTAGCATGTCCAACGTGATACCAGTCAGAAGTCCATTCCCAGACATTCCCCGTCATGTCATAGAGTCCATAGCTATTGGGTGGAAAAGAACCAACCGGAGCAGTCCCACCATGACCATCGGCTTTAGTGTTGAACAGAGGGAAAAGACCCTGCCAGGTATTGGCTTTTTTCTCAGAATACTGATCCCCCCAGGCGTAAGTTGCTCCGTTCAACCCTCCTCGCGCCGCATATTCCCACTGCGCCTCGGTCGGTAGAGACTTATTCGCCCACTTCGCATAGGCGACTACATCTTCATAAGCAACGTGGACAACGGGATAGTTCTCCTGACCTGCGATCGCACTCTCACGACCCAAAGGATAGTGCCAGTTTGCACCGACCATCCAACGCCAAGCCAGATTTTCTAGCTGAAACACCAGCGAACCGGGCGATCTCTGTTCATCTGACAAGCCAGGAAACTGCGCTTTAGAAAGGGGACGTTCAGCGATCGTTTGATATCCCGTTGCTTTAATAAACTCCGCAAACTGAGCGTTTGTAACTTCGGTCTGATCGATACAAAAGCGGTCGACGTGCACATCTGCCGCCGACCGCTCTTCTCGATAGTCAGACTCATTTGATCCGATCGCAAAACTGCCGCCCGGAATTAGCACCATTCCAGACGGACAGAGATTTTCTGCCGATGCGATCGGACTGAAAAACAGCAGCGCGATCAGTAGACTTTGAGCAAATAGAACGATTCTCGCCCCTCTATTTTTTCCAGGTATTGTCATGAGGGCTTTCAAGTTGCGTGATTTTCCACACTCCGAGGCGAGTCTGTCACAGGTTTAAGTCGTAAAGCGATATCCGGTGATACAAAAAAGAACTAATCGATCGCAGTCTTGAGGATAGTCCTATTTAGGGAATGATAGCTATAAGTTCCTCCAGATAAAGCTTTCAGGGCTTAAGGTAAACTTTTCAGACCTGAAGTATCTCGACCTTTTTTACGTCTTTGCAGCAACACACCTAAGAGAGCACCGAGAGAATCAGCACTGTGGCTTCTGTCTTGGGCAGATACTTGGACCTTTCCATCCGACAGTATCTCGATAGAATTCATGTTGCAAAAGTGTTTCAGCCATCCTTACCTTCAGGGCACTACCGAATTTTTGACACCATTCCCGAATCGTTTCGCAAGTCACTTCGATCCCGCGATACAGCATCATTTTCTCGATATCCCGGTAGCTCAAGGGAAAGGTGTAATACAGCCAAACACAATGGCTAATAATTTCGGCAGGAAATCGATGACGGGATACATCAGTAGGAAGTTGCGAACAAGGTTGAACCAGTACGATTATTCTACAGTCTGGTTAAGTTGACAATACCCCTAGATGTTGAGCGAAGCGGTAAAAGCGACATTCAAAGACGCAGCGCAAAAGTTGACAGGCAACCGGAAACGGGACTTCATGGCAAAAGTTGCCGAAGATTACCTGGAAGGGTCAGCGCGTCGAGC
>JAESGH010000535.1_pt1 | contig 11668 bp, 10 predicted proteins | sample 9269641 | NCBI WGS metagenome assembly JAESGH01 (sample SAMN14515345, study PRJNA621665) | algae metagenome | isolation source: Phormidium tanganyikae FI6-MK23 and co-occurring heterotrophs from granitic... | place: USA: Fort Irwin, California | collected 1998-05-24
TGATCAATCTCGCGACCTTCCTCTTCGTCGTCACCGGCTTCGTCTACACCTTCTTCTTCATGAGCCGGCCGGGGCTGGAAGGCTATGTCGAGGCGCTCTATTTCACCGTCACGACGGTGACGACGACCGGCTTCGGCGACATCACCCTGCCGGGCATCGCCGGCAAATTGACCTCGATCGTGGTGATGATCACCGGCATCTCGCTGTTCGTGCGCTTGGCGCAGGCGCTATTCCGGCCGCACAAGGTGACCTTTGCCTGTCCGGAATGCGCGCTGCAGCGCCATGACCCCGACGCCGTGCACTGCAAGGCCTGCGGCCACCGGCTGAAGATCCCGGACGGCGACGATTAGCTGGCAGCCTCGATGCTGACACGAGCGAAACCAGCTCATGTTTAGAGGCGCGTCCGGCCTTCCGGCCAGATCGAGGACTTCGGAGCAGCAATGGCGCCGGTGGTGGTGGATCCTGACAAGGTCCGGGAATTCGAGGATGCCGCGAGCTTCTATGCATGGCTCGGCGAGCACCATGACCGCGCCGACGAAATCTGGATCAAGATCCACAAGCTTTCGTCCGGCTTGTGCTCGATCACGCCCAAGGAGGCGATCGACGTCGTGCTGTGCTGGGGCTGGATCGACGGCATCAAGAAAAGTCTCGGCGAGCGCAGCTATCTGCAACGCTATACGCCGAGAAAGGCCAAGAGCATCTGGAGCCAGATCAATGTCGACAATGTCGCCCGCCTGATCACCGAAGGGCGCATGACGAGCCGCGGACTGATCGAGGTCGATGCGGCCAAGGCCGATGGGCGCTGGGCCCGTGCTTATGGCGCCGGCCAAAACCTGAAAATCCCCGACGACCTCCAGGCTGCGATCGACGCAGAACCCCAGGCCAAGGCAATGCTCGCGAAGCTCAGCGCGCAGAACCGATTCGCGCTGGCGTTTCGCGTCCACAATCTCAAGACGGAGGCCGGGCGGCGGAAGAAGGTCGCGGCCTTCGTGGAGATGCTCAAGCGCGGCGAGACGATTTATCCGCAGCGCTAGCAGGATCGATAGCGAGCGCGGCTAGTGCCGCGTCTCCGTCTCGCGTTCCGCTTCCGGCGCCGGCTCGCCGAGGGTGATCGCGCTCTTCTGCGGCATGCCGATCATCCGGCCGACCGTGGCCGGGCGCGGCATCTGCGCATGCGCCGCCTTCATGATCGCGAGATTGGCGAGGATGTCGGGCGGGAAGGGCGTCACCCTGCGATCGTTCATGTCGACGTGCAGCGATAGGTTCTCGGAGGTCGCGGCGAGCCAGCCTTCGCTGGCATGGCGCATTTCGAGATAGTAATGCAGCCGCTTGTCGTCGAAGGCGATGAGCTGCGCGGTGACCCGAACAAGGTCGCCGTCGGTCAATTCGCGCTTGTAGAGCACATGGCACTCGGCGGAGAAGAACGAGGCGTGGCGGCTCTCGACATAGTCCTGGTTGAGGCCGACCAGCGAGAAGACCTCGTCGACCGCGCGATCGAACAGGACATGGTAATAGGCCATGTTGAGATGGCCGTTATAATCGATCCATTGCGGCTCGACCCGCATTGGGGACGAGACGAAGGGAGCGAAAAACAAAGCGGGCGTGCGAATTTCGTCCGGCATCGGTTCCTCCTTTCGGTCCGTCTATCGTCGATGCGTAGGCGGCTCTGCGCCGCCGGCTCTTGCCGGCGCGAGCAGGGCGCGTGAAAACAACACGAGCCGTGCTCTCAAGGCCGAACCATTCCAGACTAGGCGAAGTTCTCCAGCCATGACAATGCCTTCTACCGCTTCCGTGCCCCCCCATGCTCGTGCCGCAGAGCTGCCGCCTTCGCCGCAGGTTGTCGCCGCGTTGACGCAGGAGCTGGCGGCGCTGTTCGGCAATCGGCTCGTCACGAGCCTGGCGGTGCGGCAGCAGCACGGCCACACCCTGACCTGGATTCCGAACCAGCCGCCGGATGCGGTGGTCTATCCTGAGAGCACCGAAGAGGTGTCCTCAATAGTGAAACTATGCGCCAGGCATGGGGTCCCGGTCATCGCCTTCGGGACGGGCACCTCGCTGGAGGGCCATGTCAACGCGCCCTTCGGCGGCGTCTGCATCGACATGTCGCAGATGAAGCGGGTCGTCGCGGTGCATGCCGAGGACCTCGACTGCACGGTCGAGGCCGGGGTCACCCGCAAGGAGCTGAACGAGCATCTGCGCGACCAGGGCCTGTTCTTCCCGATCGATCCTGGCGCCGACGCCTCGATCGGCGGCATGGCGGCGACCCGCGCCTCCGGCACCAATGCGGTGCGCTATGGCACGATGAAGGACAATGTCATCGCGCTGACCGCGGTGATGGCCGACGGCGCCATCGTCAAGACGGCGAGCCGGGCGCGGAAGAGCTCGGCAGGCTACGATCTCACCCGCCTGCTCGTCGGCTCGGAGGGCACGCTCGGGATCATCACCGAGGTGACGCTGAAGCTGCACGGCATTCCCGAGGCGATGTCGGCTGGCGTCTGCCCGTTCCCCGCGGTGAAGGCGGCGTGCGACGCGACGATCATGACGATCCAGTCCGGCCTGCCGGTGGCGCGGATCGAGCTGGTCGACGACGTGATGATGCGCGGCGTCAACCTGCATTCCAAGCTCGGCCTGCCGGAGACGACGATGCTGTTCGTCGAATTCCATGGCTCGGAAGAGGGCGTTAAGGAGCAGGCCGAGCGCTTCGGCGAGATCGCGGCCGAGTTCGGCGGCGGGCCGTTCGACTGGGCGACCAAGCCGGAAGATCGCTCGAAGCTGTGGCAGGCGCGGCATGACGCCTATTGGGCGGCCCGTGCGCTCAGGCCCGGAGCGGAGTCGGTCGCGACCGATGTCTGCGTGCCGATCTCGCGACTGGCGGAATGCGTCGACGAGACCAAGCGCGACATCGAGGCCTCCGGCCTGATCGCGCCGATCGTTGGCCATGTCGGCGACGGCAATTTCCACACCCAGCCGCTGGTCGATCTTAACGATCCCGACGAGGTCGCGCGCTGCGAGGCCTTCATCGACCGGCTGGTCAAGCGGGCACTCGCTATGGAGGGGACCTGCACCGGCGAGCACGGTGTCGGCCAGAAGAAGATGAAGTACCTCACGATCGAGCACAGCCCCGCGGCGCTCGACGTGATGCGGCTGATCAAGCGCTCGCTCGATCCGCAGAACATCCTCAACCCCGGCAAGATCATCAGCTTGTGACATCGAACCACGGTACCAAACGTGGATCATTCGCAAGAATGTCGTGATCCTGCCGCGACTTGCGTGCATGATTGCGCCGTCGACATATCGAGGATCGATGCAAGAGCGTGCGTGAGGCCCTGACCCTTCTGGCCGGGCTGCTCGTCGCGGCGTTGCTGGCCGCGCTGCTGGGGCCGGGCTTCGTCGACTGGCGCGAGTACAGGCCCCATTTCGAGCAGCGCATCAGCGCCGCGCTCGGCGTGGAGACTCGCCTCGCCGGCGAGATCGGGCTGCGGCTCTTGCCGTCGCCGCGTCTGCGACTGGGCGAAGTGCGTCTCGGCTCCGGCGAGAGCGGAACGAGCAGCGCCAGTATCGAGACGCTGACGGCCGAGCTTGCTCTGGCGCCATTGGCACGCGGCGAGTTCAGGCTGGTCGAGGCCGAGGCCGACGGGCTGACCCTCAATCTTGCTGCCGACGAGACCGGCGCCATCTCCCTGCCTGCCCGCCAAGGGGCCGGAATTCCAAGCGAGACGGCGATCGACCGGCTGGCGATCCGGCGCTCGGCCGTGATCTGGCGCGAGCCCGGCAAACCGGCGCAGACTCTGGCGCCGATCTCGGTCGATGTTTCCGCCGTCGCCCTGCACGGGCCCTGGCGTGTCGAGGGCGAGGTCGCCGGCTCGTCCCTGCGCTTCGCCACCGGCGCCATCGAGGCGGACGGGCGACTGCGGACCAAAAGCTCGATCACCGGCGAACAGGCGCAGTTCAGCTTCGATGGCTCGCTGGTTCTCGCTGGCGCGGACGGCCGCATCCGGCCCGGGCTGGAAGGCGGCTTCACGATCGCGCCAGGCGGTGCCGTCAGCCTGGCGGGGCGGGTGAATGGCGACAGCCGGCGCCTTGATTTCTCCGGTCTCGCCGTCGACATCGCCGGCGGCACGGCGCGGCTGGAGGGCGAGGGCTCGTTCAAACCGGCGGAGAGCACGGGCAGCGTCCAGCTCAAGGCGCGCCGGCTCGACGCCGACATGCTGGGCGAGGCGCTGGCTCAGCGGCCTGGGTATCAGCGCGCCTTGCAGGCGCTGCCGGGGCCGGTCGATCTCTCGCTGGAGCTCGACCAGATCGTTTGGCGCGGCGAGGATTTCAGCGGCTTTGCCCTGCGCGGCAGGCTCGATGGCGACGGGATCGAGGCGGGCAGTGCCACGGTCAGGATCGCCAATGCCGTGCTCGATGCGCGCGGCGCGCTCGACGAACAGGGCTTCCGCGGCACAGTCGAGGCAAAGGCACCCGATGCGCGCCGGGCGGCACTGGCCCTGGCGCGGCTCGGCGTCGAAGCCGGGCTGGCCGACAGCTTTGCGGCGCTGCGCAGCCTCGACGGCACGGCGACGCTGGACTGGAGCAGCGAGCGTCTCGCGATCACGCGCTTGACGGCGCGCGCCGGCTCCGGCCCGCGCCTCGAAGGCTCCGGCGCGATCACACCCGGCCGGCTTGACGCGAAGCTGACCCTGAACGGGCTCGATCTGGCGACCTTGCCGCCGGGCGACAGCCTGAACGCGCTCGCCGGCCGGCGCGACCTTGCGCTCGACCTTACTTTGAACGGCCTGCGCTATCTTTCGGCCCCGCCGGGCTCGGCCCGGCTCGCACTGACCCGGCAAGGCCGCGACTGGCGCCTCAGCCGCCTCGCGGTCGACGGCTTCGGCGGCGTCAAGGTCGAGGGCGAGGGTGCGCTGCTCCCGGGCGGCGGCGAGATCGCCGGACGGGTCCGCGCGCCGCGCTTTGCCGCGCTGACGGCTCTGGCCGGGCCGCTGCTGCCGGAAGGCTTCCGGCGCGTGCTGCCGCGGATCGAGGACGGGCTCGCAGGGATCGATGCCGGCTTCAAGCTGGTGCGCGCCCCCAATGGCGAGACGAGCGTCGTGGCAGAGGGCTCTGCCCAGGCTGGACGACTTGCGCTCAACGGCAAGCTCGACGCCGCCGGCCAGTGGAGCGGCGGCGATGTGAAGCTCTCGCTCGACGATCGCCGCCGCGCCTTCGCCGCCTTCGGCCTGCCGCGGCCGGCGCGCGGCGGGGCGGGCGAGCTTGCGCTGGCGTTCGGCGCGAAGGGGCCTGTCGGCTCGCTTGCTGGCCCCGGTTTGATGCTGGTGCTGGAAGGGGCCGGCGAGGCGGCCCGGCTCAGCCTGCAGGCCGACGGGCCGGGACAGGTGCTGCCGGAGGGATTGGCGCGGTTCGTCCCCGACGGCGTGCTCGACGCGTCGGGGCGTGTCTCCTTCGGGGAGGAGGCGCGGCTCGACGATCTCGTCGTCAACGCCGGCGGTAAGACTGCGCGCGGCGCGCTGAGCTTCTCGACCGAGCGCGGCATCGGCGGGCGGCTCGATCTGCCTTATTTCGCATTGCAGCCTGCGCTCACAGCCGTGACCGGCCAGGCCCCGCCCGTCGCCGGCAGCCAATGGTCGCCGAGCCGCTTCCAGAGCGCGACGGGCCTGGGCGAGATCAAGCTCGCCCTTGCTGCCGAGCGGCTCGACCTGACCGACAGGATCGCGTTGTCCAAGGCTCGGCTCGATCTGGCGGCAGGGCCGGACGGGCTCGTGCTCGACAACCTTCGCGGCAGCCATGCCGGCGGCGAGGTCAGCGGCCGGCTCACCACGCGTCGCGAAGGCGGGCTGGCGCAGATCGCCGGCAAGCTCGGCCTCGCCGGGCTCGATCTTGCGACGCTGACCCAAGGGGCGCTGACAGGGAAGCTCTCCGGCACGTTCGAGGCTGGCGGCTCGGGCGAGAGCCCGGCACGCCTGATCGCGGCGCTCGGCGGCGCCGGCTCGATCAGCGTTTCGGGCGCCGGCATGGCGCGCTTCGATCCTGCGGCGATCTCCAAGGTGATCGCAGCGACCGGCGACGATGCTTCGGAAAGCGAGACGGATCGGTTGCAGGACCGGATCGGGGCGGCGCTTGAGAAGGCGAGCTGGCCGCTCGGCGACGTCACCATCCCCTTCACCCAGGCGGCGGGTGTGCTGCGCGTCTCGCCCGTCTCGGTCGAGCGAGCGGGGCTACGGGCCGAGGCGACCGGGCTGGTCGACTGGCGGGCGATGACGACCGATCTGCGCCTCAGCCTGCGCCCGCTCGGGGCTGCGCCGAAGGGCTGGCCGGAGCAGATGCCGCAAGTCGGCGTCATCTGGCGCGGGCCGCTCGACGCACCCAAACGCGAAACCGATGTCGGGGCGCTCTCAAACGTCGTGGCGGCGCGGGCGCTGGCGCGCGAGATCGAGCGCGTCGAGGCCTTCGAGGCGGATCAGCGCGAGCGAGCGATGAACGTTCGACGCCTGCGGGCCGAGCGCGAGCTGCGCGAGAACGAGCGCAAGCTGGCCGAGTTCCTGAAAGCCGAGGAGGAGCGCCGCATCGCCGAGGAGAAGCGGGCGGAAGAGGCGCGCAAGGCCGAGGAGGCGAGGCTCGCCGAAGAAGCCCGCAGGGCGGAGGTAGCGCGCAAGGCCGAGGAGGCACGGCTCGCCGAAGAGGCCCGCAAGGCCGAGGTTGCTCGGCGTGCCGAGGAAGCGAGGCAGGCAGAAGAGGCTCGCAGGGCCGAGGCGGCGCGCAAGGCCGAAGAGGCGAGGCTCGTCGAGGAAGTGCGCAAGGCGGAGCTAGCGAAGCGCCAGGAGGAAGCGCGCAAGGTCGAGGATGAGCGGCGCAAGGCCGAAGCGGAGGAGCGGGCGAGGCAAGCCGCGATCCGCGCCGCGATCGAAGGACGGCCCGGGCCGATGATCCTGCAGGGCGCGCCGCCCTCCTACATTCCGGGCGATCCTTATGTGATCAGGCCGCGTGGCGAAGCGCCGCCGCTGCCGCCGCCCCTCGACATCCAGTCGGTGCCGCGGCCGCTGTCGCGCTCGCCGCTGCAGAACTGATTCAAGACGCTGGGAATTTGATTCAAGCGTGTGCGGGGGCGATTCAAATATTGGGCGCAGACTGCTGATAAGACAGGATTTTCCCTGCCTTCCGCCTGGGCTTCCCATTCGAGCCCTCATCCTGAGGAGGCCCGTAGGGCCGTCTCGAAGGATGCTCCAGGAGGTTCCGGAGATAGCTGGAGCATCCTTCGAGACGCAGCCTTCGGCTGCTCCTCAGGATGAGGGCTGTAGGAGAGAGCCTCAAGGATGAGAATTCATCAACCGCCCTGCAGCAACTTGAAGGCGATCGCCCACATCGTGGCGGCGACGATGCCGTCGAGAATGCGCCAGGATTTGGGATCGGCGAAAAGCGGGCGCAGCCAGCGGGCGCCATAGCCGAGGCCGAAGAAGAACAGGAAGGACGCCGTCATCGCCCCGGCGGCGAAGACCAGTTCCTGTCCGGGGAACTGGCTGGCGATGCTGCCGATCAGCAGCACGGTATCGAGATAGACATGCGGGTTGAGCCAGGTCAGCGCGGCGCAGGTGACGAGGCTGGCGGATAGCGTCGCGCCGCCAGCGGCGCCGACCGCGAGCGCTTCGGATGAGCGCAGAGCGGAGAGCAGACTGCGGGCGCCATACCAGATCAGGAAGGCGGCGCCGCCATAGCGCAGGGCCGGCTCGAGCATGGGTAGCATCGCCCTCGCCTGCTTCAGGCCGATGACGCCGGCCAGGATCAGCACCGCATCCGACAAGGCGCAGGTGAGGCAGACCGCGAAGACATGTTCGTTTCTGAGGCCCTGCCGCAGCACGAAGCTGTTCTGCGCGCCGATCGCGACGATCAGGCTGAGGCCCATGGTGAAGCCAGTGACATAGACGGAGAAGGGCATGGGCGGCGGTCCAGTTTCTACCGTCCCGCCTAGCCACCTGAGGTGCCTTAGTGTAGTTAAATCTCGTTATGTTGATTAAGTTGAGCTAATGTCATGCTCGATTATCCCGCCTTGCAGGCGGTCTCCCTCATCGTCAGGACCGGAAGCTTCGACAAGGCGGCACAGGCGCTGAACATCACGCCTTCGGCGGTCTCGCAGCGGGTCAAGCAGCTCGAAGAGCGGCTGGGGACGGTGCTGATCATCCGGGGGCAGCCCTGCACTGCGACGGAACGAGGCGAATGGCTCTGCCGCCATATCGAGCAGGTCGGCCTGCTCGAAGGCGAGCTGATGACGCGGCTGCCGGCACTGGCCGAGCCGGACCTGCCGCAGCAGCGCGTCACGCTGCGGATCGCTGCCAATGCCGACAGCCTCGGGACCTGGTTCCTGCATGCCGTTGCGGCCTTCGCGAACCGGAGCCCGCATCTCATCGATATCGCCGTCGACGATCAGGAGCATACGGCAGACTGGCTGCGACAGGGGCGGGTGCTTGCCGCCGTCACCGCGCTGGTGAAGCCGATCCAGGGCTGCCGCGTCATCCCGCTCGGTTCGCTGCGCTATCTCGCGACGGCGAGCCCGAGCTTCATGACCCGCCATTTCGCCGAGGGAGTGACATTACCCGCGCTGGCCAAGGCGCCGTCGCTGGTCTTCAACCAGAAAGACCGCTTGCAGAGCCAGTGGATGGAGCTCGCCTTCGGCAGTAGCCCCAGCCATCCCGTGCATTGGGTGCCGTCGACGCATGGATTCGTCGACGCGTGCCTGCTCGGCATAGGCTGGTCCGCCAATCCGGAACTGCTGGTGCGGGAGCATCTCGATGCTGGCAGGCTATGCGAGCTCATGCCCGGGACGGTGCTCGACACACCATTGTTCTGGCAGGTCAACCGGGTCGCGGCCGAGCGGCTGGCAGATCTGACGGGCGCCATGGTCGAGACGGCGCGGCGCCTGCTGGTCAGTCCGCGAGAGTGAGCTTCACCGTTTCGGCTCGCCCGCGATAATGGGCGAGCACGCGCAGTCGCAGCGCCGAGGATAGGTTGAGTTCGCCTCTGCCGGAATCGACCTCCACTACCAGGCTGGCGATGGGCCGCTTCTCGGCCGCCGCGATCTCCTTCAGCGCTTCCCAAAAGGGTTCTTCGAGCGAGACGCTGGTGCGGTGGCCGGCGATGGCGAGGGAGTGTTTTCGCAAGCCGGTCATAATCTGCCGCTCACGCCTTGTCCTTGCCGTCGGGATCGTCGGAGAGGCGATGGCCTTCGAGACGGCGCTCGGCGAACGCCTTTTCCGCCTCGGTCAGCTTGCGCTCGGCCTTGGTCCGGCCGAACGCGATCCGGTTCTGCTCGGCCTGCGCGTCGGCACTGGCGCGGTCGCGAGCCTTACGGGCGCGGCGGAGATTGACGATCTCGGCCATCGCGCTTCAGCCCGGGCTGAGCATGTCTTCGGCGACGACGGTCTTGTCGAACAGCTCGGCGTCGACGCCGGCCTTCAGCGCTTCCTCGCGCAGGGTGGTGCCATTATGATGGGCCGCCTTGGCGATGCTGGCGGCCTTGTCGTAGCCGATCGCGGGGGCGAGCGCCGTCACCAGCATCAGCGAACGCGAGAGCAATTCGGCGAGGCGTTCGCGATTGGGCTCGATGCCCTCGACGCAGTTGGTGCGGAAGCTGTCGGCCGCGTCCGCAAGGAGGCGAGCCGATTGCAGGAAAGCCTGCGCGATCACCGGTTTGAAGACGTTGAGCTCGAAATGGCCCTGGCTGGCGGCGAAGGTCACGGTCGCCTGGTTGCCGTGCACGCGGGTCGCGACCATGGTCAGCGCCTCGGCCTGGGTCGGATTGACCTTGCCCGGCATGATCGAGGAGCCCGGTTCGTTCTCCGGCAGGCTGATCTCGCCGAGACCGGAGCGCGGGCCCGAACCCATCAGGCGGATGTCGTTGGCGATCTTGAACAGGTCCATGGCGAGCGCAGTCAGCGCGCCGTGGCTGTAGGAGATCGCGCCATGGCTGGCGAGCGCCTCGAACAAATTGTCGGCGGTGCGGAAGGGCAGGCCGGTCAGCCTGGCGACCTCGGCGGAGAAGGCCTTGGCGAAATCGGGATGGGCATTGAGGCCGGTGCCGACCGCGGTGCCGCCCTGGGCGAGCGCCAGCAGGCCGGGCAGGGTCTGCTCGATCCGCGCCATGCCGAGCTCGATCTGCGCGACATAGCCGGAGAATTCCTGGCCGAGCGTGACTGGGGTCGCGTCCTGGAGATGGGTGCGGCCGATCTTGACGAGGTCGGCATAGGCCTTCGCCTTGACGTCGAAGGCATCCTTCAGCCGCCCGAGAGCCGGTAGGAGTTCCTTGGAGACGGCGAGCGCGGAGGCGATATGGATCGCGGTCGGGAAGCTGTCGTTGGAGGACTGGCCCTTGTTGACGTGGTCATTGGCGTGGACCGGGCTCTTCTTGCCGAGCCCGGCGCCCAGGATCTCGTTGGCACGGTTGGCCAGCACCTCGTTGACGTTCATGTTCGACTGGGTGCCGGAGCCGGTCTGCCAGACGACGAGCGGGAAGTGCTCGTCGAACTTGCCTGACAGCGCCTCGTCGGCGGCCTGGACGATCGCGGTCTCGACCTTGCCGTCGAGCAAGCCGAGCTTCGCGTTGACGGTGGCGGCGGCCTTCTTGACCATGACCAGGGCATGCACCAGCGGCAGCGGCATGCGCTCGGCCGGCCCACCGATCTTGAAATTCTGCAGCGAACGCTGCGTCTGCGCCGCCCAATAGCGGTCATTGGCGACGTCGATCGGACCGAAGGAATCGGTCTCGCTGCGGAATCCGGTCATGATGGGAGTTCCTTGGGTCTCAGGTCTTCTTGCGGAACGCGTCGAGGCTGACGACCTGGGCGCCGCCTTCCTCCTCGGCCTCGGCTGGCTTGGCCTCGGCATCCGCCGCCTCGGCAGCATCCTTCGCCTTCGCCGGCAGCGCCTTCTGCGCCGGCTTGGGCGGCAAAGCGAGCGGCGCGGCCGGAGCGACGCTGGGCTCGGAAGCGGCGCCGCGCGGTGCCTTCACCGGGGTGGCGGGCTCGCTGGCCTGTGCCTCGCCGACGGCGTCCTGCGTCTCGAACTTCAGGCCGAACTGGACCGAGGGGTCGAAGAAGGTGGTGATCGCGTCATAGGGGATCAGCAGCCGCTCCGGCACGCCGGAGAAGGAGAGACCGACCTCGAACGCGTGGTCACTGACGTTGAGGTCCCAGAACTGGTGCTGGAGCACGATCGTCATCTCGTCCGGATGCTTCTCGCGCAAGCGCTGCGACAGCCGCACGCCCGGCGCTGTAGTCCGGAAGGTGATGTAGAAATGATGCTCGCCCGGGAGCCCGTCGCGGCCCGCCTCGGACAGGATCTTGCGGACGACACCCTTGAGCGCGTCCTGCACCATCAGGTCGTAGCGGAGAATATCCTTGGTCATCGGGTCCGGGTTCCGTTTCCGCTCCTCTAGATCACGCCGCGACCGGTGGGAAGCTCCCCGAAACGAAAAACGTGACCGATTCCATCAGTTTAGAGCGTTTCTCATGCAAGGGAGAGAACTCCTTTGCCGCTCCGCGCCGGCTGCTGGAGCCCGCGCAAAAAAGTGGAGGCTTCTGTTGCCAGGCGCCTCCGAGCCCCGCCTTACGCGGCTAAACGCAAGGGCTTTGATTTGGGAACCAGCACCGCTTACGCGGCGACAGCAACCCGAGCATTGTTG
>JAESGH010000536.1_pt1 | contig 11612 bp, 10 predicted proteins | sample 9269641 | NCBI WGS metagenome assembly JAESGH01 (sample SAMN14515345, study PRJNA621665) | algae metagenome | isolation source: Phormidium tanganyikae FI6-MK23 and co-occurring heterotrophs from granitic... | place: USA: Fort Irwin, California | collected 1998-05-24
CAGCTCCACCGCCATGTATGTATCCCGGTTTCGATCCAGCAGCCTTGAGCGTAATCGATCAGCCGATCCAGTTCCGGGCAAAGTCGACGTCCTCATAGTCATGCGGCTTCTGCCGTTTCGGCAGCTTGATCTTCTCCCGCTCCGGCGCCTCGTAAGGCACGGAGCTCAGGATGTGAGAGATGATGTTGAGGCGAGCCTGGCGCTTGTCGTCGGAGCGGACCGCATACCACGGGGCCCAAGCCGTATCGCTGGCACGGAACATCTCGTCACGAGCGCGCGAATAGTCGTACCAGCGGGAATATGATTTCAGGTCCATGGGAGAGAGCTTCCAGATCTTCCGCGGATCCTCGATGCGTTCCTCCATCCGGCGCGTTTGCTCCTCCTGACCGACCTCGAGCCAGTACTTCAGCAGGATCGTGCCGGAATCGACGATCGCTTTCTCGACACCCGGGACCACCTGGAGAAAACCCTTGGCCTGCTCCTCCGAGCAGAAGCCCATGACGCGCTCGACGCCGGCCCGGTTGTACCAGCTGCGATCGAAGATCACGATCTCACCGGCTGCCGGCAAATGCGGCACATATCTTTGGACGTACATCTGCGAGCGCTCGCGCTCGGTCGGCGGCGGTAGCGCCACGATGCGAAAGACACGGGGACTGACCCGCTCGGTGATCGCCTTGATGACGCCGCCCTTGCCGGCGCCATCTCGTCCTTCGAAGACGATGCAAACCTTCGCGCCGGTGTGCTTCGCCCACTCCTGAAGCTTGACCAGCTCCCCGTGCAGGTCGCGCAGCTTTCGCTCGTAGGGTTTCCGTTTCAGCGGCTCGCTGCCCTTGGTTTTCATTGCCGGCTCCCTCTCGCTAGGACCAGCTCAGGAAGAATGCGACATCGCCAGGCAAGCCCCCCGGCCAGTCGATGATCATGGCGCGCAGCTTGTACTTGGCGGGCTGCAGGTGTTCCTTCCAGAATTCATAGGCCTGCCGCGGCCGCCCGATCAGCGTGGTCGGCCAATCCGGTTCAGCATTGTTGATCGCGCGGCCGCGATCCGTGCAGAGCGCGCTCGGAAAGCGCATGACAAGGACTTCAGTTTCGCCGCGGCCGGCAGCCGCGCGGGTCTTCGTCGCGAGACTTTGCTTGATTTCCTCGATCTTCTGCGGTGTCACTGCGATCTCCTCCCGCAGCGTCGCAATCAACCTCTTCTGTGCTTCCTCGGCCTTGTCCATGGCACTCATGAGCTTCGAGACCTTCGCCATCTCGAGCTCGGTCATGTAGGAGCGGAGGTCATCGGCCGACATGAAACTCTCGTCGGCGAGCAGCGCAGTGTGCGGATTTTGGCTTGCAGGCGACATCGTACGCATCCCCTTTTTCGATCGCTTCCCGCAACACGATCTCGTCGACAATCTTGGTGCCGGAAGAGCTGGCGAGGTCAGATTTTCTGGATGTAGACGGCTTCGGCGAGGGTCAGGTCGATCATGTCGCCGCGCCGGAGCCGCTGCAGGTCTTCCTTGATTGCGGGATCGGCCACCGAAAGGCTGCGCGGACCGGCCGGGCCGACATAGCTCACCATGCTCGTGGCCGGGTCGAACCGTTCGAACTTCGCGGTCAGCGTCAGCGAACGCACGACGAACTTGTCCGGTAGGTTCTGGAACGACGGCGCGCTGACTATTTCGGTGTAGACCATGCCGGGCCTCGCGCCTTTCCTGGCGCGCCTCGCGCCCAGAACGGCCCCGTCGGCACGGCTGATCAGAAGCCTGTCCCCGGCATGGACGTTCCGCAAATCTCCGAAGGCTTCCGGAACCGCGACATCCCAGACAAAGCGCCCCTGCCGCACGGTCGCCATGCGCAGCGCAGGCGCAACGGCGACAACCTCGACATTGATCTGCTCGAGGTCGACAGGGCCCAGATCAGCAACGGTTACGGTTCGACTGGTTATCGTCGGTCCGCAGCCCGCGGCACTTAGAGTCAAAAAAGAGAAAAATACCAATATAATGGATCTTTGCATCGTTATAATTCCCCTGGAGAGCGTTATTATGCGCGATTTTTGCTATCATTGGCTGAATCTGATCTGCCAATCGCGTAGAGATTGCCGAATTTCAGCCTCGAGTTCATCGATCAGATGCCTGTACTCGACGCATCGTGCTGCCATTGCGGGAGCGCTGGAGGCCTCCCAGTGGCGAAGAACCCGTTCCGCATCGGCCAGGTCCGTGCAAAGAGACCGGAAATTCTCACTCCCCAGCACCAGTTCCTCAATCGCCTTCCTGTGTTTCGGAAGCCGCCGAATGGCCGCTCGAACGCCCGGATCCATAGGAGCGGCCCCCACGTGGAAGGCGATAATTATGTGGTCGGGTGGTCGGATTGGGAGTAAATAACGGGAGGTTACGCGGGATATCGCATCATTTTCAGCTTTGCGTGGATTGCCGGCTTGGGGGAGCCAGTTCCATGGAAGAGCGGCGAACCCAAAACGGCATGTATGGCTCTGCCGAGTGCGCCGACGGTGAGCCCTTGGCCGCCGCTGTCCGGGCAGAGTTGGAGCGGATCCTGGCTAGCCCGGACTTCAACGTGCCGGCCCGCGTACGCCAGTTCCTGACCTATGTGGTCGATGAGACGCTGGCAGGCCACGCCGACCGGATCAAGGCTTATTCGGTCGCGATCGAAGTCTTCAGGCGCGATGCGAGTTTCGACATTCAGAACGATCCCGTGGTCCGGATCGAGGCGGGCCGACTCAGGCGCGCTCTGGAGCGGTACTACCTTCTGGCGGGAAGTTCGGACCCGGTCCTGATCGAGATCCCAAAGGGCGGCTACGTGCCGCGCTTCCAATACCGGGAGGCGCGCTTACAAACTGGCGCTGGCCCAGAGCGCGACGCCATGCCTCGAAGCCGGGCTTCCATTGAAACCGCCACAACGACAAACCGGCCGCGCTGGCTTGCCTTCGCCGCGGCCTCTGCCGCAGCGGTTGTCGTCGTCGCTCTGCCGTTTCTCTGGGTGGCAGCGCAGCCCACGACTGCAAGCCTATTGATCGAACCGTCGAGACCGGACGGTCCGATCCTGATCGTCAGGCCCTTCGCGAACCTGTCGGGGCAGCCGGACGTCAATTCATATGTTGCGGGCCTCGGCGAAGAGCTGCTTGCGCAGCTCTCGCGCTTCAAGGAATTGACTGTTTTTGGCCGGGGAGCAGCGGGCGTGCACTCGCTGGATGCTTCCAATTCCAAGGTGACAGGCCAACCTCCCAACCGCTACATCCTTGAAGGCGGCATCCGTCTTGCTGGCGGGAAGCTTCGGGTCACAAGCCGGGTCTTGAACGGGGCCGATTCTGCCATTCTCTGGTCGGGCACCTATGATGCCGATCTGCAAGTCAGTGACATCGTCAGCATCGAGACGACGATCGCCTCGAAGGTCGCCACGGCGATCGCCCAACCCTACGGCGTGATCTTCAGCATTCCGCCAGGGCCGGCGCGGTCCGGCGGCGCCCAGAATCTCGAAGCCTACCGCTGCACTTATCGCTTCTATCGCTATCGAACCGTCCTCGATGGTAGCGAGCATGCGGCGACGCGCGAATGCCTCGAGCGTATCACGACGCGCTATCCGGATTACGCCACTGGCTGGGCGATGCTGGCCTATCTCTACCTCGACGAAGACCGGTTTCAGCTGAACAAGCGGGCTGATCCGCCGAAGCCGTTGAAGCGTGCCCGGATCGCAGCCGAGCACGCTGTCCGCCTCGACCCGGAGAACGTTCGCGCCCTGCAGGCGCTCATGAGTGTCCTGTATTTCAGCCAGGAACCAGCCGAGGCCATGCAGATCGGCTCACGGGCGCTGGCGATCAACCCCAACGACACCGAACTGATCGGCGAATTCGGCAGCCGGGTCGCACAGGCGGGAGATTGGCAGCGCGGAGCTGCCCTGCTCGAAGATGCGATGGCCCGAAATCCAGGCCATTCGGAATATTATGTCGGGCTGCTTGCTCTGGCTGCCTACATGCAAGGTGACCATTCACGCGCAGTGAACCTCATCCGCCGTGCCAGTCTGCAGCAGTTTTCAATTTATCATTTCGTCGCCGCGCTGGTTTTTGCACGACAGGGATCGATTGCCGAGGTGGCGCGGCATCGCGCTGAGTTCCTGCGGATGCGGCCGGGCTTCTTCGATGATCTCGATGGCGAACTCCTGAAGCGCAACTTCAATGCAAGAGATCGTGCAATGCTGATCCGAGGGGCCATCGAGGCCGGCTTCCCGGTACCCGTCCGTTTCGCCGCAGAAGCCGGGCTAGGATGATTTGCCATCGGCGCCGGTACCGTGGTCAGAAAAAGCCGCGTAGCCAACCGTAACCTACTACCCCGGCCGCAGTTCACAGCCTTCACTTCCGGCAAAGAGACGAAAGATACCGCAGTAGATGCCGCATTCGCGGCGTTCGCCGGTGCTTGCCGCGCTCCGATCGGGGCACGCCCGAACGGAGAGGCATTCGAACGGAGGATAGGCAGCGTCATGGGGCTTCGCTCATATCTGGTCATCGCGGCATTGTCGGCGCTCGCACCGCAAAGCGCATGGGCGCAGGCGACCGCTTTTGAAGGAGCCTGGCTCGAAGAAGGCGCGGGTGTCTGTACCGACGTCTTCGCCGCGGCAGGAAAGGCGCTCAGCTTCAAGCGGCCAGCCAGTGCTTTCGCCTCGGCCTTCATTATCCGAAACCGGCGACTGTCGACTCCCCTGGCGGCGTGCCGAATCGACCAGATCAGCCCGCAGGGACCCCGGCAGATCCTGTATCTCAGTTGCACCACCTCCATTGCGACCGACAGCGCCAGGGCGGCCTTCGCCCTGGCGGATGATGGTGGCCTCTATCGCTTCAGCGCAGGCGAGGCTGGCACCGCGACGAAATACCGGCGCTGCACTCCGGAAGCCCTGAAGACGCCCTGAGCAGCAACATCCGTCAGCGCTCGGGACTGGGCCGGTTTGCGTGAGATGAGGAGACCAGCCGTGTCAGCTCTCGTGCATCTCGTCGTTGCCGATGCGGCATCCCGGGCCGGGATCGGTGGCATGCTCCGCGCTTGCGGATACCGCACTGAGGCCCATGCCGACGCCGGCGGGATCGTGGATCAGATCTCGGGTAGCACGAATGCGGGCTGCATCGTCATCGATACGCAAGCACCGGATGTCGTGATCCCCGATGTCGTATACCGACTGAACCAGGCCGGCTTGAAGCTGCCCGTGATCGTCCTGGCCGATCAGAACGATGCCCGTATCGGGATTAGAGCGATCAGAGCCGGAGCCGAAGACTTCTTCGCCAAGCCGGTCGGGCGTGATGAGTTCATCGAGGCCATCGATCGCGCAATTGCGCGCCATCGCCTCGCCAGCGAACAAAACGACTGGGTTCACGCTGCCTGCTCACGGTTGAGGCGATTGACCAGACGCGAACGCCAGGTCTTCGATCTCGTTGTCCACGGCAAGATGAACAAGCAGATCGCATTCGAGCTCGGCACGACCGAACGAACGATCAAGGCACATCGCCACAATGTCATGGAGAAGATGCGGGCCGGTTCCGTGATCCAGCTCGTGACCTGCGCAGAGCGCCTTGGCCTGCTCCGTCCCAGCTTTCCGTAGCGACGCCAAGTCTCCATGGTTCGAGAACTCCAGCAGGCGCGGCGCACCAGCCTACGATTTCAAACAGAACTGCGGCTCGGCTCCTTCCCGAGCTCCCGCACCGCATCTTCAAGATCCTCGAAAACCATCGTCGCATTCGCTCCGCTGAAGAGTTCCGCCCGATCCAGGATATCGTGCGGCTCCTTGTGCAGTTCGGCGATCACGAAGGTCATTCCCATTGCGGCCAGATCATCCCGCCACTGCAGGAGCATGGCGGCGGCCGTGCTATCGATCTGTGCGACCGCGCTCGCATCGAGCACGAACCATGAGGTGCCTGGCGCAGCGTCCTTCGCCACGCTTTCGAGCCGGGAGCGGACATAATCCGCGTTGAAGAACAGCAGGCTGCCCTGGATCACGAAGAGCACCATGCCCGGTGGAGGGGCCGCGTCCGCCATCCGATGGATCTTGTAGAACCCGGGTCGGCCGGCGACGCGCCCGAGCAGGGCATCGCGCGGCCGCATCTCCTTGAGCAGGACGTAGAGCAGCGTTCCGGCAATGGCGATGACGACCCCGCTGAGCACGCCCAGGCCGATGGCTCCCCACATGCTGACGAGGGCGAAGCCGAACTCCATGCGGCTGACCCGCCAGGTTTCGCGGAGCCCCTGGAGGTCGATCAGGCTCAACGCCGCAAAGGCCAGGATCGCCCCGAGCGCAGCGTGCGGCAAAACCCGCAGCACGTCGTTCAGATAGATCAGCAGAACCGCCAATGCGGCGGCGGAGACCAGTCCCGACAGCTGCGAGCGGCCCCCGGCGGCCAGATTGATCGCCGTCCGTGAATCCGAGATCGTCACGGGGAAGCCGCTGAACAAACCGGAACAGATGTTGGCGGCACCCAGGCCAGTCAGTTCCCGGTCTGCATCGACCTTGAAACCGTCCTTCGCGCCGAAACTGCGCGCCCCGACAAGGCCCGAGCTGACGCTGACGAGCCAGATGGCCGCGGCACCGAGGAGAAGGTCCTGGAACGGCAGGTGAGCGACGGCCGGCAACGCCGGCGTCGGCAATCCGCCAGGCAGGCTCCCAATGATCTTCATGCCCTGTCCTTCGAAGTCGAAGGCGGCCGATGCGGCAACCGCGACGACAACGACGACCAGCGGCCCTGGAATGGGCGAGCGAAGACGTGCCAGCAGGACGAGCATGCCGAACATGGCAGCGCCGAATGCAAGCGACAGCCAGTGAATCTGCGAGGCCTTGCGGAGTATCTCGATCAGCGGCAGTACCAGCCCTTCGGACTCGATGCGCACGCCCGTCAGCCGCCCGATCTGCCCGACCAGGATGGAGATCGAGATGCCGCTGATGAAGCCGATCAGGATCGGCCGCGACAGGAAGGACGCGACGACACCAAGGCCGATCCTGCCGGCGACGACGCTGAAAATCCCCACCATCAGCGCCAACGCAGCCGCGGCGGCCACGCGATCCGCCGGATCGCCGAGAGACAGGCTGGCAAGCGTCGCCGCCAGGACGGTCATGGTCGCGGCGTCGGGACCGACGATCAGCTTCCGCGATGGCCCGAAAAGCGCATAGCCGACCAGAGACAGGATGCTCGCATAGAAGCCGACCTCGGCCGGAAGCCCCGCAATGGCTGGGTAGGCAACCGCGCTCGGTATCGCGACGGCTGCAATGGCAAGCCCTGCCGTGACGTCGAAGCGCAGCCACTCCCCCCTGTAGGGCAGCAGCCCGTTGGCGATCGGCAGCGTGTCCCTCATCGACCCCGGCATCCGAAGCATCGGCAGCTCCAGCAGAACGACATGTGCTTTAGAATGGCGATCGCCCTCGATCGGCATGAGGAAAAGGGACGGTAGCTACTGCGACGACCCGAGCGCGACCTTTTGCCAGCTCGAATCCGGGTCGAAGCTGCTCAGGCGCGAAGCGATGCGAAGCGTGCTGGGGCCCAGATCCTTCTGATAGACCGTACCTGCGTGATTGAGGATGAAACTGGTGAGCCCCGATCTGGCGTATTCCGCCGGGTACGCCAGGACCGCAAAGCCGCCGATCATCTTGTCGCCGACGACATAGTCGATCGCTCCGCCAGGAGCGGAGGCCCCCTGGTGCGTCAGGATCTTGAAATAGTAGCCATGGAAGGGCTGAGGCGCCTGGCCGGCTTCATAGCCTTCGGCCGCTGCATCGGCGGCAAGCCTGCCGAGAGGGCTGGGCTGCTCAGCAGGCGCCGCCGGCCAGTACAGCCCATCCTTGGTCTCCGGTCGGCTGACGATCCTTTGCGCATAGACGCCGCGCCCCTTACCATCATGGTCCTGAGAGGCATATTCGTATTGGGCGTCGAGGATGGCGAGGCAGGTCTGAACGGCATCGAGCTCATTGCGGCCGATGCGCCGGGCAATGATCTCCTTGCGCCCCAGTTCGACGTTGAAGCTCCAGTGATCTCTCGAGCGCAGGATGGGTATCGGAAACGGAAACTCGACTGCCCCGATCAGGATCGTGGCCTTGTTACCATTCACGACAATCGAATGGCGAACGTCGTAGGCGGCCACGAAGTGCTCCCGTTCGGCGGCGTCGCGCACCTTGTCGCCCGAAGACAGGACCTCACGCCCTGCCTTGCCCAAGACACGATACAACTGGCCGAGATCGCCGCTGCGCGCCGCTGCCGCGAGGGCGGTGGCAGCCGCATCCGGAGATTTGAAAGCTTCCTGCGCGCCAGCCGCCGCGCCAGCCGCCAGCAACCCGGCCGCGCTGCGCCAAAGCAGCCGAAGGAGCAGCCTCATCGTTGGCCGTGTGATGATCATCGAACCGCCCCCACGCTCTGAAGCAGCGCCGAACCCGGCGATTTCACCTAGTTTTGGTTCTTCCCCACGGGTATTTGCGAGCCTGACGCCTTCCATTGCTTCAGGGTCTGGAAAGGAATGCCGAGCTGGCGATAGTCCACCCGTAAATAGCCGTCCGAGGCCCGATGCACGGTCCAGGGCGCATGGTCCTGTACCTCCTGAGCGATCACCCCGACATAGGCGGTAGGCGAGCCATTGTACGCGAAGCTGTAGAAACCGAGGCCATTCGCCAGGTGTCCCAGCAGGACGACATGGTTCTTGAGCTGGATGTCGGAGCGGCGTCCTGCGCCGCCCCCATGCATCCCCCGTCCGCCGCCCGCGGGAGCCCGGGCCATGCTGGCATGCCCTCGTTGTGAGTGAAGGTTCGCTGCTCGACCGGGCTGCATGTTGCCGAAAGCACTATCGCGCCCCGGCCTGCCCAGGCCGGTCCCCGAACCAGGATGCCGCGGTTGGGCGGCCGCGCGCGGGGGCGCCGAGCCTCGATCGTGGCCGGCTCCGAGACGCCCGCCACCAGGGCGCACCCTATCCGAGCCGGGCCGATTGCCGGTCTCGATGCGACCGCCACCGGGCCGCTCAGGCCTGGCTTCGGCCCTCGGACGATCTGCCGGCCTTTGATCCGGTCGTGCAGCTATGCCTGCCCCACCGCGTTCGCCTCCCGGCCGCAGTCCCTGTCCATCGTCGCGGCCGCGGAAATTCATCCTGTCCGCGCTGCCGGAGCGAATGGCGTTGTTCGAGAACCTCTGCCCGACTGCATCGCTTCGATAGCGTACACCGTGGCGATGCTGAGGGTTGTGCTGCCAATGCGTCACGCGGTTCCGGTCGATATTGATCGCCCCGCCGACCCAATTGACGCTGCCACCCCAGTATCCGCTCGTCGTCCAGCGCCCGAGCGCGTAACCGGCGCCGAACGCAATGCCGGTCGCGAGGACACCGGTGGCGATAACGGCCGGCGCGGGAAAGTAATAGGGCGGATAGGTCGGATCGGGCCAGGCGCCATAGACCACGGCCGGATCGTAATAGGGTAAGTAGATCGTATCCGGACTGGCCGGCTCGATCAGGATCGTCCGCTTGGCGGCCTCTTGCTGGACGGTGACCTTCTGCTGCGTGCCGGACACCAGTTTCCTGGCGTCGTAAGCCCGCGCCCGCATTCTCTGGATCCCGTCCATGACATCCGGCTGCTGGGCGAGGAGCGCATCGCCCAGCTTCTGGGTCCAGTCGAGGTTCCGGCTCATCATCTCCAGCACGGAGGGTGTCGCGACGAGCGACTTCACGCTCGCATCCCAGGGCTGCTTCTCCGCGGCCGCCTTGAGCTGATCGCCTTTGAGTTTTTTGTTGGCAGCGACCCAGCGGTCCGCCTGCACCACCTCGAGCGGGTAGGTCGAAGCCATCAGCAGCTGAGCCAGCAAGGCGTCAGGATAGAGAGCGATCGGGGCGAGCAACGCGTCCAGCTCGATTGCGCTCAAGGACGCTTGTTCTGCAGCCGTGACAGGGGATGCTCCGCCACCTGCCGGCGGCACCGCGCCTGGGCCCGGCTGCTGAGCAAAGGACTGCACCGCCAACCCGACGACCAGAGGACCAACAAGTGCGAGCCGGAAAGCCATTGAACTCTCCCGATTTACCTCGCGAGAATGAGAGAATTCGCGCAATATTCATATATTGCGATAAATAAAACAGATTATATCGCAAAATAATCAAACAAAATTCATGATTACATCGAATAAATATTAAAATTCCTGGTAAATATACTTCAATTAAAGCTAATCAAGGCTCGATTCATGAACATTTTCTGGAATATTCACCTCAGAATGGTTTTCATACCCCTGATGACAATTTTAATCTTAGCGCATTTCGAGCGGAAAGAACCTGTCCCTAGGGACAATAGACCCGTCTCCTCCCGTGCTGAAGTTGCGCTGCCAGGCAGTTCAATAAGAAGGCCAGGGGCATTTTGGAGCAGGAGCCGTCCGTGACGAAAATCCGCATCGCCGACGACCTAGTCGCTTCAATCTGTCAGCCAGCGTCCATCGGAGCGTGGTGACGAAACGCAAAACGCAGCCGACCAACCGACTTGGGACCAGCATCGGTTTTTCCATCTGAGGTCCGCTTTTCGGCATTGAGCGAGAGTCCGCTTGTGGCGCTCGGCAGTCGGATTAGCTATCAGTTCTGAAGCAGTATCTCTGCACATCCGCGGCGCCGACTTCTTCAACACAATCGGCGCATAGCCGACCTTGCCGTTGCGCCGGAAGGTTCAGACGAGGAGGCAAAGCGAGTTGGCTTGATCGATGCCGTCAATCCCTATCGGCTGAGACGGGATTCGCCAGCAACCGCGGCGATGACAAACTCCATCACCTCGTTGGAACAGTACGAGGCGGCGAACCAGAGTGTCGCGGAGCTTTGCAACTTTGCCGAGGAAGCGCCGCAGACCGAAGAGTTGCATTGGGTGATAGCTGATATTTGCGCTTGGGATGAAGAGCGCGACGACGCGACCGGACGGCGATGATCTGCTCGATGGACAAGGCTATTGCGGGGCCTTCAACCTGGCCTGCTCGGCATCAGCCTCTAAAAGCAGCACCTGCAATCGAGCGACGGCCAACGCGGGCAAATGCAGTTCCAGATCGTTTGGATCGTCATGCATGCCGAACCTCAGGATTGCGCCCTCCAAAGGGTCGTCGCTGATCGTGATGCACTTTACGTCGGTGACGTGAAGTAGCAGGGCCGGCTTCCGTGGCATGGCCGCCTCCGAGGGCCGTCATAGAGGTTAGCACCGCGCCCGGCGCCCATGGGACGCCGGGCATTTCTTCAGGCGCGGCCTTGCGGGCCTTCCCGGTAGGCCGCGGCAAAGGCCGCGACGTCCGGCGCCAGAATGCCGTATTTCTCGGCCAGCGTCGCGAAGATGCCGCGAACGGTCTCCGCTTCCACTTCGCCGCGCATAGCGGCCAGACAGGATTTTATCGCGAAGTTGTGGGCTGGATCGCGCTTGCTCGGCGGCCAGTCGACCAGGAACATGTAGGCCTCCATGACTGACGAAATCGCGGCGGGATCACCTAACCCGACAAGTATGACGACCGGGCGTTCAAAGTGTTCGGTATTCATCGGTCGCAGCCCCAGGCAATTATATCTCGAACGCTCATAGCAGTCCTCCTTGCGTTCAAAAGTACGATGCATCCAGGCGCCGGGTTCCTCGCCCGGCGCCTGACATCCGCCTTCAGGCGCCTC
>JAESGH010000276.1_pt1 | contig 11585 bp, 6 predicted proteins | sample 9269641 | NCBI WGS metagenome assembly JAESGH01 (sample SAMN14515345, study PRJNA621665) | algae metagenome | isolation source: Phormidium tanganyikae FI6-MK23 and co-occurring heterotrophs from granitic... | place: USA: Fort Irwin, California | collected 1998-05-24
CGGTGAGGTGGCGGCAGTCGTTGTGCTTGCGGTTCCAGCTCACCTCCCCGCGCGGCCCGACCCCCACCTCCTGGAACGCCCCGTTGGCCGGGTGGCGGAACTCGCCCCAGGCGAACTTGCTGACCAGCACCGGGGTGCGGCCCTTCGTCAGGAACAGCAGCGCGAACGACGTGGACAGGAGTTCCTGGGCGTCGGCCCCGCGCCCTCGGGCGAACGCCCCGGTGGTGGGATCTTGGGCGCGGAGGAGGTACTCGCACCCCTCCCGGTACCAGTCGTGCCGGCCGATGAACCGCTCGCCGGACAGCCGGCCGAGCCGCTCCAGGCCGTACACGTTGTAAAAGGACCACATGCCCGGGTCGAAGGTGAAGTTGGCGGCGACCCAGTTCATGCCACGGGCGACGGCGTCGTTGGTGTCGTATACGCCGCAGTTGCGGGCGACCCCGGTGGCCGGGTCGAGACCCTGGCCGCTCTGGTCCAGCCCCATCCCGGCGATCAGCAGCCCGCACACCCCCGCCACCGTCATGGTGAACCGAATACTGGGTTCGTTGCGGGAGTACGCCCAGGCTCCGGTCGTGTTGGACGGCCGCTGCTGGGTGCGGGTGTAGTGCTCCTGGATGGCCCGCCACACAGACTCGTCCACCTTGGCCCCGGCCTGCTTGGCCGCGTACAGTCCCAGCAGCGCGTACTGCGTGTTCGACCCGTCCCCAAGGCTGCCCCCACTCGGGTAGCTCCAGCCGTCGAGCTTGCCGCTCCGCAGGCCGATGGCCTGCTCGACGAGCCAGTCGGCGTTCCGCTGGATGATGGGGAGATCCTTGGCCTGCCGGGCCTCGGCCAGGGCGAGGTTCTGGAGGCCGACGACGTAGGTCTTGCGTGGCGGGAGGGTGCGGAGGTAGTCCAGCGCCTTGCGGACGGCCTCGTCCTTCTCGGTCAGCCCGGCGTTGAGCAGCGCCAGCGTCGCCAGGGCGGTGGGACCGTCCTCCATGCCGACCAGGTTGAGAACCAGTCCTTCCCAGCTTCCGGTCTGGCGGTTCTGGCGGGCCTTGAGGTAGCGGACGCCGCCGTCGATCCCCTTACGGACCCGCTCCACCAGTTCCTCGTCCACTTTCGCCCCCGGCGGGACCGGCCCCGGGTTGGGAGGAGAGAGCGGGGGCTGGGCCTGGGCGGGGAGCATGACGAGAACGCCGAGGCCGGCGGTCAACGCGGTGAGCAGGATCAGCCGGGCCATGCCGAACACTCCCACTCCCGGGTGAGTTGGGGTACGGGTGCCGTATCAGTTCCGCCCGCACCCGACGCCCGGAGCACCACGCCTGCCGAGGTCGCGGACCCGTCCCCCGGCGGACAGAACTCCCGCGGAGGACACCTGCAAGTTATCCGGTGGTGGCGCCGCGGTACAGCCGGGCCGGCGGGCGGGGGTGAGGAGGCCGGTCGACGGGCTATGGCCGCTCGGCAGGTGACTCGGCTCGCTCGACCGGTCCGGACTGGGCGAGTCGTGCCCGGAGAGTCTTCGGGTCGAGCCCGAGGAGGCGGGCGGCGGCGGCCTGATTCCGCCGCGCCCGGCTCAGGACGAGGTCCACCAGGACGGGCTCGACCTCCCCCCGGAAGACGTCCAGGAGCCGGGCTTCCGCGGTCAGCGGGTCGAGCCCGGCGAGCCGCTCGTCGAGCCAGCGGCCGACCGCTCCGGACCAGTCGCCCGCCGGCCGGGCGAGCGGCGGCGGGAAGTGGTCCGGGGCGATCGCCGCCCCGCGCGACGCCACCGCCGCGTGCTCGACCACGTTCCGCAGCTCCCGGACGTTCCCGTGCCAGGGGCGTGACTCGAGCGCGGCCAGGGCGGCCGGGGAGAAGCCCGGGCACCGGGTCGCGGCCGCAGCCCGGCCGAGGAAGTGCCGGGCCAGGTCGGCGATGTCCTCCCGCCGCTCCCGGAGCGGCGGCACTTCGACCGCGAACACCGAGAGCCGGTAGTACAGATCCTCGCGGAACTGCCCCCGAGTGACCAAGTCGGGGAGCGACTTGTGGGTGGCGCCGACCACCCGCACGTCGACCGGCCGGGGCGTTCCTTCCCCGACCCGGGTGACTTCCCGCTGCTCGAGCGCGCGGAGGAGCTTCACCTGGACCGCCGGCGGGACGTCCCCGAGTTCGTCGAGGAGGACGGTCCCACCGGCGGCCTGTTCGAGTAGGCCGGCGCGGTCCCGGTCGGCCCCGGTGAACGCCCCCTTGGCGTGGCCGAACAGCTCGCTCTCGATCACCCCCGGGCCGAGGGCGGCGAGGAACACCGGGACGTAGGGGCCGGCCCGCCGCGGACTGTACCGATGGACCGCCCGCGCGAGAACCTCCTTCCCCGTGCCCGTCTCGCCCGTCAGCAGCACCGGCACGTCGCTGGCGGCCGCCAGGGCGATGCGGTTGAACACCCGCTGCATGACCGGCGATCGGCCGACCACCTCGTCCGGCCCCGCCGCGGGCGATCCCTCGCCCTGCTCCTCGGCATGAGGCGAGAGCGCCCGGGCGAGGACCGCCTTCAGCTCGGCCAGGGAGAACGGCTTCACCAGGTACTCGAACACCCCCTGCCGGATCGCGGCGGCGGCGGTGTCGAGGGTGCCGAACGCGGTCATGACGACGACGGGGGCGGCCGGGGCGAGTTGCCGCAGGCGGGCGATGGCCGTCAACCCGTCCATCCCGGGCAGCCGGACGTCGAGCAGCACGAGGTCGACGGGGCCGCCCGCCGCCAGGTCGACCGCCCGCTCGGCCGACCCCGCGACGCGGACGCGGTGCCCGCCGGTGTGGGTCAGGTACTCCTGGAGGGTCTGGCAGTGCCGGGCCTCGTCGTCGACGATCAGGATGTCGGCCACGGGTTCCTCTCCGGGGGGACGGGAAGGCGGACGGCGAACGTGGTGCGGCCGCCGGCGCGGGTCCAGGTCACCGAGCCCCCGGCCGCGTCCACCGCCTGGCGGACCAGGACCAGCCCGAGGCCGATCCCCTCCGGCTTGGTCGTCACGAACGGCTCGAACAGCGTGTCCGCGACCTCGGCCGCCGGGCCGGGGCCGGAGTCGCTTACCCGCACCTCGACGGCGTCGCCGTCGCACACGGCCTCGACCGCCACGTCCCCGAACCGGCCCGCGGCCTCGACGCCGTTCAGGGCCAGGTTCACGAACGCCGCTTGCAGTGCGTCCGCGTCGGCGACCGGGGCGTCGACCCCGGCCACGGCGGCGCGGACGCGGACCTCGGCGTGGCGGGCGATCGGGTCGACCATTGCCACTGCCCCGGCTAACACGTCTGCCAGCTGACCCGCCCGGACGTCCCGCCGGTCCGGCTTGCCGAGCGCGAGCAGCCGGCGGACCAGCGTCTCGGTGACCGCCAGCTGGCCGAGGGCGGTGGCGAGCATCGACGCCGCCGGCAACTCCCGCGGGCCGCAGGCGTCCTGAAAGACTTCGAGGGCGAGCCGGGCCGAGTGGATCCCGTTCCGCAACTCGTGCGCCAGCCCCCCTGCGAGTTGGGCGTGCAGCCGGGCGCGCTCGGTCCGGCGGACGAGAGCCCGCATCGCGTCGAGGTCGGCCGCCATCGTGTTCACCGAGCGGGCCAGCGCGCTGATCTCGTCCCGCCCGCGCTCGTCGGCCCGTCGGCTCGTGTCGCCCGCGGCGATGCGGCGGACCTGCTGCTCGATCCGCACCACCCGCCGGCTCAGCCGGCCGCTGTACGCCGCCGCCGCCAGGATCAGCAGGCCGGACGCGGCCAGGGCGAGGGTGAACGAGCGGTGGTAGGCGCGGGTGACGGTGTCCGCGATCGACTGGTACGGTTCGAGACAGACGAGGTAGGAGCCGGGCGGCCAGCCGGGCACCGCGATCGGGATGACGTAGTACCACTCCCCGTCCGCCCCCAACAACACCTCATCGTACCCGGCCACGCTCTCGGCCGCGGGCGGCAGGGTCGCCAGGATGGTGCGCTGCCGGGCCTGTAGGCGGATCGTCGCGGTCGTGATGGCGTTGTCGGTCACGGCCACGAAGTGCCACCCCGCGTTCGCGGCCTGCCGCTCGCGCAACACATGCCCCCGGTGGCCCGGCGGCGCGGCGGCCAGGTCACGAGCAACGGCGATGTAGGTGTCCACGGCCCGGTCCCCCGCCTGCTTCACCTCGAGTGCGGCTCGGTTGCCGCTGACGAGGAACACGAGGAGCACCAGGAACACGACCAGCGGGAGCAACAGCTGGTTACGCAGTGACCACGTCACGACGGCGTCCTTTGAACCGGGAAACAGCTATGGTTCCGCCGCACGGACGGACCGCGGCCGAGTCGTTGAGGGAATTCTTCCCGGACCGGTGCGGAAATACTCCCTCCCCGACTCGGTCGCCCACCCCCCGTGTCCCGCGACCGCCAGAACAATTGCCATCGATTCATGGTGCGCCTCGCGTGCCCGCCCGCGTCGAGCTGCGAGTGGCACCGCCTTTGCTTATTGAGACACAATCTCAATACCAAGGTGATGCTCCCCGGGATACCGGGACTGGCACACCAGACCGCATCCCCGCCGGGTGGGGCCGAACTGGAAACCGGATGACCTGCGTCGGTCGTGACGTACCCAGGTGTTCCACTCCCCAGGTGCGGGCCGCGGAGACCGAGAGTACCTGAACGGAGCCCACGGTTTTGCCGCGTTGTGATTAAGCCAACACCCGTCTGCTCAGCCAGCCGCTTAGCCCCTCACCGCTACAGCCAGCCACGCAGCAGCCCGGACCACCACCCCGAGGACCATCTGTTGTCCGCCCCCGGCGACGTTCGTCTCGTTCGACCTGACCGCCCCGCGCCCGCGGGGGCGACCGCGTCGCTGCACCGCATCGTGTGGCGGTGGCACTTCTACGCCGGCGTGCTCGTGGCCCCGGTGCTGGTCGTCGTGGCCGTGACGGGTGGTTTGTACGTCTTCAAGGCCGAGCTCGAACGCCTGCTGTACCCGTCGGTCCTCACCGTCCCGCCCGGGCCGGTGCGGGTGCCGCTGGAGACGCAGGTCGCCGCGGCGAAGGCGAGCGTGCCGGACGGCTACCGGGCGGGCTCGGTCGGCGTCTGGCCCGACCCGACCATGCCCACCGAGGTGTTCTTCCAGGCCAAGGATCGGCCGTTCAAGCTCGTGTACGTCGACCCGTACACGGGCGCGGTGACGGGCGAGCTGGCCGGCGACGGGCTCTTCCGCACCGTGCTGAAGCTCCACCGCACGCTGTTCCTCGGCCCCACCGGCCGCGTGGTGGTGGAACTGACGACCGGCTGGACGGTCGTCCTGCTCGTCACCGGCCTGTACCTCTGGTGGCCGCGGAAGCGGACGGCCGCGGGCGTGCTGTACCCGCGGCTGCGCGCCAAGCCCTACGCCGTGCTGCGCGACCTCCACGCCGTGGCCGGCTTCTACCTGCTCCCGGTGTCGGCGACCGTCGCCCTCACCGGCCTGCTGTACACGCAGGTTTGGGGCGGGGGCTACTTCCTCGCCGCGGAGCGGACCGGCGCGTCCGCCGGGCGCACCCCGCCGAAGTCCGTCTCCCCGTCCGAGGCCCGCCCGCTCCCGCTGGACGCGGCGTTCGCCGCGGCCCGGTCCCACTACCCCGACGCGGGTTCGCTGAGCCTGTCACTCCCGTCCAGGCCCGACGCGGCGCTGGTGGTCTTCGCCGGCGGCGCGACCGGCCCGATCAACCAGGGGGTGCTCGCGCTCGACCGCTCGACCGGCGAGGTGCTGGCGAACACCCCGGAACACGACCAACCGGCGATGCGCCGGTGGACCGGGTGGAACTACTCCCTACACGTCGGGAGCGTGCTGGGGCTGCCGACGAAGGTGCTCTGGCTCGTCGCCTGCGGGGTGCTGACGGCGCTGCCCCTGACCGGCCTGTGGATGTGGTGGGCGCGGCGGCCGGCGGGCCGGACCGGGTTCCCGCGGCGGCCGGACGTGCGGGTGCCGCGCCGGGTTCTCGGCGCGGCCGCGCTGCTGGGCGTTCTGCTGCCCCTGGTCGGTGCCAGCATGCTGGCCGTCCTGGCCGGCGAGTGGGTCGTGGCCCGGGTCCGCCGGCGCCGCGCGACGCCCCGCATTCCGGTACCGGCGTGACCTGTGACTTTTGAGTTTCACCCCCCGAGGGATACGACCGTGAGACGCACCGCGAAGCGGCCCGCCTTTACGCTGATCGAGTTGCTGGTGGTGATCGCGATCATCGCGGTCCTCGTCGGCCTGCTGCTGCCGGCCGTGCAGAAGGTCCGGGAGGCCGCGGCGCGGACCAAGTGCCTCAACAACCTCAAACAGATCACGCTCGCGGCCCACGGCTTCCACGACACCAACGACCGCCTCCCGCCGGGGCACGAGGTCAAGGTCTCGGCGGTCGCCAACGGCGGGAAGGCGATCAACGGGTTCCTGACCAAACTGCTGCCGTTCCTCGAACAGGTCAGCCTGGAGCGCGGCTACGACTACAACTACGGGTTCGACCACCCCAATAACCAGGCGGCGGTGAAGACCCCGGTGGCGATGTTCGTGTGCCCGTCGGCGCCGGGCGGGAGCGGTCGGGCTCCGGTCCTCGTGAACTACCACGACCCGGCCAAGACCTCAGTGACCGCCGGGCTGACCGGGACCGCCACGGACTACACCGGCGTCCGCGCGTACCGCCCGAACTACACCGTCCCGAACCGGAACGGGGTGTTCCCGCAGGCGGCCACCGGCCGCAAGCTGCTCGACATCACCGACGGCACCTCGAACACCGTCATGATGATCGAGAAGGCCGGGTGGCCCGACTTCTACGTCAAGGGGAAGCGGGCCACGCTGAACGTCAGCGGGTGGACGTACGTCTACAACGGGCAGCAGATCAGCTGGTTCGGCCCGTGGGCCGGGTACATGGGCGACTTCCACCTGACGACCGGGGCCGACGGCACCATCGAGTCCGAGACCCAGGGCGCCTGCTGGATCAACTGCAACAACAGCTCGACCCCCTACGGGTTCCACACCGGCGGCGTCACCGTGAGCTTCGCCGACGGGTCGATCCGGTTCATCCGGGAGTCGATCCCGGAGGCGACCTACTCGAACCTGATCCAGATCGACGACGGCCAGCCGCTCGGCGACTACTAGGCCGTACCCACGCCCCGGAGACCCGCCCGTGATCCGCCACCTGCTGACGGCGGCCGTTCTGGCCGCCGGCCCGTTCGCCCCGGCGGCGGACCCGCCGGCCGCCGAACTGAAGGCGTTCGAGGCCGCCGTGTCCGCGGCGTGGAAGGAGACCAAACTGCCGGGCGCGGTGGTCGCCGTCCACCGGCCGAACCGGCCGCCGCTGGTCGTCGCACTGGGGTACGCCGATCTCGACGCGATGACCCCGCTCGTGCCCAGCTGTCACTTTCGTATTGCGAGCGTGTCGAAGGTGTTCGTCGGCACAACGCTGCTCACGCTTGTCGATGAGGGGAAGGTGTCGCCCGACGACACCATCGACAAGTACGTCGCCGGCGTGCCCAACGGCGACCGCGTCACCCTGCGGCACCTCGCCACCCACCGCGCCGGGGTCTTCAACCTGATCGAGTCGCGGGAGATGAAGCAGCGGTTCGCGGCCGACCCGGCGCGGTGGTGGCCCGAGGACGAGCTCCTCGCGGCCGCGCTCCGCTCGCCCGCGCGGCACGAGCCGGGCGCGCGGCACTCCTACTCGAACACCCACACAATGCTGCTGGCGAAGGTCATCGAGAAGGCCACCGGGCGGCCGTGGCCGGAGGCCGTCGCGGCGCGGGTGCTCACGCCGCTCGGGCTGACGCACACCCGAGTGGCGACCGACAACGCCCTGCCGCGGCCGTTCGCCCGCGGGTACGCGCTGGGCGGGGCCGACACCCCGTTCTTCGTCCGCGGGACCGTCCGGCACGACGTGACCGCGACCACCCCCAGCTGGTGGGGCGCGGCCGGGAACCTGATCTCGACGGCCGACGACCTGGCCCGGGCGGCCAAGCCGCTCGCCACCGGCGCGCTGCTGGGGGAGAAGGGGAAGAAGGAGCTGCTGACCTGGACGGCAGGCGACCGGCCCGGGTACGAGTACGGGTTTCACATCGAGAGGGACGGCGGCATGGTCGGCCACGGCGGCGACGTGCCGGGCTACCAGTCGGCGATGTACTACCTCCCGGAGCACGACGCGACGGTCGTCGGGCTCGGCAACCTCTACGGCTGGTCGGTCCGCGGGATGCCCGCCACGACGCTCGTGAGGGCGGCCGTGGCCCACTGCTTCCCGCGGCCCCGGTGATACCGGCCGGCGTGGCCCTGTCACGCCCGGGCGAGGCGGTCGGGCCGGGGGATAACCGTTATCACCCCGGCCGCATTCTGGCGGATCTCCAGGTGACCTGCCCCATGACGCTCGCCGCCGTCCCGGTCCTGCTCCGTGCCAGCGTCGCCGCGCACCGCGGCCGCTTCGCCGCCGCCGCCGTTGCGATCGCGCTCGCGGCCGCCGTACTGCTGGCGGCACTCCTCGGGCAGCGGGCGCTGCGCGACCAGGCGCCCCGGGCGGCCCAGACGCTTCTCGCGGACACCGAACTCCACGTGGCCGCCACGGACACCGTTCACCCCGTCCTCGACCAACCGTTCGTCGAGTCCCTCCGCGCCGACCCGCGCGTGGCGCGGGTCTTCACCGCGGTGTCGGTCCGGGCGGTCGACATGCCCGGGACCGAGGCCGGCGCGCTCGACCGGGACACCTTCTACAGCCTGGGCGGCGGCGGGATGGGCGGGTGGATCTCCGGCCGCCGCGACAGCTTTCTTGCGTGGGACGCCGACGGGCCGCGGGGCACCCTGGCGGCGGGCCGCTGGCCGGCCCCCGACGCGACCGACCCGGTCGAGGTCGTCGCGCCGCGGGTGTGGGGGCTGAAGGTCGGGGCGTGGCGGCGCCTCGAAAGCGACACCGGGGTCCACCGCGCCCGCGTGGTGGGCGTCACCGACGCCGACGGGTCGCTCGTGTCCACGCCCCAGGGCGTCCGGCTGGCGGCGCGGCAGATCAGCAGGGCGGCGGCCGAGCGACTCGCCGGCGGTCCCCGCCCGCCGTCGGACGCCCGACTGGTGCTGCACCGCGCCGAGGACCGGGCCGCCGTCCTCGCCGACTGCCGGGAGCAGGCGGCGCGGCTCCCGGGCCGGATCGAGGTCTGGGACGCGGAGGCGATCCGGCAGGCCGCGCTCGTGAGTCCCGCGGTCGAGTCGGCGCGGGTGGCGGTCCTGACCGCCGTCCTCCTCGTCTCGGCCTGCGTGGTCTGCATCGCCCTCGGCGTCCAGGGGAGCGCGGTGCGGGAGCGGGCGGCCCAACTCGCCCTGCTCCGCGCCCTCGGCGCCGGCCGCGGGACGCTCGCCGCGGTCGTGGCCGCGGAGGCGGCGGCCCTGACCGTCGTGTCCCTGGTCGGGGCGGTGGCCCTGGCGTGGGGGGCGACGGCGGGGGTGGGAGCCTTGGTCCCGTTCCTGCGCATCCCGGCCGCACCCGACCCGTTCAGCGTCACGGTTACGGGGGCCGTGGTTCTGGCGGGCGTTCTTGCGGGGAGTGTGTGGCCGGCAGTCCTCGCCGCCCGCGCCCGCCCGGTCGACACAGATCCGGCCCGGACGGCGCGCCGGGTGGCGGTCGCGGCCGTGGTCGTCGCGGTCGTTGTCGCGGCCGTGGTCGTCGCCGCGCCCGCGGGGTCTCTCGCCCGCGCGCGGTCCCTGGCCTGGGTCGGCATCCCGGGACTCGCGCTGGCGGCGGTACTCGTGACCCCGCTCGCGGTCCGGGCGGTCGGCCGGCTGTTCGTGCGCCCGACCGCGTGGCTGACCCGCACCGACCCGCTCGTCCTCGCCGACCAAGTCGAGGGAGACGGCCCGCGGAGTACCGGCGCCGTGGTCGCGGTCGCGGTCGGGCTCGGCGGGTTCCTGCTGGCCCTGTGCTGGGGCGCGTCGATGCTCGGCTCGTTCGTGATCGATCCCGACGTGCCCCGCTGGCTGGTGTCCATCCACCCATACGGCCTCGACCGCGCCGAGACCGAGCGGGCGCTGGCCGCCCCCGCGCTCCGCGGGTTCCAGCCGCTCACCCTGGTCGACACCCGGCTGGGCGACGGCGCCGCCGAGGACGCCGTCCCGACGCTCGTGATGGGGGGCGACCTCCCGCGCGCACTCGGGGACGGGCCGGACGCCCTGCCGTTCCGGTTCGTCGCCGGGGACCGGGCGCAGGCGGCCGAGGCGCTCGCGGCGGGCGACGCCTGCCTCGTCAGCGACTGGTACGCCGCGGGCGCCGGGGTGCGGGTGGGCGACCGCATCCCGGTGGCGGTGCCCGGGCCGGCCGGCCCGGCGACGCGCACCTACCGGGTGGCCGGCGTGGTCGAGCTGCGCGGGTGGCGGATGGTCACGAAGCAGAACAAGGTCCGGCTCCGCGGCGACAAGCACCGCGTGATGCTGGTGCTCGCCGCCGACGCGGTCCGCCGCGACTTCCCGGTGGCCTACGCCAACTTCCTCCTCGGCAACCTCCCGTCCGCCGCCGGGCGGTCGTCGTCCTTCCCGGGCGACCTGCCGTCGGCCGACGCGCTCGCGGCGTCCGCCGCCGAGCGGGACGCGGTGGAGGCGGCCGTCGCGGCGGCGGTCAACCTCACCCGGTCCGTCGAGCACCGCCCCGACGGCGGCCCCGCGACCCGCGCCGCGGCGCGGGTCGTCCAGACCGACGACCTCGACCGGACGCGGCACGCACTGCTGGGCGACTGGGGCGGTGGCACGGCCCGGCGGATGGGCTGGGTGCCGCTGGTGGTACTCGGGCTGAGCCTGTTGTCGGTGGCCGGGGCGCTGGTCGCGTCGCTCCGGGCCCGCGGGCGGGAGTTGGGCGTCCTCCGGAGCTGTGGGCTATCGCGGTCCGGCCTGGCCCGGCTGGCGCTGGCCGAGAGCCTGCTGCTGGGGCTGGCCGCGGTCCCCGTCGCCGCGGTGTTCGGCGGGGGCGGGGCGTGGGTTCTCCTGGAGGTCACGGCCGTCGTCGGCTACCGCCTCGACTTCGCCGGCATCCGGCCGGAGTTCACCGTCCCCTGGGAATGGTTGTGGCCGGGGTGGGCGCTGACCGCCCTGGTCTGTGGGCTGGCGGCGGTGTGGGCCGGGTGGCGGGTCGGCCGGACCCCGCCCGCGACCCTGATGGCCGGCCTGGGCAACCCGAACTGATCCGACTCACGAGGGCCGCGATGACACCGGCTGCTACCCCTGTCCTGTCCGCCACCGGCCTGCGCAAGACCTACGGCCGCGGCGGGGCCGCGGTCCACGCCGTTGACGGCATCGATCTCGACCTCGCCCCCGGCGAGGTGGTGGCGGTCATGGGGGCGTCGGGGTCGGGCAAGACGACACTCCTGCACCTGCTCGCCGGACTGGCCCGGGCCGACGCGGGGAGCATCCGCGTGGCCGGCCGTGACCTGGCGGCCCTGTCCGATGCGGCCGTCACGGCGCTGCGGTGCCGGCACATCGGCGTCGTGTTCCAGGCGTTCCAGCTGATGCCGACACTGTCCGCCCTGGACAACGTCGCCCTGCCTCTGCTTCTGGCCGGCAGTGGGCGGGCGGTGGCCCGAGCGGCCGCGCGGGAGCGACTGGAGGCGGTGGGGATGGGGGCGCGGGCGGGGCACCGCCCGGCCGAGCTGTCGGGCGGGGAGCA
>JAESGH010000540.1_pt1 | contig 11239 bp, 4 predicted proteins | sample 9269641 | NCBI WGS metagenome assembly JAESGH01 (sample SAMN14515345, study PRJNA621665) | algae metagenome | isolation source: Phormidium tanganyikae FI6-MK23 and co-occurring heterotrophs from granitic... | place: USA: Fort Irwin, California | collected 1998-05-24
CCCCGCCTTCGCGGGGACACTTATGTTATAAGCCGCTTGAAGTATCGATTTAATGGGCGCTTGCTCGTGCTTCCAGCCCGAAGGGCGGCATATCCATTCATCCGCTGGAATGTGTCTTCTCTGGACCCGGTCCCAAATCTTGGCATGCCAGTTTCTTCACGCCGTCGATTTACCGTGTCCTGAGCGCAACCTATCTTTCCGGAAGATTTCCGCGAAGCGCCAGCTGATATCACGACCCACTTGACGTCGGCGTTCGAATTGTCGCCAATCTGGATATATCTTTCATAGTGGAGGATGCAGGAGAATGTTATCTCACGATTCCACGCTATTGAGTTCATCGTTAGATATGCGGTTTTCGGCCAATTTTTGGCTAAATGAGGCACGTGGACGTCGATAGAGTAGTAAATCGAAACTTTACTTTATAAAATTTCCGGCGATGTGATTTTTACTCTGGACGCTTCGACTATTTTGTCTAATCTCGAAAAAAATAAAATAAGGGTCTAAGACTCGGAAAGTCCTCTCCCAATAGAGGGTTGTCCGGCTTTCTTTGGAAGTCGAGGGCGCCAGTGGATAAAAGCGGGCAAGAAGATCAGGACAAGTCGCAGGCCACGGCTAGCGATCAACCCGATATTTCTTCTGGACTGGTTGCGTTTGCCACACTGTTGTCCCTGCACAGGATCGCAGCCGACCCCGACCAACTACGGCATGACCTCGGACACTTCAAGGCGGTCTCCGCCGATGATTTGCTGAGGCTAGCCAAGCGCGAACCTGAGGTGCGCGCGCGCCGCGTCATTGCGGGATTCGATGGCCTCAGGACGATGCCCTTGCCCGTATTGGCCAATGGTTCCGAAGGCTGGTTTCTTATCGGCAGGGTCACGGATGATATAGCGCTCATCCAGCGCCCTGGCAGTCCGCCCCAGCAACTTGAGCGCAAAGCGTTGGAGAAATGCTGGTCCGGCGAAATCGTCCTTGTAACCACGCGCGAAGGCGTCGGTGGCTTGGCGGGCAAGTTCGATGTCAGCTGGTTCATTCCGCAGATCGTCAAATACCGGCGTCTGGTCGGTGAGGTTCTGCTGATCACGCTGGCCCTCAATCTTCTTGGGCTGGCGGCGCCGTTGTTTTTCCAGAACATCATCGACAAGGTGCTCGTCCACAACACGATGGCGACCCTCCAGGTGCTGGCCTTCGGCTTCCTTGCGGTAAGCATATGGGAAGTGGCATTTGGTTGGATCCGCACCAGGCTCTATTCGGAGACCTGCCAGAAGATTGATGTCGAACTTGGCGCTCGGCTCTTTCGGCACTTGCTCGGCCTGCCACTTTCCTATTTCGAGGCGCGGCGGGTCGGTGACACGGCGATGCGCGTCCGTCAGCTGGAGACGATCCGCGAATTTCTGACCAACGCGTCGATGTCGGTCCTGATCGATCCGATCTTCGTCGTCGTTTTCCTTGTGGCGATGTGGATCTATTCGCCGACGCTATTTCTGATCACGCTTATCACGCTTCCAGCCTATGTGATCGTCGCGGCTCTGCTCACCAAACCGATGCGAGCACGGATCGACGAAAAGTTCGAGCGCGGCGCGGCTAACAACGCGCTGCTCGTCGAGAGCATCTCGGGAATCCAGACCGTCAAGGCATCGGCCGTCGAGCCGCAATGGCAGGATCGTTGGGAACGGCAGCTCGCGGGCTATAGCGCCGCGAACCAGCAGGTCATCAACCTTGGCAATACCGGGTCGCAGGCGATCCAGCTCATCTCCAAGCTCAACCTCGCTGCCATTCTCTATTTTGGCGCCGTGGCGGTGATCGAGGGCAATCTGACCGTCGGGGGTTTGGTCGCCTTCAACATGTTCGCGCAGCGCGTATCTGGGCCTGTCATCCGCATGGCGCAGCTCTGGCAGGAGTTTCAGCAGGTCCGCATCGCGGTCGAGCGCCTCGGGGATGTACTCAACCAGCCGACCGAGCCGGGTTCGGGTAGCCGAACCGCGCTGCCCGCATTGAAAGGGCATATCCGGTTCGAGGATATCAAATTTCGTTATGGTCAGGATGGTCCTTGGACCCTTGAGGATATCGACATCGATCTAGAGCCGGGATCGACGCTCGGTATCGTCGGTTCATCGGGATCGGGAAAGTCCACGCTGACGAAGCTATTGCAGCGTCTCTACACGCCTACATCGGGACGCATCCTCATCGACGGTGTCGATATAGGTCAGATCGATCCCGCCTGGCTGCGCCGCCAGATCGGGGTGGTTCTCCAGGAAAACCTGCTCTTCAACCGCTCGATCCGTGAGAATATTGCGCTGAGCCACCCGGCGATGCCGCTGGACCATGTGATGGCAGCGGCGCAACTTGCCGGCGCGCATGAGTTCATCGTCCGGTTGCCGCAAGGCTATGATACGATCGTCGAGGAGCGCGGCGTGAATCTCTCCGGCGGGCAGCGCCAGCGGCTCGCGATCGCGCGGGCGCTCGTCACCCAGCCGCGCATCCTCATCCTCGACGAAGCGACTTCGGCGCTTGATGCCGAGAGCGAGGCGATCATCCAGAAGAATCTCAAGGCGATGGCGCAGGGGCGCACGGTGCTCATCATCGCGCATCGCCTGTCGGCGATCCGCCAGTGCCAGCGGATCATCGCGCTTGAGCAGGGTAGGATCATCGAACGCGGCACCCATGAAGAACTGCTGGGCCGTGGCGGACGCTATGCCGACCTTTATCGCCAGCAGATGGGCATGGCCGATGGCGGGGTGGCGGCATGAACGCGATTACGCGTCATTGGGACATCGCCAAGGCAGCGCTCGCCGAGGATCGGGCATTGGCCAAATCGCGGGTCGAGCGGCAGCAGCAGGATTTCCTCCCCGCGGCTCTCGAAATCATCGAGCGACCGGTATCGCCGACCGCGCGCATCTCCTTCTATGTGCTCGGGGGCGGACTTGTCCTTGCGCTGGCGTGGGCGATCTTTGGCAGGCTCGATGTCGTAGCTTCGGCATCGGGCAAGATCATTCCCGTCGGCAACGTGAAACTCGTCCAGCCGAGCGAAGCAGGCATCGTTCGCGCAATCCTGGTTCGCGATGGGGAGGCTGTCCGCAAGGGCCAAGCGCTTGTCGAACTGGATCCGACGGTGTCGGCGGCAGACTCGGCGCAGGCCCGCAGCGCGCTTCAGACGGCGTTGCTCGATGCTGCCCGCGCCCGAGCTATCTTGGGGGCGCTCGACGGCAAAGGCTTGCAATTCGCGGCACCGGCTGGAACGCCGTCTGAAATCGCCGATACGCAGCGTTCGCTGGCTGCAAGTGAATTTGCAGCGCTTTCGGCAGCGATGTCGGGTCGCGGCGCCGACCGGGCGGCCGCGGCAGCGTCACGTGACGAGGCGCTGACTCAGGCTACAAAGCTCGACGAAACGATTCCGTTGCTAGACGAGCAACTCGACGCCTACGAAACCCTCCTGGCAAAAGGCTATGCGTCAAAACTCAAGGTGGTTGAAATCCGCCGCCAAAGGCAGGTCGCGGTTCGCGACCGCGACGCGTCGCTCGATATGGCGCGCCGCGCTGCTGCGCAGTTGTCGGGTGCAGGGAGCGGCTTGGCGCTGAGTCGAGCCGAAGCGCGGGCCAAGGTGCTTCAAGATCTGGCGCGAGCGCAGTCTGAAGCGCGACTACGCGCCGAGGAACTGGTCAAAAGTGAGCAGCGCGGACGATTGCAGCGTCTCGACTCCCCGGTGGACGGGACGGTGGCGCGTCTCTCCATTCACACCGTTGGCGGCGTGGTCGAACCTGCAAAGCCGATCATGATCATCGTACCGTCGCGAGGAAGCCTTGAGGCGGAAGTCAGGCTGCTCAACAAGGATATGGGGTTCGTGCGTGTCGGTCAGAACGTTGCGGTCAAGCTGGAGGCCTTTCCTTTCACGCGATACGGGACGCTGCCTGGAAAGATCGTGGCCATCAGCACCGACGCTGTTGAGGATGAAAAGCTGGGCTTGGTTTATCCCGCGCGGGTTCGGCTTGAGCGAACAACAATTGATCGTGGTGGCCAGGAGGTGCGTTTGACGCCAGGGATGAGTGTGACTGCCGACGTGCAAACGGGGAGTCGCAGCATCGCAAGCTATCTTGTGAGCCCGATCGACGAGGCGCGCCAGGTAGCAGGGAGAGAGCGGTGATTCACACGCGTCTTGCAATCCTCTCCGCTGCATCCTTTTGTGTTGTCGGCTGCTCTGATGGTGACGAGCGGCTACTAGCGATTGACGAAGTCGAAGCACACTGCGGTTTTCCGGCTGGAACGTTGAACCGGTCCCAGATGGGCGAGAAATTTGCCATCAACGATGAGATGTCGGAGTCCTCTCCGGACCGCGCGCGGAAGACCATCAATCTCGGGGAGGTCATGCCGCACGCGCTGGCGGTAGCTAAGCGAGATTGCATCAATAACTATCGCTCAAGTGCGGGCTACCAGTTTTCGCTCGGTATCGTTTCTCCAACCACGTTCCCAGACGATGCAATGACACCAGAGCTCCTAGCGCGCCAGATTCCTGAAGGAATCGGCCGTCTTATCGAATCTGGCGCGCCTCAACGGGGGGTAGTTTACCTGTCGAGAAGCGACAGGTTGATCTTGCACCCAAAAAGCCTGATCTGCGAACTCAGGCCGATGATTGATCGCACCGTTGGTGACTTTGGCATTAGCGGACTCGGAATTGACGGCAACCTGCTTGCGAAGCGGATGCAAGAGCTTGGTCTGAAAGGCTACGTCGATGGATCGCCGCGGCAAAGGCCACGCGAAAGCGAAGGCTGTTCGGATAACAAGCTCAATATCTACTATATTGGATTGGCCCGAGAAAATCGGGATGGCCAACCCTATCGTCTAAGTCTCGCTGTTTGGCAGGGTGACCGAGTTTGGGTCGGCAGCGTAGAACGTGTGCCAAACCAACTTCATTCAAGCACGAAGACCCTGTTGGGCGATATCGAGCATCCCGACAGGCCGCCCTCTTTGGGGGCGAAGATCCAAGCCAGTGTCAGGTCGGATGCGCAAGATCTTAGCGCGAAGATGGTTCAATCTCTAATCCTTGGAGAAGCAAGATGACAAAGGCTCCAATAAAGGTAGCCCTTGCGTGTATTTCGGCCGCGATGCTGTCCGCTTCGTCCTGCGGTATACAATCTGGGTCAGAAGCAAAAATAAAGTCGCTTATCCGTGAGGCAGAACGATTCTGCAAGATACCACTAAACTCCACAAAAGTAATTTATACTAAAAATCTTCGAAGCGGTGCTCGTTCTCCGATAATTGATGCGGGATGCTTTCCAAGCGAAAATTATATTTGCATGGAAAAATTTCAGAATGAGCGAGGCCTGAGCTTTGTAGAGTTTCCACTCAACAATATCGGCTGCGAAACTGGAGGTGAAGGATGACAGCGCATCGCGGATTTGACCTTTTCGCAGGCGGATCGCTCGTAAATACGGGTGGTCTCAGCGGCAATTTCAGCATTAGAGGGAACACGTCGGCAGAGAACATTATTTTCTCCAATTGGATTGACGAGCTTCTCGATAACGACGCCGTTAGCGAAGCCTTTAGCCTGTTCGTAGGCGAAGTATCTGTGCGTGCGATTCCGGTGAATGGCGAGTTCCCTGAATATGAAGGGACGGCGCCAGATGCAGCAGCGTATTCGATAACAGGTTTCAAAGCTGGAGATGGTTATTTCACCATAGGCGACGTGGCGCGGGCACGCCCCGCAGGCTCAGATTTCCAGACCGACAAAATCGTAGTTCATGTTAACCTCGTATCGACAACCGACTACCTTTCGACAAGTGGCGCCTCTTACCCCATACCGTCTCGTCAGATAACTTTCATTCATGAATTGACGCATGCTCTCAACTTTACATTCCTCAATAGCGAATACACCCCAGAGCCAGGCGCAGCTGGGTCGAGTACATATGAAGAGCAAATTTCGATCTTTTTTGCCAACTTCGTGTATCAAGAAGTCTCGGGCGCGACGAGTGAACGTGTCGGGCACATCACGCCGACCGATGGCGTCGATTACGGGGCGTCGCTATCTTCTGTGGCCTATTTGCAGGACGCGCGTCTTCAGCATTATGGTTTTGAGAATGGCGATTTCTCGCCAACATTCTCCTACGCTGACGGCGGAACGCTCCAAAAAACCTACTTCAAAGGCGATCTGAACCAACAAGGCGCCGACAAGATCGAGATTTACTACAAATCGACAAACCTGTCGTCTCCAGTGGTCAAAAAAATACTCGAAAATTCTGCTATCGAAACATTAGATGCGATTGAATACCTAAATACAAAACTTGGCGAAATTGAACAGAAGACCGGTAGAGTATGGGCGTTCGAACAAACCGCGCTTTCCGTACTTTCAGGGGAGAGAATGCGAACGAACGCTGTAGACTACGAGGGGCCACGCCCGGATGATGACGGTTTTATCGTAAACCAGGCACGGGTCGCGCAAGAAGGTCACGATGAAAAGACGTTATTGATCGGAAGTGCAGGTTGGTCCGGAGTCGCTAGCCTCGCAACCAACTCCTCTGCCAACGCTAAGGATCGCCTTATTGGTGGCGACAGCAACGACATCCTGATATCCTTCAGCAAGAGCGCCGGAAATTTCTTGTCGGGCGGGCAAGGCCACGATGTTCTAATCGGCTCTGACTACCAAGATACTCTTGACGGCGGGGATGAGGACGACGCGGTTCTAGGCGGCGGTGGCAACGATGTCATAAAAGGCGGATATGGGCGTGACGCGCTTCTTGGCGGCGATGGAATTGATATACTTGAGGGAGGTTATGGCAACGACCGTCTCGACGGTGGAGCCGGAAACGACAAAGGATCGGGCGAGATCGATGGCGGTCTGTATGGAGGTTTCGGAGACGATCTTCTCGTTGCAGAACTCAACGATGGCGACGACTTTCTCGATGGCGGAACTAAGGCGTTCAGCATTGGAAGCGATGGAACCGATACCGTCGTATACAAATTTGCCCAAGGCAATTCTACTATCGAAATCACGGAGGGCACGGGCGACGATGGTCAGACTCCGGGCGATTTCGGAATCGCCATATCTGGTGCGCGCGATGCTTCTGGCAATACGGGCACCTTCGGAAATGATACTTTAACATCGATTGAGAAGGCTGCAGTCGAGGCCGGCTCGGATGACGATAGCCTTATTCTCACTGGCCAAAGTTACTTTGGGTCGATCCATTATATAGATCTCGGCGCGGGGACTGACACGCTCGATGCATTTAATCTCACAACCAACATTACGTTGGATTTGCGAGAAGCCGCCAAGCAGAGCATCGAAATCAATGACGGCTTCTTATTTGACACAACTGTTGCGCTAAAGAACATTGAAAATGCTGTCGGCACCCAATTTTCCGACGTCATGTACGCCGCAGCGAGCGGTAGCTTGCTGTCTGGTGCCGGGGGCAATGACGAGTTGCGGGGCGGAGGCGGCAATGACACGCTGCTCGGCGGCGCGCACAACGATGAGTTGTGGGGCGGCGATGGCGCTGACACACTCGATGGCGGAAGCGGCGCCGATATCCTCGTTGTCGATCAGTATGATACGATCGCCCGCGGGGATGTCGCCGACAAACTGTATTGGAAAAGCTATTACGACGGTCTGTCGTTCAACAATCGATTCACTGGCGGTTCCCGCGTTGTCAAAGTCTATGATGAGCAGACCCGCGAGGAGCAAATTCAGGCGATGCTAAATAGCCCAGCACCCTTCTTTGGGGGCATGGGCGAAAAATATGAGGTTGTAGGCGGCGGGCTCAGGATCACGATGAAGTCTGGCGAGGTCGTCAATCTCGCCGAATGGACCGAAGGCGAATATGGTATCTATCTCGAAACAAGAAAGGATCGCATCCCCACCCGGAGCATTTTCGACCTCGGGATAGCGGGATATCCTGGTACGACCTTCGCAATCGGTCCGGTGCTGACGATGGTCATCAACCTGGTGATGTTCGGGTACGAAACATTCTTTGACCCCAATTGGAGTGGTTTCGCCACCGACACTTTCTCGATCACGATGCTTGAGCAAATGGCCGGCACGCCGGGTGCACCGCCGCAAGGCAGCGCGATCCAAGGTACCGCCGCTGGGCAACCAATCAACGGCCGCCCCGGCGACGACCGCATTCTCGCTGGCGGCGGCGATGATACGGCGCACGGCTCGGCCGGCGATGATTTCGTTGATGGCGGCGACGGCAGCGACACGCTGTACGGCGATGTCGGCGCCGATCGCCTCGAAGGCGGTGCCGGCGACGACGTACTGGAAGGCGGCGTCGGAAACGACACGATCGTGACCGGCGCCGGGAAGGATACCGTCATATTCCGGGCCGGGGACGGCGCGGACACAATCATTGCCGACGCCCAAGATGTAATCAAGCTGGAAGGCATCAAGTCGACCGACGTTGTCGCGCGCAGCGGCGGCGCGGGCGGCTCGCCTGCCTATGGCTCGATAGGAACTGGAAGCCTGTCTTTCGCGTTCGGCGCGGATCGCATCACCATCGACGGCGCCAATTTTGGGTCGATTGAGTTCGCAGATGGGGTCGTAAAGACTGCGACAGTACTTGCGAGAGATGCGATCGCGGCCGCGACGTCGTCCGGTAATGATGTTATCACAGGTTTCGGCACAGCCGACCGCCTCGCGGGCGGCACGGGCAACGATTATCTCAACGGCCTTGGCGGCAACGATGCCTATTATTTTGCCTCGGGTGACGGGCAGGACCGCGTCGAGGATAGCTCGGGCCTTGCAGACCGGGTTGTTTTCGGAGCTGGGATCACCGCGGAAGACCTCGTCGTATCGACATCGCAGATTGTGGGCGGCCCTCGTGCCGGTGAGATACTCGTTCGTCTGGCGATTTCCGGGACGGCCGACTGGGTAGAATTTGTCGCGCGCGACATCGAAGAAGTTCGCTTCGCCGACGGAACGAACTGGGACAAATCACAAATCGCTTCGCGCGCTTATCAGAGCCTCGGGACGGCAGGCGACGACCGGATTGACGTCAGTAATTGGTTCATCGGAACTTTTCGCCCCGGTGCTGGAGACGACCGCATTCTGGTTGACGCAAGGGGTTCTGCCTCGCTGCAGTTCGGCCACGGATCAGATCTCGATCGTGTCGAGTTGCGGAATGAGGATGACGTTTTTGGACCGCGAGCGCTTATCACGCTCGACGGCGATGTTTCGCTCGGGGACTTGTTCGTGCAGCGCTATGGCGACGGTCTGGCTATCGGTATTGCCGGGTCTGACGATCGTCTCGAAATTACGCGAGCCTATGATTCGTCAGTCCAGGCAGATTGGCGCCTGAACGATGTCGCCATTTACAGCAGCGGGATGACGCTCAACGGGACGGCGATCGGAAGCATTGCCGATGCAGCCGGAGGGGTCGCGCAGCGGCTGACCGGAACCACCAGCAGCGACACGCTCTATGGCGGCGCCAGCAACGACTGGATTTCCGGTGGAGCAGATGCCGATGTGCTTAGTGGCAATGCCGGAACAGATTTACTGTTCGGCGGCGCGGGCGACGATATTCTGAATGGCGAGGATGACCGCGACCTGCTCTTTGGCGAGGCAGGCAACGATGAGATTTCGGGAGGTGAAGGCAACGACAGCCTTTATGCCGGAACCGGATTGGACACACTTCTTGGTGGCGGCGGCAACGACGAGCTATTCGGAAACGGCGGCGATACCCTGAACGGCGGCGCGGGCAACGATCGCGTGACATCGGGGCGCGGCGACACCATCGTCTATAATCTCGGCGATGGGTCCGACACGATAATCCAGGATGATGCAGGCAATACGCTGGATGGATCAACGTCAGTTGAGCGCACTGAAATTTCGTTGGGAACCGGGATCGATCCTAACCTCACTACGCTGACGCTTGAAGGGTGGTCAGTTTACATCAATATCAATGGATCGACGAGCGAACGGATCCGGCTCGACCGCCAGTTTCAATCGGCTAATCTTCCGCAAATACGATTTTCTAATGGCACGATTTGGCAAGAGACGGAGATTTTCGGGCGTTTGTTTACCCCGAACAACGGCAACGACACTCCGGCAGGCATCGCCTCGGTCGAGCCGCAGTTTGGCAATCAGACGATCGGATATGTTTATGGTGGCGGCGGAAATGACACGCTCCGCGATACCAACCTCTCATCGGTTGCCGAAATCAACTACGTCTTCACGCTTGGAGGCGGAACTGACGTCATCAATAGCAGCATCAGGACCGGAAAACTGTTCCTGCAGGGCTTCGACCCCGACCAGTTGACGATCACTCGGTCAGGAACGGGACTGGGCGACTTGACGCTGAGCTTTTCAGGATCAAGCGACACCGTCAAGATAAACGGTCAGGCACGCTCTGACGGTGGTAGCCAGATTTCCGACTTCTATTTCAGCGGCGCTCGCCTCTTCGCGTCCGATATTCGTAAGCTTTTCATCGCTCAATCGACGACGAACGGTAACGACACCATCACCGGCTTCGATGGACCGGGAGGGGTGAGCGACGTTGGCATCGTACCTGGCGTCACCTACACCCAAAAACCGGGCAACGATCGGATCGAAGGCGGTCTTGGCAACGACCTCATGGTTGGTGGATCGGGCGATGACACGTACATCGTCAGCATCGGGGATGGCATTGACACGATCCGTGACGTCAGCCTCTTCAATGCTTCGAGCAATGCAGGCTATGACGTGCTCATAACCAACGCGCTGAGCGGTGATACTCAGTTCCGCAGGAGTAGTCTTGACGCCAATGATCTTGTGATCAGCTTTAGCAACTCATCGGACCAGATCATCATCGACGAATTTTTTGCCGTCGGTGCAATCGAAGAATTCCAGTTCGGCGACGGTATCATCCTTTCTGCGATCGATGTTCAGCAACTTGCGCTGACCGGCTCGATCACTAGCGGCAACGATGTCATCAAGGGATCTGCGGCGCCCGAGACCCTAAATGGCGGAGCTGGCAGCGACACACTCGATGGGCTTGCGGGCGCTGATCGTTATGTTTTCAATATTGGCGATGGCCAGGACGTCGTCACCGACACAGGGACAACGGAGTCAAACATCCTCGCCTTTGGCGAAGGTATTGCCGCGGCGAGTGTCACCTTCCAAAAGGTCGGCAACAATCTGAAAGCGCTTCTGGCATCAGGCGACAGTATTACCATCAGTAATCAGTTCAGCGCTGCGACCCGACCAATAGGCTATACCGTTTTTGCTAACGGCGCCCGACTGTCGGCAGTCGAGATCGATCAACTTGTTCTTGCCGAC
>JAESGH010000542.1_pt1 | contig 11066 bp, 11 predicted proteins | sample 9269641 | NCBI WGS metagenome assembly JAESGH01 (sample SAMN14515345, study PRJNA621665) | algae metagenome | isolation source: Phormidium tanganyikae FI6-MK23 and co-occurring heterotrophs from granitic... | place: USA: Fort Irwin, California | collected 1998-05-24
AAAGCATCAGCATAGACGTCTAGCCAGACGGTGGTTGATCAGTAAGTCATGAGGCCTAGAATGACATTTCAAATCATCGACTTACAGAACGAATGTCCTAATTTTTGCCTTATCTCGGCATAACCCCTTGCGCAGCCTCGCGGGCCTGAACAGCTGATTCACCCGTATCAGGGCTATACGATGCATCTGGCGGCCTTACAGCGTGGCCACCGCACAAGACAGGGCGACGATCACCCGACTGAGTACCTCAACGGCTATGTCACTATCAGCCAGAATGGCCAGCCTATCCGCCAGGTTGGTTTTCGTGATCTTGAGGACGCCGGCTATACGATCCGTTTCCACTCGCTGACCGTGATCAGCCTGGAGTTCAAGGGCTTCGATGTCGGCTACGTTGTCTCCGGACTCCCACAGGTCTCACTTGCAGGCAAAACCCCTGACAAGCAGACTGGCGGCTAAGCGGGAGGGCTCCCGCTTGCGGGAGGGACCCGCTTAGACGACTGGAGGCTTCCATGGGCATGTATGACCGCGACTGGTACCGTGAGGAGCGCCGCCAGCAACGCCAGCAGCAACAATCGGGCTATCTTCAATCCCAGCCAGCTCACGCTCAGCGAGTAGGCCCTCCAGACCTTATGACCGCGCCCGCGATCCTCGCGATTCTCGCCGCCATTGCCGCAGGGCTTCTCATCCTAGGCTTCGCATAATGTGGCTCCAGGTTATGTTGAGCCGTTGCCGTGGGACTATCCGCAGGCCACGGCAGGCCCGCCAGGGTCAGGCGTAACATCAACCTGGGATTATGCGATGCCGGTACCATTTCGCTGTTCCAGGATCTCGCCAGCTGGAGATAAATGGTACCAAAATCATTGAGCGCTATCTTATGATTTGGTACCATTTCCCTCCTCGAGGATCTAACCAGCTGGAAAGGAAAGGTACCAATATGACGCTTATCAAATTTGATGCTGACCAAGCTTTGGCCGACCGGGTGAAAATCCACTACGGCCAGCGAGTCGCCTCTAAGGCTTTCGCCATGGCTGCTGAAGACGCCCTAGCGCTTTCCGCTCGGAACCATGAGCTTGAGGACGTCATAACGGCTCAAAAGCTCGAAATTCGCCGCCTCCAGGCTGTTATCGAACAGGCCCGCTCAGCCGCTGCCTTGCTTCTCGAAAAGACCTCTCAAGCCGACGCCTTTGCCTGATTGGTCAAGTGCCGCGCCCCCGGCTCGTCGTGATGCGCTTCATCGTCGCGGCGAACGGAGGCACGGGCGAAGCGCACACTTGAACACCCCTCGACCTTCCTACTCTCCGCCTGGGGTGCAGGGAGAGCTTTACCCCCTGCATCCCTGGCCCTCGCCGAGAGACTGCCGGTAGGCCCGCCGGAGGCGCTTTTAGCGTGCGTGCTGACGCCTCGATCTGGCGTCGGAAGGGGTGGGGGTGCTGTAACACCCCCAATTTGCCGCGGAATCCCGCGCTAAAATAAATAAAGCCTTTCATATCAGTGCTTTGCGCATGTTTCACCTGTAATTCTCTGCAGTTGTCTTGTAATTACAAAAATACAAGGCATACTCAAAAAACATACAAAGTAATTACAGGAGATTCACATGGCCGACGAAGACTCACCTGAGCTGCTCCGGTTCAAGCGCGAGACGTCTTCTTCTAGGGTTGGACGTAGCGAATATGCCGGCTCTGTTGCGCTTTCAAAGCTGGGCACTGATCTAGATGCTACCTTCAATTTTCGCCTAAATTCCGGTCTCAAGATCGAGTTTGAAAAGCTGTGCAAGGCCAATCACACGAATTCAGCACGCGAAATTAAGCGCTTCATGACTGAGGCTGTACGCGCTCAGCGGCTTATCTAGGGCAGGGGAGTTGCCGCTCTTCTGACTCATCTGGCATTGAGCGAGACCGGGCCGTACGAGCGTAGCGAGTGGGTACGGGCATGCTCGATTCTGACGAATCCAGCCCATAAGGGCTAGATGCCTACCCAGGGAGTTGCCGCTCCCTGGGCGGGCTAACCAATCTCGATCGATAGGAGGTCGAAATGGCTACTGCAAATGTTACTGGAACGCCCGCCCTGCAAGGTCTCTCCCATGCTCTTGGTGGAGTCTTCAATCTGCCTGAACTTGAAAAAATATCATGTTCCGTTCGAGGTAAATCAGGGCTTCATCCGCTCCATCTGATGGGCAGGCGAATCCGTTTTGCTGAGTTAATGCTTTCTGAGGTCGGTCTTTTTGAGGGCGATGCTTACGAATCCTCGATTTCCGTCGCCACTGTTCTGGCAGTGCATCTCGGCAGCATCGAGCACGGGATCGAAACTAGCTTGCTTCTGCAGGACGTCGACGGCAGAGACCCGTACTACTCGGATATCTCGAAATTGACCGTACTGGAGGTGCTGCCAGACCCAGTGCCAGCGAGCTGACGGTGATCAGCCTGGAGTTCAAGGGCTTCGATGTCGGCTACGTTGTCTCCGGACTCCCACAGGTCTCACTTGCAGGCAAAACCCCTGACAAGCAGACTGGCGGCTAAGCGGGAGGGCTCCCGCTTGCGGGAGGGACCCGCTTAGACGACTGGAGGCTTCCATGGGCATGTATGACCGCGACTGGTACCGTGAGGAGCGCCGCCAGCAACGCCAGCAGCAACAATCGGGCTATCTTCAATCCCAGCCAGCTCACGCTCAGCGAGTAGGCCCTCCAGACCTTATGACCGCGCCCGCGATCCTCGCGATTCTCGCCGCCATTGCCGCAGGGCTTCTCATCCTAGGCTTCGCATAATATATATTATGTTAAATTAGATGTCAGACTAGAAATGTTCATGAGCATCTTAGTACCCGGAAGTGAAGATCCAAATTTCTGTGTATCAATAATCCAAATCGCGGAATTTCCCCCAGCTTCGGATTTTTACTTCCCTCAGCGCCGGCACTCTGATTTTTTCGTCAGCCTTTCATGCTTGAACTCAATATGACCGAATGCAGTTGGATCACTACTTCCCGTCCTGCGCAAGACGTATTCCCCGTACGCTTACTGGTCACCTACTCAAATGACCTTCAGCGAGGCACCGGCAGCGGTGTATTGCTGCTAAGGCTGTCGGCCCAGGCCTGAACTGCTTGGTGATCGATCACGCGGCCTGCGTCCACATCGGCCAGGGCCGCTCGGGTCAGGCGGCCGCGCTCTTCTTCCTGATCAATCCATGTGGCCAAGGCTTGCTTGAGAATCCAGTCCGTGGAGCGGCCCAGATGTGCGGCCATCTGATCGACTCTCTCAGCTAGCTGTACTGGGACGTGAGCCGTGATAACCCGGGTTTCGATTGGGCAGATCATGATGGGCTACTCCTACGCAACGAAGGGCTGCGGACTGTCGTCCATTATGACTGGCCATTTCGTTACTGCCGAGCCGAAAGCAGTCTCGCCAACCAGATGTCTTTGCCGCCGCCCTTGAATGCAGTATCTAAGTGACACATGCATACAGCAACTGATCGGCTTCTTAGGCAGCGCCGGGCGCTCTAGAACCGGGTTTATAGTCGATTATAGAGTGATTATAGAACATTATAGAATTAGCTTTGGGTGCCTGATTGGGGACGCCCGAAGCAGGCAGCTCCTGCACCTCGCCTAACCACAGATGTTTGACTAGGACCCAAACACCCACTAGGGGCTCGACTTGACGGCTAGCGAGGCCGGTCTTGTGCTAGCGCGCCGAATGGGCGGTGCGAACCCTACGAGCTTGAGAAATCCGGTTAAACGGAGCTACTAGTTGAGCCCGATACCCTGCCTGACACTCTATTTGATCCAAATCAACGAAGTGCTGTTATCGCCAAAACGAGCGTTCATGCCCCGGGGCAATCTGCTATCGTCGCCCTATCGCCCCGCCTGGTGAATTGCTGTGCGTCGGATTGGATTGATCCTGGTAATGATTGCTAGCCTCGTGCTGCCGACCTTCGGCGGTATGGCTTTCAGCATGCCTGCACAACCTTGCCCGATGCAGAGCGCCGATCATCAGAGCCATGCAATGGCCGATGCTCCGTGCTGCGAGCAAATGGATAAGTCTGATGGGGTGGCCAGTAAGTCCCCCTGCAAATCCGGCCAGGAATGCAAGACCGGAGGACTTCTCCAGACCACCGTTATCAAGAGCATATCCCCTCTTCCCTCACGCCCCGAGATATTGCTGACCCAGTCGGTGATTAAGCGGGAGCCCGCAGGACTCTGGCGCCCTCCTCGTTTCGTCTAATGCAGTGATCTTCGCGCCTTTAAACCAGGCGCATCGTCGCGGCCACGCTTTTGGTGGCGACCTCGATCAATCGCATTGGAGGCGAAAGCATGCCCGCTTTCCTTTTCCCACGCCGTGGCTATCTCGGTGTGTTAGCTGCCGCATTCTGGGCAGTTCCCTGGGTTGCTGCACAGGCGCAGCCCCTAACCTTCGAACGAGCGCAGGCGCTCGCCGAACAGCGCGCACCTGAGAACCTGGCACGACAAGCACAGGTCGCTTCGGCACAGCAGGCCGTAGTTCCCGCAGACGCCCTGCCCGATCCCAAGCTGATTCTCGGCATCGATAATCTGCCCATCGAAGGGCCTGATCGTTACACCCTGAATCGTGACTCAATGACCATGCGCCGCATTGGGCTCATGCAAGAGGTTCCCAATGGCGACAAACGCCAGGCCCGCCGCCAGTTGGCCGAGGCCTCCGTTGTCCGGGCCGAGGCCGAGCAGCGCGCCATGCAGCTTGAGGTCAAACGCCAGACGGCATTGAGCTGGTTGGATGTGTACTACGCCGAGCACAGTGTTGGCCTCTTCGATCAACTGGACCGCCAGATCGAGCTGCTCCGCTCGACGGTGCAATCGCTGATCGCCGGTGGCAGCGCTCAGCCTGGTGAACTGCTGCAGGCCGACCAGGAGGCTTTGGCATTGCAGGATCGGCGGGATGAGCTGAGTCGCGACGTGGCGATAGCTCGGGCCAAGCTGCGCCGCTGGATAGGCAACGAAGCCGATCAACTTCTGGCGGGAGATGTGCCCAGCCTAAGTTTGGATGCCCTCCACCTGCAGCACCGTTTGACTCAGCATCCCGACTTGCGTGCCGCGTCTGCCCGGGTTGGCGAGGCCAGCGCAGAGTTGAATGAGGCTGTAGCCGAGAAGACACCTGACTGGGGCGTAGAGTTTGCCTACAACAACCGCGACAACCAGTTCGGCGACATGGTGATGGTACAGTTCACCTTCGACCTGCCGTTGTTCGTCGGCACACGCCAGGGCCCCAAGATCAACGCCAAGCAACAGAGCGTGTCGCAGATGGAAGCCGAGCAGGAAGTGCTGCTGCGCGCCCATCAGGCTGAGTTGGAAAGCGGCCTTGCCGAGTTGGAGCAACTACGCAGAGCTCTGGCGCGTACCGAGAAAACCTTGATCCCTCTGGCGAGCAAACGTGCCGATCTCGAACTGGCCGCCTATCAGGCCGGCAACAGTCAGCTGGCATCCGTCATCACCGCCCAGCGCGAGCTGATCGAGGCTCAGCTGCGACAGATCGGACAGCAGCGCAAGCTGAGCCAGCTCTCCGCGAGCTTGTACTACGCCTATGTGGAGGGCCTGCAATGAAAATTTCAGCATTAGGTTTTTCCGCGGCCTTGCTGACCATGGGCATTGCCGCGGCAGGCGGTGGCTACTGGCTGGCCGAGAGGCCGGCCAAACATGAGGTGATGCCAACTCCCGCACCGACGGATGAGCGCAAAGTGCTCTACTGGTATGACCCGATGCAACCTGACCAGCGCTTCGATAAACCGGGCAAGTCCCCCTTCATGGATATGGAGCTTGTCCCCAAGTACGCAGATGTAGGGCAGGACTCCTCGACCCTGAGCGTGCCCTCGCAAGCCGTGCAAAATCTCGGGATGCGCACCGCGCCAGTAACTCGCGGTGTGCTGCCTTCGGGTATCGAGGCCGTCGGTTCCCTGGCCTATAACCAGCGCGAGGTGGCGAACCAGCAGGCCCGAGCGGGTGGGTTCGTCGAGCGGGTCTACGGACACGCCCCTGGCGATGTATTGCCCGCCGGTACGCCCCTCGTCGACCTGCTGATTCCCGAATGGTCTGCCGCCCAGCTGGAGTTTCTGGCAGTGTTGCGTACTGCTGACACGCGCTTGATAAGTGCGACTCAGGAGCGCCTGCGCTTGCTGGGCATGCCCCAATCGTTGGTCGAGCAGGTTCGTCGCAGCGGCCAGCCACGGGCGGTTCAGACCATCACCACGCCAATCGCCGGCGAGCTGCAGGCATTGGAAGTACGTACCGGGATGACCGTGGCAGCTGGCCAGGACCTGGCGCGGATCAACGGGCTGTCCACGGTCTGGCTCGATGCTGCAATCCCCGAAGACCAAGCTGGAGCGGTTCAGCTTGGCGCGAGCATCACCGCCACCCTGACCGCTTTCCCAGAACAGCCTCTGCAAGGTCGTGTCGTCGCCTTGCTGCCGAGTGCCGACTCGCGGACGCGTACGCTCACGGTGCGCAGTGAGTTGCCCAATCCCGCCGGTAAATTGCGCCCCGGCATGTTCGCCGCCGTGCGCCTGAACAGCACCGTCGAACAACCCGCGTTACTGATCCCGAGTGAAGCTGTGATTCGCACCGGTAAGCGTGCGCTGGTGATGCTGGCCGAAGCCGATGGGCGCTACCGCCCCGTGGAGATCACCCTGGGCCGCGAGGGCGATGGGCGTCTGGAGGTGTTGTCCGGTCTTGAGGACGGGCAGTCGATCGTTACCTCCGGACAGTTCCTGATTGACTCGGAGGCCAGCCTCCAGGGGGTCGTGGCCAGCCATGCCAAGCAGGACAATGCAAAGGAACTCCATGAGTCCCATGGAGTGATTCGTGCCCTGGACGCCGAGGAGGTCACCCTGGAGCACGGTCCATTCGAGAGTCTGAAGATGCCCGGCATGACCATGGCATTTCCGCTGGCCAGCCCTGAAGTAGCTGCGGGACTCAAGCCTGGTGATCACGTACGCATCGGCGCTCGTCAGACGGACTCTGGCTTGCAAGTAGAGCGGCTCTACAAGCAAGGAGAGCTGCCATGATCGCGCGCCTGATTCACTGGTCGATAGGCAACCGCTTCCTGGTGCTGCTGGCGACCCTGTTCATCACCGCTTTAGGGATCTGGTCGTTGCGCAACACGCCAGTGGACGCTTTGCCGGATCTCTCAGACACCCAAGTCATCATCAGAACCAGCTTTCCCGGCCAGGCGCCGCAGATCGTCGAGAATCAGGTGACCTATCCGCTGGCCACCACCATGCTCTCGGTTCCGGGGGCGAAGACGGTGCGCGGCTACTCGTTCTTCGGCGACTCCTTCGTCTACGTGCTGTTCGAGGACGACACCGATCTCTACTGGGCGCGCTCGCGCGTGCTGGAGTACCTCAACCAGGCCCAGGATCGCCTGCCCGAGGGCGTCACCACCACTCTGGGCCCGGATGCCACCGGCGTGGGCTGGATCTATCAGTACGCCTTGGTCGACCGCAGCGGCCAGCATGACCTGTCCCAGCTGCGGGCGCTGCAGGACTGGTTTCTCAAGTACGAGCTCAAGAGCCTGCCCAACGTGGCCGAGGTGGCCACCCTCGGCGGCATGGTCAAGCAGTACCAGGTGCTGCTCGATCCGCAGAAGTTGGTGGCTTATGGGGTAACTCAGCAGGAAGTCGAAGCGGCGCTGAAGAGCGCCAACCAGGAAACCGGCGGCGCCATCCTGGAGCTGGCTGAGCGCGAGTACATGGTGAGGGCCTCGGGCTATTTGGAGAGCCTGGATGATTTTCGCAATGTGCCGCTGCGGGCTTCGGCAAGCGGAATTCCGGTGCTGCTAGGTCAGGTGGCCACCATTCAACTGGGGCCAGAGATGCGTCGCGGTATCGCCGAATTGGACGGCCAGGGTGAAGTGGTCGGTGGCGTGGTCATCCTGCGCTCCGGCAAGAATGCCCGGGACACCATCGCTGCCGTGAAGACCAAGCTGGACAGCCTGAAAGCCAGCCTGCCCACCGGCGTCGAAGTGGTCACTACCTATGACCGTTCGCAACTGATCGACCGTGCCATCGACAACCTCAGCTACAAGCTGCTGGAAGAGTTCGTGGTGGTTGCCTTGGTTTGCCTGATCTTTCTCTGGCACCTGCGTTCGTCGCTGGTGGCGATCATCACCCTGCCCCTGGGCATCCTGATGGCCTTCATCGTCATGCGCTACCAGGGCGTCAATGCCAACATCATGTCGCTCGGGGGGATCGCCATCGCCATCGGCGCCATGGTCGATGCCGCCGTGGTGATGATCGAGAACGCGCACAAGCACATCGAGACCTGGAAGTCGCGGCACCCCAATGAGCCGCTCCAGGGCGAGGCGCACTGGCGAGTGATCGGCGAAGCCGCGGCCGAGGTAGGGCCGGCACTCTTCTTCAGCCTGCTGATCATCACCCTATCGTTCCTCCCGGTCTTTACCTTGGAGGCCCAGGAAGGACGCCTGTTCGGCCCACTGGCCTTTACCAAGACCTATGCCATGGCCGCCGCCGCCGGCCTCTCTGTCACCCTTGTACCGGTGCTGATGGGCTACTGGATTCGTGGGCATATCCCCAGCGAACAGCAGAACCCCTTGAACCGCTGGCTGATCAGCGCTTACCGGCCGGTGCTGGAGTGGGGGCTGGCCTGGCCCAAGGTGACCCTGGCGCTGGCCGTGCTGGTCTTTGTGTCCAGTCTGTGGCCCCTCAGCAGACTCGGAGGAGAGTTTCTGCCGCCCATGGACGAGGGCGACCTGTTGTACATGCCCTCGGCCCTGCCCGGCTTGCCGGCGAGCAAGGCAACCCAGTTGCTGCAGCAAACCAACAGGATGATCCTCACGGTGCCCGAAGTGGCTCGGGTATTCGGCAAGGCCGGGCGTGCGGAGACCGCCACCGATCCAGCACCGCTGGAAATGTTCGAAACCACGGTGCAGTTCAAGCCGCGCGAGCAATGGCGAGCCGGGATGACGCCGGAGAAGCTGGTCGAGGAGTTGGACCGCGCGGTGAAGGTCCCCGGGCTGTCCAATATCTGGGTGCCGCCCATCCGCAACCGCATCGACATGCTGGCGACGGGGATCAAGAGCCCCATTGGGGTGAAAGTGTCCGGAACCTCCTTGGTCGACATCGAGCGCATAACGCGCGATATCGAGGCCGTGGCCAAAGAGGTGCCTGGGGTGAGTTCGGCCTTGGCAGAACGCCTGACCGGAGGTCGCTATGTGGATATCCAGATCGATCGACTGGCCGCGGCGCGCTATGGCCTGAGCATCGCCGATCTGCAGACGGTGGTATCGGGCGCAATCGGCGGCAGAAATATTGGCGAGACGGTTGAAGGACTGGCCCGCTTCCCGATCAACCTGCGCTATCCCAAGGAGTGGCGAGACAGTCCGCAGGCACTACGGCGTATGCCGATCCTCACCCCAGCCGGCCAGCAGATCACCTTGGGCACCGTCGCCCAGGTTAGTCTGACCGAAGGGCCGCCGATGCTGCGCAGCGAGAACGGGCGACTGTCCGGCTGGGTCTATGTCGATGTCCGCGGGCGCGACCTGGCCTCGACCGTGCGCGAGCTGCAGCAGCGCGTCGCCGAGCGGGTACAACTCGACGCCGGCATGACCGTCTCCTACTCCGGTCAGTTCGAATTCCTCGAGCGCGCCAATGCGCGGCTGGCCTGGGTGGTGCCGGCGACTCTGTTGATTATCTTCGTGCTGCTCTACCTGACTTTCAGCCGCTTCGGCGAGGCCCTGCTGATCATGGCCACCCTGCCCTTTGCCCTGTCGGGCGGCATCTGGCTGCTCTACTGGTTCGGCTTCAACCTGTCGGTGGCCACCGGCGTGGGCTTCATCGCCCTGGCCGGCGTCTCGGCCGAGTTCGGGGTGATCATGCTGCTGTACCTGAAGAACGCCTGGCATGCGCGTGTGGATACCGGGCGCAGCGGTGATCCGGCCCTACTGGAGGCAATTCGTGAAGGCGCGGTGCTGCGTGTGCGGCCCAAGGTGATGACGGTGGCCGTGATCATCGCCGGCCTGTTGCCAATCCTCTGGGGCGGAGGTGCCGGATCTGAGGTGATGAAGCGCATCGCCGCGCCCATGGTCGGCGGCATGATTACCGCGCCGCTGATGTCCATGTTGGTTTTGCCGGCCGCGTACTGGCTGATGCGAAGGCAGCGTACACAGAAGGTTCGCGCACCGCAGGAGCTATAGCTTTACAAACCCGGGCAAGCCACGCGCCAAGCTGACTCGCCCGGGTAACGCGGCAGGAAGCATTACGGCGATGTAACTTTGACTTCATTTTTATGACAGGTTGAGCGGATATATTTTAATCACCACCTTGAAGGAGTGATTAAACATGAAAAGCCTCAAAGTTATTGCAGCCCTTGCCGCTATGGTTGTTTCCTCTGCCACTCTGGCAGAAGGCGGCGCTGATCGTGTTTATGGTCGGATGATTCAGGCCAATGAGCAGGCCATGCAAGAGTATGCTGCCGCTAACGGAAAGAATCCGCCTGAAGTTATTCATTACCGCTACGGCATGAAACTCGATATCGCCAGGGTCGTGGCCATTACCCCGACGGACTCTAGCTGCGGTGTGATGCCGGCCCAGATGACCTACGAGGACTCCAACGGCGATCTGAATATTCTTGAATACCGTGCAGCCGGAACAGGTTGCCGGAACCAAAACTAATAAATGACATCGCGCTGACTGAAAAGTAATTTTCAAGTCACCCTGACGTTATTTGGCATGTGGAAATATGGCCAAGGCGCGCCTGGTTATGCCCGGTGCGCTTGGCGCATATATGCGACCACACAATGACAACTGCCAATAACATCAGGAGCATTTATGAATAACAGGACCCTGTTAGGACTTTCTCTGCTCGCTCTGAGCGTCAGTGCCGGGCAAGCTGCAATGGCCGCCGGCGAGAAAGGCGAGGGATTTATCGAAGGCAGCAGCCTGACCATCCTCAATCGAAACCTCTACTTGGGGTTATGCCGAGATAAGGCAAAAATTAGGACATTCGTTCTGTAAGTCGATGATTTGAAATGTCATTCTAGGCCTCATGACTTACTGATCAACCACCGTCTGGCTAGACGTCTATGCTGATGCTTT
>JAESGH010000543.1_pt1 | contig 10993 bp, 9 predicted proteins | sample 9269641 | NCBI WGS metagenome assembly JAESGH01 (sample SAMN14515345, study PRJNA621665) | algae metagenome | isolation source: Phormidium tanganyikae FI6-MK23 and co-occurring heterotrophs from granitic... | place: USA: Fort Irwin, California | collected 1998-05-24
CAAAGTAGGTGTTTGAGTATTCGATCTGTTTTGCGCGCTCTTCCGTGTAGCCAAGACCCGCCACCACGATGTCGACATTCCCTTGCTGAATTTCGGGAATGCGGGCCGCAAGTGACAACGGTTTCAATTCAACAGCGACGCCAAGCGCAGAAGCTATAGCCTTACAATAATCGACCTCGTGTCCGACGAGTTCTCTCGTCTTCGGATCCTGAAAACCAAGCGGCGCCACATTGCTCAAGGTGCCGCAGATCAGCTTTCCACGAGATTTGATGGTATCGAGGGCGTCGGCTTTGGCGACAATTGCCGTCATCGCCAAAAGAATCGTCGCTCCGATCATCGCCTGCGATTGAGTTTTGGCCATGATTCCATTCCCCTGTTGTCCGTAACCACATCGTGGAAGGCGACAGCGGGGATACTGACTCGGCCTGCATGTTCCGTAAAATCGTATCGACCTCTCAATATCATACGTAAAACAGATCGAACTTGGTTGTTCTGCCCCCGATTTCGGGCGACGCGGGCTAGTGTTGAACGGCGTTCCCAGCATACGGGATCACATTCGTATCGAGCGATCGCACACATATTCGGCAACACCGCTATCTAGCCCGTTTTTCCTACCGGAGCGGAATTTGCTGCCGGCCGGAACGCGCTGGTTCTGGGTGAGCGAGGCGATTTACGGTTCCTGTTGACGCCGAGATAGTGCCATAAATCGCCACGCTGCGTCGCGAGAACAGGAACGCTCTATGGACATCGAAGATCTACAGACCTTCGTCGTGGTGGCCGACGCGGGCGGCGTGTCAGCGGCCGCACGACGGCTAGGCATCTCGAAGTCGATCGTCAGCCGTCGACTCCTTCGCGTCGAGGCGGACATTGGTGCCCAGCTTCTTGCACGGACAACGCGCGGCGCCGCTCTCACGGAAGCAGGAGCGATGTTCAGGGATCATGCGGCCCGAGCCAGCGCTGAGATCGATACCGCCAGGGAGGCAATTCTTCCCAGCGGGGGACTGCGCGGCCGCCTGCGGATCGCCATGCCACTGACGTTTGGCCCGACCCATTTCGCCCCTGTGCTCGCGGAAATGGCACGCCGGCATCCACAGCTCCAGATCCACACATCCTACAGCGATCGCTTCGTCGATCTGATCGCCGAAGGTTTCGATTGTGCGATCCGCGGCGGCTACCTTCAGGACTCCAATTTGATCGCGAAGCGCGTGGGTCCGATCCGGGGGAAACTCGTCGCGAGCCCCGGCTACATCGAGGCTTATGGTTCGCCCGGCTCTCCAGACGAGATCGTGGCTCATCCGGCCCTGATGCAGGGAACGGAAACCTGGCAGTTCCAGGATGGCGACAAGATCGTCTCGGTTCAGCCGCAGGGCAGCTTCAAGGCCGATAGCGCCACTGCGCTCGCAGCAGCCGCGCTGGCAGGTCTTGGCATCGCCTGGCTTCCCGATTGCGTCACATACCCGCATGTGACTTCGGGCGCGCTGGTGCCGATCATGACGGACTATCCGGTGCCCCCAGGTGCCGTCTATGTGGTCCGCCCGCCTGGCCAGCACCCCACGCAGAAGGTGCGGGTGCTCACCGAAATGCTGATCGAGTACATCGAACAGAATCCGGAGATATGGGGTTCCGATCGCTAGACGCGAGGGGAGCGCGTGTTCATGGTCGATCGGCTCGACCATGCGACGCCTCTGCGATAATTTGGGCTAGGGCTCGGAGGGTGCGGGGTCGGCGATTTTCGCGACGAGCCGGGCACCCAGCGTCTCCAATCGGTCGGACACGACGAGCGTGTAGACGCCCGGACCGAGTTCGGGAGCAACCCGCCCATCCCGATTCTGCCGGAGACGTCCGTAGATCGAGGCGAAGGCTGCAAAACCATCGTGACCGGAGCCCGCCTGCGTGGCCAGATCGGTTATGTCGATCACGCGCAGGTTAGCATTCCTGGCCTCAGTGAGAACCCTGGGGTCTTCGATGTCGGCGGCGCCAGCGCGGAGTTGCCCTCCGGCGATAAACCGCGATAGCGACAGCGCCTGATCGTCCTTGGAGACCAGAACGGTAACCGGAGAGCGCAGACGGCCGATGATCAAGAGCTGCTGAAGGAACACCTCGGCGTCGATGTCCGGCGCGGCGAGCGTGATATCGAGGAGCTTGGCGAGAGTGCGATCATCCTTCGCGATGCGTATCTGCCGGATGCTCTCCATCGTCAGCCACGAGCCCATACTGTGGGCGTAAAGCTTCACCCCCCTGATACGGCGCTCGCCGGCGACGCCCTGGACCAAACGGGCAAGCGCATCGCGCGAGAAGGTCACCGCATCCTTGTCCGCGAGGTAACCGGTGATCGTCGCCTTCGACGGCCATGTGAACAGGACTGCTGACCTGGCAAGGTTGACGTCAACGGTGAGTTGCGCCGCGCGGAACAGCGACTCCTGGAAATTATTGTTGAAACCATGGATGAAGATGCCGACGTCTCGGCCTAGCGCTTCTCCGCGGGCGGCGGAGGCTCCGACTTCCGTAAGAAACCTCTTTTCATCAAGGGGCTCGGACGAGATGACCGAAAAATGCCTCGCCGGGTCTGGGACATCGGTCGGCCACTGGATCTCGGTCGGCCGATGGGTCGGCGGTATGGAAACGACATAGCGAATGTAGTTGGTCGTCGTTGTGATCGTGTCTGTCAGGATGGTCGGTGTGCCCGGCTCAGCCGCTCGCGTGCTCGCCACGAAGATCGTGACCTGTTTCGCCCCCTCCACGCCGGCCACCGGAGTGAGGACGGATGAGCCGGGTCGCGAGGCGCAGGCGCTCAAGGTAAGCGCCAGCGGCACGATCATCGCGACCGCCATGTATCGCACGGATCGTCGCTCGCTCCTCATCGTCGTCGCTCTCCCCAACCCGCCTCAAGGTGCCTCCGGAGCACTGTGAGCCTCCTATCGTCAGGCTTTTGGCTTTTCGTCCGCGGCAGCCCTTTCGCGCGCAAGCACTCGCTGCACCGTGGGATCGGCCGCGATCCTGTCGTGCAGCGTCTGGACGTTGGGGTATTCCGCCAGCTGTCTGGGTAGCAGCTTGATTGCCCAGCGCATCATTGGAAGCGCATAGGCATCGATGATCGAGCATCCGCCGCCGAGAATGTGCTCGCGTCCGTCGAGATGCCGCTCGAGGATGGCGAATTGTTTCGCCACCAGTGCCTGTCCGGCCTTCTTCACGGCGTCCAGCGCGCCGTCGCTAGTGTTCGTCGTATAGCGAAACGGCATGAAGATCGGCCAGAAGGCCACGTGAAAGTCCGAGGTGAAGAAGGCGGACCAACGATGCGCCTCCGCCTTGGCGCGCAGCCCGTCGCCGCCGGCAAGCTCAGCTTCGGGATGCTTGTGCGCCAGATAATCCAGAACTGCGCCGGCCTGGGTCAACAGCCAGCCGTCATCCTCGCGGAAGGTCGGCACGGCGCCGGCGGGGTTCACGGCAAGCAGTTCCTCGGAGCCATACTGCACCATGACGGCCTTGAAGGGCCGGCCGGTCCATTCGAGTGCGATGTGAGGCGCCAGCGAGCAGGCACCGAGTGCATAATAAAGCGTTGGCATGGATCTTCCGTTCACCCTTGCTCGGTCTGTCCGCGGCATCGCCACGAAACGGTCCGACGCCCATCAGCCGTCGGAATGTTTCGCCGCTCGTCAGTTGTAAGAACCGTCTCGGCGCACCGCTGCGCCGAGAGGTTCCGGTACGGGCTGGATGTGGAGCCTGTCGCTTCCTGACATGGCATCGCCCTGGACCTGCTCGGCCAGTCGCTCGGCATCGCGGCGGCGCGTATCCGCGACGGTTTCGTCGACTTCGACCCCGGCAAAGCCCAGAGCGCGTAGGCCTTCCGCTCCCATGAGGTAGGCGGATTCCACCGTCTCGCGGACCTGATAGTCGACGCCTGCACGGATGAGTTCGACCGCATGGCCACGGTCATAGCTGCGCACCAGCAGCCTGGCCTGCGGAAACTCGTGCTGTGCCAGCTCCACGATCTGCAGCGCCGCCTTAGGATCGTCGATGCAGATCATGATCGCGTCGGCCACCCCCGCGCCGGAGTGGCGCAGGACGTCGAGCCGGCCGCCATCACCGAAATAGACCTTGAAGCCGTATCGAGCCGCATCGCGGATCCGGTCGGGCTCCTTGTCGATGACAGCAAGCTCGACGCCCTTGGACAGTAGCGTCTGCGATGCGATCTGGCCGAAGCGGCCGAAGCCGATGAGGAGTATCCGCCCCTTCAGATCGCGGGCGGCATCGACGCCGACCATCGACGCTTCGGTCCTCAGCAGCTTGTCGGCCGCAATCATCAACAGGGGGGTCAGCGCCATGGACAGGATCACGACGGTGGAGAACAGCGCGTTCTCCCGCGCATCGATCACGCCCCCCGTCGTCGCCGCAGCGTAGAGCACGAAGGCGAACTCGCCGCCCTGCAGGAACATCGAGGTGCGGTGCAGAGCCTGGTGATTGGAGCCGCCGAACAGGCGGGCGACGGCATAGACCACGACCCCCTTCGCGACGGTGAAGGCGAGCAGCATAGACAGCAGCAGCCGCCATTCGCCTGCGACGACGGCGAGATCGAGCGACATGCCGACGGCCAGGAAGAACAGCCCCATCAGCAGGCCGCGAAACGGCTCGATGTCGGTCTCGATCTGGTGCCGGTAGCTCGAACTCGACAGCATCACCCCGGCGAGAAAAGCGCCCATCGCCATCGACAGCCCGGCAACCTCCATCAACATTGCTGCACCGAGGACCACCAGCAGCGCGCCCGCCGTCAGGACTTCGCGTGTACGCGCCCGGGCCAGCAGGGCGAAGAACGGGTTCAGAGCCCAGCGCGACACTGCCAGCAACGCCGACAGCGCAGCGACCGCCACAACAATGCCGATCCATCCCGTCCGGCCATCCGAGAGAGGCGACAGCAAGGCGACCACCGCCAGCAGCGGCACGATCATCAGATCCTCGAACAGCAGGATCGCGACCGACTTTTGCCCTTCCGCACTCGACAACTCGCCACGGTCCTGCAGCACGGACATGATGACGGCGGTCGAGGACAGGACGAAGCCGGCCCCTGCGATGAAGGCCACCGCAGCGGAAAAGCCGAACGCCACCGCGCCCGTCAGCGCCAGCGCCGCGATCGCGACAAAGACCTGGGCAAGGCCGAGACCAAAGATCTGGCCGCGCATGGCCCAGAGCTTGGGCGGGCGCAGTTCCAGTCCGATCACGAACAGGAACATCACCACGCCGAGCTCCGAGAAATGCAGAATGGACTGAGCATCGGTGAACAGCCCGAGCACCGATGGCCCGACCAGCACGCCGGCCGCGAAGTAACCGAGGACCGATCCGAGGCCGAGCCTCCGGAAGAGCGGCACGGCAACCACGGCCGCTCCCATCAGGACGACCGCGGGAGCGATCGTCTGCCCCAAGCCCGCTTCGGCCATCAGGTCGCCTTCTCGGTTTCGCGCGTGGCCGCCCGGACGATTGGCGCGACCTCGGTGCCCAGGAGCTCGATCGAACGCTTCATCGCCGCCGTTTCGAGCGAGGCGGTGCTCATCTGGAAGGTGATGCGCGAGACGCCGCCGAGCACTTCGCTGGTATGGAGCATCTTGGCCGCGACCGTCTTTGGGTCGCCGATCAGGAACGCGCCTTCCGGGCTGGCCATGGCGTCGAACTGATCCCGCGACGGCGGCGGCCAGCCGCGCTCGCGGCCGATCCTCCCGGTCAGATGCGCCCAGCCCGGGAAGAACGCATCCCTGGCCGCCGTGTCGGTCGCGCCGACGAAGCCCATTGCGTGGACCCCCACCTTGAGCGTTTCGGGGCTATGCCCGGCGCTCAGGCCGGCCTGGCGATAGAGATCGACGAGCGGCCGGAAGCGCTCGAACGTCCCGCCGATGATCGCCACCATCAGCGGCAGCCCGAGCGTGCCGGCGCGAGCGAAGGATTGCGGCGTGCCGCCGACGCCGATCCAGAGCGGCAGGCGCGGCTGATGGGGACGCGGATAGACGCCCTGTCCCTCCAGCGCCGCGCGGAAACGACCCTTCCAGATCGGATGAGCCGTCTCGTTGAGCTTCAGGAGCAGAGCGAGCTTCTCGGCGAAGAGCTCGTCATAGTCCCGCGGGTCGGCGCCGAACAGCGGATAGGCCTCGCCGAACGAGCCACGGCCGACAACCATCTCCGCCCGCCCCTTGGCAACCAGGTCCAGCGTCGCGAATTCCTGGAAGATCCTGACCGGGTCGGCAGCGCTCAGTACCGTCACGGCGCTCGTTAACCGGATCCGGCTGGTGCGTGCCGCGGCGGCGGCGAGGATGATCGCCGGCGCGGAATCGAGGAACTCGGCGCGATGGTGCTCACCGATGCCGAAGACATCGAGCCCGGCCCGGTCGGCGACCTCGACCTCGTCAAGCAGATCGGCCATTCGCTCAGTTGGCGAGGGAAGCTTGCCCGTCGCCGGATCCGGGAGGATGGCGGCGAAGCTGTCGATACCAATCTGCATCAAGTGTCCTTGCGAATTCGTGGGGTGGCGCGGGAGAAGAGCTGCGATCCGCGCAACCGCTTCGGCAGACGAGCAGCCTTCGTTTGCTGAAGTACGGGGTTGTCAGGGGCCGACGCTTGCATCGTCAGAATCGATAGTTTGCCATGACGCCGACCAGCTTGATGATCTGCGCTGGGCCCGTTTCTCGAATGAATGTTCCCGGGTCGAAGACGCCGACCGAGGCCGCGAGATTCAGTTCCGGCGTTGCCTGCCAGGCTATGGCGATCTCGGCCTGCGTTCCGATGAAGCGTGCATCGCTGTCTTTGCCGCTGCGGACAAGGGCGCCAGAGATCGCATAGATGCCGTCGCCGGTGCTCTGTCGCCAATAGGCCGAACCCGAAAGCGACAGCTCGACATCCTTGCGCGGATGGATCGTGATGGAAGGCCGGACATGGATCAGGTTGCGCGGCCCGATCGGCGATTGAGACACGAAGTACTTGCCCCTCGGAAAAAGGGGATTGAGCGTTCCCAATTCCGGATCGTCCGGGTCATCGTCGCCCGAGATCACGTCCGCGGAAAGCCTGAGGTCGGGCTGCAGCGGTGCTTGTGAGAAGCGATGGCCAATCTCGCCACCGATCCCCCAGGCCGCCCGCCGGTGGCCTGCGAACGTCCCGTGTTGAACGGCGCCCTCGAGATTCCAGTATGAAGAGCCGATGTCTCCAAAAACCCGGGCGCCGATAGTGTGGACCAGCTCTCTACCGGCCCCTTGGTCGTAGACCGCATTCCGGTCCCGCAGCCCGAGATAATAGACGTCGAAGCCGTTCGTCTGAGTTTCGCCCAGCCATTGGGTCGCATAGACGCCCCAGAGTGACTTCTGGGTCGATGTCCGGTCGTCGAAATCGTCAAGCCTGTTGTCGACCGGGCGAGAATAGAGCGCCTTAACCTGCCAGGCCTTGCCCGTCAGAGACATGTCGAAGCCGTCGAAGGCCTGAGGAGTATTGGGACCGTAGCGTGTGTCGATGAAGCGTCCCGCGCCAAGCGAGATCAGCTTGCGACCTGCAGACATCCGCAGCGAGATCGCCTGCGCGACATCCGTCTCCACCTCGACGAAGGCCTGCAGCATATCCGCGCCAGTCGTATCGACAGGCCTCGTGGCGCGGCGGACGCCCGAGATCCCGGAGATGATGGGTTGAGCGAACAGGCGCAGCTTTCCCACATGGAAATCGGCATAGGGCATCAAGCGATGCCAGACATAGCCATCGTCCGGCGCCGCGCCCCACCGGACATTGGCATAGCCTTCGTAGCGCGATCGGACCTCGAGACCTGTTGTGAGATAGGTCGATCCATCCGCGCTCAAGGGGATGTACTTGAACGGCTCCGTCCACCGCCCCGTACGCTGCGCCGGGTCTGCGAGATAGGACCAGCTTTCGGGGTAACGCTCGATCGTCAAGGTCGGCGCGCGGCCGATATCGGTCCCGACCTGTGCCCGTGCCTCGAGCTGTGCAGCAACGAGGACAATCGCGACGGTAAGGCCGCGGATCGACCGCACCGGCAGTCGCCGGACGCTACCGCAGGAGCGACGCGATCGATGCCGGGCATGCCCACTTCCGGCCGAGCATCGAAATAGGATGACGGATCCCGACAGGCATTCGGTTCCAGCAGAATGCATCGCGCGGGATCTCGTCATCCCAAGGCGATCAGCCGGCCGCCTTCGGCACCGGCGTGTTGAGCAACTGCTGCTCCCAAAGATACGCGATGCCGCTGCCGCCGAAGTGATCGATCAGGATCTGCGTCAGCGCCTCGACATGCTCTGTGCGCGCCCAGTCGCGCTGCCATTCGCCGGCGAGCGCCATCACGGTCATCGGGTTCGCGCCGGCCGCGATCATGCGCTGGACCGCGACTTCGTGGGATTCCTTCGAGATGCCGCCAGAGGCGTCGGTGATCACGGTCACATCCCAGCCTTCGCCGGCCGCCTGGATAACGGGCATCGCGACGCAGACTTCGGTCCACAGGCCCGCGATGATGAGTTGCTTGCGGCCGGTCGCCTTGACCGCGTCCACCACCTTCTCATCCTGCCAGGTGTTGACCCAGGTCCGGTCGATCACTTCCTGGCCCGGGAACACGTCGGTGATCTGCTTGAAGAGAAGCCCGCCGCGGGCCGCGATCACGCTGGTGAGAATCGTGGGAACATCGAAGGCTTTGGCCAGCTTCGCCAGCGCGGTCGTGAGATTCACCACAGCATGAGGATCGTGGCTGTTCAGGTTTGCGAGCTGGTAGGGCTGATGATCGATCAGCACGAGGACCGAGTCTTCCGGACGAAGAAGCGAGTTCAGGCCGTTGCGAAAGGTCATTTCCAATCCTTCTACTGAGATCAGCGGTAGCGTGAGCACGTACGCAGCGCTGCTGCACCCGGCTCACGGCGCATATCTGCCGGTCCATCGGGCGTCTCGGTAGCCACGCCGGGCGCGAAACTGTGTCCTGCAATGAGGAACGCCAGAAGGGAGGCCGAGGGAATTGCGAAGGGGTTGTGCGATCGCGATACCGGAGGAGCGCCGACGACCGAGCGCAGGCTGCGCGATAGCAATCGAGCGCGCGTGTGCTTCTCTACATATTCTCAGAAGGACAAAAGGCGAGTTCGGCCATCTCTGTTCCTGCCCTATGGCTGGCTGCTCTACCGCAAGCTCTACGTGCTCGGCGGCATCATGCTCGCCGTCCAGCTCGCCTATGTGCTGCTGCCGGATAGCGTCCCGACATCATTGGCGCGGGCGATCCTATTCGCCACGTTCGCCATGGCCATCATGACCGCGCTGTACGGTAACGGCTGGTACCTTGATGCCGTCCATAGGCGCTGGGACAAGTTGCGCCAGGACCCCAATCAAGCCGCGGCGCTCGCAAAGGCGAGAGAATCCGGCGGGGTCAACCTGGTCGCTCCGATCACGGCGTTCGCCTTGGTCATCGCCACGGTAGTCATTCCGCTTTTCAATATGATCGGCTGGGGCGATCCCGTCGCGTTGGTCCGCGATGGCCACATGACCGCCTATCCCAGCACCACGGTCGGCAAGGCGTTTGCCGGCAACTTCGACGATGGCCAGTGGCGCGGCTTTACCACGCCGAAGGGGCAGAAGGTCGTCGAGTTTACCGGCAAGATCAACGCGGCACTGCATCAGAACGCTGTCACGCTGTTGGCCGATAGCAGCGAGAAGATGCGCAAGGCTGGCCGTTCGAAGGCTGAAGCTGACGCGCTCGAACTCAACTACCTGCTCAACCTCTTCCAGATCGCCCATCGGGACCTGAACGGTAAGCCGATCTTGCAGAAGCTTCAGCAGAAATGGGGCTGTTCCGGCATCGAGCGCGCGAACCTCGACGGCGTGAACTCGGCCATGGTGCCGGCCTGCGGTGAGCACACGCCCAGCTTCCTGAACGAGGCGATTGGCGAATGGGCCGATCAATCGCACTGGCCGGTCGGAACGCCGGTCACGGTCCAGTGGACGATCAACGTCGATGGCGATGGCTTCGAGACGACGCATGTGTCGAGCAAGGCCTGGCAGGGCCTAGACCAGGATAACGTCTTCTCCATCCTGTTCCAGTGATCCGCGCCGATCGCCGCGCCTCCCACAAATTTCCAGGAACTTGCCATGCGCATCCCGCTCATTCTCACCGCTTGCCTTGCGGCCACCGCCGCCGTCGCCCAAGCGCCACGGATCAAATGGAAGCCGATGGACTTTCCGCCGAGCACGACCATGGAAGCCACTGTCCAGGGCGCGCAGCGCGATCTCGGCCCGTTCCGGATCTTCTACGAGTTCGCCAAGATGCAGAGCTGGTCCTGCACCTTCGACAATGCCGGCGGCCCGCGCTCCGGACCCTCGACGCTGAGCTGCCGGGCGCCGAACAAGCAGCCCTGGCTGTTCTATGTCGAGCATGATCCCGAGCAGAAGCGGCTGGTATTCGTTGAAGGCGAGTTCGCCGGCGACGCGCGCAGCGGCGATCAGGTCGGCGCCTTCCTCGCCTTCGCCTTCAAGAACATGAAGTGAGCTCCTGATGCGATGGTCGTTCCAAACCGCTTTCATTCGATCCGCGATGGTCGGCGTTGCTCTTGCCTGTCTTGGTAGTAGCCCGAGCGCGGCCCAGGCTCAGACTGTGCCGCCACAGAGGGAGTTCGCGGCCACGATCACGACCTTCTGGGTGACCACCAAGACTCTGGCTGCCAAGGACCGCAAGATCTACGCCCGCTACTCGGTCGACAGGGCCGGGACCACGTTCCTCCATCAGATGAGCTTCATCTGCCGGAAGGAGCGAGGCAGGTTCGCCTATCTCAATATCTTCCTGCGCGACATGATCGCGATGGGCGCGGTCTATAAGCCAGTCGAACGCGAGGTCAGCATCGACGGGCGCTTTACGGTCGATGCCCAAAGCGCCTTCACGCTGCCAGGCCACACCCTTCAAACCGAGCTGTTCTTCGATCGCACCCCTGCGACCTGGGACGACCTCGACAAGGTCCTCAAGGCGACCACGATCCAACTCACCATAGGCGAG
>JAESGH010000544.1_pt1 | contig 10983 bp, 14 predicted proteins | sample 9269641 | NCBI WGS metagenome assembly JAESGH01 (sample SAMN14515345, study PRJNA621665) | algae metagenome | isolation source: Phormidium tanganyikae FI6-MK23 and co-occurring heterotrophs from granitic... | place: USA: Fort Irwin, California | collected 1998-05-24
AACGGTTTATCCGCGAGTGCTATCACCTTGGCAATTCCTTTGCATTGATCAAGTGGTTATTTGAGTTTGTCCTTCATCAACAGGTGTTTAAGTTCCCTAAGCTTGAACTGTATGGCGTTTTTTCACGGGTCAAGTAGGATCGCTATAGTTGATTGCTTTCTGCTGCGCCGTCAAATCTGTAAGCTCTTGTCGGGGTTCGCTCAATTAGCGATTGCTGAACATTCCTCAAACTGCGATCGCTGCGAAGCCGATACCGAAGGGTCGCGCTGCTCTCAAGGTATGAAGTTGTTCAAGTAGATGTTAGCGGGCTATTTTTTGGAGCGATCGACTTCAATCACTCACCGCAGAAGACTCAAGCTAAAATTGAGATGCAGCATAAAGCGGAGGTCAAGTTAATGGATGATATATTGACTGTGATTGAGCGACATCCTGACAAAATGAGTGGCACATTGGTTTTTTGCGGAACGCGGGTTTCCGTAGCGATTTTGTTTGAAAACCTCAAAGATGGTGCATCCATTGATGAGTTTCTCGATTGGTTTCCGGGTGTGACCCGCACACAAGTAGAAGCTTTACTAGACTACGAGATGACGGTATTGACAAATCTCATTGAGGCATGAAGATTCTGTTTGATCAGGGTACGCCGGTTCCGCTGCGCCGTGCTTTATTAGACCATGTAATGGACACGGCTTACGAGCAAGGATGGTCGGCACTGACTAATGGTGACCTGCTCAATATGGCGGAACACAATGGATATGACCTCCTGATCACGACTGATCAAAATCTCCGCCACCAACAAAACCTTGCTAGTCGTCAGATTGCTGTCGTGGTCTTGCTATCGACATCGTGGACGCGAATTCAACAACACATAGATGCAATCCACAACGTGATCGACAACAGTGTTGCAGGTGCATATCAAGAAATAACGATCGCACGGCAAAACAATACCTAACTTGTAGAGCGTTGGCGATTATCTGGGCACTCTCGGAAATCCTAAAACTATTGCAGCGCAAAAAACAAGGTGTGTGCTGCTTCGCAAATACCGCAAGGCTCGCAGTTGCACAGGGAGACCAGGTACTACCACCAACGCGATCGCCTCTCCCCTCAGCGCGATCGCTGAACATTACTCAAAGTGCGATCAAAGTTCTGCGATCGCTGCTCGTCAAGTTTCTAAGATATGTACGATCGCTGTTCCTCACAATAGAGTTGTTGGGGAATAGGATAATCTAAAGAGAATTCGTCAATCGAGTCTTATGCTGAATCTTGAACGTGCCCTGAACTAAGACCGACTGCTGCGAGCGTTGAGCAGACTGAACCGCAAAGCCTTTGATGCTTGGCTGCCGAGGTTTGAGCAAGCGTACGAAGCCAGTAGAATCGCGGCCAAGCCAGTGCGGAAACGGGCAAGAGGAGGCGGACGCAAAGCAAGACTGCAAAGGATTGAAGCCAAGTTGTTCTACAGTTTGTTCTACTTTAAATGCTATCCGACGTTTGATTTAGCGGGAATTTTGTTCGACCTCGACCGCTCACAGACGCATGAATGGATGCCCGAATGACAATCCGGTCTCGAAGCTTGCATTGGGAACTGAGAGGGTGCTGGCAGAGCGCAACCTACGCAATATCGAAGCCTTTCTAGAGATGTTTCCGGGGGTAGAACGGGTGATGATTGATGGCACTGAGCGTCCGATTCAACGCCCCAAGAGGTTGAGCAACAGACGCTGAACTACTTTGGCAAGAAGCGTCGTCATACTCGCAAGCATCTGGCGGTTGTCGCCCCCACCCAACGAGTCTTAGTCCTGAGCAAAGCTCGCGAGGGAAAGCTGCATGATAAGCGATTGGAAGCGGAAGAAGAGATTGCGTTTCACAGTCTTGACGACATTCCCATTGAAGTCGATTTAGGCTTTCCAGGCTTGCAGTCAGAGTATACGAACCTTCACATTCCGCACAAGAAGCCGAGAGGGGGTGAGCTAACCGACGAACAAAAGCAAGAAAATCGCACACTCAGCCAGTCGCGCGTCGTCTGTGAGAATGCCTTTGCAGGCATCAAGCGCGATGGTGCGGTCAGCGCGATTTATCGCAATCGAATCCAGGATTTTGACGATCATTTGATGCTGACTGCTGCTGGATGATGGAACTTCTACTTGAAAGCAGCTTAATCAATAGCAAAACACAGAAATCGTCAGAAGTCTACTTTGCAATTACGTTATTCCCCAACATCTCTAAAGTAAAGAATGCGGCAGCGACAAGTGCTGCGATCGTCCGAACATGGTTCCAGAACGTCCAATCGGTCAGGTATCTTGCCCACAGTGTTGCGCCTTCAGCACTATCGGGTTTCACGATCGCCAAAGCATTATTCAACGGCACATTAAAAGCGATTGCCCCTCCGATCGTGCCAACGAGATAGAGCAGGCTACCCACTAACAGGTAGACACTACCGGGTTGCTGCCATTTGAACAGAACGAAGACTGCTAGAAAGAGGCAAGCTAGAGCTGTTCCAAACAAGGCGATCATGAACAATGGATTAATCGCCGTAATGTTGAGCGATTGCATCGCGACAATCCCTTGGGGTGGCTGGAGACGGGCGAGGGCGGGCATCACGAAGGTGGAGAAAGCGAAAAACACTCCTGCCACCAGCCCGCAACCGAGTATCGTGACAAGCATGAAGGGGAAACGCAAATTGTGAACCGTTGCCATAAAATCTCCTGTGGATGAATGTCGGTTTGACGAACTAGAAAAAGTTCAATAAGATAGGCTCGGCATTTCGTAAAGATAGGTATCATTCGTCAATTGCTGCAATAGGAAGTCAGCCACATCAGCGCGCGGAATTTTGAGTTTTGCGGTCTTGTCGGTGCTGGGAAAGCCGTGTCGGTAGTGACCCGTGCGATTTCCATCGACAAAGGCTCCGGGACGCACGATCGTCCAATCTAGATGGCTTTGCTTGACCTCGTTCTCTTGCCGTTCATGATCGGCAAACACGTCTCGTAAGAAGGCTCTAAACATAATGTACTTCCAGAAGAAGTTCAGATTCTCCCAACTCTCTCCTGCTCCAAGAGTGGTTTGGCAAATCAACCGTCGGACACCTTCTTTCTCCATTGCCTGGATAATCTATCGCGTCCCCTCTGATCGGATGGTTCCCTTCCTTTGCCCACCTGATCCAAGTACACATAGCACCGCATCTTGACCTTGCACTGCTTTCTCGACAGATGCGAGACTCATGACATCGCCTTGAGCAACCTTCGGATTTGGGTGCTGGATGTCGAGCTTTGCGGGGGTACGTGCAAACGCCGTAACGGTGTGTCCCTGCTCAAGCGCCTGCTCGACAAGGGGGCGACCGATACTCCCCGTTGAGCCAAAAATAAGCAGCTTCATCTTCTCTATCCTTTTGAATCAGCGACCTTTACAGCTTAGGAAAACAATTGCTGCTCAACTATCTGATTCTTGTGCCACTATCAAAATCTTGCGATGAATTTCAGAATGAGAGTTGAACTCTCATAAAAATGAATACAATCAAGATGACACGAGTTGGAGATGTGTTGTGAAAACTCCAATCCATCATCAGACTGAATCGAAGTTTCTGCCGATTTTATCGAGTCAAAACCAAGGCTGGGAAAATATTCTGGTCAATCAATTTCGGCGTCAGCCCGGTGAGGCAACGTGCCACTTCAACAATGAACACGCGATTTGTCTGTCGCTAGCATCGCGTCCCGTTCGCTCTCTGCATATCAAGGGAGGCAAGACTCAGACAGGGCTATATGGGAAAGGAGACATCACGATTACTCCTGCAAAGATGCCGTTATTTGCCCGTTGGAACGATGAAGATCACTTTCTGGAGATTCGGATTGCCTCTCATTTTATTGAAAGTATTGCCAGAGAGACCCTGAATAAAGACCCCGATCGACTTGAATTGCTGTCTGAATTTCGGACGCGAGACTCCCAACTTGAAGCGATCGCTCTGATGTTACTAGCTGAACTCCAACAAGAAAATTCAGGCAGTAGGCTCTACATTGAATCACTCACAAACGTCCTGGCTGTGCATTTGCTCCGGCAGTACGCGACTGCAAGACCTCATTTACCGATTTACGAAGGTGGGTTACCTCAACGCCAACTGGTGCAGGTGTTGGACTACATCAACGACCATTTGGAGCAGGAGATTAAGCTGGCAAATCTAGCCGCGTTGCTCGATATGAGTCAGTTTCATTTCGGCCATTTGTTTAAGCAGTCGATTGGTATCTCTCCCCACCAATACTTACTCCAGCAGCGAGTTGAACGGGCAAAGCAGTTGTTGAGAAATAGCGATCGCTCGATTATGGACATTGCCTTTCTATGCGGATTTAACAGTCACAGCCACTTGAGTAAACAGTTTCGTCAACTGACAGGGGTGACACCGAAAACCTACAGATTAAATTAACGAGGCTCATGAAAGTAGAGGTTGTTCCGCCCAATCCTGCATGGCGAGAGAATTTTGAGGCAGAGTCGCAGCAGATTGCTTTAGCGATGGGAGAAAATATCGTTGCCATCCACCATATTGGCAGCACTGCAATTCCAGGCATTTACGCTAAACCTGTGATTGATTTCTTAGTTGAAGTAGAAGACATTACCAGGACCGATGAGCAAAGTGCGGCAATGATCGCGATTGGGTACGAAGCAATGGGCGAGTTTGGGATTCCCGGTCGGCGCTACTTCCGCAAAAATCGTTTGCCGAACATCAGAACCCATCATGTTCATACCTATAAAACTGGTTCACCCGAAATCGATCGTCACTTAGCATTTCGGGATTACATGATTGCTCATCCTGATGCTGCCCAGCAATACAGTGACTTAAAGCACGAGTTAGCGAAACAGTATCCTCAAGATATCGAGGGCTACATGGATGGCAAGGATGGATTTGTTAAGACGATGGAGAAAAAAGCAATGGAGTGGCAAACCTGGATGCAAACGCAGCAAAATTTGCTCAGAAAAGCGTATGCCGCCTTTAACGATCGTCATATCGATGCCGTTCTAGCTGTCATGCATCCGGATGTCGCGTGGGCAAATGGGATGGAAGGCGGACACGTTCATGGACATGAAGCAGTACGCGACTATTGGACTCGTCAGTGGCAATTAATTGATCCACAGGTCGAACTGCAAGGCTTTCAACGCGATGGACACAATTGCATCATTGTCGATGTGCATCAAGTGGTGCGCGATTTAGAGGGAAAGTTGATTTTGGATCAAAGGGTTCAGCATATTTATACGATCGAGAATGGTTTGATTCAGCGAATGGACATTCAAGAGGCACGAACTCCTGATACGTTTATTTCAGCAACGGCATAATTTCATCACACCAGGCTAGCCAACCTGTTTCGTAGTGAATGTCGCGCAACAGCGTCATGTACTGAAACTTGAGCGTTTTCGACAGCGTTTGTGAATTTTTGAAGCAAGCGTTGGAACGTATTTTTTCCCATTGCAATAAACTATAGTGTCTCAAGGATAACCCTAGTGAGATTGCCAGAACCCCCCGCAAGAACGATTGACTATCGCCAAGTCAGTGCCACCGACGCATTTGTGCCTAACCCGGCTGTCCTCACTAGCTCTGGCTGGAGTGGTCTTCATGTAGAACTTCATCGACAGCCCAAGTTCGAGGTTGCCGAGCATCAACATACCATGCATGTCCTCGCTTGTGGGCTACCCAATTCATCCCAAGATAGCGGTAATCCAGGAGAACGTTGGCTAGATGGCAAGCGGGAAACAGAAAGGCGACAATTGGGCGACATCGCCATCATTCCGGCAGGAATCTCTCATTGCTGCAATTGGCAGACTACGGTTCAGTTTGGCATTTTAGCGATCGAGCCAACCCTACTCCAGCAGCTTGGGCAAGACTGGGTGAATCCCGATCTCATTGAACTCATGCCTCGGTTTATGAGTGAACAAGATGCACTGATTCAAAGCATTTTTTCAACTTTGAGGGCAGAACTAGAAACGGGCGGCATCGGCGGAACTTTACTGGTCGATAGCCTAAAAACAGCACTAGCAATTCACCTACTGCGAAACTATTGCACAACCTCGCCTAAGCTTTCTAGCGATTTAACTGGGTTATCTCCTACCCAATTGACCTTAGTCACCGATTATATCTCTGCCCATCTGCATCAAAATTTGAAGCTGGCTGAGTTGAGCGCGATCGTCCAAATTAGCCCCTATCACTTCTTACGGTTGTTTAAGAAAAGTCTGGGTGTGACACCGCATCAATACATTTTGCAGTGTCGCGTTGAACAGGTGAAATATCTGTTGCAATTCACCAGTCTGAGCCTTTCTGAGATTGCATTCAGAGTTGGCTTTTGCGATCAAAGTCACCTGACTCGCTGTTTCAGACGCGTTCTAGGCAAGACTCCCAGCCAATGGCGGCAACCCTGAGCGCAAGAATATCCCAAAACTCTGCAACTTTTTTCTAGCGTTCTGAATCGCGGTTTCTTTAGACTATCCGTAGTTGTTTCACCTCAAAGAAAGATGGCACCTATTCAATCGATGACCGTCCCGCTCTGGGGATTAGTTATTTTTATAGGATGGACGATCGCGATCGTTTGTCTTCTGCTCACCGTTAGAATTCGGCATCTAGCAGTAGGTGGTGCGGTGCAGGATTTCGGCATCCAAAATGACAAAAGTCCACTCTGGCGACTTTTTCGGGTTCAAGCCAACTTGGTTGAAAATCTGCCTTTGTATCTCGGTGTGGTGTTCTTAGTGACGGTTCAAGGGATTTCTGGAACCGCGATCGATGCTTTAGTCATAACCTATATCGCGTTCCGTTTGATTCATTCAGTGATTCACATTGCTGGAATAAATCCAATCTTTCGAGTAGTTTGTTTAACCATACAATTTAGCTGTCTAATCGCATTAACGATCGTGTCAACTTTCTAGTTGAGAGAACGATTATAGAGTTACCCCAAAGTGCATTGACGAGAAAAGGAGAGTTAGAATGAATCGTCTACAAGGAAAGCGTCTGCTAGTAACGGGTGGCACAACTGGAATTGGACTTGAAACCGCCAAGCAATTTTTAGCAGAGGGTGCGCGGGTCGTCGTGACGGGACTTAGCCCAGACCCATTGGCTCAAGCCCAGCAAGACTTGGGCAAAGAGGTGATTGTTCTTAAAAGTAATGCAGGTGAGGTGAGTGAACAAAGGCGATTGGCAGAAGAAGTCGCGCAAGTTTTCGGTCAGCTTGATGGCGTATTTCTGAACGCTGGAATTAGTATTTTTCAACCGCTTGAAGCTTGGGATGAAGCCTCGTTCGATCGACAAATTGCCGTCAACCTCAAAGGACCCTTTTTTCTCATCCAAAATCTGCTGCCCATTTTGGCGAATCCCGCTTCGATCGTCTTGAATACTTCAATTAATGCTCACATCGGAATGCCATACTCTAGCATCTATAGTGCAAGTAAGGCTGCAATGCTCTCGCTAGCAAAAACTCTATCGGGTGAACTGGTTGAGCGAAGGATTCGAGTCAATGCCATCAGTCCAGGTCCGATCGCCACACCGATCCTCGGAAAATCTGGTCTTCCAGCCGAGCAAGTCCAGCAGATAGCAGAAGGATATCGCAATCAGATTCCGTTAAAGCGATTCGGTGAGCCGATTGAAATCGCCAAGGCAGCCGTGTTTCTTGCTTCTGATGAATCGTCCTTTATGCTGGGTAGCGAGATGATCATTGATGGTGGCATTACTCTGTAGTGATAAGTTATATCTAATGTGAATCCAAGGCTGAAATTTCTGGAGTCCACACCAAAATGCAAATTGAACCCTATGACCCCCACCAGCTTAATGCTGTGATTCGTCTTTCGCTTCGCGCATGGACTCCAGTGTTTGATTCGATTCAGGAGGCAATGGACGCTGAGGTACACCAAGCATTCTATCCCGACCATTGGCGAGTGAGCCAGCAGAAAGCGATCGAGGATGTCTGCGCTGCTGAAGACATAAATGTATGGGTTGCTATCGATGCAGGTTCTACTAAAGGGTTTGTTGCTGTGAAGCTAGACTCTGAATCTAGCATGGGTGAAATTTACATGGTTGCTGTCGATCCAGATTTTCAAGGTCAGGGCATTGGCACTGCTCTAATAGAATTCGCGCTTCCTTGGATGAAAGAGGCGGGGATGACGGTCGCAATGGTTGAGACCGGAGGTGATCCGGGTCATGCTCCAGCTCGTCGCACTTATGAAAAGCTGGGTTTTGGGCTGTTACCGATCGCCAGGTACTTCAAAAAGTTGTAGGTGCGGAGGGTTTTATGAATCACATTGCTGAAACGATTGCTTTCAGACCTTTGGTTGCGTCCGACCTCGCCATGCTGCATGAGTGGCTGCATCGATCGCATATTTCAGAATGGTGGGGCGATCCTGGAACCTATGCGGAGGTCGAGCATGACTACCGACCTTATACTGCCGTCGAATCAATCACACGAGGCTATATCGCCTTATTGAAGAACAAACCCATTGGATTTGTTCAATCCTACGTGGTGATGGGTTCTGGTGATGGATGGTGGGAGCAGGAAACCGATCCGGGCGCGAGAGGAATTGACCAGTTCCTAGCCAACCCGGAGCAGCTTGGTCGAGGTTTGGGCAGTGCGATGATTCACGCCTTCGTGGAGCAGCTATTTCAAGATCCGGCAGTGACTAAGGTACAGACCGATCCCTCACCTGAGAACGATCGAGCAATTCGCTGCTACCGCCGTGTCGGATTTAAAGATGTGGGTGAAGTTGTTACGCCCGATGGTCTCGCGCTGCTCATGGTCAAGGAGCGGTAAGCGGTGACAGATTTAGTAGATTTTGTAATTTGAGGAGACGATATGCAGATTACAGCTTCAGCAATTTCGCTCAATGTTGAGGATGTCACGGCATCAGCTAACTTCGTTAAACAGCACTTCGGCTTTAGCCTGGGGCGAGCGGTTCTTTCAAGTAACCGATCCAAACGGGCGTGTGATTCAACTCGTTCAGTGGATCACTGACCCAATCTTGCAGCGGTAATGTTCTAGACCTGTGTATTTCGTGAGAAAATAGAATAGTTCTTAGCTGCTCTTGCTCGTATGGTACTTGAACCTGTTTGCTGTCTGAGTTGCAACAGTACAAACGTCGTGAAAAATGGCAAAAGCGATGAAGGTAAACAACGATATCGTTGCCGCAACAATGGCTGTACTCGTCGTTCTTTCATCCGCGAGTGCAGCTATCGCGGCTACTTGCCGGAAGTGAAGCAACAAATTAGCGACATGGCAGTGAATGGAAGTGGGATTCGCGATACAGCGCGGGTGCTGAAAATCAGCCCGACAACTGTGATTGAAGCATTAAAAAAAAGATCGTCACCTCGAACAGGTGAACTACTCGTCTCCTGCAACAGATGGAAGCTTCACCGACGACTGCGATAGTCGTCAAAGTTGAAGAAGTTGAAATGGATGAGATGTGGAGCTTTGTGCAATCGAAGCGGCAACAGCGATGGTTGTGGCACGCCATTAATCATCGTACCGGTGCAGTGCTTGCTTACGTACTTGCGCCTCATGAAGATGCAGCCCTCAAGCAACTTCCCTCTTTTGTGCTCCGTTTGCGATTGAGCGGTTCTATACGGATAGTTGGGGCGCGTACTTGCGATTGTTGGACTCGCAGAAGCACACGGTGGGCAAAGCAAATACTCAACGGATTGAGCGCAAGCACTTGACCTTTCGGACTTGGATCAAACGGTTGGCTCGAAAAACCATTTGCTTCTCTAAGTCCACTTGGTTACGCGATGTGGTGATTGGATTGTTTATCAACCGCTACGAATTCGGTCGCGCTGTATGATAGTTCGTCCACAGATCTAGAACATTACCGAAACGTTCAGCACTGAATCTTGATGAATTCCTCAACGCTCTCTTGATCCAGATTCAAGATTCCCCGAAGCTGTTGAGTGCTAGATCAACTATGTCAATGAGGCTCTAGACGTAGAAGTAATGGCAGATGCTGATAAATTGAAACAAGTTTTTTTGAAATAAATTTAGAAAAACTTGGAAGCGTTCGATGCTGATGAAACCGTTAGTTGTTCTGTTGGCACTGGCATTCGCTCAGACTCGATTCGTATTCGTATCCAGAATGGCGGTACTCCGATTTCGGTAGAACTGCTGCCTCAACTTACCTTGCCGTTCTGCTCCACAAAGCCTTCTGGCGCAAGCAATTTCAGAGCGAATTCTCGTAGCGCATGAAGGGGAACTGACGATCGCATCTTCTAGTTCAGGAACGATCGTCAGCGTTCATCTTCCCGTGCTTTAACCTCGTATCCTGACTATATTCGCTCTAGGCGAACTTCAACTTCTCGCTCTACGTATTCCCACTCTTTGCTAGCTTGCATTCGCACCAGCAATTGATCGAATGCTTGAGTATGCTCCGGCGCAAATTCAAACCAGGTGAGAAAATCAAACGGTTCTCCAAGATCGCGACAGTGGAACAGCCGCCGCGCCACCCCAGGCAGATACTCTAAACCTACGGCTGTATGATGGGACTCTTCTTCAAAAATCGCTCGCCGCTCATCTTGCGCCATTTCCCACCATTGAGCAGATTTTTTGATCGGAATTAGCACAGCGGAAATCGCTTCCGAACGATTTAGACCGGGCTGAATTGCCTGAAGCGTATTCAGTTCATCCCGTTTAGCGTAGCGCATATTACTCGTAAAACTTTGCAGCACCCATGAACTCCTAATGGGCAATGTCGCAACAGCTTCATTCACTACATTGACTCTTTCAACCCGTTCTAAACTTGCTCCCCAGACACCTCGCACATCGATTACTTGCCATGTGCCTTGCTGACCCCCGATAAACGAATACTTATTATTCATCTTGTTCAACAACTTAACAGCTTAGAATCTTTGTCTTATCAAATTCTAGTGCAATTCTATTAAACTTCATCGGAAATAGGTTAAGCTAAACAGCAAGAATTCTTTTCCAGCGTTGTTGCGATGTTGAACTACCAAAGTCTGCGAAATAAACCGCGCATCTTCCAGAGTTTAACCGG
>JAESGH010000545.1_pt1 | contig 10863 bp, 7 predicted proteins | sample 9269641 | NCBI WGS metagenome assembly JAESGH01 (sample SAMN14515345, study PRJNA621665) | algae metagenome | isolation source: Phormidium tanganyikae FI6-MK23 and co-occurring heterotrophs from granitic... | place: USA: Fort Irwin, California | collected 1998-05-24
CCAGGCAGAATTTGGCCATCTAAGAAGGCCCGAGTTCAAGAATGGTTGATACTGCCAAATTCTATGAAAATAGCGGCGCGATTTCTCCTACGTCGCACCGGGCTGGCTGGCTGTTATCAGCTCCTAGAACAATCGTTCTGACCTATGTTACTTTTACCTACCTGCTTTTTCTGCTGTCGCCTTTTCCTTGGAATGCCAACAACCATATTTTCGTGTTTGTGGTTGTTTTTGCGGCGATGTTTTGCTTTTATCTGGGCTATGGAATCGGGATGAAGCGTACGCCGGTGGTCGGTCGGCCGTTGCCGATCAAAGCCATCGTCGTTCTCGGCGGCATATTGACGCTCGTCGCCCTGATTCCGTCGGCTCAAATTTACACGGGGCGCTGGCCCTGGCAGTTTATGGATGCGCTGGCGGATCAGAAGAAGGCTTATGAGGGCCTGGCGCAGCAACTTCGGGATACCGAAGGACAACGCGGACTGATCGCGCTTGTTCGCGCGCTGATATCTCCTTTGACGTTGGCCTGCTCGACGCTCGGAATCATCTATTGGAAGAAGATCGGGCTGACCGGGAAGTTTTTCACGGTTTCCGCGCTGTTGTCCGCCATCATCTTTTCCATCCTTCGCGGAACCAACCGCGAAATCGTAGACACATTGTTGTACATCGTTTCAAGCGTGTCTATTGTCATGGCAAGAGCGAGCTTACAAAGCACCGAAAAGGCCATGAACGGCAAGAAAATATTCAGATATTTTGCGCTAGGTTCGCTTTTTATACTAATTTGCTATATTATATTCATCGTATTTTTGGCTCGAATAGACGACCGGGTGGGGGTGCAATCCGCATTATGCTTGGGCGAAAGCATGGTTTGCGTGGATTTCAATTCTGGCGTCTACGCCTACCTGCCTCATGAAGTGACGCGGACCATCGCTATTTTGACGGGATATCTCGGCACCGGCTATTTTGGAATCTCACTCGCGTTGAACGAACATTTCCACTCGGGCTATGGTCTGGCTCATTCCACCGCGCTGCTTTCGGTCTATCGTCAATTCGTTGGCGAACCGGACGCCGTATTTCAAAGCTATCCCTATCTTCTATATTATCAGAACTGGGATCCTGCGGCGCAATGGTCAGGAATGCTCACGTGGATCGCCGGCGATATCGGTTTTACCGGCGCCGTCTTCGTCATGGGAATCATCGGCTATTGCTTTGCTCGGCTATGGGTCTCGGCGATCCAGGCCTGCAACAATGCGGCAGTGATGGGGTTCAGCATCCTGGCACTTACGATGTTCTACTTTCCCGGAAATTTTCAGCTTGGCCTGTATATCGACGGATATTCGATGCTCGTTGCCGCCCTGCTGATCTTCAAGATATGGAGACCGGCGCAAAGTAGATTGCGGCCCGGCTAACCCGCGCCGCCGCTACTATCGATTACCGGTCGCATCTCTCTCCGAACCAAAAGATCTGGGCGCAAGCATGCTAAAAAAAGATTTGTCTCCATGGCCTTCGTTCAGCGGCGAGGAAATCGCCGCCGTTGTCAACGTGATCGCATCCAACCGCGTCAATTACTGGACCGGCGACGAGGGACGCCGTTTCGAGCAGGAGTTTGCGGCTTGGTCGAACACCAATAGAGCCATCGCGCTGGCGAACGGAACGCTGGCGCTCGATCTGGCGCTCAAGGCGCTGAGCATCGGCCCCGGCGACGAAGTGATCGTCACGCCGAGGACGTTTATCGCATCGGTGTCGACTGTCGTAAATGCGGGAGCCACACCCGTATTTGCCGACGTCGATGCCGATAGCGGCAACATCACTCCCGACACGATCAGCGCCGTTCTTACCGAACGAACCCGCGCAATCATTCCGGTGCATCTCGGAGGGTGGCCCTGCGATATCGACGGCATGATGGCGCTGGCGAAACCGCACGGCATTAAGATTGTCGAGGACTGCGCACAAGCGCATGGCGCCCGCGTCGGCGACCGAAGCGTCGGAAGTATAGGACATGTTGGTGCTTGGTCGTTCTGCCAGGACAAGATCATGACGACCGGCGGCGAAGGCGGGATAGTCACGACCAACGATGAAGCCCTTTGGGACGTGATGTGGTCGTACAAGGATCATGGCAAGAGCTGGGACGCCGTCTATAATCGCCAGCACCCGCCAGGTTTTCGTTGGGTTCACGACAGCTTTGGCACCAATTGGAGAATGCTCGAGGTCCAGTCCGCAATCGGCCGGATCCAGCTGACCCGCATGGCGTCGTGGACAGCCCGCCGGACGTCAATCGCGATGCAGATTCGGGATACGCTCGGCAACTTTCCCTATCTTGTTCGGGTGCCCGTGCAGAACGATGGGATGACCCATGCCTACTACCGCCAATATGCCTATGTCCGCCCTGATGGCCTGAAAGCGAACTGGTCGCGCGACAGGATTATTGACGAATGTGTGAAGCGCGGTGCGGTCGTAATGCAGGGCAGTTGCCCCGAAGTTTACAGAGAGCGCGCATTCCAGGACACGCCTTGGCGCCCGGCCGAACGGCTTCCGGTCGCCCGCGAATTGGGCGAAACCAGCCTGATGTTTCTATGCCACCCGACCCTTACCGACGAGGAAGTCGCTTTGACGCTAACCCATGTCGCGGAGGTTCTAGGCGAGGCTTCTCGTTGAGTTGCGACAGCCCGATCGAGGCATGGAACCGCGGTTGCCGAGCGGCCGATCCTAACGGGGTCGGGCCGGATTGCCGACGACAACGGCGCCGGGTTCGACGTCCTTCGTGACAACTGCGCCCATCCCGACCACCGCGCCGGCTCCGATAATCAGCGGCTTATCGGGCGTGCCTTGTTTGATCACCGCGCCGGTTCCGATGTAAGCATGGTCTTCGATGTGGACATTGCCATTGCACGAGACGTTCGGAGCGAAGGTGACATAGTCTCCGATCACGCAATCATGGGCGACATAGCTGAAAATGTTGCACTGGAACTGCCGTCCGATTTTTGCCGACGTTGTCACCAACGAGCGCGGGCAGAAAACGGCTCCTTCGCCAATGTCGACCTCGACGCCTTCGAAATAGTCGGGAGCGAACAAGGAAAAGGGTATCAGCCCCGCCGCCTTGCATTTTTCGGCCAAAGTCTGACGCGCTTTTCCATCGCCAACGGCCAAAATAAACTGATCGCCGGGCTGAAGGTCCTCGGGCCTGCGAACGGGGATTCCGCCGATGACGTCACCGCCGTCGCGGTCATCGACAAAGAGCAGTTCCGTCCCGTCCCGCTGGGCTCGCTGTAAGGCATATTTTGCCGGTGCCACAAGCTCTCGTCCAAACCCACCGGATCCATATATCGCCAGCAGCATGTCGAAAACCTTCCCTGGGATTATTGCCTAATTCAAAACTCGCGGCACTTGACAGGCCGCTAGTCACTCCTGCGATGCGGCTTTTAACAGCTCCAGCTTGCCGACGATCAAATTCGCAGGATTACGACCGATCCCGCCGCTAATGCGCATTTCTAGGCGCACCAGATCGCAATCGCGTGGAAATTGAAGCGCCAGATCTTTGCCGAGCGGCAAAGTCTCCGCGAGCAGATTGACCGAAGACGCGCTCATGCCTATCGACCGACCCTTGATGCAGGTCGCGACCCACGTAGCTGCACTCTGGAGATTATTCGATCTCTCACGCACCTGCCACTGCAGCCGCATGTTGCTCCGCAACGCAATCAATTTGGTGGCCGCCACGCCTACGGTCCCTGGTGAACCAAAAAACTCAATTCCACCGTCCCCTCCCTCAAGTGCAACCAAATTTGAACGATGCGTTTCGGTATCGGCAAAAGACCAGATGACGGGTGGATAACCCTCTACAGGCTTGCCATTGGACATCGCAGCAACCCCGTTCAGTGCCGCCGCGTTGGCCCGCGGCAACAACGGGTAAAGGTCGAGCGCCACATCTTCAGAGCCTTCCGCGACGAGGCGGGTCATTAAAAAGCCGTAAGTCGATTCAAGCTCGGCTAACGCAGGCGCCATTTTCTTTCGTTCGACCAACAGCCGTCCCACGGGTTCGGCGCGGGGCAGTTGACCAATGGCCTTCGTAAACAGAAGCGGCAACCACGGATTATCGTCTCGGATATAGGGCTGAAGGTATTTGCGGCCTTCGGGCGCGGTCATGATGGCCGCAAGGCGGGAGACGACCTCGCCGGCGACGCGCGGTTCCGTTCGAATGATCAGATCATAATGCCTCAGAGCCGAGGCGACACGCGTTCGGCGCAGATCATTGTCCCCCAACCAAAGCTGCACCGCACCGTCCCGGCGCGTGATCTTCTCGGCGCGGACCATCGCTTTTTGCGCAGCCCCGAATTCGCCCTTCACTTCCAATCCCTTGCCAACCAGCCACAACGACCGGGCAGAAAGCGGCGCGTATTTCAATCCGGTTCGACCGGTCTCTATGAGTTCACCGGACTTGGCCTTATCGGGAGCTTCAACAAGGCCGACCGCCAAGCTGCGCTGACCACTACTCCAGGAAAAAAAACCGCCGCCAAGAGGGCGGAAAGTCTCCAGCACAATTCCGATCGATGCCGCCGCTTGGGAAAATGACAATGCCGCCAGCAAGAAGCCGCCGAGCAATGCGACGATAATCCTCGGTCTCGCGGCTAGGCGCTGCGAGTCCGGTTTCGTCGTGCGGCCGACGGCTGCGATCATTTCTGATTTTCCGCCGTGCCGTCCTCAGTCCGGTCATTGCCATAGCCGTAACCATAGCCATAACCGTAACCGTAACCCGACTGTTTGGCGCGATATTTGGTCAACAATATACCCAGAATATGCGAACGAGACTCGCGCAGCCTATGTATAGCCGCTTGTGATGCCCGCACTGCCGTCCGATCGGCTTCAACGACATACACCACGCCCTCAACGACATTGGCGATGAGCGGAGCGTCCGACAGGCCAAGCATCGGCGGACTGTCGAGGATAACATGATTGAAGCGGCTCGACAGCAACTCAACCAACAGGGCAAGGCGTTCGCCACTCAAAAGCTCAGAGGCGCTCGGGGGCGTCGGACCAGCCGCTATGAAGCTGACGTTCGGCCTGCCGGTCGACTGAAGCAACTCTTCCCAATTTTCTTCGCCAGCAAGGAAATTGGAAACGCCATGCGCATTGGAAAGCCCTAACCGCGAGGCGAGGATCGGCCGTCGCATATCCACATCAACAAGAACGACTGACCCGGACGTGCGGGCCAGAACCCGGGCAAGCGAGTAAGCCGATGTCGATTTGCCTTCTGAAGGCGAAGTGCTGGTAAGTGCGAACGTCTTTGGAACGCCGTGATCGGTTGAAAATCCTAGGTTCGTCCGCACGGTCATATAGGCTTCGGAAAGGATTGATTTCGGGTCGTCGATATTGATCAGCGCATCCTCGTCGATAATCGGGATTGCGCCGAGCAACGGCACGCCCAGCTTGTCCACAACTTGGCTGGGCTCGCGCAGGCTTTCATCGAGATTTTCGAGGATTACGACCACGATCGCCGCCAGCCCGACACCGGTGAGCAGCGCCAAGACGAGGTTCAGCAACAGCTTCGGCGACGACGGCTTTTCCGGCATGGGGGCTTCGTCAACGATCGAAATATTGTTCGTGCCGACACCGGCAACGCCGATTTCCTTGTATCGTTGCAGCAGCGAATCATAGAGCTGGCGGTTGGTATCCACCTCGCGCTGATAGATATTGTACTGAATACTCGACCGGCCTTCCGCGTCCAAGCGATTGAGCAAGTCGGCAACCTTGGCACGCAACCCTTCTTCGCGCTGACGCGCGGCATTGAAATCGGCCAGATAGGCATCGCTAACCCGCCGATCTTCGCTGGCGATGGCGCGATCGAGCGCGGCGACTTGTTCCTGTGCGGCGCGCGCTTCAGGATATTGGGGTTCGAAATGAACGAGCAAATCCTGATATTTGGCATTGGCTTCAGCACGCCTCTGTCGCAAAACGTTGAGCGACTGGTTTTGCAACGCCAATTGCGTACTGCCCGGCTTCGTTGCAGCCCTCAATCGACCTTCTGCCTCGGTACGTTCCGCCGTGGCCTGCACCAAAACGCTGTTCAACTGCTCCAGATTGCTCGACGCGAGCGTCTGCGTCGTCCTGGTTCTTCCCTCATCGCTTCGCGTTTCCGACAAGCGAACAATGCCTTGCCGCGCCGCATAGTTGACCAAGTCGCGCTCCGAAGTCTCAAGGCGCTCTCGAAGCCCCTGCAATCTTGTTTCGAGGTATACACGGGCATCCGCAGTTGATGCAAAACGGCGGTCCATGCTTTGCTGGGCGAATTCATTCACCCACGTCCGCGCAATAAGGCGCGAGATCTGCGGCGAGGCGCTCGTATAGCTGACATCGACCAGAGCCGAGCCTCGAACAGGAGAAATACTGATATGTTCCAAGATCAGATCGGTTGCCTGACGCTGACGCTCGCGCATCGATTCGACCGATACCGGGCCACCTGATTTTGCCGAGAGCAGTCCGTCGCCTTCGAGGGTGACGCCGTGAGCAGCAACAAAGTCCTTGGTGCTTGCCAGCCGCAATCTCCGCTCGACCCGTTCTGCCAACGACCTTGCGGCGAGGAGCGAATATTGGGTTAGGTAAAATTCTTGATTTGTCGTGCTATCGTCACGCTTCAAGCCTTCGACATTCGTCACATTTGCTTGCTCGCGCGCGATTTCGATGCGCGATGTTGCCGTATATTGGGGAGTCATCAGCAACGTCAAAATGGCGCCGATAACAACTACCACCGCGACGATTGCGGCAGCCAACCAAATATGCCGCTTAACGGCCTGCCAATATTCCAGCAGCGCGGGCGCACCCCAAAATTGTCGCTCGGCTAGCGCGATAGTCGGTACGTGGGATTGTATGTCGGACATCAAATTAGAACTCACAAATCGGAACTGGACGTGGGCTGATACGGGCTATTGATTGTTGTCCAGCACGCCGATCAACGGAGCCACCAACAACGGCGCCACGGAAACCAGTTGCTGCACCAGACGCCGACCTGGTGAGTCGCCAACGACAATGATGTCTCCGGGGTACAAGACCGGGTCTGCATAAGCGCCGCGACGAATGGCTTGCAGATCGTAGAGCGCAATCATTTGTTGCCCTTGAACCTTTCGATGAATGACGACTTCCTGAAGCTTGGCAAATTCGCCGGCACCTTGCGCCGCAGCTACGCCGCGCATCAAGGTCATGCCGGCCACGATGGGGTAATTCCCAGCCTGCTTGACTTCGCCGTCAACCGTTACAAACCGGCTAACCGACTGTTCCAGATTCACCGAAACCCGCGGGTTTCGGATATATCCCGCCCGCAGTTGCTGCGTGACGCGATCGGTTGCTTCGCCCACAGTCAGGTCGTTCAGATTGATCGCACCGGCAACCGGCAACGTAATGCTGCCCGAACCATCGGCCGTCAAACGTCGGTCGGTCAGACCTTCGACACCAAATACATCAATGATCAGCTTGTCGTACGGACCGATACGATAAGCATAGCGCTGATCGTTTCCAACCTGGCCTTCGGGTCCGGGCAATTCGCTCGCATCGACGCGCGTCACCTTCGGGCCGCCGACCCCTCCGGCGGTAAGGCTACGGCCGCCGCAACCCGCCAGCGTGACAGACATAATAACCATTGCGCCAATCATCGACGCCCGTACGCACTGCTTAAAAATAGCTTGCTGCATATACCTCTTCACTTCTGCGCGGACCTATAGGCGGCTGAACACCAAACCGCAGCAACAATTCCCAGCAGCATAAGCGAAGGAACCCGCAGCGGATAATCAACCGCGCTAGAGAGTGCAAGCATGGTGAGGATGGAAAACCCAGCCCGTCCCAAAACTTGCGCCGAATATCCTCGTTCACCCGCGTCCACTCGGCGATTGCGAATGAGCGAGCGGAGGGACAGCGACATCATCGCGCCTATCCATATCAGCAATAGCGCGCCGAGAAGACCGGCCGTCAGTAACAACTCGACAAAATCATTATGCGCATGGTTAAAATATGCCTCGCTGATCAGCGCGTTCGGTTCATAAATCTTGTAAACCTCAACGAACGTGCCGAGACCGCTTCCAGCTGGAAAAAAACGATCGAGAGCATGCATGACGATCGGGAGCGCTTGAATACGAAGTTCGCCTGCCGATTCCGTTTCAATCAAGCGATCAAGCGTAGACGTACGCAGAATCGCTATGGTCACGACAGCCAAGAATGCCCCAATAAGACCGTAGGTGATATAGCGTACGCGTTTCGCGTTCGGCCCATCGCCCGACCGAAGATGCGTGACGGGCGCCTTGTAGACCCAAAAGCCAAGCAGCATCCCGATGGGTGTCAGGATGAAGCCGCCGCGCGAGCCCGACATCAGGATCAGCGGAATCAACAGCAAGGCACCCGCCAACGCGATCGACCGCTGGAAGAAGAGCTGATCCGGCTTTCCTTTCATCAACGTCAAAAAGGCAGCGAGAAGTGGATACATCATCGCGAGGAAGCCAGCCTGGTGGTTCCGGTTTGCGAACAGGCCCACGGCCAGCCCGTTATTGGTGATACGATAAAAATAGAACGGCCCACTCGTAGGCCCAATGGCCTGAACTAGGCCGACGATACCGCTGAAAAAACCGATTCCGATTAACAACAGAAGCAGCGTGTGATGCCGTTTCTCATTCAGCGCCAGCGCAAAAATCAAGAATCCGAGCGGCGCAGCAAGCGAGAAAAGTGCATTCCAGGTGCGCGCCTGCGCAACCGACAACGGCTGCCAAGGCAGGGCCATTCCGGCATCGCGGTATATCGCGGCAATAAGTTCGCGTCCGGGCAATGCCGTCCACACATCAGGCGGCAGCGGGATAAGCTGCAAGGTCGGTAGCGCGACAATCGCGCAACACAGGAGCATCAAGTTGCGACTATTCTGCCAAGCCTGCCGCCAATAGAAGGCGACGGCAAATGCCAGCACGAATGTCGACAGTGGACGCCAGACGAGCAGCGACGTCAGATCATCTCGAGCGCCGCCAGCCATCAGGAAAGCGGCGCAAAGCAAAATCAGCGAGAAGATATAGGCTGGCCGCGATGGATCTCCGTTCGCTGAGAACTCCGACAAAGAGAAAGCGCGCATTTTCATAATATCGAGTTTTCCCGAATCAGCTTTTTGGCGACGGCTTGACCGCCTTGGGTTCAGTGGCGGCAAACAAGTTTGCCGGCGTATAGTCGGAAACCACCGAACGGACCACCATCATCGCTTCACCGACGTCACCAGCCTCCAGCCCGCGATCGAGCCTTTCGAGGCAGGCAGTCAGCTCGGGCCAAGGGAGCAGCTTCTCATGCGCTTGCATGATGCGGCTGTGATCGGTCGGCTGCGGATTTTCACCGATCAGCAGCTCTTCATACATTTTTTCTCCGGGGCGTAGGCCGACCTCCTCGATGACAATGTCGCCATCGGGATTATCTCTGTCGCGAACCGTGCAGCCCGAAAGCTGGATCATCGAGCGCGCAAGATCGATAATCCGAACCGGATGGCCCATGTCCAGCACGAACACCTCGCCACCCCTGGCCATTGCGCCAGCCTGCATTACCAGCTGCGCGGCTTCGGGAATCGTCATAAAATAGCGCGTTACTTCGTTATGCGTCAGGGTCACCGGTCCCCCGGCATTAATCTGTTCCTGGAACCGCGGCACAACTGACCCGCTCGAGCTCAGCACATTTCCAAAACGGACAATCGAGAATATCGTATCGCCGTCTGTCTCGCTCGCGCGACCCTGCACGATCAATTCGCAGAAGCGCTTCGACGCCCCCATGATGTTGGTTGGACGTACCGCCTTGTCGGTACTAATCAGGATGAAGCGAGCCACGCCTACGCGTTCAGCCTCCGTGCAGCAGTAGAGCGTGCTCATGATATTGTTGCGGAGACCCGAAATCGGGTTCGCCTCGACAAGCGGCACATGCTTATAGGCAGCCGCGTGGAAAACCGTCTGCGGCCGATGCTTGTCCATAATTCGCCGCATCGCCGCGTTGTCGGCCGCGCTGGCAAGTTCGGGTACGATCTCGGCCTCTTCGCCGACACCGCCCTCCTCCAACTCCGTCAAAATGCTGTAGAGCGCGAATTCGGATTGTTCGACTAGAATCAGCCGACGCGGACCCCGCGCTAAAATCTGACGGCACAGCTCCGAACCAATCGACCCACCGGCGCCGGATACCAACACATTTTTGTCGGCAATAGCGCCGCCTAGCAATTGCTCGTCAGGAGGCACCGGATCGCGGCCCAGCAGGTCCTCGACCCGCACTTCCTTCAGGTCCCGGATCGACACTTCGCCGTCAATGATATTGCCGATGCTTGGCAGCGAGCGAACGCGCACGGGGTATTTTTGAATGCGTTCGACGATTTCGCGGCGCCGGCTTCGCGTGGCGCTCGGCAGAGCAAGCAGGATTTCATCGACGCCGAATTTGGCGATGAATTGGCCGACATCTTTGCCGTCGATAACCGGGATTCCATCCATTCGCGAGCCTGTGAGACCAGCATCGTCGTCAAAATAGCAATTGAGGACAAGATGGCTCTCGTGCCTCAAAGCGAGCGCAAGCTGTTGTCCAGCGCGGCCGGCGCCATAGATCGCAACGCGCTGCTGTCGGCTGCGGTGGACGAGGTGCAGAACATCGACCAGCGCATAACGAATGAAGATCCGGCTGGTCGTCAGCAGCATCAGCAGGATCATCGGCTGCAGAATGCCGATCGTCCGCGGCACCCCATCTATCCCGATGAACATAAAAATGCTCACCATCGGCACCGCGAGCATAAAGCAAGCGAAGGCGATGTCCGCAATTGTCCGACCGCCGGTGGATCGAATGATTGCGCGATAAATTCCCGCACTCCAGGCAACGGCGAACCAGCAGAACAGTGTT
>JAESGH010000546.1_pt1 | contig 10849 bp, 11 predicted proteins | sample 9269641 | NCBI WGS metagenome assembly JAESGH01 (sample SAMN14515345, study PRJNA621665) | algae metagenome | isolation source: Phormidium tanganyikae FI6-MK23 and co-occurring heterotrophs from granitic... | place: USA: Fort Irwin, California | collected 1998-05-24
GGCTCAGCCCCTCGGAGGCCCAGGGCCACTTGCCTGCGTCCTCTGAGGCACTGATCGCCTACATCTTCATGAAGTGAAGTCCGCTCCCGGCCCATAGGCGACGGTCTGCTCTCGACCCATTGCGGACGTTCTCTGCATAGGCCAGCGTCGCCGCATGGACCCGTCTAACTACTTCCTGCCCGAAGAGGCCAATGAGGTCGACCTCTCCTGCTGGTCGCCGATCCTGCCCAATCCTGTCCGCGTGTTACAGACGAACCTGTTTGGCGACGCGTTTGTGCTCGTTGATGACGGCACCGTGCATATGCTCGAGCGAGCATCTCACTCCGCCCAGCGCATAGCGTCGTCCGAAGAGGAGTTTTATCGAGATGTCGAAGCCGACGAGGACGATTGGCAACTACGTCGCCTTGCGGATCAGTGCCGCCTCGACGGGAAAATCTTAGCGGACGGCGAGTGCTACGCCTTCACGACTCCTCCCGTTTTTCGGAGCGGTGAATACACAGTCGAAAATATATGGGTCACTCAATGGCAAGAGTGGTTTTCTCTCACCGCTGACCTGTTCCAGCGGATCAAAGACCTCCCTGATGGAACGACGGTTCGCTTCAACATTATCGAGTAGGTGAACGTCCGCTTTCCACCCTTAGCGGAAACCGGCAGCGTCTGTTTTCTGATCTGAAGCCCGATGTCCCCTTGCGGCTTAGAACCCGAGGACCGCAATCGACCCAAAGCGGTCCTTCCAGCTACCGCCTTCGAGACGCCAACGCGCCGACTAGAACGACGAAGATCGCAGCGATGATACTCGCCATAGCCTTTCATTTCTCCGAGACCGCTCGGCAAGAAAACGCCGAGGACGAGGTCGGGTTTCAACCCATAGCGGAAACCGGCAGCGTCCGTTTTCCGGTCCGACGCCCAATGTCCGATTCCGGCTTGGAAGCCGAGGGCCGCATTCGACCCCATTGCGGACATTGGGTGGCTCATTCAGGTTGGCCGTCTGACGGGGGTGTCCACTGTGAATATCGAACTGCTGAACGCGGTGCCCGGTGGGCCGGAGCTTGTGGAATGGTTCGACGGCCACGCTCCTCGCTTTCATGACGCCGAGGTCACCAGCATCGCGTTCGACCGCACCGGACCCACGTGCCTGCTCCGCGTCCACGGCTTCAAGGTGAGCCGCGCGGTCAAACCGGACGGTCCCTACGTCTTTAAAGGCCATGCCGTCGTCACCTTCCGGATAGATGAGGTCACCGAGATGCAGCTTGACGGTTTCAATCATCAGAATGCGTTGATGGGCCTCAGCATCGCGCATGGCCCGAACGAGGGCTTTCGGGTGGAACTCGACCCAGCCTATGGCCTGTCCGGGTTTGTTGAGGGGCGGTCGCTGTCGATTGCTATTGAGCCCGGCATTCCGCCGGGCAGCCAATACGAGGCTCAGAACGACGTCCGCTAGCCACCCTTAGCCGAAGTCCAGAACGTCCGCTCACGGCACGAACCGCTAGTGTCTGCTTTCGGGCTTGGGGCCAAGTCGCAACCCGACCCGTTGCGGACAATCGTAGGGCCATCATACTACGGACATGGATAACGTCGATTGCACCACCAAGGCGGAACGGCTGTTTCGAGAGTTTGCAGACCGGCACACCCTCCGTTTCGAGCCTGATGCACAGGCTCCCGTTGAAGTGTGCTGGAGGTTTCCGGTGCAGCCGGGCCTGTCCATGCCGATCACGTTGGCCTTGCAAAACTTCGACGAGCTGAACTTCGGTGTTGGAGGGTTCTGGTCCTACTTCTTTCCGTTCGACGACATTGCTACGAAGTTCGAAGGCTTCATCGACGCTTGGATTGAAGGAGGTGCGCGGGTGGCAGTGACTGGTCGGTCCAGCGGCTGGCTGCAAATCCGAGATGGCGCGGCGTGGAAGACCGTCTACAGCGCGAACCCTTCGCTTTTCAGGCGGCGACCCAAAGCGTTCCTGATGAACGAGAACGCTCGACCTAAGTCATGAGCCCGCTTCCCACCCTTAAGTGACGGTGACCGGGCCCGTTTTCGGGCCCGGCCGTGTCACAGATCGATCTGTTCTGACATCTCTAGGGCGTCATCCACCTCGATGCCGAGGTACCTGACGGTGCTCTCCAGCTTCCTGTGACCGAGCAGGAGCTGACAGGCGCGGAGGTTGCCGGTCTTCTTGTAAACGAGCGACACCTTCGTACGCCTGAGGCTGTGGGTCCCATAGGCCTGAGGTTCCAAGTCGATCATTTGAACCCACCTATCGACGAGCCGCGCGTACTGGCGGGTGCCAATGTGCTGGCCGGGCCGACTGCGGCTCGGGAACAGCCAGTCATCTTCACGTTCGCCGCGCACCTTGAGCCAGGCTGCGATCGCGTCGCGCGCGGGCTCCGTGATCTCGAACGGCACCGGCCTTCCGGTCTTCTGTTGGATCACGATCGAACGCTGGCGAAGCGCGCCGCCGGGCGCGACGTCACTAACTCGAAGCCGGACCAAGTCACAGGCCCGCAGCTTGGCGTCTAGAGCGCAGTTGAACATCGCAAGGTCGCGAACCCTCCTCGCGACCTTCAACTGCTGTCGAATGGCCCAGATGTGTTTCGGCTTGAGCGGCGCCTTGGGGCCTATAAGACGGCCGGCATTCCACGGGCGCTTCGATTGCTTGAACAGGTCAGACTGGCGCATGGCCAACCTCCATTGAGGTCGCCTCCCTGTCGCGCCCAACCTACTCCCGTTTCGTCGGCTGCGCGCCAGAAGCGGACATCGCCCTGCACACCGAGAGCGGACATTCGGATCCCTGCAGCACTTCTAGATCACCTCAGCGACCGCTATCGAGCCGGAACGAGCACCTGACAGCTTAATCCGCGCGCGTCTCGTCTCACGATGGGGCGGATCGCCGAACATGCGCGAGTACTCCCGGCTGAATTGGGAAACGCTTTCATACCCAACCGAAAAGGCCGCCGAGCCCGCGCGTTCTCCTTCGGTCAGCATGCGCCTCCGCGCATCCAGAAGACGCAGGTGCTTCTGATACTGAAGCGGGGACATCGATGTCAGCGCCTTGAAATGCTGGTGAAAGGCTGACGGGCTCATGCCGGCGAGATTCGCTAGGTCGCCAACGCTGAGCGGCGCGTCGAAATGGTCGCGCAGATGGTGGATGGCCACGGCGATGCGCTGGGGCGGACCGTCTGGCAGAACCATGCGGGTGACGTTCGCCGCGGCTCGGCCGGTCATCAGCCAGTAGGTGATCTCGCGCATGACGCCGGGATGGAGGATCTCGACCGCTTCGGGTTGCTCCACCAGTTCGATCAGGCGGATCATGGCGGCAGCGATCCGCTCGTCCACCTCTTCAACCACAAGTCCCAGGCCCGCGGGACCGCCCGGCAGCTTCGCCTTGTCCATGCGGGTGACGACGTCGAGTATGATGTCGGGGTCGAGCGCCAAGGTCGCACCGATGAACGGCTTCTCCGGCGTTGCGTCGATGATCTCGCTGAGAACCGGGACCTCCACCGTGATCACCAGCGACTGCATGTGGCCGTAGGTCAGGGTGCTGTCGCCGACCATCACCCGCTTTGCCGCCTGGGCGATCAGGCACAGAGACGGGCGGTAGGTCATGTGCCGCGGCGGCACGACGCCATAGGTCCGGATCAGCCGCAGTCCCGGCACCGGGGTTTCCAGTGCGCCGTTCTCGATCCCATGACGCTCGAGGATCCCTGAGATGGCGTCGGTCAGTCGGCTGGTCATCGAGACCTCCATTCCATGACCACAAGGGCTAAGCCCTTGAACTCGGCCCCACAAGGCAGGCTGGAGTTTTGGGCAAGAAACGCGGCGCATCCGACATTCGCTTTTCCGGGAGGCGGCTCACCCTGAGGCCCTCGAAACACCCCTCAGACAGAGCGTCACAATGACCCGATGGACCGCCACAGACATCCCGCCGCAGACCGGCAAGACCGCCCTCGTGACCGGCTCGGCCGGGCTTGGCTTCGAGACCGCCCGTGAACTGGCCCGCGCCGGAGCCCGGGTGATCGTGGCCAGCCGGAACCCAGAGACCGGGGCCGAGGCGCTAGCCAGGATCAGGGCCGAGGTTCCGAACGCCATCCTGAGGTTCGAAGCGGTGGATCTCGGCAGCCTGGCCTCGGTCTCCGCCCTGGCCGCCCGGCTGCGCGACCAGACCGAAGTGCTTGACCTGTTGGTCAACAATGCCGGGGTCATGACGCCGCCGCGCCGGATGGAGACCGCGGACGGCTTCGAGCTCCAGTTCGGCACCAATCACCTGGCGCATTTCGCCCTGACCGGCCTGGTGATGCCGTTGCTGGTCAACGCGGAACAGGCGCGGGTTGTGACCCTCTCAAGCATCGCGGCGCGCGGCGGCAGGATCGATTTCGCCGACCTGCAACAGACCGACTATCGGCCCATGCCCGCCTATTCCCAGTCCAAGCTGGCCTGCCTGATGTTCGGGCTGGAGCTGCAGCGTCGCAGCCTGACCGAGGGCTGGGGTCTGATCAGCATCCCGGTCCATCCCGGCATCTCCCGCACGGGGCTGCTCTACAACACGCCGGGGGGCGCCAGCCGTGTTCGGCGCATGATGCGCGGCCTGCTGTGGTTCCTGTTCCAGCCGGTCCCGCAAGGCGCCCTGCCCGCCCTGTTCGCCGCGACGGCGCCGCAAGCGCAGGGCGGGGTGTACTATGGCCCCGACGGCCGGGCGGAGCTGAGCGGGTTCCCTGCCGAGGCCCGCATTCCGGCTCCGGCCCTTGACGAGGCCGCCTGTCGACGACTGTGGGAGATATCGGAGGCTCTCACGGGCGTGCAGTTCGAGGCCGGGCGATGACCGCCATCGACAGCCACGCGCCCGCCTATGCCAGCGGTTGGCGGCTCTGGGCGCTGCTGGCCGCTTTGCTGCTGATCAGCGCCATAAGCCAGATCGACCGCATCCTGCCCTTCATCCTCGCTGAGGCGATCAAGACCGACCTAGGGCTCAGCGACACCCAGATCGGCCTGTTGACCGGAGCGGCCTTCGCAGTCTGTTACACCCTGCTGTCGCTGCCGCTGGCGCGGATGGCTGACCGGGGGTCGCCGCGGCTGGTGCTGCTAGCGTGTCTTCTGGTCTGGAGCGCCATGACCGCCTTGGGCGGGCTGGCCGCCAGCTTCCTTGTCCTGGCCCTGACCCGGTTCGGCGTGGCGTTCGGCGAGGCGGGCGGCATGCCGGCGGGCCATGCCCTGATCGCGCGTCAGGTCCGGCCCGAACGGCGCGGCCTGGCGCTCGGACTGTTTTCCATGGGCATCCCGCTAGGCACCATGGTCGGCTTCGCCGCCGGCGGCGCCATGGCCGACACCGTGGGCTGGCGCACGGCCCTTGTCGGCGCCGGCGCCCTCGGTGGTCTGGCCTTTGCGCTGGCCGCTCTGGTCATCCGGCCCACGCCGCCCCGGCCGCGCACCGAGGCGGATCGAACCCCCTTCGTCCGAGACGCTCTGAGCCTGATGACGGCCCCGGGCTTCCGCTGGCTGTTCGTGGCGGCCCTCATGATCGGCTTCGCCTCGGCGCCCTTCTACGCCTTCTCCGCCCCCTTCCTGATCCGCACCCACGGCTTCACGGCCGGCGAAGCCGGCCTGTCCTTCGGCCTGCTGCAAGGCGGGCTCGGGGTGATCGGCGCCCTCTTGGGCGGGCGGGGCTTCGATCGGGCGGTGCGCTCCGGGCGAGGCCGGATCATCGGCCCGCCGGGCTGGCTGTTCCTGATCTCAGCCGCAACGACCGCCGCAGCCCTGTTTGCGCCGACCGGCTGGATGTCGATCGTACTGTTCGTGCCGACAATGTTTTCGTTCGCCCTGCTGCTGCCTTGGGCCTTCGGCGCGGCGCACCTGGTCGCGGGCCCCGGGAAACAGGCCATGGCCACCAGTTTGATGATGATCGGCTCTGGCCTCGTCGGTCCAGCGCTTGGTCCCGTCATCGTCGGGGTCGTCAGTGACTTGGCGGCGGCTGACGGCCTGGGGAACACCCTGGGGCTGGGCCTGCTCATCGTCCCGATCGCAAGCGCCCTGACTGGCGTCGCCGCCTTGATCGCCAACGAACGCATCGCTGTGACGCTGCAACCCCGCTAATCGCCAAAATCCCGGGAAGGCCGACCCGGCCCAATGCCTCACGCTCAGGCTCAGGCGCTGGCGCCGCCCTCGTCGCTCAGAGCGCAGGCCGCGCAAATGCTGACTATGCAAGGGTCGGCGAACCTGAGGCCACCGCCGACGCCATCGCCTCGATGTGCTCTGGCGATGGCCAGTAGATCAACGGACGACCTGTTTTCGCCAACGGCGCCTTTCCGTAAGCGCCCCCCCCTGTTCTCGTGAGGCTGGGCATGCCGGACCGGCTTGCAAAGGTCGGGAGCGCGCGACCTGAGCCGCGCCCCCCCCCGACCGAACGCTCAGAACGCCCCGCCCATCGGGCGGACGATCATTTCGTTGACGGCCACGTCAGCAGGTTGCTCGATGGCGTAGCGGACGGCCTGACCGATGGCGTCGGCCTTGAGGGCGACCTTGCGGGCCTCGTGGATGTAGGCGGCGGTGTCAGGATCGGTGATGGTCGCGGCGAGTTCGCTCTCCACGACACCAGGGGAGATGATTGTCGTCCGGATTTCCGGATGCTCCTGACGCAGGCCCTCGGTGATATCCCAGACCGCCGACTTGGTCGCCGAATAGACGGCCGTCGTCGGCCAGACGCCATAGGCCGCAACCGACGCCACATTAATCACATGGCCTACGCCCTGGGCCTGGAAGCGCGGCAGGACCGCCCCAATGCCGTTGAGGACGCCACGGATGTTCACGTCGATCATCTGATCCCACTCGTCGGCCTTCAGGGCCGCCAGCGGCGACAGCGGCATGACGCCGGCATTGTTGACGAGCACGTCCACGCGGCCGAAGCGGGCCTCGGCGAAGGCGACGATGGCTTCAAACGCGGCCCGATCGGAGACGTCGAGCGCCTGGGCTTCAGCCTCGCCACCGGCGGCGCGGATCTCTTCGACGATGGTCTGCAGCCGCTCGGTGCGGCGGGCGCCCAGGACCACCCTCATGCCGGCGGCGGCGAGCCCGCGGGCCACGGCCTCGCCGATGCCGCTGCTCGCCCCGGTGATGACGACGACCTTGGTCTGAGTGTCGGACATGAAATTTGCTCCTTGTTGAGGCCGACACAGAAGGGCGCCGGCGCGGGAGGCTTTGTCGCCGGGCAGGCGGTCAGGGCGGTAGCACAGCCCTCCATCATTCTTGCACGATCCCGCAATGATCCGCCGCGAGCCTTGCCGCTCGCGCTCAGACGCGACAGGGTGAGCCATGCGCCAGATCGAAGAGCTTGCTGGGATCATCGCCAACCATGCGTCGGCGGACGGGATGCACGCCAGCGCCCTGCCGCGGCTCAGCCTTGTCCGATCCTGCACGCCGACCGAGGCTGTGCCCGCTGTCTATAAACCCTCGCTGTGCATCATCGCCCAAGGGCGAAAAGCGGTGGAGCTGGGCGGGCGCAGTTACGTCTACGACCCCGCGAAGTATTTGACGGTCTCCGTCGACCTGCCGCTGGTCGGCTCGGTTCTGGAGGCCAGCCCGGAGCGGCCCTACCTTTGCCTGGCGCTCGACATCGACCTGCCGGCGCTCACCGAGCTGCTGCTGCAGACCTCGCCGGACTCCACGCCGGAGCCAACGGGCCCGGCGCTGGGGGTCAGCGAGGTGGAGCCGGGCCTGCTGGACGCGGCGCTGCGGCTGGCGAGGCTGCTCGATGCGCCCAAGGACGCGCCCGCGCTTGCGCCGCTCGCCGAAAGAGAGATCCTCTACCGACTGCTGTCGGGGGCGCAGGCGCCGATGATCCGCCACATCGCTGCGACCGAGAGCCGCTTGGCGAAGGTCGCCCGGGCCATCGCATGGCTGCGACGCAACTACGCTCGCCCCTTCACCATCGAGCGCCTGGCCGCCGACGCCGGCATGAGTCCCTCGTCTTTTCACAGCCATTTCAAGGCCGCCACGACGCTCAGTCCGCTTCAGTACCGCACGCGGATCCGCCTGCAGGAGGCGCGGCGTATGATGGTTGTGGAGGGGATGGATGCGGCGAGCGCCGGCTTCACAGTCGGCTACGAGAGCCCTTCCCAGTTCAGCCGCGATTACCGTCGGCTTTATGGCGCCCCGCCGCTGACAGACGCCAGCCGGCTGCGCCGCTCACCAAACTACGCATTGGTGGCCTGAGAAACGGCTCTGCCTTAATCCGCTGCGCGCGCTCAGACTTCGGACAACTTCTCGAAAACCTGACGTTCGAAAGATCGCCCAGAAGCAGGTGTGATGACGAAGGTCAGAGACGCGCCAAGAGCGGGCTTCGGACACGTTCCAGAAACCCAACATCTAGCGAGCCAGCACATGATCTTGATGGTCGCCAGCAACAATGCTGCCCCAACACCACTGCCGTTGGGCTCGTTCTCTCGGGTGCCCCGTGCTTCATCATCCGAATGACACCCCGCCCAATCGCTCCAGCGTCTGCCATAGTCTACCCGCAGTCTCGCGGTCCTGCGAAGAAGCGGGCGGTGTCGTCACACCCGGCAGGCCTCTCAGTCCCCGCATGTCCTTTGGACCGTAGTAGCCCCCGCCAACGGCATCACGCGCTGTTCCCGCGTAGAGTATGGGAAGTGCTCCCTGCGCAGGGTCCTGCCACATTGCGTGCACGTACCTGAACCGCCAGCCTTCTGTGCTGTCCGGACCTGGGCCGTCCAGGACGATGTTGGTGCGCGCCACGCCGGGATGAGCGGCAATGCTGGCGATCCGCCACCCGGCCGCACGGCTGCGTCGTTCACACTCGAAGGCCAGCAGGAGGTTGGCGAGCTTCGTATCGTCGTACGCACGGGGATAGTCGTAAGCCTTCTCCTGCTGCAGGTTCGAGAAGTCGATCCGGCCCGCGTGCCCGCGCAGGCTCGCCATCCAGACGACCCGAGGCGCGGTCGCGTTTCGCAGAAGCGGCAGCAGCCGGGCCGTTAACGCGAACGGCCCGAGGGCATTCGTCGCGAACGCGCGCTCAAAGCCGTCGACGCTCGTCTCGCGCTGCTGACGCGCCATGATCCCCGCATTGTTGATCAGGAGATCGACCCGATCGCCTGACGCCTGCATCCGCTCTGCAAACGCTCTAATCGATGCCAGATTCGTCAGATCTAGGGTCTCGAAGCGCACATCGGCGCCGGGAACCTCCGCACGCATTTTGCGGACAGCCTCCTCGCCCCGTTCCCGATTGCGCGAGGCAATCGTCACGCTCGCACCCGCACGGGCCAGACCGAGGGCCTGATGATAGCCCAGGCCACTCCGTCCTTCATCAGGGTAGCCGTTTGCTCCTGTAACGATCACGCGGCGCCCGCGCTGGCTCGGCACGTCCGCATAGGTCCAGTCCGGGATCCCCGCCGGCCCGCCGGTCAACCTGCCAGCGCCAAACCCGACCACACCTGCAGCAGCCCCGACGGCGCTCATTTGCAGGATCGAGCGGCGTGAAAGCACCGAGCGGTGTCGTCCATTGTCGGGTGGAGCTGATTTTTCTGATTTCGACGACAAGCGATCTCTCCCGGTTTGCGGCACCCGGACCTGCAGATCGGACACCAGAGAAGCTTCTGTCACCGCGCGGAAGGGTATACTATACCGTATAGTTTAGTCGCATGGACGTCAAGCGGCGTGGGACGCAGACAGAGGGCGACCAACGAGGACTTTTGACGATGAACGCAGTCGGCCTACCGCTCCGAGACGCCATCCTGCGAGCGGCGATCGCGGCCTTCGTCGATGACGGATACGAGGCCACCTCGATGGACGTCATCGCTGCACGTGCGGGCACCACCAAGCGGACGGTGTACACCCACTTCGGGAGCAAGGAGCTGCTGTTCCGCGCCGCCGTGACGAGAGCGATCGAACTGTTCCACGGCAAGCTCCCGACGCTCGACATCGAGGGCGACCTTGCCGAGCAGTTGGAAGCGTTTGCAGCCCGTCTGTGCGAACTCTGCACCTGGGATCGTTCCGTCAATCTGCAGCGTCTCGCCATGGGAGAGGCGAAGCGCTTTCCAGACCTGAGCCGGCTCCTGCATCGCGACATCATCGATCGAACCCAGGCCACAGTCGCCGAGCACCTGCTTTCCGTTGCGGCCCGGAAGAACCCGGGCGCTGAGCCCCGATCCCTCGCGTGGGCCTTATGGATGGCGTCCCTGTTCGTGAATATGACGACCGGAGCCCAGCGTTTCGCCACTCTACTCCAGAACGAAGAGCCGATCCCCCGGCCGCCAGGGTCGGAGACCTCGCCCGACGTCAACGTTGAGCGGATCAAACTCGCCGTCCAGATGTTTGTTCATGGCTTCATTACGGAACTGCGCCCTGATTGCGCCGCCACCATTTCGCCTGATGCGATCAACTGAAGCGAAGCCTAGGCATTCGAGTAGCCGCGACGTCGATGTAGGACGTATCGCGATCCGACCAGAAGCCGAGCGTCAGCTGACAGCTGACGGCGGACTTTCTCAACATCCGAGATGAGTCAGCTGCATCACTGGATTTATGTTCCAGCGCCGGCCGGAATCGGATCCTCGGAATGTTAAATACGAGCTCTATCCGGACATCTTGAACGTGCGGCGTCGGGGCTCCTCCCGGCGTCGAAAGTTGTTCGCCGATAAGCGCCCGGAGCGCTGGCGGGAGGTGCGCCGCCGTGGACGAATCTGAGAACTATTTCGCTAGCGTCGCCTTGGCTGGCTAGAGTCCGAAACGCGCCAGGAGCAGACATTGGCATTCCGCCGACAACGCGACATTCGGCGGCCGGCGGGAAAGGTCTGCAATCTGGCGCATGGGCGAGGACCGCAATCGACCCATTGCGGCCATTCAAACCGGCGGGCA
>JAESGH010000551.1_pt1 | contig 10253 bp, 8 predicted proteins | sample 9269641 | NCBI WGS metagenome assembly JAESGH01 (sample SAMN14515345, study PRJNA621665) | algae metagenome | isolation source: Phormidium tanganyikae FI6-MK23 and co-occurring heterotrophs from granitic... | place: USA: Fort Irwin, California | collected 1998-05-24
GCTGCGGCCCTGCTCGCTGCGGGTGATGTAAGCCCGGATGCGGCCCGCCGCTTCTTCGCGGATAATTTTGCCTTCTGGCGCATCCGTCCGGCTAGCACCGAGCGCGGCTTCATGACCGGCTATTTCGAGCCGGAGTTCGAGGGCGCGCTGACCCGCTCGGATGCCTTCCCGACGCCGCTCTACGGCCGCCCGGCCGATCTGGTGACCAAGATGCCGGGCGACGACTGGCCCGGCCTCGATGCGGGCCTGACCTCGGCGCGCAGGACGGCCAAGGGGCTGGAGCCCTTCCCGGACCGCACCGCGATCGAGGAGGGCGCGCTCGCCGGCCAGGGGCTCGAAATCCTCTGGATGCGCGATCCAGTCGATCGTTTCGTCCTGCAGGTTCAGGGTTCGGGCCGGATTCGCCTGCCGGACGGCAAGGTGACGCGCCTCGTCTATGCCGGACGCAATGGCCATCCCTACACCTCGCTCGGGCGCGAGCTCAGCCGACGCGAGAACATTCCGCCCGAGCAGATGACCATGGACAGGCTCATCGCGCGGCTGAAGGCCGATGCCGGCTTTGCCCGCGATCTGATCCGGCTCAACCGCTCCTTCGTCTTCTATGCTCGTAACGACGACCTCCCGGCCGATTCGGGTCCGATCGGCGGCGCCGGCCTGCCGCTGACGCCGCTGCGCAGCATCGCGGTCGACCGTTCGCTCTGGCCCTATGGCATGCCGGCCTGGATCGAGACCGAGATCCCGGACGGCAAGGGCGGCAGCGAGAAGCTCGCCAGGCTGATGCTGGCCCAGGATACCGGCACCGCGATCGTCGGCCCGGCCCGGATCGACCTCTTCGTCGGCTCGGGCGCGGAAGCCGGCCATCGTGCTGGCCTGATCCGGCATCCCGTCGATTTCGTCGTGCTCTGGCCGCGCTGAGCCATGCGCCGGCGCGGCAAGCTCCTCTCCGAGGCGGAACTCGCGCTCTGGCGCCAGGTCGCGCGCACAGTGAAGCCGTTACCGGGCCGTTCGCCGGTCGAGCCTGAACCGGAAGCAGCACAGGCCAAGCCCGCCCCGATTGTGGAGAACGATTCGCCTCCAGCCATGTTGGCACCAGCCCGGCCCACCAAGCCCGCGCCGCCGCCTTTGGTGCCGCTGGAGCGGCGCATGCGCACGCAATTGCGCCGCGGCCAGCAGGGCGTCGAGGCTGTCATCGACCTGCACGGCCTGCGTCAGGAGGAGGCGCATTCGGCATTGCGCGGCTTCCTGCGCCTCCAGCAGCAGCGTGGCGCCAAGCTCGTGCTGGTGGTGACCGGCAAGGGCATCGCTGGCGATGTTCCTTACGGCGAGGAGCGCGGCATCCTGCGCCGCAACGTGCCCCATTGGCTGCGCCTGCCCGATCTGCGGCCGCTGGTGCTCGGCTTCGACGAGGCCGAGCAGCGCCATGGCGGCGCCGGCGCGCTCTACATTCGCCTGCGTCGCAGCCGGGAGATCGGCTGATGACGCCCTTCGGCCGCCGTGTCCGGCAATTGCGCGCGGCCCGCGGCGTGACCCTGGCCCAGATGGCGCAGGCGCTCGGCGTCACCCCCGCCTATCTCTCGGCGCTGGAGCACGGCAAGCGCGGCCAGCCGACCTTCACCCTGATCCAGGGTGCCATCCATCATCTCGGCGTGATCTGGGACGAGGCCGACGAACTGATCCGTCTCGCCGAGCTGTCGCATCCGCGCGTGGTGATCGATACGGCCGGGCTCGAACCCGAGGCGACCTTGTTCGCCAATCGCCTCGCCCATGAGGTGGAATGGCTCGGCCCATCCGACCTGGCGGCGCTGACCTCGATCCTCGACAGCGCCGCGCGCCGCCGCGGCAGCGCTTGACCTTGCTGGCCGTCAATGCAACACGCCGCCATCCTCCCGCCATCACGGATCGTTTCATGACCTCCAAGCGCTATGACGTGCTCGCCTTGGGCAATGCCATCGTCGACGTCTTCGCTGCGGCGGAGGAAGATTTTCTGGCGAAGTACGAGCTGGTCAAAGGCTCGATGGCGCTGATCGACGAGCCGCGGGCGGAATTGCTTTATGGCGCGATGGGCCCGGGCAAGGTCGTCTCGGGCGGCTCTGCCGCCAACACCATCGCCGGCCTCGCCTCCTTCGGCGGCAAGGGCGCCTTCATCGGCAAGGTCAAGGCCGACGAGCTCGGCAAGCTCTACCGCCATGACCTCACCTCGCTCGGCGTCGCCTTCGACACCGCCGCGGCGACCGAAGGCCCGGCGACGGCGCGCTCCTTCATCATCGTCACGCCCGATGGCGAGCGCACCATGAACACCTATCTCGGCGCCTGCCAGGGTCTGTCGCCGGCCGATGTCGATGCCGCCACGGTCGAGAACGCCGATATCGTCTATCTCGAAGGCTATCTCTGGGATCCGCCGGCGGCCAAGGACGCCTTCCGCAAGGCCTCGGAGCTCGCCCACAAGGCCGGTGGCCGCGTCGCCATCACCCTGTCGGACTCCTTCTGCGTCGATCGCTATCGCGACGAGTTCCTCGGCCTGATCCGCAATCGCATGGTCGATCTCGTCTTCGCCAACGAGCACGAGCTGAAGAGCCTCTACCAGAGCGCCGATTTCGACACGGCACTGGCGGCGCTGCGGGCCGAGAACGTGCTTGCGGTGATCACCCGCTCGGAGAACGGCGCTCTGGCGCTAACGCCGGATGGCGTCGTGGCCGAGCCGGTCTTCCCGATCGAGCGCGTGGTCGATGCGACCGGCGCCGGCGATCTCTTCGCCGCCGGCTTCCTGCATGGCCTGACGACGAACCGCGAGGCCCGCGATTGCCTGCGGCTCGGTGCTTTGGCTGCCGCCGAGGTCATCAGCCATGTCGGGGCGCGCCCGGACGTCAACCTGAAGACGCTCGCGGGCAATAACGGCCTGCTCTGAAGGAAAAGCGCGGGCGGCTCAGGCCGCCCGCTTCAGCCCCGTCGCGCTCCAGATCTCGCTGAGCGCGCCGACCAAGGTGGCGATGTCCTCGTCCGAATGCAGCGGCGTCGGCGTGATCCGCAAACGCTCGGTGCCACGTGCCACGGTCGGATAGTTGATCGGCTGGACATAGATCGCAAAGCGCTCCAGCAACTCGTCGCTGATCCGCTTGCACAGGGCGGCATCGCCGACCATCACCGGCACGATATGGCTGGGATTGGGCAGATGCGGGATGCCGGCCTGGTCGAGCTGCTGACGTAGCTTGCGCACCCGGTCCTGCTGGCCCTCACGCTCGGCCGAGCTAACCTTGAGATGCCGGATCGCGGCGAGCGCGCCAGCGGCCAGCGTCGGCGGCAGCGAGCTTGAGAAGATGAAGCCCGAGGCGAAGCTGCGGATGAAGTCGCAGAGCGCTGCCGAGCCGGTGACATAGCCGCCCATCACGCCGAAGGACTTGGCGAGCGTGCCCTCGATCAGGTCGAGCCGGTGGCTCAAGCCCTCGCGCTCGCTGACGCCGCCGCCGCGCGGCCCGTAGAGCCCGACGGCATGGACCTCGTCGATATAGGTCATCGCGCCGAACTCCTCGGCGAGATCGCAGAATTCGGCGACCGGCGCGATGTCGCCATCCATCGAATAGACGGATTCGAAGGCGATCAGCTTCGGCCGGCTCGGGTCGATGCTCGCGAGCTTGCGGCGCAGGTCCTGAGCGTCGTTATGGGCGAAGATCAGCTTCTCCGCCCGCGAATGCCGGATGCCCTCGATCATCGAGGCATGGTTGGCGGCGTCGGTCAGTATGACGCAGCCGGGAATGCGCGCAGCCAGGGTCGAGAGCGAGGCCCAGTTCGACATGTAGCCGGAGTTGAACAGCAGCGCTGCGTCCTTGCCGTGCAGGTCGGCGAGCTCGCGCTCCAGCAGGACATGGTAGTGGTTGGTGCCGGCGATGTTGCGGGTGCCGCCGGCGCCGGCGCCGCAGCTGTCGAGCGCCTCGCGCATCGCGGCGAGCACGGCAGGGTGCTGGCCCATGCCGAGATAATCGTTCGAGCACCAGACGGTGACCTCGCGCGGCCCGTTCGGGCCGTGGAAGGCGGCGCGCGGAAAGCGGCCGGCGCGGCGCTCGAGATCGGCGAAGATGCGATAACGGCCTTCGGCCTTGAGGCCGTCGAGTTCGCTGCGGAAAAAGGCTTCGAAATCCATGAGTGACGCTCCTGGCGGCACCTTTGAGGGATTCCAGGCGCGGGGTAAAGGCGCACCAATGTCGCGCCGCAGCAAGCCACGGCGGCATGATCCTAGCGCAGGCCACGCCGCTTCGTGCAAGGAGCTTTTCGTTTCCGGACGGGAATGGGCCTTTCCCTTTGGCGCGCCGGGCCGTTAGATCGTCGGCAAAGCTGACGAGGACAGGCCATGGCGGTAACGATCGACGGACGGACCCTGAAGGGCAAGCAGGTGCTGCGCGTGGCCCGGCCCGGCGCCTCCGGCCGCTATGAGAAGGCGACCTTGGCCAAGTCGGCGCGCGAGGCGATCGCGGCGACACGGGCTCATATCGACGCCAACTTCATGAACGACGAAGCGCCGTTCATGTACTCGTTCAATACTGGTGTCGGCCTGTTCAAGGACCAGCGCGTGCTGATGTCGGAGATGACCGAATATCAGCGCAAGAGCGTCTATGCCCACGCCACCGGCATCGGCGAGCCCTTTCCGGAGGATGTGACTCGCGCCACCATGCTGCTGCGCGCCAATGCCTTCGCCTCGAACTATTCCGGCCCGCAGGTGGCGCTGGTCGAGCGCCTGCTCGCCTGCCTCAATGCCGGCATCCATCCGGTGATCCCGCAGAAGGGCTCGGTCGGCGCCTCCGGCGATCTCGCCCCGCTTGCCCATATGTCGGCGGCGGTCTGCGGCTTCGAGGAGGGCGAGGCGGTCTACAAGGGCAAGCGGATGAAGGCTCGCGAGGCCCTGGCCAAGGCGGGGCTGGAGCCGGACTTCAAGCTCGGCGCCAAGGATGCCTCGGCCCTGATCAACGGCTCGACGGTGTCGCTGGCGCTTGGCGTGCTCGCCACCGAGGACGCCAGGCGCCTGATCAAGGCCGCCGATATCGGCCTTGCCCTCTCGCTCGAAGCGATGCGCGGGGAGCTCGCCGCCTTCGATCCGCGCGTCCATGCCGCCCGCCCGCATCCTGGCCAGGCGCTGGTGGCGCGCAACCTCGTCAAGATCACACAGGGCTCGAAGCGCTGCTCGGCCTCGGCCCGCGAGACGATCTATCCCGACGAGATCGGCCGCACGCCAGGCAAGCCGCCGGCGCCGCGCGTGCAGGACGTCTATTCCTTGCGCTGCGCCCCGCAGGTGCATGGGCCCGCCCGCGAGGCGCTCGACTATGTCAGCCGCATCATCGCGACCGAGACCAATTCGGCGACCGACAACCCGCTGATCTTCCCAGAGGATGACGGCTACCGCGTCATCTCCGGCGGCCATTTCCATGGCCAGTATGTCGCGCAGGCGATGGACCTGCTCGCCATCGCCATGACCGATCTCGGCTCGATCTGCGAGCGCCGCCTCGCCCGCCTCGTCGACCCGACCCTGAGCTACGGCCTGCCGCGCAACCTGCTCGCCGGCAAGCGCGGCCTCAACACCGGCTTTGCTACCGTTCAGTGCTCGATGTCGGCGCTGGTGATGGAGAACCGCACGCTCTCCTCGCCGGGTTCGGTCGACTCGATCCCCGGCAAGTCGAACGCTGAGGACCATGTTTCGAACTCGACCTGGTGCGGCCGCAAGGCGCGCACGATCGTCGAGAATGTCGAGATGATCATCGCTGCCGAGATCCTGATGGCCTGCCAGGCGCTCTCGCTGATCGCCGACACCGCCAAAGCCCATCCGCTCGGCAAGGGCACGCAGGCGGCTCTGGAGGCCCTGCGCGAGACGATCCCGCCGGCGCTCGACGGCGACCGCTGGTATGCCGCCGAGATGAACCAGGCGACGGCGCTTATCCGCTCCGGCGCGATCGTCGAGGCGGTCGAGGCGGCTGTGGGGGCGTTGGAGTAGGGCGGCCGGCGAGGTGCACGTCATGCTCGGCCTTGAGCCGAGCATCTCAGGCCGGAGGAGGTTCCGGCTGGCGCCTTCTCGTCATGAGATTCTCGGGTCTGCGCTTCGCTGCGCCCGAGAATGACGCCTCTCAGTACAGCGTCGCCTTGACCCGCTCCGGCAGTGCCTTGTCATAGGCTTCGCCATCGAACGCTTCAGTCGCCGCCCGCGCCGAGATTTCGCGCAGGATCGTGCCCGCGCTGGGCAGCGAGCGCTTGTCGACCTGCGCCGCCGGGTTCCAGAGGTCGGCGCGCACCACCGCCCGCGAGCATTGGAAGTAGGCGGCCTCGACGGTGACGACGATCACGCAGGCTGGCAGTTTTCCGGCCATCTCGAAGCGCGCGCACAGCTCCGGATCGGTCGAGAGCACCGCGGTGCCGTTCACACGCAGCGTTTCGCCGTAACCGGGGATCAGAAAGAGCATTCCGATTCGATTGTCGGACAGAAGATTCTTCAACGAATCCAGTCTGTTATTGCCTCTTCGGTCCGGAATCAGCAGCGTTTTCGCGTCGCTCACGGTGACAAAGCCCGGCTGATCCCCACGCGGTGAGCAATCCAGCCCATCCGGACCATTGGTCGCGAGCACGAAAAACGGCGAGGCCGCGATCAGCGCGCCATAGTTGGCGTCGATGTGATCGATCTCCTTGAGGACCGAGGCTGGCGCGATCGGGTTCGGATAGAGCGCGGCGAGTTGATCGGGCGAGTTGATGAGGTGCGCGGTCATGCCAGCCTCCGAAGATAATAAGTCTAGACTATTCGGTTTCGCTGCAACGCACCAGAGGCCAGTCAAAAGAAAACGCCCCGCACCTGAGGGTGCGGGGCGTCTGATTCACGTGAAACGCTAAACGCGCCTCAACAGCAGTATCAGTCCTCGGCGCCCTGGCGCTCGCGGGACTTCTCGGCCTCGCGCTCGGCCTTCAGCTTCTCGGTGATGTCCTCGCCGGTGGCCTGGTCGACGACCTTCATCGACAGGCGCACCTTGCCGCGCTCGTCCATGCCGAGGAACTTGACCTTGACCTTGTCGCCTTCCTTGACGACGTCCTGCACCTTCTGGACGCGCTTGGGAGCGAGCTCGGAGATGTGGACGAGGCCGTCCTTGGCGCCGAAGAAGTTCACGAAGGCGCCGAATTCCATGACCTTCACGACGGTGCCGTCATAGATCATGCCCGGCTCCGCCTCGGAAACGATCGACTTGATCCACTTGATCGCGGCTTCGATCGACTTGCCGTCGGCCGAGGCGATCTTGATGGTGCCGTCGTCCTCGATGTTGACCTTGGCGCCGGTCTTCTCGACGATCTCGCGGATCACCTTGCCGCCCGAACCGATGACTTCGCGGATCTTGTCGACCGGGATCTTCATCGTCTCGATGCGCGGCGCATACTCGCCGAGCTGGCCGCGCGCCGCCGAGAGCGCCTTGTTCATCTCGCCGAGGATGTGATCACGACCGCCCTTGGCCTGGTCGAGGGCGACCTTCATGATCTCCTCGGTGATCCCCGCGATCTTGATGTCCATCTGCAGTGAGGTGATGCCCTCGGCCGTGCCGGCGACCTTGAAGTCCATGTCGCCGAGATGGTCCTCGTCACCGAGGATGTCGGAGAGCACCGCGAAGCGCTCACCCTCGAGGATCAGGCCCATGGCGATGCCCGCGACCGGCGCCTTCAGCGGCACGCCGGCATCCATCAGCGCCAGCGAGGTGCCGCAGACGGTGGCCATCGACGAGGAGCCGTTCGACTCGGTGATCTCCGAGACGACGCGGATCGTGTAGGGGAACTCCGACTTGGCCGGCAGCATCGGGCGAATGGCGCGCCAGGCGAGCTTGCCATGGCCGATTTCGCGGCGGCCGGGCGAACCCATGCGGCCGGCTTCACCCACCGAATAGGGGGGGAAGTTGTAGTGCAGCAGGAAGGTCTCCTTGTAGGTGCCTTCCAGCGAGTCGATGAACTGCTCGTCATCGCCGGTGCCGAGCGTGGTCACGACCAGCGCCTGGGTCTCGCCGCGGGTGAACAGCGCCGAACCGTGGGTGCGCGGCAGGATGCCGGCCTCGGAGACGATCTTGCGGACCGTCTTCAGGTCGCGGCCGTCGATGCGGACGCCGTCATCGAGGATGGTCCAGCGCACGACCTTGGCCTGGGCTTCCTTGAACTGGCCGGCGACCTGCTCCTTGGTGAAGGTGGTCTTGCCGTCCGGGGTCTCCGAGACCAGCTCCTGGACCTTGGCCTTGGCCGCGTCGAGAGCCTTGTAGCGCTCGGCCTTGGTGGTGATCTTGTAGGCAGCGCGGATATCCGCATCGACCAGCTTGAGCACGGCCTCGAGCACGACGGAGTTGTCGGCCGGGGTGTAGTCGCGCGGCTCCTTGGCGGCCTTCTCGGCCAGGCGGATGATGGCGTCGATCACCGGCTGGAAGTGCTTGTGGCCGAACATCACGGCGCCGAGCATGACCTCCTCGGAGAGCTGCTTGGCCTCGGACTCGACCATCAGGACGGCGTCGGGCGTGCCGGCGACGACCAGGTCGAGCTGCGATTCCTTGATCTCGTCGACCAGCGGGTTGAGCTTGTAGGCGCCGTCGACATAGCCGACGCGGGCAGCGCCGACCGGGCCCATGAAGGGCACGCCGGAGAGCGTCAGGGCGGCGGAAGCGGCGACCATCGCGACGATGTCGGGATCGTTTTCGAGGTCATGCTGCAGCACGGTGCAGACGACCTGCGTCTCATTGCGATAGCCCTCGACGAAGAGCGGGCGGATCGGCCGGTCGATCAGGCGGGAGACCAGCGTCTCCTTCTCGGTCGGGCGTCCCTCGCGCTTGAAATAGCCGCCGGGAATGCGGCCGGCAGCGAAGGTCTTTTCCTGGTAGTTCACGGTCAGCGGGAAGAAATCGATCCCGGGCTTCGGCGACTTGGCGGAGACGACGGTCGCGAGCACGACGGTCTCGCCATAGGTGGCGAGCACGGCGGCGTCGGCCTGGCGGGCGATCTTGCCGGTTTCGAGGACGAGCTTGCGGCCGCCCCAGATCAGCTCTTCGGTCTGTACATCGAACATAGGATTTTCTTTCGGTCGGATGCGATCCGTCCGGCGTCGATCGTGCCCATGGGCAAGACGGCTAAACGTCCGGGGAGTGCTTGCAGGAAGCGCGCCCGGGCGCTCGGCGATCCTGCCATGGACGTCACTGACGCCGGCGGATCATGCGGGAAGCCGCCCCATGCGGTTGCCGCACTGGAATGGGAGGTCGCGTCATTGCGGCGCTCCCGGAGTGAGGCCGGTTACCTGGCCTCTGGAGCCGGATCCGATCAGGTTGAAAACCTGATCGGTGAATCCGTCTCCAAACTTAAAGTTAGAGACCGTTTTTACCGACCAACTTGCAAAGCAAGCTGGTCGGAACGGGCTCTAGTAGAACCGCCCGGAGCAGCGAGGCACCGGGCGGAAATTCGGTCTCGATCAGCGGCGGATGCCGAGCTTCTCGATCAGGGTCTTGTAGCGCGCTTCTTCCTTGCCCTTCAGGTAGTCGAGCAGGGAGCGACGCTGCGAGACCAGCTTGAGCAGGCCGCGACGCGAATGGTTGTCCTTGGTGTGGGACTTGAAGTGGCCGGTCAGGTTGTTGATGCGCTCGGTGAGGATCGCGACCTGGACTTCCGGCGAGCCGGTGTCGTTCGGCTTGGTGGCATGCTCTTTGATGAGCGCGGTCTTGCGCTCGGCAGTGATCGACATCGTGATGTCCTTTGGTTGGGTGTTGATCTGGCGGGCCAGGCCGGGATGTCGTCCAGCAAGGTCCGAAGCCCGCATCCGCCTCATCGCGGAAGGGATGCGCAGCCGGCTGCTACGCCGGTTGCCCGGGCATATACACGAAATCCAGGGAAACGCTAGGGTGCTGCATCGCAGCACGGGGAGGATGCATGCCGATCGAGGAAAGACGGGCGGTGCGCGCGCTCATCCTCACGCCGGAACGCGAGACCCTGCTCTTTCGCCTGCGGCCTCCAGGCGAGACACGCTGTTTCTGGATCGCGCCGGGCGGTGGTCTCGATCCCGGCGAGACGATCGAGGATGGCCTGAGACGTGAGCTGCGTGAGGAGCTCGGGCTGGTCGATTTCCCGATTGGTGCGCTCGTCTGGCGCCGCCATCATACCTTCGACTGGGGCGATCGCCGGATCTCGCAGCGCGAGGAATACCGCATCGTGGAAGTGCCGCGCTTCGAGCCCGTCATGACCGACGAGATCGAGGCGCGGACCGTCGTCGAGCATCGCTGGTG
>JAESGH010000552.1_pt1 | contig 10239 bp, 9 predicted proteins | sample 9269641 | NCBI WGS metagenome assembly JAESGH01 (sample SAMN14515345, study PRJNA621665) | algae metagenome | isolation source: Phormidium tanganyikae FI6-MK23 and co-occurring heterotrophs from granitic... | place: USA: Fort Irwin, California | collected 1998-05-24
ACGATAAGGTCGGAATGGTGCGCTAAATGAGCGGCGATCCGCTGTCGTCCTGGTCGGGCCAGTCCCGGCCAGCGACGTCTTGCGACGAGCACAATTTGCGCGAGACTGTCCGGGGCGGCTCGGGAGTGCTCCGCTTGTCAGCCTTTGATGCCTCGCAGCGGCCGAAAGACGTGGATGCTGGGGACGAACCCGAGCATGACGGGGAGGGAGTTCGCATCGCGAGCGAGCCCGGCCATGCCGCACCAGTCGATCCCAACGTCGGGCGTGCCTATCGGCTGACGATCTGGGGCATCGCTCTCGGCATCCTGATCTTTGCCGGCAATGTCGTGCTCTGGGCGCTGGCGATCGGCAACAACCAGCTGTTCAAGGACGGCGTCGACTGGGTCTACGACGTCGCGCTCTACGGCATCGCGGCGCTGGTCTTCGGGCGCGACGAGCGGGCCGAGAAGCTGGCGGCGCTCGGCATCGGCGCGGTGATGGCCGTCGCCGGACTGCACACGCTCTACGATCTCTGGGACAAGATCCTGCGGCCGCGGCCGATCGAGTTCTTCACGCTCGGCTTCTCGGCGGCGAGCGCGATCCTGATCGCCTATCTCATCATCGGCGTGCTCTGGCGTTTTCGGGGCGAGACCAATCCGGTGATCAAGGCGACCTGGCTGTCCTCCCGCAACGACGCGATCTCGACCACCGGCTTTGCGCTGCTTGGCCTCGCCGCGCGGCTGCTGCCGGTGCGCTGGCCGGAATACCTGTTCGACGTATTCGTCGCCTTCCTCTGCTTCCAGGCGACCTGGGCGATCTGGCGTGCGACCAGACAGTCGCAGGATCGAACCAAAGTCGAAGCAAAAGAAGAATATTCTCCCTAGACCAAGGTCGTACGACCCAGTTCTTCCGCCTTGACGGCAAACAAAAAAATCCTGTCCGGCTTCTCCGACAGGCCGCGTGGCGAAATCATGGCAGCCCCTGCAATTCATGCCGAAGGGTGCCGATGTTTCGGCTCTTTCGGCGCCAAGGAGCGCCAGAATGTCCGTCCTCTCCCTCATCCGTCGCGGTGCGGCCGTGCTGGCCGCGAGCCTCGCGCTCGGCGGCGCGGCGCTGGCCCAGTCCGGCCCGCTGGTCTCGACCGAGTGGCTGGAGAAGAATCTCAGCGATCCCAAGGTCCGGATCGTCGAGGTCAGCGTCGAGCCCGGCATCTATGAGCGCGGCCATATCCCCGGCGCGCAGAACATCGCCTGGCACACCGACCTGGTCGAGACCGTCTCGCGCGATATCGCCGGCCCCGAGAAGTTCCAGGCGCTGGCGCGCAAGCTCGGCGTCGACAAGGACGTGACCGTCGTCCTCTACGGCGACAACAACAACTGGTTCGCCGCCTGGGGCGCCTGGGTGTTTGACATCTACGGCCTGCGTGACAACGTGAAGCTGCTCGATGGCGGCCGCAAGAAATGGGAGCTGGAGAAGCGCCCGGTCGCGACCAATCCGGTGCCGGTCAAGGCCTCCAGCTTCACTGTTGGCGAGCCGAACAAGGCGCTGCGTGCCCGGCTTACCGACGTCGTCGCCACCGTCGAGAAGAAGTCCGAGGCGCGCGTGCTCGACATCCGCTCGCCCGACGAGTTCTCCGGCAAGATCATCGCCCCGGCCGGCTTCCAGGAGCTGGCGCTGCGCGCCGGCCATATCCCCGGTTCGGTCAACGTGCCGTGGGCGCGCGCGGTCAACCAGGCCGACGGCACGCTGAAGTCGCCGGAGGAGCTGAAGAAGCTCTATGCCGAGGTCGGGATCGACGGCAGCAAGCCGGTGATCACCTCCTGCCGCATCGGCGAGCGCTCGAGCCACACCTGGTTCATCCTCTCGCGTGTGCTCGGCTATCAGGCTGCCAATTATGACGGCTCCTGGACCGAGTACGGCAATGTCGTCGGCCTGCCGATCTCGAACCCGGCCGGCACGGTCTGGGGCGGCAAGTAAGCCTGCAACCTGAATGAGCATTTCCGACGATAGCGGCGCGCTGGACTATGAGCTGGCGCGCCGGCAGGCGGGGGCGGAGCCGATCAGGTTGCCGCCCTTGCGCTACATCGCGGCAGCTGTGGTCGCAGCCGCACTCGCGACCTCGATCTATCTGGTCGGGCGCCATGGCGATCCGGCGCCGCAGCTCCAGCTCTCGCTGATCCTGGGCGCCGCCTTCGGCTTCGTGCTGCAGCGCGCGCGCTTCTGCTTCTTCTGCATCTGGAAGGACTGGCTCGATCGGCGCGATCCGCGCGGGCTGCTCGGTATCCTCACGGCGCTGGCAGTCGGGCTCGCGGGCTACACCCTGATTTACGGCGCCTGGCTCCCCGATCCCTCGGGAGCGCGCCTGCCGCCGACGGCGCATATCGGCCCGGTTGGCCCGGCACTGCTGCTGGCCGGTCTCGCCTTCGGCGCCGGCATGGCGATCTCGGGCTCCTGCATCAGCGCCCACCTCTACCGACTGGGAGAGGGCTCGCCGACCTCGCCTTTCGCATTGATCGGGTCCGGGCTCGGCTTCGTCCTCGGTTTCCTGAGCTGGAACGAGCTCTATCTGCTGACGATCTCGGAGTCGCCGGTGCTGTGGCTGCCGCGCCAGCTCGGCTATGGCGGTGCGCTGCTGGCCGGGCTGGCCGTGCTTGGGGCAACAGCCTGGTGGCTGCTGCGGGTTGGGCGGTCGAGCGAGCTGGGGGCTTCAGACAAGACGCAGGTCGATCCTGTCATTGCCATCTTCCTGCGCCGTTGGCCTGCCTGGCTCGGTGGCCTCTTCGTCGGACTGATCGGTGTGGCCGCGTATCTGCGCCTGTCGCCGCTCGGCGTTACCGCCGAGCTCGGCTCGCGCTCGCGCCAGCTGGCGACGGGGCTTGACTGGCTGCCGGTGCGGCTGGAAGGGCTCGACAGCTTCCGCGGCTGCGCGACGCTGATCCGCGAGGCGCTGCTGACGCCGAATGGGCTCTTCGTCGCCGGGCTGGTGGCGGCGGCCTTCGCCGCGGCGCTGGCGGCGGGCGAGTTCAAGCCGAGGCGGCCGAATGGCGGCCATGCCTTGCGCGGGCTGGCGGGCGGCGTGCTGCTCGGCTGGGGCACGGTGTTCGGGCTTGGCTGCACGGTGGGGACGCTGCTCTCGGGCATCTCGGCCGGAGCGGCCTCAGGCTGGGTCTTTGCCGTCGGGCTGATCGTCGGTACGACGGCGACGCTGAAGCTCGGGCGGCGGCTGCGATTGCTGGATTGAGAACGCCGTCATTCTCGGGCGAAGCGAAGCGCAGACCCGAGAATCTCATGACGCGAAGGCGTTGGCTGAAGTCTCTTCCGGCCCGAGATGCTGGGGTCAAGCCCGAGCATGACGCGCGTCTTGGGACACCGCACCCATCCGCTGCTTGCGCAACAAGGCGCAGACATGGGGCTAGGCTGGGCTATAACGGGAGTATCGGTTCGAGGATGTCCCCATGTCGATTGCCGCCAAACTGCCTTCCATCCTGATCGCCAATCGCGGCGAGATCGCCTGCCGGGTGATCCGCACCGCCAGGCGGCTCGGCCTGCGCACCATCGCCGTCTATTCGGATGCCGACGCCGAGGCGCTGTTCGTCGAGATGGCTGACGAGGCCTACCGGATCGGCCCGGCGCCGGCGCGCGAGAGCTATCTCGATGCTGGGAAGATTCTCGCCGTCGCCAAGGAGGCCGGTGCGGCCTGCATCCATCCCGGCTACGGCTTCCTCTCCGAGAATGTCGAATTCGCCGAGGCCTGCGCCGCGGCCGGCATCGTCTTCGTCGGCCCGCCGGCTTCCGCCATCAGCGCCATGGGTTTGAAGGACGCCGCCAAGGCGCTGGTCGAGAAGGCCAATGTCCCGGTCGTGCCGGGCTATCATGGCGCCGAGCAGGGCGTCGATTTCCTGGCCAAGGAGGCCGAGCGCATCGGCTATCCCGTGCTGATCAAGGCGGTCGCCGGCGGCGGCGGTAAGGGCATGAAGAAGGTCGACCGGCCCGAGGACTTCGCCGACGCTCTGTCGAGCGCCCAGCGCGAGGGCAAGAACGCCTTCGGCGATGCGCGCGTGCTGGTCGAGAAATATGTGCTCTCGCCGCGCCATGTCGAAATCCAGGTGTTCGGCGACAGCCACGGCAATGTCGTCCACCTCTATGAGCGTGACTGCTCGCTGCAGCGCCGCCACCAGAAGGTGATCGAGGAAGCGCCGGCACCAGGCATGACGCCGGAGGTGCGCGCCGCCATGGGCAAGGCGGCGACGGAAGCGGCCAAGGCCGTCGGCTATGTCGGGGCCGGCACGGTCGAGTTCATCGCCGACGGGCGCGACGGCCTGCGCGCCGACCGCTTCTACTTCATGGAGATGAACACTCGCCTCCAGGTCGAGCATCCCGTCACCGAGGCGATCACCGGGCTCGATCTGGTCGAGCTCCAGCTCAAGGTCGCCGCCGGCGAACCGCTCGGCTTCACGCAGGAGGATGTGCGGGCGGAAGGGCACGCGGTCGAGGCGCGCCTCTATGCCGAGGACCCGGAGAAGGGCTTCCTGCCCTCGACCGGCAAGCTCTGGGCGCTGCAATTCCCGCAGAGCGAGGACATCCGCATCGATACAGGCGTCGAGGCCGGCGATTCGGTGACGCCGTATTACGACCCGATGATCGCCAAGGTTATCGCGCATGGCCGCACCCGCGACGAGGCGCTCGACCATCTCGCCTTCGCGCTCGGCGAGACCATCGTTGCCGGCCCCCGCACCAATCTCGCCTTCCTGAAGAAACTCGCCGAGGCCGAGGGCTTCCGGAAGGGGCCGTTCGATACCGGCTTCATCGAGCGCAATATCTCCGCGCTCGGGGCCGAGCCGCAGCCGCTCGATGCGGCGGCGGTCGCAGCGGCAGCCTTGCAGCTTGAGGAGGAGCGCCAGGTGGCCGTACTAGACCTTGCCGTCGAGCGGACCGGCGACGAGGCCAAGTCGCCCTGGCTCGACGCCGATGCTTTCTCGCTGATGCCGCGCCCGGGGCTGGGCCTGCCGCTGCTGGTGGATGGCGAGCGGATCGAGGCTAAGATCGAGTGGAACGGCGACCAGCCCCGCGTCTCGCTGCCGGGCCATCCGCTTGATGAGGGCGAGCATGAGGTGACGCTGGCCAGGGCCGAGGGCGGCACCTATCTGGCGCTGCATCGCGGCCGGCAGACGGCGGTCGCGCTGTTCGACCCGTTCAGCGTCGATCTCGATGCGGCGGCGGGGGCGGGCGGCGTGATCAAGGCGCCGATGCACGGCAAGCTGATCGCGCTCTTCGTCACGGCCGGCGAGGCGGTGTTGAAGGGCCAGCGCCTCGCCATCGTCGAAGCCATGAAGATGGAGCATGTCCTGACCGCCCCGCGCGACGGCACCGTCACCGAGCTCGGCGCCGAGCCGGGAGCACAGGTGGCCGAGGGCGCGAAGGTGGTTGTGCTGGGCGAGTGAACCGGCTGCGGCGCTGGAGGCCGGGCCTCTTCCCTAACAGGCTCAAGCCTTCGGGCCCGGCGCGAAGCGGTAGTGGATCAGGTCCATGACCACGGCCTCCTCGCCGGTCCGATTGCGGTAGCCGTGCCGGCGGTCGGCCGGGAAGCGCAGCGCCTGGCCCTGCTTGAGTAGCCGCCATTCGTTGTCGATCAGCAATTCGACCTCGCCGTGCAGCACAGTGATGTGTTCGACGACGCCGATCTCGTGCGGCTCGGAGATGCTCTCGAAGCCGGGCGCGAAGGTGAGCTCGTAGAGCTCGAAGCCGAACCGGGCCTCGTAAGGGAAAAGCAGGGCCCGCTGCATCCCTTCCTGTGACGGGCGGACGCGTAGCTCGGCGGCATCGCGCATGAGCAGGACATCGCCGTCGCCGCGATCGGCCTCCAGCAAGGCGGTCATCGGCACCCCCAAACCCGTCGCGATCTTCCAGAGGGTCGCGATGGTGGGCGCGGATTCGCCGCGTTCGATCTGCCCCAGCATCGCCTTGCTGACGCCGGTGCGGGCCGCCGTCTGATCGAGGCTCCAGCCGCGCTCGCTCCGGATCGATTTCAGCAGCTTCGGCGTGTCGACGGGGCCGACGGACTTCATGGCAGGCGCTCTCCAGTTTGTGCGTTATTGCGCACGAATTGTTTGTGCGCTAAAGCGCACGCGCCGTCGTATCACCCTATCGGAGGCTTGTCCCGTGCAGCCAAACACCAGGCTCGATCTCGACCGCATCCGGCAAGCGAGGCGAGAGATCGCGCCGGTCTTTCGGGACACGCCGCAGTTTCCCTCGCCCACGCTCGGCGCGCTGCTCGGCTGCGAACTCGTCATCAAGCTCGAGACCGCGAACCCGGTCAGTTGCTTCAAGGGCCGCGGCACCGAGGTCGCAATGGCGCGATTGGCGCGGAGTTCCGGTCCCAAGGCCGCGGTCTGCGCCAGCGCCGGCAATCTCGGGCAGGCGCTCGCCTATAGCGGCCGGGCGCGCGGCATCGACGTCAGCGTGATCGCGGGGAAGGGCGCCAATCCCGGCAAGATCGAGCGCATCCGTCGCTTGGGTGGAGCGGTCGAATTGGTCGAGGGCGATATCGAGGATGCCCGCGAGCGTGCGCGCGAGATCGCGGCCCGTGGCGAGGCGTTCCTGATCGAGGACAGCGAGAACCTCGACACCTGCGAAGGTGCGGCGACGATCGGCCTCGAACTGTTCGAAGGGGCGGGGCGTATCGATACTGTCCTGCTTGCGCTCGGCGGTGGCGCGCTGGCCACAGGTGTCGGCCATGTCTTCAAGGCCTTGTCGCCGGCGACCGAGATCGTCTGCATTCAGCCCAAGGGCGCACCGGCTCTGGCGCTGTCCTGGCGCGCCCGCTCGGTCGTGACCACCGAAAGCACCGACACCATCGCGGACGGAGTCGCCGGGCGATTTCCGATCCCGGAGGTGCTCGACGACCTCATCGCCGTCGCCGACCATATCCCGCTGGTCGAGGAAGCCAGCATTATCGAGGGCATGCGCTTGCTCTACCGGCACGCTGCCCTCGTCACCGAGCCTTCGGCCGCACTCGGCATTGCGGCGATGTTGGAAGACCCGGAGCGCTATCGCGGCAAGCGGGTTGCCACCGTGATCTGCGGAGCGAACGTCCTGCCCGATCGATTCAGCGCCTGGATGCAAACGCAGAGCTGAGCCCAATGGTCAGAGCGCGTCGAGGGCGACTCTTGCCCGCTCGGCGATGAAGAGCTCGATCGCCGGATCGTCGTCGTCGCCGAACACCCAGGCGGCCGAGAGCCCGCACCAGGCCAGGATCCATTTCAGCAGGCGCTCGCGTTCCAGCCCGGACTTTGCCAGCACGATCTCCAGCCGGCGCTCGAAGCGGCCCGGCACGGTCGCGACCGGCGGCTGCGGATCGGCGAGATCGGGGTCGCAGAACAGGATCGTGTATTCGAAGGCGCGGTCGCCGATCACCGATTTCGGGTCGATGGCGAGCCAGCCTCTCGCCTCGAAGTCTAGGACGTTGTCATGGTGCAGGTCGGCATGGAGCGGCACGACCTCGCGCTGTGCCGGCAATAGTTCGCTCGCCGCCGCGGCCGAGCGGGCGAGGATGCCGCCACGCTGCTGTGCCATCGGGAACAGGTCCTTGAACCAGGCCTCCAGCGAGATCAGGCCAGAAGGGGCCGGGCCGCGCGGCTTCTGCAGAGCGGCGACGGCGTCGCAGAGGATTGCAGTCGCCTCGTCGTCACCCGCCGCTCCGCTGCGGGCCATGGTGGCGAGTGAGCGGGGGCCGGTGGCGCGCTCGATCAGCATCGCCTCGCCATGCTCGCTGCGAGCGAGGAGGCGGGCGGCCCCGTCACCGTTCCAGTATTCCAGCGGCAGGTAGCCGCGCCGCTCGTCCTCCACCTCGGGCAGCTTCAGCATGGCCGGCTGGCTTTTGTGCAGGACAGGCAGCAACTGGCTCGCATGGGTTCTGATGGGCTGACCTGCGGGCTCGAGGGTCCAGCGGGTCAGCCAGGGCGAAAAGACGTCGGTCGGCATCGGCATCGTCAATCTCGGTTGGTCAGCGGTGCGCCCCGGGACGGTTCGCCCTGCCGCCCCGGATGCGTCGCCGCTGTGGTGCCGCGCAATTACGTCGCGAGTTAGTCCGCCGCCCGGCCGCGGCCCATCAGCGGGTACTGCTCGACCTCGTAGGTCTGGCCCGAGACATGGCCGCTCTCTTCCGACAGCCAGAAGGCGGTGTGAGCAGCGATCTCGGCCGGCTGCATGATCTGGCCGAAGGGCGCGAATTCGAGCGGCACCTCCTTCTCCCAGCCGGGCTTCTTGCCCTCGCGCTGCTGGGTTGCATCTTCGTTGGCGGTGAAGGTCCAGCCGACATTGAGCTGGTTGACCCGGATATGCTCGCGCCCGAGCGTGTTGGCGAGGTTGCGCGTCATCGTCATCAGCGCGCCCTTCGACATCGAATACACTGTGAGGTTGGAGTTGCCGCACCAGGCATTGATCGAGCCGACGGTGAGGATCGAGCCGCCTGATTTCTGCAGGCGGAAGGCGCGGATCGCCGCCTCGGCGCAGAGCAGCGGCGCACGGGTGTTGATCGCGAACATGTGGTCGAAGAAGGCGGCGGTGGTTTCGCCCAGCACGCCGCGCGGATAGATGCCGGCATTGTTGACCAGGCCGTCGATGCGGCCGAAGGCTTTTCGGGTCGCATCGACCAGCGTCTGGGCCGTCGCCGGCTCGGCGAGATCGCCGATCGCGCCCGAGGTCGCGGGGCCGAGCTTGCGGCAGGCGGTGTCGACCTCGTTCTGCTCGCGGCCATGGATCAGCACCTTGGCCCCCTCGGCGATCAGGCGCTCTGCCATGGCGTAGCCGATGCCGGTCGAAGAGCCGGTGACGAGAATGGCCTTGCCTTGCAGTCCGCGCATGTCGTGTCTCCGTTCGGGTCGGCAGCCTTAGTAGCCTGCGCGAGCGGCGACGTCATGGCCGCATCCGCGTCGGCCAGCCCCGCATGGTGCGGTTGTGGAGAAAGGCCGCAGGCTCTGGCGAGGCGGGCCGGCGAGGATTAGATTGCCCGCCATGCCGCTCCATATCCTCAAGCTCTGCGTCGGCGCCGAATCGATCAGTGATCTCGAAGAGTGGATCGCCGAGCGGCAGGCGCAGCGCCGTGCCCGCGCCGAGCCAGCGGAGCAGCTCCATACCACCCGCATGGTGCCGAAGCGGATCGAGGAGATCGTCAACGGTGGCTCGCTCTATTGGGTGATCAAGGGCCAGGTCTCGGCGCGCCAGCGCCTGATCGACATCCGCCCCTTCACCGACGGCGAAGGGATCGGACGCTGCCATCTGGTGATGGAGCCGGTCGTGGTGCCGGTCGAGCCGCGGCCGTTCCGGCCGTTCCAGGGCTGGCGCTATCTTCAGGACAAGGACGCGCCGCGCGATATCGACGGCCGCAGCGGGGATTTGGGCGTGATGCCGGAGCAGATGCGGCGCGAGTTGGCGGAGCTGGGGCTGCTGTAGGCTTTACGAAGCGCTTAGGCCGGCGGCCGCGAAACGCTTCGAAGCCTTACGCAAGGCCGCCTACATCCTGGTGGAAGCGCCGCCCATCGCGGTCAGGCGCATATGACGTGAACCACCATGTTCAGGATTCTCGCTCGCATTGCCGCTTTCGCCAAACGCCTCGATACCCACCTGACGCGCGGCGTCGAGATGCGTGGCCGGCGGCTGGCCGGGCTCAAGCCTCTCGCAGGCGCCCGGCCTCTCAACGCCAGACCTCTCAAGGTACTGCCTCCGCGCCAGGCTGCTATCGCCGCCCACTAAGCCTGAAAATAGTCTTGTGGGCGGCGGGTCGCCTTACACTCCGATATTGTCGATTAGCCGCGTCGCCCCCAGCCGCGCAGCGATCAGCAGGCGAATCGGGCCGTCGGCGAGCGAGGTCACCGGCGCCAGCGTGTCGGCATGGCGGGCTTCGAGATAGTCGAGCTCGAAGCCGGCTGTGATGATTTCGGTCTGGGCGTCGGCGACGGCCTGAAAGAGCGGGTCGTCGTTACGGATGCGGGCAGCGAGCGCCTGCATCACCCGGTGCAGCGTCGGTGCCAAAGCGCGCTCATCGGCCGAGAGGTAGCGGTTGCGCGAGGACATGGCCAGGCCGTCGGGCTCGCGGAAGGTCGCCAGCGGCACGATCTCGATGCCGAGATCAAGATCGCGGGCCATGCGCGTCACCACCTTGAGCTGCTGGTAATCCTTCTCGCCGAAGACGGCGAAATCGGCCTTGCTCTGCGTGAACAGCTTGCAGCAAACCGTTGCAACGCCTTCGAAATGCGTCGGGCG
>JAESGH010000553.1_pt1 | contig 10238 bp, 12 predicted proteins | sample 9269641 | NCBI WGS metagenome assembly JAESGH01 (sample SAMN14515345, study PRJNA621665) | algae metagenome | isolation source: Phormidium tanganyikae FI6-MK23 and co-occurring heterotrophs from granitic... | place: USA: Fort Irwin, California | collected 1998-05-24
GGTGAAGGCGTCGTGGGCGGGTCCGTCGGCCCCGCCCGGTTGGACCCGGGCGGCCTCGGTGCCGGTGCTAGCCTTGGGTGTGGCCAGCAGGAATTGGGTGTAGTCCTCGGCCGTCACGCGCGGCGGGTTCATGTCAGCGGAGGTTACCGGGCCGGCCCCCACCGCGCAAGCGAAAAGCGGCCTACTGCGTAACTCCTAATGAAATTGTAGCCCATCAGAACCAACACTACACGTGCGATCCGCCGCCCCGCCCGGCGATACCGGACGGAGGGGTGCGCCTGGGCCGGCGGAGACCGAGAACCCGGCAGGCCGAGGTCGTCCGGCTGTTCGCCGCCCGGCTCCGGGAGGTCCGCCGGTCCCGCGGGATGACCCAGGCCCAGCTCGCCGCCGCGGCGCACATGGCCGCGTCGTACGTCGGCCGGCTGGAGGCCGGCAGCACCGCCCCGGGGATCGACCTGGTCGCCCGGCTGGCGGCGGCCCTGGGGACGACCGTCCACGACCTCCTCCCGGCCGGGCCGCCGGCGGACACCGACGCCGCCCTCCGCGGCCGGGCCGAGACCCCGTTCGCCGACCTGATCCGGGGGACCGACCGGGAGACGCTCCTCATGCTCGCGCCCCTTCTGGCCCGGCTGGCCGAATCCCCGGTCGCCAACCGTTGACCCGGTCGGGGGAGTGAACGCCAGGCCGGCCCGTGGCGGGTCAAGCGATCAGGTGCTCGGCCCCGCAGGCGTTGCACGCCCGGAACGGCAACTGCCCGAGCCGGTCCTCGGTCACCCCGAGTCCGCACGTCCCAGTCGGCCGCGGCGACACAGGCCGGGCAGAGCACCTCCGTCCCGAGCAGCTCCTCGTCGCCCGGCTCGCCCTCCTCGACCTGGGCCGTCGTCCACCCGCCGTCGGGGTCGAGTGGCCCCACTCTTCCAGGGACACCGGGCGGCGGAACCGGCGGACGGCCGCAACCCCACTCGCGCCCAGCCCGTACCCGCACCCGAGGGTTGCCGCGTGGGTCGTCGACCGGGTGAAGTACCGGCCGCCGACCAGGTCGGGCGAGCCGCACTGCGGGCACCGGGTCACGTCCCGCCCCCGGCGCCGGTCGCCCCGGTCTCGGGCGGGAGGCCGGCGAGAGCCCGCCCGACGAAGACGCGGGCGTCGTCGAGCAGGTCGGTAGTGAGCACCCACCGGAGGTACCCCGGGTCGTGCCCCGCCACCTCGGCCAGCGGCACCCCCTGGTACTTGCCGAAGTTGAGTGCCACGGCCCCGCCCGGGCCGCGGCGGAACCGCCGGCCGACGTCCACCTCGACCAGCAGTCGGTGGAGCCCGGCCGGGTCCGGCGGGAGGTCGGGGTACCGGGCGACCTGGCAGTCGAGTACCTCGGCGGTGGCCCACGCGTCCGCCGCGGCGGCGTGGGCAAGGGCGTGGTCGCGGCCGGTGTAGAACCGGACGGCGGCGGCCAGGTCGCGGGGCTCCTGGCGGGTGAACAGCCGGTACACGTCCACCACCGCCCGGCCGGCGAGGGGGAACGCGACCCCGGCCCGGGCGAACTCGTGGGTGAGGAGCAGGAGGTCGTAAGCCGCGAGATTGAACCCGGCGAGGTCGCACCCGCCGAGCAGGTCGGCGAGGGGGCGGGCGACGGCGGAGAACGGCGGGGCGTGGCGGACGTCGTGGTCGGTGATCCGGTGGACGGCGGTGGCGGCCGGGGGGATCGGACACCCGGGGTTCAACCGGGTGCGGAACAGCCGCGGGTGGTCGCCGGGGTCGAGCCGGAGGGCGGCGACCTCGACGACCCGGGCGGCGGACGGGGACAGGCCGGTGGCCTCGACGTCGAGGACGGCGAGCGGGCGGGACAGCCGCAGGTGCGTGAGCGCGGGGCGCACGGCGGACCTCGGGGTTGGTGTCGGGGGAAGGTCTGGATCCGGACGAACCCGCGGCCCGGCCGCGGGTGGAGGTGGGGAGTCGTTGGTTGGCACATGCCCCGGTCGGTCAGCACCGGCGGCCGCGGGAGATGAGACGGGAAATCAGTTCGGCGGCGTACGGGAGGATCTGGACGCGCACGAGCGGGCGGAGGCCGGCGGCCGGGGTGAACAGCCGGCGGGCCTCCCGCTCCCGGTCCGGACCGGGCGATACGGCCTGTCGGTCTTCGGTGTCCCAGTACACCAACCCGAGCCCCTCCGGGACGAGGAGGACGGCCTGGACCACCTGGCCGGAGTCGTCCGGCCCGTACCCCGGGTCGTACGGGCGGACGTCCATCACCGGGCCGAGGATGACGGCAGACCGGACCCGGCCGGCGGCGTGCAGTTCGCGGACGAGATCAGTGACATCAGCGACCCGGGCCTCGGCCTGCTCGGCGAGACGTCGGACGCCGAGGTTCCAGACACGGAGTCGGTTGACCAATTCACTCATGGGTGCATCTCCCTCGACCGGGGTGCGGGCGTGCAGTGCCGGGCCGCGGTCGACCGGGCGAAGCCGGGGCCGGGTGACCCTCGCGCGGCCACGGGCTAAGCCGTGATCAACCTAATGTGACGGCTTTTCGCACGGAATTAAGGGAGTGCATTGTGGCGGAGGAGAAGCCGAGCGTGCCGGTGTCGAGCGGTCGGCCTCGCCATCTCCGGCCCCGGGGGCCGAGGCACTCCGGGAGTCTTGCTGCGAGGGATTGTGCCGGGTGAGAGGCAGAGCGGGGCGCCTCGTCGGCGAGGGGTCGTGCGGCCGCCGATCATCGGCCGTGCAAGGGCTGCCGAAGACAACCGGAACGGATCTGACTCCCGCACCTTCGCCCCTTGCACGGGGACACCGACCTCGTCGAACTTGTGGGTATGACTGGCTTCTCAGAAATGGTGGCGTAAAGAAGGGCGGCCTTGGTTTTCCAGGCTCTTAGCTTCTTTACTGCTCTTTCCGCGACTTCCCCACGATCACGCGGCGAGGTTCAGCAGGCGTTCCTCGGCAGCCCGGAGTTCCGCTTCGGTCAGCCCGGGACGTAGGACCGCCCGGATTTCATTCCCCAGCCATTCCCGCCGCCACGCCCGCCGCTTGTCGGCGTGACTGGGGCGGCGTCCCACGGGGACGCGCCCCGGTGCCCGACCAGGTCGTCCGCGGCCCGCCCCCAGGCCCACGCTTCGGTCATCGTGAACGTCCACGCGCACAGGTGGAACGCCCCGACGTTGCCCGCCACCGATCGGACCTGTTGCGGACCCGCGCCGATGACTTCTTTCACGTCGCGGAAGGTGATCTCCAGGCTGAACCGCCCGGCCACGTTCCCGAGGATGTCGGCCACCCCGGCGGCCGGGTCGGAGCAGAAGGACGCCACCCACCCCTTGGCCTCGTTTACCAACACGACCCGGATGGCACCCCCGGCCGGTCGCCACGTCGCCACGAACGTCTTGTACGTCTTCACCGCCGGCTTGCCGTGCGGGGTGAACGTCCCGGTCGTCCACCCGCGCCGCTGCCCGCCCCGCCTGGCCAGGTCGATCCGGTCCGCCCCGTCGGTCCGGGGCCGGCCCCGCCGCCCCGACCGGGCCGCCGGGACGGTCCGTCGGGCCGCGTCCCGGCGGAGGCGGCTGACGACCGTCACCCCGAGGGACCGCATGGGCTTGAGGAACGGCGCCTTGGCGTACGCCCCGTCGGCCACCACCCAGACCGGCTGGCCCAGGAATCCCAGCCACGTCACCGCCCACCGCATCCGCCCGACGGCCAACTCCAACTTCGTCTGGAAGGCCGGCCGGTGCGCCGGGGCGATCCCGCCGAGGTCCTTCCGGCGGACGTACAGCCGGGCCAGCAGGGGGAGGGCGACGACGCCCCACGCCGGGTGCGCGGCGAGGAGGCCGAGGACGACCCACACGTGCCCGTACACGAACGGGCCGCCGGCCGGCCCGGGGGTCGGGTTGTGGTGGACGCCCGCCCCTTGGACCTTCCGCCCGTACCGCGGGGTCGGGGTGTCGTCGAACGCGAGCGTCAACCGGTCGTGTCCGGCGACCAGTGGCTGGATCACGTGGTGGGCCAAGCGGGCGGCGATGAGGTCGGTTCGCCTCCCGGCCGCCGCGACCGCGGTGTAGCACGGGCGGTACCCGTCGCTCAGCCCGGCGGCCCGGACCCAGCTGGTGACCGTCCGCCGGCCTCGGGCCAGGACGGCCCCGACGAGCAACCACGCCAGCCGGGGGGCGGACCGGGGGTCGAGTGCGGAGGCGAGGCGGGAAAACCCGTGGCACGACAGGGGAGGGGGATGGGAAGATGGCATGGCCGGTTCCGTCCGGGCGGCGGTCGTGTGGTAACGCCATCGTCCCGGGCGGACCGGCCTTCGTCTACAGGCCGGTCAGCGGCTCAACTCCAGGAAGTCGCGGAAACTACAGTTCTTTACGCCGCTTCTTACAGCGAAACGGGCATTTTTTCTTTGATACTGCCGTTCCATCTCCTTTGCGTCCGCAATCGAGACGGAACCACACTTCCGAATGAGGTGAAAGCGTCGGCCTCCGGAGCCGAAGGTTACAGGTTCAACTCCTGTCGGGCATACTAGGAAAACAAGGGTTTCAGAAGGGTGCACCCGCTGAGTGCACCAAACTCTGCACCAAACCCCTGGGGCTGCCCGGGGGGTCTTTGCCCCTCCCCGTCAGACCTGACCACTTCCCCTCGGACAATGACAGCGGTGATCGGTAGCCGGGACTGCCGCGCGTGTCAGCCCGGCACCCCCGCGTCGTTGGCGTCGGGGTAAGGCTGGTAGGGGACCGCCTTCGTGCCGAAGAATAAGTCCTGCCACTTCGGCAACTCGACGGCGGCCTGCTTCTCGCCGAGGTCGATCAGGTCGTCGATCACCCGGACGTTGTCGAGCGTCCAGGAGGGGTCGTGGACCGCATAGTCGACCCGGTGGTAGCGGTCGCCGAGGACGTACCGGGCCTGGAAGTCGAGGCTCTGGGCCTGGCTCGTCGTCATCACCGAGATGATCTTCTTCCCGCCCAGCCACCACCCGACCCCGGCCCGCGGGTCGGGCGAAATACCGCCCCTCCCCGGTCCCGACCGACAGGCAGTACACCGCGGACAGGGAGAACCGCGGGTCGCACGGCCGGCGGCACGTCTCGCTGATCTTGATGGCCTCGGCCGCCGCGACCATGGTCGGGCTGTTCGCCCAAACCCCGCCGTCCGCGTACGCCCCCTTGCCCCCGATCCGGCTTCGGCTGGAAGAACGTCGGGGCCGCGGCGGTGGCGGCGACCGCCTCCGCGACCCCGTAGTGCCGGTCGCGGATCATCCGCTCCAGGTGCGGGGTCTTGAACACTACCGTCTTCCCCTGGACCAGGTCGACCGCCGGGAGGAGCAGGCGACACGTCGTCAGGTCGCCGACCCGCTTGTCCCCGAACACCTCGTCGAGCGCGGCGGCGAGGCCGTCGCTGCCGTAGGTGGGGGGGCGAGGAGCGACTGGACGTCGAGCCCGACGCGGGCGAGCAGGCGGTCGGGCAGGTAGGCGAGCACCCTCTGCAACCGGCCGGGTTCGGGCCTCGTGAAGATCCGCGGCCCCCGGCTCCGGTAGAACTCGACGACCCGGGAGGCGGGCTCCCCGGCGGCCAGAGCGGCGGCGATGATCCCGCCCGTGCTCGTCCCGGCGATCAGGTCGAAGTGGTCGGCGACCCGGCAGCCGAGCCGCCGCTCGATGTCCGCGAGGAACGCTGCGGTGAAGGCTCCGCGGATGCCGCCGCCGTCGAGCGACAGGATGCGGAACGGCCGGCCCGGTGCTTCATCTGCGCCGCTTCCCACGGGTCACCTCGGGTTGTCGGGCGCGGCGGACCGGCTCCCCGTCCCGCGGCTCCCGGCCGCCGCCGAGCCAGTCGCCGGTCGCGTGCCACAGCTCGTAGTAGTGCAGCCACTCCGCGGCCCAGGGGACGACCGTGTCGGCCACGTACATGTCCCCCGACCACTCGTCGGAGCGGGTGTAGAAGAGGCAGAGCCGCTCCTGGCCGTACATGTGGGGGATTCGGCCCCCCGGCTCGCGCGGCACCAGGGCGGGGGACTTCACCCATACCTTCGGCCAGTCGTCCGCCGCGTACTCGACCCGCACCCGGTAGGTCTCGGCCAGCGGGGACGGCGTGACGTCGCCCTCGGCGACGAGGCAGGCGTGCCCCCGCAGGTACGCGGTGAAGTCCGGCAGGAGGTGCCGGAATCCGAGGGCATACACACACTCCCATTTTACCGCGGCCGGAGGACGGAACGAGGCTCGATAGGTCTGCGACCGAAGCCGGGACGAACACTTGGTCCGGTTCCGGGGCGACGTGGCGGCTGTCGTCAGTTGCACCGGTCAGGAGGAGCGACGGACACCGCGGGGGGCTACTTGCGGGAGGGCTGGTCGAAGGTGTGGCGGGTGGTCGCTGCACGGCTGCCTCGGTGGACGACGATGAGCGGCCCCGCCGACACGGGTAGGTAAATACTTCAAATCCACTTTTTGGAACGGAGGGATGCCCAGAAACCGCCTGGCACCAAGGGTGTTCTCCCGCGGGCGGGCTGCACCATGGGGACGGACGGGTTGGACCAGAAGTTCCGCCGGGCGGTCGAGACGATCAGCGCGAACTGCGGCGACCGGGCGAAGGTGATCCTGCTGTCCAGCGACGGCCGGTTCCCCGCCGCGGGCGTCCGGGAGCTGGCGGGGCGGTCGCCCGAGTACCAGCGGCACGTGCTCCGGCGGGCGACGGCCGGCGACCCGACACCACTCAGGCGGGTCGCCGCCAGCGTGCTGGTGTACGAAACCGTGGCCTTCCGGGAGGTCGTCTCGCGGCTCGCCCGCGCCGCCGGGTTCGTGCGGAAGGAGGCACTCCTCCTGGAACGGGCCGTCGCTTCGGGCCGGCGGCCGAACCGCCTCCCCGACCGAGTGCTGACCCTCGACCTCATCGCGGAGTCCGCCCGCCGCCTGCTGGACCTCCTCGCCGGCCTCACACCCGTACCCGGACGGGAGGCGGCCCCGTCCAGTGCCTGACTACTCGGGAGCGATGGCGAGGTCACCGACAAGCTCAACGCACCCGCCGCTCTCGGTTTCCTCACCAAGAACGTCCACGACGTCTCCGAACTCCAGCCGGCCCACCGGCCGACGGCCGATCAGCGGGAGCGGGCCGTTGAACTCACTCGCGGCATCCTCCGGGCCGAGGCGACCGGCCCGGACGCCGACGCGACGGGTGATCTCCCACGCCGAGCCGGACGACGACGCGGTCGCGGCGGCGTGGCTGGCCGAGCGTCTTCAGTTCGCCGGCGAGCCGGTCGAGGTGCTGTTCGTCCCCCGGGAGCGGGTGCTCGGGGCGTACCGGGCCGGGGACTGCCTGGTCGACGTCGGGAACACGCACGACCCCGGGAACCTGTTCTTCGACCACAAGCCGCCGGCCTTCCCCGACCGCCACGACGCCCTGCGCCGCCCGGCTGGTCTGGGACCGGCTGGTCAAGCTCGGCCGCCCGGTGCGGCACCTCAAGCCGCTGGTGGACGTGGTGTTCGCCGGGGACTCGGCCCGCGAGCGGGGCTGGGTCCGGGACGAGTATGCCGAGAGCCGACGGGCGGGCTTCCACAAGGCTCTGGCGGACGCCAGGCGGGTGGAGGTGACGGACGCCAGCGTCTACCGGGCCGTCCGGCGGTGGCTGGACGCCTACCACCGGCGGACACTCACCCGAACGGGTTGAACGGGTCAGACCCACACCCACTTCGCGGCCCGCTGTTCCCGCGTGTGGTCCTGCCGGGGGCGAAGGCCGCGGGCTGGTGGCGGATCGCGTACCCCCCTGACCCGCTCCGGCCAAGTTGCTCGGCGAACTCGTCCACCGACGGGAGACCGGGCGTGTGGAACAGGTGGGCCGGGCACTGCTGGAGCGGACCGCTCTCGTCCTTCTCACGAGGGGTGCCGTTGCAGTCGGTCGCCCCGGCGACCGGGGCCGGGCAGCAGAACGCCGGCATCCCGGCCAGAGCCCTGGCCCAGGTGTGCTCGACCTGGGCCGGGTGGTGCGTCCACCACAGCGCGACCGGGGCGGCGAAGCCCCGCAGGTCGTCCAGGCTCCACAGCCGCGGGCCGGTCCCGCCCAGGTGCCGGCCGGTCCGGGCGGCCACCCCGCCCGCCTGGAACGCGCTGCCGACGTAGAGCAGGTGGCCGGTCGGGAGCCAGAACGTCCCCAGCCGGCCGATCCGCACGAGGCCCGGTGCCCCCGCGTGGAGGACGACGACGTACGTGCCCCTGGTGTCGAACGGGCCGCCCGGCTGCCGCTCGACCCCGGGGGATTCGACCGGCGTTACCGCCGCCGGGAACCTGGCCCGGACGGCGTCCGCCGCCGCCGCGACCGCTCGCACGGTCGCCGCCAGTTCGTCGCGGACCGGGTCGACGGGGCGGGTGAATGCCGCCCGCAGCAGGTCGCCGGTCGCGGCCTCGACCAACATCCGCGCGTCCGCCGCCCACCCGACGACGTCGTCGGGTGGGCGGCGGACGCGCTCCTGGGCGGGGCGGTCGAGGGCGTCCGCGGTCCGCCGGCCAGGATGAGCCGTAGCGCGTCGAGGACCGCCCGTACGGCGGTGGCGTGTACGGCCAGGTCGGCTCGGTCGGCGGCGGGCAGCCGTCGCCCGGGTGGTCCCACGCCGGCCGCCCGCTCCAGCAACGCCTGCGCGTCGCGGAGCCGGGTGAGGTCGTGGTGCCAGAGAGCCCGGTCCGGGGCCAGCCCGGCCGGCGGCTCCGGGGCGAGCGGGTGGAGGCCGGCGGCGGCCCGTGCCATCGAAACCCGGATCTTGGTCGTCGGGCACCTGGCAAGCTTTGCGACGATGCTGGGCGTGAGATGCGGGTGCCCGCGGTCGAGGATCGCCGGGCGGGCTCCGCGGACGACCGCGGCGATCGCGTCGACGTGGCGGGCGAAGTCGAAGGCGGTCCGCACCTCCTTCACGCCCTCCCCGGCTTCCTTGGCGACCTCGCCGACCGCGCTCCTCTCGTCCCACGCCGCCCGGTGACGGGCGACCCGCCGGGCGTACCGGCGGCCGAGGTCGTACAGGATACAGTTGTCGGTGGTCTCCGGCATCAGTCCTCCCGGTGCGGCTGGCCGACGGATGGGCCAGGCCGGCCGGCCGAGAGCGTCGTGGACACCACGACGCCCCGTGGCAGGGGCGGGCCGAGAGCGACGGCGGTCTGCGTGACGGCGGTCTGCGGTCGAGAACGGCACGCCACGCCGGCTATTCTGCCGCGCGTGGGGTCGGCGGCATACCGTCCTTCGGGAGATACTCGGGCCAGACGTCGTGGGTGTGTTGGAACCCCGGCTCGGTGACCACCGCCTCGGACACGGCCTCGCCGAGCAGCACGTCCGTCTCGCGGTCCAGTCGGTCGGCTTCGAGGACGTGCAACCGCCCGTCGCGCTCCTGGACCGCCATGATTCCCTTGGAGGGGACAACCTCCAGGCCCGGTTTCGATCCGTCCCGCCACAGACACTTAACGCCCAACGCCTCGTTCCAGTCTTCCACGACCAGATCGGGGACGGGCCGGGGGAAGACCCGGAACCGAAGCCGAGCGGTCGATTTGGGTCCGATTTCGCGGCTCTTCGGCGGCTGCCGGCCCGTGCCCGTGGCCTCGAACAGGAGATAGAAATCGACGACCCACTCGGAGTCGTCACCGCGGTCCGTCCAGACGCACTTGATGATCTCGGCGAGTATACAACTGCTGTGGCCGCTGTTCGCGGTGTCCACCACCGCCAGCCGGAACGGCGAGACGAGCGGGCGGACCGCGACGAACGACGCAAGGTGATGACGAATCTGGTCGCGGTCGATCCCATTCGCCCCCTGCGTGAACGGCAGCCAGCAGTCGTTCAACTTCAGTTCGGTGACCACGTCGAGCTGGACCCAGGGTTTGAGCCCGCCGCGGAGCGGGACGACGACGCCATGGTAACCGACCGACTGGAGTTCCTTCCCGATCCGCACGAGTTCGGCGGCGTACGCGTCGAGCGAGGCCCGCCGCACGACGACGAGTTTCGGCCTCTCGGCGAGGTATTGCCCCGCCTTGACCGCGGGGATCTCGTCGTTCTTGCGCGGGGGCACCCGGTACGCCGGCATCGGGTTGCACAACTCGATCTTCGGCGGGGTCTCCCCGCCGAGGAGCACGTCCAACGGCGGGACTACGACCGGCTGCGTGATGATGTTCACATCGAATACCGCCTAAGCAGAACCGCATAAGTATTTTCGTAGCGCAGCCTTCAGCCAGAAGTCCCTTGAGTAGACCCCGGCGGTGTGCAGGGCGTCCCAAGCCGACAGGCTCTCCAGGTAGTCGATGAC
>JAESGH010000554.1_pt1 | contig 10172 bp, 14 predicted proteins | sample 9269641 | NCBI WGS metagenome assembly JAESGH01 (sample SAMN14515345, study PRJNA621665) | algae metagenome | isolation source: Phormidium tanganyikae FI6-MK23 and co-occurring heterotrophs from granitic... | place: USA: Fort Irwin, California | collected 1998-05-24
CCTCTAAATCCCGGTAGCTCAGGGCGTAGCGACAATACCAGCGCACATTCAACACGATGATTTCGGGCAAGAAATGCCGCCACTTAAACAGGAATTGAGCTGTCATTTAGATTGAGTTCAGAGAATACTAAGCCCTCTCACCCTACCATTTTTGCGACACAACCTTATCAGTACCAGTTCTCTCTGGCTGACGTTGCAACTCGTTCATTAAAATGAGTCGCCTTTTTATCCTTTGGGCAATGGAATCAAAACACTTACAACTTGCGAGAATAGAAAAGATCCACCCACACCGCAAATCACTAGCCCAGCAGATCGTAAGCTGGCAGGAAATCGCGGCTGCTCACTTCTTTGAAGCAACACTTTACCTAACTTAAATGAGATCGTCGCAACCACTAACTGAATACACGTGAAGCCTGCCAAATATGCCAGCATCGGAGTCATCTGTGCCCCAAAAATGGCTTCTCCATAAGCATATCCATGACAGACCCCTGCAATCGTGCTAAAACCCACAACCGTTGTAGTTTTAAGATCGTCTTTCTGAGTCAGCAAAATGCCAAATAAAAGAATTGAGCCTGAAACGAGTAGTTCAATTCCTGCTAAATTGAATCCAAGAAAGTGCAACCCCGTTCCTACCATCGCTGCCAAAACAAAAGCCATCGGAATCAACATTCTTTGCCGCTTCACGACTGCCAGCAGCCCGATCGCAATAATAAATGCAAAGTGATCTACCCCAATCAAGGGGTGAGCCAGTCCTGATAAAAATCCTTCCAGAAAGTTGCTTGGTGTCGCTCCTCCCATCGGATGATGTGCCATTGCAGGGGAAGCAAACAGCAGCAAGACTGCGATGGGTAGGGCAATCAGCAGCTTTGTTTGAATCGTTTTACTGAAGTGATTGAGCTTAGAAAACTTGCGTTGGTGAATCATTCATCCCTCACAGATCATGCTTGTGGTGTAATTAGATCGAACCGCTAGAAGCTACATTTTCCTCGGCGATCAATTCGATCGTTCGCTGCTCTAGCTCCTCTAGCGAAATTATATTAGAGTCCAAAGTTAACCGTTCTAAAGCCAACAGCCAACGCTGGTAATAGTCCCAGTCCGGATCATCTTTACAGTGAGTCGCCTCCCATTCTGCGATCGAGGCAATTAAACCTTGACGAAAATCCTCCCATTCATAATGACCCTTCTTAGAAAGCGCGATCGCCATTCCAAAAGCGCGTCCTTCCCACGGTCTTTCAAACAAAAGTTCTCCATTATCGCGAGGAGGCGCGTCCTGCTCCCCCACCATACTAACAGTCGCAAACTGCTCAAATTTGACCTGCATATCGCTCTCCTAAGTTCCTCAGCAAACTTTCCTACGCGGGGACAACGACCTTTGCTGCACCTTGCATTGCTTCGGGCGTAATAATCGCAGCAAGCTGGTCTTCTGTCCAATTGTCTGTGCCATCGGGTCGTTCTGGCACGACAAACCAGCGGATTTGGGCACTCGTATCCCAAACTCGAATTTCAGTCGATTCGGGAACATTGAGTCCAAACTCTTGCAGCACTTTACGCGGTTCTCGAATGGCTCTCGCTCGAAAAGTCGGATCTTTAAACCAATAGGGAGGCAACCCCAAAACGGGCCAAGGGTAGCAGGAACACATCGTACAAACAATGAGATTGTGCACGCCAGGGCTATTTTCTACTGCTTTCATGTGTTCACCCTCTGCGCCTGCCATTCCACGGGGAAAGTTCATTGCTGCGATCGCAGAAGGAGTATCTTCTAACAACTGCTGCTTAAACTCTGAATCAACCCAGGCTTTTGCAACAATTTTGGCACCGTTAAAAGGTCCCATGTCTTTCTCAAAGAAATCGATCACCTTGTCCACAGTTTCACCTGTGATGATGCCCTTCTCAATCAGCAGCGATTCTAATGCTCTGACACGAGCAGCGCTGTAAGTTTCTCGATCGATACTTTCACTCATCATTCACATCCTCAAGTTAAATCAAAACCAATCACGCCCGGTTAAGCTGGATCTTCCAAATAGGCTTCAAAGATCTGCACATAAATCCATGTCTTCGGCTCTGTCAAATTGCCCCAGATTGCATGAGAATCAAATTTAACGTTGTAGATCGGCATTGGATCGCCTACTCCATCCCCTGTCGGAAAGTAATAGCTGTAAGCGCCTTCGTAAACTACATCCACTACCCCTTGTTTCGTTCGCAGGTAGCCTGGTAGCTTGCAATGTTCGGTTGCAGGTGGATTTTTGACTGTGACGATATCCCCGACTTTGAACTTAGGCTGAATCTCAACCTCACACTTCGGTGAATCTCCGACGCGCAAATACTCCATCACTTGATCGTCGAGCCCAGGTTCTCCACTTTGAGGCAGAGGAGCATCTAACTTTTCTAGATATCCCGCTGTTTTTGCATCGAGTTCTTCTTGAGAAACGTAGCCCGATTCAACAAAAAAGCCAGAAATCCCGCCCAGCCACTTTTCGTAATAGCGATACTTGAAGTAGTCGAAAGGGTTCAGCCCTTCAGCACCCTTGCGGAGATGTCCCCATGTCCAAAAGCTCTTGAACTGAGTTGGGACTGTTTTGACGGCTTCTAAATGATTACTTAGAGCCATCATTGCCACATGGATACCAAAGATACGTTCTTCCCAGGGCTGTACAAACACTCGCTTCTCAAAGCTAGAAGGCTCAAGACCCTCAAGCCCACCGATGTAATGCTGTAGCTTCATTTTTCTCCTGTTATTGTTGAGAATTCACATTTGAGAATTAGCACTAGCGATGAATCACAGCTTGCCTAAACACGGGTTTGCTCTCTAGCAGGAATCCCTTCTGTTGTCATCGCATCGCCCCACATTTCAGAGAGATAGCCAAAGATTCCACCTAAAATCATCGCTGCTGCTGCAACTAGGGTTGGGTTTTCTAGACCCGGCGTGGTGATTGCTTTCCCTGTCGCGATCGTAGTTCCAACCAGGGAGGCAAACCCCCAAACAATCGCAGGAATCGCCCGAAGTAAGGGAACTTTTGAGACTTGAACCATCGCCGCGCTTCCCACTCCAACACAGATAGCGACGATCAAAGTATGACCTCCCAAGGCTGAAGCCGACAGGAGTGTAAGAGATGCGATCGCGATTCCCGTTAGGTTAGAAGAAATGCTCTGCTTTAAGCCAGAAGACTTGCCACCTAAAATAAAGAACGATGCCCAAGCAATAAACGTAACCCAGACAGGAACAAGAATGAGCGTTGCTGTGAGGTAAGTATCAACGGCTCCCAGTACACCAATGCTGACACTATAGGCATCTAGCTTTTTCATATAACATCTCCCTACTTGTGAAGATTTAGATTGTGAAGATTTAGAAGTAACGTACTCCGCGCAAACTCTAGACTAAACACGATTGAAACCCGCTTTTTAGCTCTGCCTCTGGCAATTCCCGCCCGATGAATACCAGTTCATTTCGCCGAGGTTCATCCAACCTCCAAGGGCGACCAGGGCGACCTTCTAGCAGCATATGAATACCCTGAAGGACAAACCGCCGATCTTCGTCATCGACATTGAGAATGCCTTTCATCCGAAAGAGATTCTGTCCTTGGGTTTGAACGAGTTGGTTTAACCAGGTCGTGAGTTTATCGCTATCAACAATTCCCGGTTCAACGATCGAGATTGAGAACACAGTTTCATCATGGTCATGAGCAGATTCGCTCAGAAACTCTGAATCAATCGACAAAGCATTCTTGAGATCAAAGGCTTTTACTCCTAGAACTGCATCGATCGTTAAGTCGCAGTTGTGAGTCCGATGCACTTTGGCAAAGGCATTGATTGCTCGAATTCGATTTTCTAGTTCTTCAATCTGTTGAACCGAGACGAGATCGATTTTATTGAGTAAGATGACATCTGCAAATGCAATCTGTTCTTGGGCTTCGCTACTATCCCAATGTTCCCAGATATGTTTAGCATCTACGATCGTAACAACAGCATCCAACTCCGTTTTAGAGCGCATGATTTCGTCAACGAAGAACGACTGAATCACGGGTGCTGGATCAGCTAATCCTGTTGTTTCAATCACCAGATGATCAAACTTTTCACGCTTCTCGATCAAGCTACCAACGATGCGAATCAAATCACCTCGGACTGTACAACAAATACAGCCATTGTTCATTTCTAAGATTTCTTCATCTGCATTGACAACAAGCTGGCTGTCAATACCCACATCACCAAACTCATTCACAATCACAGCTACTTTCCTGCCGTGGTCATAATGAAGAATATGATTCAGAAGCGTAGTTTTACCAGACCCAAGATAACCTGTAATGATCGTAACGGGAGTAGAACGATTCATCATTGTTTAGCATAGCTTTGCAAAAGTTACCAATTAATCAGGTCGCCTTAGGGAACTACCACTCCATCTCACTTTCACCTAATTAATCTTGTACCTATTGATCTCACTAATTGCTACTGGGAAAAGTAGCGCTTGCGACAAAAACTCAAAAATCTAGGACTGTATCTTCAAGCCAGCCCAAAGCTCTCGCTCAGGGTCAATACCATCGATGAAATCTAGTTTTTGAAATAGAATAGCCGTGGCTGTTCAGTGGTGTTGATGGTGATCAGCTTCTTGAGCAGAAAGTAATTCTATAAGTCTTGTCTGGATCGCTTCTGGCTCTAGAAGTTGTTTCTCAATTAGCAGCTTTTCGCAAGCATAAACCCACTGTTCATAATAAGCCTCTGTCCCAGAAGCTTCTCGTTCAGCAGCAGAAATTTCATTTACCAGATAGTTTGTCCACTCTGACCAAGTGCAGTAGTGGGCTGCGGCGAGTTGGTTAACCAAGGCAAAAGCGTGAGCTTGCCAGGGAGCCTGAAATACAATTTCATTCTGGTCATTGACTAGTTCAAACGCCGAGGATTGAGGAGAATCATTCATAGCTTTAAGCGGATTCTAAATAATCATCAAACAGGTCAATATAAAGTGCGTCTTTGGCAGAAGCATCAGCTCCCCATACCTCCTGAGCCGTAAAGCGCACGCTATAGATATGCTGAGGTTTTGTACCTAAACGCATACCAACAGCATCAGGAAAAACATAAATTCCATAGTCCTTCACGATCGTTCCAACTTTGCCTCTAATGTAGCGAGGTAAGCGCGTATAGTTCTGTACATGGATAACCTTAGCTCGTACCTGATCTCCCACTTTAAACTGACCAGGTTCATTACTATCGACGCGGCAGTTGATGCCATTGCGAAGAAGTTCCTTGGCTTGTTCAACCGTCATACACTCATTGCTAGTCTCAAGCTCCATAAATCTGCTCTAAATGATGTATTCTAATCCGCTTTGGAAGAAGTCTGTGAATGAGTGAACTGAGCCAACCGCTCTTCAATTTCCTCTTTTGTTACAAGGTGATGTTCATTTAGTAGTAATTCTAGAGCATATAGCCAGCGCTCGTAGTAGCTAGAACTGAGATACTGACCCGGCGGCATTCGCTCAGAAGCATGACGAGTTTCGTCCACAGGAAAGTAGTTCCTAAAGGTAGCAAAACTCATCGCGAACACCTTGGCTTCCCACTCGGAATGAAACACAGGTTCATTCACTCCGATCGGAATTGCTCCTAGATTGTGCATCCCACCTAAATCATGAGGACCATTCATCATTTGTTCTCCTAAGCGACGAGTTCAGCAGGAGGAGTTGGCACTTGAACCTTTGCTGTGCCGATCATTGCATTACGGGTAACAAGAGAGGTAAGGGTTGCTTCAGTCATCGTCTCTGTACCTAACGGGCGTTCAGGTAAAACCAAATAGCGTAAATCTGCGTTGCTGTCCCAAACTCTTACCTCTACGTGATCCGGGATTTCTAAACCAAATTCACCTAGAACACCACGAGGATCAATCACTGCACGAGAGCGATAGGCAAAAGATTTGTACCAAGTTGGCGGTAAGCCCAGAATTGCCCACGGATAGCAAGAGCATAAAGTGCAAACAATCAGATTATGAACTTCTGGCGTATTTTCCACTACAACCATGTGTTCACTAGAAAATCCTGCTAGACCTAACTCTGCAATAGCACTTGTACCATCTGTAAGCAGTCGCTGCTTGAAGTCGGGATCAACCCAAGCTCTGGCAACAATTCTCGCTCCATTGTGAGGTCCAATACAATGCTCATAAGCATCAATAATCACATCAATAGTTGCTGGATTAATAATCCCCTTCTCGATAAGGAGAGACTCTATCGCCTTAACGCGGAGAGCAATATCAGATTCAGGGTGTTGACTATGAGAACTCATAATACTTTAGTGACAGAATTTGAAAGTTGATCAGAAGCAGGATTATTGGTTACAGCAGATTGTAAAAGAAATATACACATTTTTGAATCGATTTCTAAACTGTGCAAGGGGGCAACTTAAGATTTGTAACCGATGAAACAAAATCTAAATGAGTGATTCTGGCTTTTTGCTGCAAATATTCCATTGCTTTAAGAGCTGACCTGTGTGCATCCCAGTCGGAGCCTGCACAACAATCTTCAATGACGTAGAAGAAGTAATCATGCTGATGGGCATCAACTGCGGTGTAATGAACACAAACATTAGTAAGTGTCCCCATCATAATTAGCGTATCTACTTTTAGCCCTCGTAGAAGCAAATCCAGGTCTGTTGCAAAAAAAGCACTGTACCGACGCTTCTCGATCGTAAACTCTTGATCAATAGGGTACAAAGCAGGATGAAAATTCGTTCCTGGGTGGTTCTCCAGACAGTGAATAGGTTCTGCACCGTCTAATTCGCGTCCAAAATCTACCATCTGCTCGCGATGAACTTCCTTTGTATGAATAATTGGTATTTCTGCTGCTCTGGCTACGGCGAGAACCTTCTCAGCTTTATGAAGAACGTCGGATGCCCCAACAGTCTGAAGAACCTCTCCCTGCAAAAAATCTCGCTGAAAATCAATCAGCAGTAATGCCGTTGATTGAACATTAAACTTTAAAGTCATGTCGCTTCATTCCATTCAGAATCATTTCTCACTCAACATGATAATCCAAGCAGCCTTGCCTGAGATTCTACCTTATTTATTAGCGAAGGAGCAACTTAATACAGTTGCAATTGTTGAATCGATAATCGAGAGGGGAATTTTATTGCTGATTCTGTGTGTCAAGCTACAAAATTTGTTGCTTTTATGAATTAACTTAATTGATAGCTGATCAGTTAGCAAATCTAAATACGGGAACTGGATGCCAAAGTAGAGCAGCGACGTTCACACAGCTTCCGGGTTCTCATGATTTAAGTAGGAAGGGTTAAGCAATGTGGATGAGGAATCTTCTAGTTCTTTCTTGTATCAGTTTTGTCATTGCTTCCTGTGGGAGTACAACACTAACAAATACCGCTTCAATCAGTCAGCCATCCGGTAGTACCGCCCAACCGCTAACGCCTGTCAAGGTTGGACATCTTGTTGCCCTAGATATGGCTCCTTTATTTGTAGGTGTTGAGTCTGGGTGTTTTAAGCAGAAAGGGCTTGCGGTTGAAACCGTTGCTTTTACCAATCCAGGAGACAATAATGCTGCCTTGGCGGGTAGTGCAGTCGATTTCAATATCAACCCTTTTACACTGCCCTTCTTTGCTGCAAGTAGTGGTGTACCCATCAAAACGATTTCGGCGGCGGGTGGATGGGGAGTGATGCAGGTCATTGCCAAAAGTCAATACAACATCAAATCAGCCGAAGATTTAGCGAAATACGTCAAGGGCAATTCTGGTAAGAAGCTAAAGATCGCAACGCTTAGAGGTGACACGCTAGAACTAATTCTGCTGGATACTTTTGAAAAAGAGGGTCTCTCTGTCAACGACTTTGAAATGGTTTATTTCGATGATTTGCTCGCGATGGTCGATGCTTTTAAGCTTGACAAAGTAGATATGCTCAGTCATATCAAGCCCTATACCACTCAGTTTGTCGAAAATGGTTCAGCCACCGTTGTCACTGACAATGCCAAAATTTGGTCGCCCAACACACCCAATACTGTTGTTAGTGTGCTGGACAAAACTTTAACGGGGCGACCTCAAGTGGTTGAAGCATACCTCAAGGGAATGCAGTGTGCAGCGAAGATCATCAACGAAAATCCTCAAGAAGCTATCTCTCTGCTCAAAGGTGGTAATTATTATCGGGTTGACGACAAAGTATTGCTGAAAGCATTTGAAACTCAGCCTGCTCCCATTACCTTTACTCCTGACCTGAAAGCAGTTCAAGGTGTTGTTGATGAAATGGTAAAGCTGAAATACATCAAAGCTGATGTCCCCGCAAGTAAAATTTTCGATGTCTCCATCATCGAGAAGTTAGAAAAGTGATGAAACAGTCGACAGCATTCCTCATAACCAGGTAGTAGAGCAAAATACCAATGACGATCAATCAACTCTGGCAGCGGTGGAAGGGCTGGAGCCTTCCGATGATTTGCGGAACGTTTTCCTGTTTTGTATTGATTTGCATCTGGGAGTGGGTCGGCTTCAATCCTGCTAATCCCGTGACTCAAGTTCTTCCTCCTCCCTCTAAATTTCTTCCAGTTCTGTTTGAGAGCGACTTTAAGATTGGCTTAGGTTCTCAATCTGCATCGATCTATCAGTCTGTCTTCGTCACTCTGTTTCGGGTATTCGCTGGAATGACCGTCGCATTTTTGGCTGCAATCGCCTGCGGGATGTTCATCAGCCTTTCGGAGTGGGCTGAACTGTTTATTCTTCCAGTGCTAGGAGTCATTGCTCCGATCGCTCCGATTGCTTGGGTTCCGCTTGCACTGGTTGTTTTTGGTATTAGCAACCTCACTGCAATCTTTATCGTATTTATGGGGGTCTTCTTTACTCTAACGATTGCAACCGTAGCAGAAATTAAGCGGATTCCTGAGAATCTACTGATCACAGCCAAAAATCTGGCAGGCAATCGGTTCAATGTGTGGCGGATGGTCGTGATGCCGTCTGTGTTACCCAACGTATTTACACTTCTACGACTCAACTTTATTGCTGCTTGGATGGCTGTTCTTGCGGCGGAGATGACAGGACTGCGCGACGGGCTGGGTTCGGTTGTGATGACGGGTCGCAATTTGTTTAACAGTAACTTGATCCTCTTAGGAATCTGCATCATTGGCATTTCTGGATTTGCCGTTGATCGTCTGCTGCTTTTAATTCAGCGAAAGTTTTTCTGGTGGAAAGTATGAAACCAATAGAAGCTCTGCCGACTGTTCTATCTTGCCAAAACCTCTCCAAAAGCTTTCGAGGGAGTCATAAGCAGGAAACTGTGGTGCTTACCGACATTAACCTTGAGATTTGCAAAGGAACATTTGTGACGATTTTGGGACAGTCTGGAGGAGGCAAATCAACTTTGCTAAAGCTGCTGGGTGGGTTTCTCCCTTCATCATCAGGAGTATTGCTTTTTAACGGACAACCTCTAAAAAGCAATACTCCTGATATCGGCATGATCTTTCAAGATCACAATTTATACCCCTGGATGACCGTTGAGCAAAACGTCGGATTCGGCTTCAAAATTAAGGGCGAGAAGCCAGGAAAGTATAAGCATTTAGTTCACGAAATCTTGGACATAGTAGGGTTATCTCATGCCCGTAAGTTATATCCTCATCAACTGTCAGGTGGAATGAGGCAACGGGTCGCTATCGCTCGCTCGATCGTCGTCAAGCCAACGGTTCTTCTTTTAGATGAACCATTTTCTGCTCTAGATGTTCAATTAAGACGACGCTTGCAAGAATTTCTGCTTGCGCTCTGGAGTGAGATGAATACAACAATGATTCTGGTGACACACAATGTAGAAGAAGCAATTTTGCTAGGGCAAAATCTAGTTGTTGTTGGTGAGAGTCCCGGACGAATTGTGGAAGAGATCACAATTTCAGACGCTCAGTATCGAGACCGCTATCACCCTAACTTTTTGCGTCTTCAACGTTATTTAGAATCTGTTCTTGAGGGCACGTCAAAAGAACAGGCAAATGACTATTATGAAGGGATACTAGCAATTCCTAGAATCCAAAGAAATTGACAATTAAATGCAATATATAGCAATCCTAACTGAGATATGAAATTGAGAAAGATGGGAAGACTAAGGTGAGAACAATGACTTCACCGACCGATGCAAACCGACCTGAAACACTTCATCGACAGCAATCCTGACTCGCGCGAACTGAAACGAGCGTTAGCGGTACAAATGGTCAAGCAAAACTATC
>JAESGH010000555.1_pt1 | contig 10067 bp, 10 predicted proteins | sample 9269641 | NCBI WGS metagenome assembly JAESGH01 (sample SAMN14515345, study PRJNA621665) | algae metagenome | isolation source: Phormidium tanganyikae FI6-MK23 and co-occurring heterotrophs from granitic... | place: USA: Fort Irwin, California | collected 1998-05-24
AGCGTCAGGCCGGTGCTAGCGTCATCCCGAACCGGGCAGGTCGGCTCCAGGCCGTTACCAAAGCAAGCCCGGCAACGAGGGGAAATCGCATGAAGCGCGCTGCTCTGGCCATTCTCGCAGCAATAGCCATCCTGCCGGCGCAGGCCCAGGACAAGTATCCGTCGAAGCCGATCAACATGCTGGTGCCGTTCGCTGCCGGCGGCTCCTCCGACGTGATCGCGCGACTGGTCGGCGAGGAGATGGCGCAGGTGCTCGGCCAGCGCATCGTGATGGAAAACATGGGCGGGGCGGGCGGCGCGACAGCGCTGACGCGGGCCGCCCGGGCCGAGCCTGACGGCTACACCATCGTGATTGGCAACAGCGGCACCAACGCCGCCTCCTACACGATCTACAACGATCTCAAATACACGCCGGCCGATTTCGTGCCGATCGGCCTCGTCGCCAAGACCTCGCCGATGATCGCTCTGAAGCTCGGCTTCCCGGCCAAGGACCTCAAGGAGTTCCTCGCCTACGCCAAGGCCAATCCCGGCAAGATCAGCCTCGGCCATGCTGGCGTCGGCTCGTCGAATTACCTGATCTGCCGCAACTTCCTGAAGGCCTCCGGTCTCGACGTGGCGCTGGTGAGCTATCGCGGCGCCGGGCCGGCGCTGAACGATTTGATGGGCGGGCAGATCGACGGCGTCTGCGACGCCGCGACCTCGCTCTCCGGCGCCGTCCAGGGCAACAAGGTGATGGCGCTGGTGGTGGCGACGCCGCAGCGCCTGCCGAGCCTGCCCGACGTGCCGACCTCGACCGAAGCCGGCCTGCCGGCTTTCCAGGCACAGGGCTGGAACGCGATCTTCGCGCCGAAGGGCACGCCGCAGCCGGTGATCGACAAGCTCAATCAGGCGCTGCGCACCGCGCTCGCCAGCGAGAAGCTGCATGCGCGCTTCAAGGAGCTTTCCTCGGTGCTGCCTTCGAGCGAAGAGATGTCGCCGGAGTTCGTCGCCAAGATGGTCCCGTCCGAGATCGAGAAATACAAGGTGTTGCTCAGCGACGCGAAGTAAGGTTCAGGCCTGAGCACTGGCGAGCTCGCCGGCGAGATCGAGCAGCACGCCGAGCGGCTGCTCGAAGATCTCGGCGTCCGGCGAGACGCCATAGAGTCCAAAGATGAACCGGGTGGTCTGGTTGTGCTCGGCGAACGCCATCGCCCAGCCGGTGAATTGCCGTTGCGCGACGGAATCCTGCGCCAGCAAGCGCAGATCGTCATGGCGCGGATCGACCATGATCCGGCCATAGGTTTCCGCAATAGAGCCGGCCTCGCCTTCAAGGATCTGGGCGAATCCGCCCGGTGTCGCCATCAGGAAACCTGTGACATGTCTCTCGGCATTGAGCCGTCGCGCCGTCTCGAGAATGCGCGCGAGCTCGGCGCGTCGATCTGCCTCGACGAGTCGGCTACGGCTGGCATAAACAAGGCGCACGAGGCTCACGTCGACGATCCTTTCGGGGGTAGGGCGGGGTGGTTCGCGGGCCGGAACGGAATTGCGCAGCGCGTGTTTCCGAGACTGTCCGGGATGCTGCCGCGGAGAGATGGTTCAGGGACTGAACGTCCGAGGCAGCCGTTTTGTTTCAAGAAGGAGATCGGCATGCGCCGTTCCATCGTGCCGAACCGCAGTCGGTTTGTCGCCCTGACCCTTGGCCTCGCGCTGTCCCTGGGGGCGTCGACCGTGGCTCTCGCCCAGGCCCGGCAAGTGCCCGAGGCGCGCCAACAGATCACGCTGTCCTTCGCGCCCGTCGTGCAGAAGACAGCGCCCTCGGTCGTCAACGTCTATGGCGCGCGGGTCGAGCGGCGGCCGCAGAACCCGTTCATGGACGATCCGTTCTTCCGGCGCTTCTTCGGTGACGGCGGCTTCGGCCTGCCGCGCGAGCAGGTGCAGCGCTCGCTCGGCTCGGGCGTGATCGTCGATGCCGGCGGTCTCGTCGTCACCAACAACCACGTCATCGAGGGCATGACCGAGGTCAAGGTCGCGCTCGCCGACAAGCGCGAATACGAAGCGACCATCCTGCTGCGCGATCCGCGCACCGACCTTGCCGTTCTCAAGCTCAAGGGCGCCAAGGACCTCGCGGCGATCGAACTCGGCGATTCCGACACGCTGCAGATCGGCGATCTCGTGCTGGCGATCGGCAACCCGTTCGGCGTCGGCCAGACGGTGACGCAGGGCATCATCTCGGCGTTGGCGCGCACCCAGGTCGGCGTCGGCGACGCGCAGTCCTTCATCCAGACCGATGCCGCGATCAATCCCGGCAATTCCGGCGGCGCGCTGGTCGACATGCAGGGCCGGCTCACGGGCATCAACACCGCGATCTTCTCGAAGTCGGGCGGCAGCGTCGGCATCGGCTTCGCCATTCCCTCGGCCATGGTCCGCGTCGTCGTCGAAAGCGCCAAGACTGGCGCGACGACCGTGCGCCGCGCCTGGTTCGGAGCGCGGCTGCAGGCGCTGACCCAGGACGTCGCCGACGGGCTCGGGCTCGACCGGCCGGCCGGCTCGGTGGTCGCCAGCGTGGTCGATGCAGGGCCTGCGGCCGAGGGCGGCCTCAAGCGCTCCGACGTGATCCTCGCGGTCGACGGCGTCGGCGTCGACGACCCCGAGAGCTTCGGCTACCGCTTCGCCACGCGGCCGATCGGCAGCACGACGCAGCTCACCGTGCTGCGCGCCGGCAAGCGCATCACCGTTCCGATCAAGCTGACCCCGGCGCCGGAGACGCGCCCGCGCGAGCCGGTCAAGGTCGCCGGCCGCTCGCCCTTCACCGGCCTGACCGTGCTGAACCTGTCGCCTGCGGTCGCCGAGGAACTCTCGATCGACCTGTCGACCGAGGGCGTGGTCGTCGGGGAGATCGAGGAGGGCAGCCCGGCCGCGCGTGTCGGCTTCCGCAAGGGCGATCTCATCCTCGCGATCAATGGCGAGCGCATCAACGCCTCGCGCGAGATCGAGCTGGCGACGCGCGAGCGCAAGCGCTCCTGGGAGGTGACGATCTCGCGGGGCGGCCAGACGGTGACCTCGACCTTCGGCGGGTGAGGTGACCGACCTCTTCTCAGCATCCGGCCTCGACAAATCAGGCCCGCGCCCGCTCGCTGACCGGGTGCGGCCGACGACGCTCGGCGAGGTCGCCGGCCAGGACCATCTGACCGGCCCTGACGGGGTCCTGAGCCGGCTGATCGCCTCGGGCTCGCTCGGCAGCCTGATCTTCTGGGGTCCGCCGGGCACCGGCAAGACGACCGTCGCACGTCTGCTAGCGGGCGTAACCGATCTCGGCTTCGAGCAGATCAGCGCGATCTTCTCCGGTGTCGCCGACCTCAAGAAGGTCTTCGACGCCGCCCGCGGCCGCCGTCTCGGCGGCCGGGGTACCTTGCTGTTCGTCGACGAGATCCACCGCTTCAACCGGGCCCAGCAGGATGCCTTCCTGCCGGTGATGGAGGACGGCACGATCACCCTGGTCGGCGCCACCACCGAGAACCCGTCCTTTGCGCTCAATGCGGCGCTGCTCTCGCGGGCCCGGGTCCTGACCTTCAGGGCGCTCGACGAAGGCGCGCTGCTCTTCATGCTCGGCCGGGCCGAGGCGCTGGAGAACCGCGAACTGCCGCTGACGCCGGAGGCGCGGCTCGCCTTGGCGCGTTTCGCCGATGGCGACGGACGGGCGGTACTGACACTGGCGGAAGAAACCTGGCGCGCCGCCAAGCCGGGCGAGATCTTCGACGAGGCCGGCCTCTCCGAGGTGATCCAGCGCCGCGCGCCGATCTACGACAAGGCGCAGGACGGCCACTACAACCTGATCTCGGCGCTGCACAAGACGATCCGAGGCTCCGACCCCGATGCGGCCCTCTACTATTTCGCCCGCATGCTCGACGCCGGCGAAGACCCGCGTTTCCTGGCGCGGCGGCTGGTCCGCATGGCGGTCGAGGATATCGGCCTCGCCGACCCGCAGGCGCTGGTGCATGCCCGCGCGGCGGCCGAGACCTATGAGCAGCTCGGCTCGCCAGAGGGCGAGCTCGCGCTGGCCAATACCGTGATCTACCTCGCCACCGCGCCGAAATCGAACGCGGCCTATGTGGCCTACAAGGCGGCGATGCGTACCGCCAAGGAAGCAGGCTCGCTGACGCCGCCCAAGACGATCCTGAACGCGCCAACCAAGCTGATGAAGCAGGAGGGCTACGGCGCCGACTACGCCTATGACCATGACGCGCCCGACGCCTTCTCGGGCCAGAACTACTGGCCGGACGCGCTCGGCCGCCAGCTTTTCTACGACCCGCCTGAGCGCGGCTTCGAGCGCGAGATCAGGAAGCGGCTGGAATACTGGGAGAAGCTGCGGCAGGAGCGGGGGGAGTAGAGGGGAGGCGTCATGCTCGGGCTTGCCCCGAGCATCTCAGGCCGCATGAGGCTCCAGTCGGCGCGTTCCCGTCACGAGATCTCGGGTCCGCGCTTCGCTTCGCCCAAGAATGACGAGGTGACGGGACCCACGCGTTCGGCTCAAAAGCTCCGCTCGATGAACAGCTGCGTCGAAATCTGCCGCCCGGCCAGGCCGGCCGCGACCTGCCGGCCGCTGAGCGCGATCTTGGCCCAGGCGACCGAGTTCTCGATGCCGACCTTGAAACCCTCGACCGGGGTCCAGACCAGGTTGGCGGCGAGGCGGTCGATCCTGATCTCGCCGCGGATCTGGTTGGCGAGCGGCACCTCCAGCCAGTATCGGCTGAGGTAGAGATTGCTGGCGAGCTCGTCGGTCCATTCGAAGCGACCGGAGACCACGGCTGAGAAACCGCGGGTGGCATCGCTCGCCAGCAGCACGCGATTGACAATGCGGGCATCGAGCACCGAGCCGAGATAGGGCGCACCGTCGATCGCGCCGGCGAGTTGGGCGGTCAGGCTCCAGCCATGGTCAAGCGCCTCGCCCTCATAGGTCGCGCCAATGATGCCGGCCCGTCCGAAGCGCGAGGGCGTGCCGGGGATCTCGCGCAAGGCGAGCGCGCCATGCACGGTCCAGCCGCCGGCCTCATAGACCAGCCGGCCGATCGCATCGGGCATGCGCCGGCCAGTCCCGACCGGTGCGCTCGAAGAGGTGTTGCCGAGCGCCGGGTCCTCGACTGCGAGTGTTGCCGTCCAGCTCTCGGTCAGCGGCAGTTCCAGCGCGATGACGCCGACCGTGCGCGAGGGCACCCGCGCCGAGAAGATGAATTCGTCGCCGGTCCAGAAGGCAAAGCGCGAGGTGTCGAGCCCGAAGGTCCAGGGGCCGACCAGGATCGTCGCCTCGTCGATCGAGGGATCGCTGATGCCGTCGACCGGGCTGTAGAGGGTGAAGCCGAAAGCGGTGCCGACGCGGAGGCCCGAGGCGAGCTCATGCGAGGTCGCGATCCGGAAGGCGGCGCTGACCGGGAAGGAGGTCAAGTTCTCCGGTGGCGGCGGCCCATTGCGCGAGGCGCGGAAGGAATCGCGCTGGATACCGGCGCTGACCGTGCCGGTGATGGACAGGCAGGTCGACGAGCCCGGCAAGATGAGGCCGCGCTCCGGCGGGTCCTCATCGTCCTCTTCGTCGTCGTCGCTGTCGTCGTCCGCCTCGTCCTCGCTGGACGAGGCCTCTGCTGGCTTATTGGCGAAGAGTGGCTGGATCTCGGGCAACGCGATGGTGCAGGCGCGGGCGAAGCTCGGGGCCTGCGCCGGGCGTGCCGGCAAGCGCGCCGGCGCGGCGAGGGCAGTCTGCGAGAGCAGCGCGAGGCACAGGCCGACAGGCAGGATCGCGCGCCAGAACGCCGCGCCGATACGCTCGCCTCCCGGTTCAGAACCGCATGCCATCGCCGCGTTGATCACCCCCTGTCCGTCGTTTCTGCCGGTCGGGGTGGTGGCAAGTCAATCGCGCTGCAGCAGCCCGGACAAGGCGGGGTCCGTTTTGATCGATGCGTTGCCAGCGAGCGATCGGACGGGCGAGGAGTCGCCGCGGATCGTCAGGGCGACGAGCGAGAACCAGCCGAAGAGCACGAGGCCGGCAGCGCCGACGATCACGCCTGCCCAGGATGGGTTCGCCATGCTCGCCGCGACGAGCGTGGGCGCCAGCACGGCGGTGACCACACTGTAGAGCGCCCAGCCGCTCTTGCCGATGGCGGCGAACCGGCGCGCCAGGACGAAGCAGGCCGCGATCAGCGACAGGAATGAGACGAGGAAGGCGACCATGTGCATTGCGCCGGTCGCGCTCATCTGCGGCGTCTGGCCGGGGGCGGGCAGGGGATCGGGCCCGGACAGGCCGGCGCCGATCATGCCGAGACCGTAGAGGCCGGCGAGGACCGGCCCGGCCGTGCCGCCGCGCTGGCCACGCAAGGCCAGGCGCAAACCGAGCGCACCGGCGAGCGCCAGGGCACCGGTCAGCACGAAGTTGGCGACCTGGATCCAGCCGAGCTCGCCGAGCGCGAGAAAGCTGATCGGTTGGGTGCGGATATCATAGCCCGGCCTGAGCGCCAGCTGCAGGGCGGCGAGGCCGTAGAAGATGGGCGTGCTCGCCACGCCGCAGGCGAGGAGCGCGCGGTCGAGAGGAGACGGGTCGGTCTGCATCTGGCTCTCCATGAGCGAAAAGGGTACAGTGAAACTGAACGGTTTAGTACAACTAAACTGTGTAGTTTCATTCTTGATGTCAAGACCTCATGGAGCCGCCATGTCGCAAGCCGTTCTCGATCGCTCCGAGCGCAAGCGCGGCGCCGTGCTGGAGGCTTCGACGAGCCTGTTCCTGAGCAAGGGCTATGACGGCACCACCATGGACGAGGTGGCGGCGCTGGCCGGTGTGTCAAAGCCGACGCTCTATCGCTATTTCGCCGACAAGGAGCAGCTCTATGCTGCGATCGTTGCGGCGACGACGGACAATATCGACGGGCTGCTGCGCCTGGTGGCCGAGGAGCTCGCCGCTTCCGACGATCCGAGGGAGGGGCTAGGCCGCCTCGCCGGCAAGTTCCTGACCGCGCTGATGCAGCCGGACCTGCTGCGCCTGCGCCGGCTGGTGATCGCCAATGCCGAGCGCTTCCCCGAGGTCGGGCGGGGCTGGTTCTCTGGTGGCTTCGAACGCGTGCTGGAGACGCTCTCCGCCGCCTTCCAGCGCTATGCCGCCAAGGGGCGCCTGCGGATCGACGACCCGCTGATGGCAGCCAACCATTTCGCCGGGCTGTTGCTCTGGATCCCGCTGAACCGCGCCATGTTCAGCGGCAAGTGCGATAGCGATCCGGCCGAGCTCGCCCGCTATGCGCAGGCCGGGGTCGATGCATTCCTGCGGGGCTATGGCACGGAAACGGTGACGTAAGCAGCAGACCAGACTGGAACGACGCATCCGCCGCGGATTTCGTTTGTCTGCGGTCGCAGGGCGCTCTATGCCTCGGGGATGCTTTCCACCGCTCTCGTCTTCCTCGGCGCCGGCATCGGCGGCGTGCTCCGGCACGGCGTCAACGTCGTCTCGCTGAAATGGCTTGGCGCCTCGTTCCCCTATGGCACGATGGCGATCAACATCCTCGGCTCCGGCGTGATGGGCCTCGTCGCCGGCTGGCTCGCCTTCAAGGCGGGCGAGGGCTGGAGCCAGCACGCCAGACTGTTCCTGACCACCGGCGTCCTCGGCGGCTTCACCACCTTCTCAGCCTTCTCGCTCGACGCGGTGCTGCTCTGGGAGCGCGGCGAGGCGATGCTGGCGGCGTTCTACGTCATCGGCTCGGTCGTCTTGTCGCTCGCGGCACTGGTCGCGGGGCTCGCTCTGGTCAGGGGGCTGTCATGAGAACCGGCGGCAAGGGAACAGGCGGCCCCCCGCGGGGCAACGGCCCGAAGCGCGGCGGCAGGCCGCCTGCCTCAGGCGCGCCGAAAGGCAAGCGCCCGAGCCATGATGCGCGCCGCTCGGCCCGCGCCAGGCCGCGTCCGGCGGAGGACGAGGTCGTGCGCACGGAGCCGACGCGCAACCCGAAGCCGCATCATCCCGCGCCGAGGGCGGCGGGACCGCGCAAGCCGGCACCGCGCAAGCCGCCGATCACGGATGTGCCGACGCGGGCCGAGGTCAAGGCCGTCACCGCCGAGGTGCTCTCGACCGGCGTGCAACAGCTCGTGGTGACGCCGGACGAGAACGAGATGCGGATCGACCGCTTCCTCGAGGCGCGCTTTCCGCAGCTTTCCTTCAGCCATATCCAGCGCATCGTCCGGAAGGGCGAATTGCGTGTCAACGGCAAGCGCGCCGACAGCAAGGACCGGCTCGAGGCCGGCCAGACCGTGCGCATCCCGCCGCTCAAGCTGGAGCAGGCGGCGGAGCGGCCGCGCTCGGCCAAGGCCGATAGCGACACGATCGGCTTCCTGCGCTCGATCACGCTCTATGAGGACGACGATGTCATGGTCCTCAACAAGCCGGCGGGCCTGGCTGTCCAGGGCGGCTCGGGCACGACGCGCCATGTCGACGGGCTGCTCGACGCGCTGACCGGCAAGGATGGGCAGAAGCCGCGCCTCGTCCATCGGCTCGACAAGGACACCTCCGGCTGCCTCGTCATCGCCAAGTCGCGCTTCGCCGCGGCGACGCTGGCCAAGACCTTCCGCTCGCGCTCGGCCCGCAAGGTCTACTGGGCGCTGGTCGCCGGCGTGCCGCGCGTGCGCCAGGGCCGGATCTCGACCTATCTCGCCCGCGAGGAAGCCTATGACGGCGACCAGCGCATGGCGGTCGCCAGCCATGGCGACGACGGCGCGATGCATGCGGTGACCTATTACGCGGTGGTCGAGACCGCGGCGCAGAAGCTCGCCTGGCTCTCGCTGAAGCCGGTGACCGGGCGCACCCACCAGTTGCGCGCGCATGCCGCCCATATCGGCCATCCGATCGTCGGCGATCCCAAGTACTTCAACATCCAGAACTGGGAATTGCCCGGCGGCATCCAGAACAAGCTGCATCTGCTCGCCCGGCGGATCGTGCTGCCGCATCCGCGCGGCAAGGGCACGATCGACGTCAGCGCGCCGCTGCCGCCGCACATGCGCCAGAGCTGGAACCTGCTCGGCTTCGAGGATGCGCCCTACGACCCGATCGTCGACGCACCGGACGAGTAAGGCTTGCACGAAAAAGTTGCGTGACCTCGCGTAAGAACACTTGCGGAACAAAGCGTGTTCTGTTCTAAATTTGTTCCTGTGATCAGTCCATCACGGGAGGCTTTCCATGTTGCACATCGCCTTGCTTGCCGCCGGCATCGTTGTGTCGTTTTCGCCTGCAGCTTTCGCCCAGGTCCAGCCGGCTCCAGCAGCTTCGAAACAGATGGCAGCGACGGCTGATGAGCCGGTGCCTCGTGCCGCTCGCGCCGAAGCCCGGCGCGATTGCTATTCAGAGAATGTCGCGCTCTCGGGCGACGATCTGCGCCGCGCGATGCGCGACTGCATGCAGGAGCGTTTTCCGGGCGTGAAGCTCTATGCCAGCGACGGGCTGACCCGCGACGGCAAGCCGACCGCGGCGACGGCTCGCGCCGTCTGCAAGCAGGAGGCTGATGCAACCGGTCTCAAGGGATCGGAGCGGACGGCGGCGCTGGTCGCCTGCTTCAACGGCAAGCGACCGGACCTTGCACAGCGTGCCGAATGCCGCAAGGAGGCGCGTGGCAAGGGACTGGATGCCGACGCCTTGAAGGCGGCGATCGCCGAGTGCGGCCGCAATCCGCAAGGGTGAGGCGGTTGCGGCATGAGGGCCTTGCGCCGGCGGAGATGGCGGGCTGCCGCCATCTCCTGTAGAGCGCCGGACATGGACCTCATCATCTTCGACCTCGACGGCACGCTGATCAATTCCGAGGCGATCATCCTCGGCGCGCAATACGAGACCTTCGCGCGCTGCGGCCGTGTCCATCCGGGTCGGGAGGCCGGTCTCGGCGTGATCGGACTGACGCTCGACATCGCGCTGATGCGGGTCGCTGGGCTTGCTGAGCCGGACGACGTGCTGACGCAGACCTACCGGGATGTCTTCAACGGCATGCGGCAGCGGGCGGAGAGCGATCCCGCCCTGGCCGAGCCGCTCTTCCCCGGCGTCGTCGAGCTTCTGGCGGGGCTGTCGCAGCGGCCGCAGACCCT
>JAESGH010000558.1_pt1 | contig 9850 bp, 7 predicted proteins | sample 9269641 | NCBI WGS metagenome assembly JAESGH01 (sample SAMN14515345, study PRJNA621665) | algae metagenome | isolation source: Phormidium tanganyikae FI6-MK23 and co-occurring heterotrophs from granitic... | place: USA: Fort Irwin, California | collected 1998-05-24
ATAGGAGCCGGCGACGATCAGCGCGAAACCCGCCAGCAGCGCGAGCGAGAACGGCTCGTCGAGCACCACAACTCCGAGCAGCACCGCCACGGCGGGATTGAGATAGGCGATGACCGTGGCGCGCGACGCACCGACCTCGGCAATCAGCGCGAACAGCAATTGGAAGGCCAGAGCCGTACAGATGACAGCGAGAGCGACCACTGCGAGAGATGCATCTAGCGGGAAACGCGCCGGCCAACAGGCAGGGACGAAGGGTAGATAGATCACGGAAGCGAGGATGAGCGAGGCGACGACCACCGCGCCGTCGTCGGCATCGGCGAGCTTGCGCGCCACGATGATCGGACCGAGCGCATAGCCGAGCGCGCTCGCGCCCAGAGCCAGCACCGGCCAGAGCTCGGTCGGCTGTTCGTCGAAGCCGAGTAGCGCAGCGACGCCGGCAAGGCCAAGTCCAAGGCCAATCAATCGCCCTGCTCCGAGCCGCTCCTGCGAGAGCACGACGCCGAGGATCGCCGCGATGATCGGCGTCAGCGCGATGATCAGGCCGGCGAGCGAGCTCGTGACCCATGTTTCGGCGAAACCGATCAGGAACCAGGGCCCGCTGATCTCGGCGAGCGTGAACAGGAGCAGCCAGCCCGGCTTGCGGAAACCGGCCATGATGCCCTTGCCGCGCAATGCGAAGGGCATCAGCACCAGCGCGCCGATGGCAGCCCGTCCGAAGGCGACGATGACCGGGTGGTAATCGGCGACGGCGATCCGGATAAGCAGATAGGGCACGCCCCAGATCACGCCGAGAGCGAGGAAGAGGATCAAGGCCTTCCGACTCATTGCGGTGCGCCCTTCCTGAACAGCGCGGTCAGCCAGCGGCCCTCGTGCCCCTCGAACGAGTGTGACCAGAGCAGGTCGAGGCCGAGGACCGCCAGCAGCGCGACGATCTGCGAGCGCGGCCACAGGGCGACGTAATATTCGTTGCCCTTCGAGCCGATTTCGGCGGTCTCGCCCTGTCCTTCCCGGAGCGCGAGCAGGAAGACGCCGCCGTCGCGAATCGCCTCGGCGATCCCCGCAAAGACCGAGGGCAGGATTTCGCGCTCGACATGCTGGAGCACGTGAAGGGCGACGACCCCGTCATAGGGGCCGCCCAGCGGGTCGCCGATCACATCGAGGCGCTCGGCCTGGCGGCCGCGCCCAGCCTGGAACTGCACGAAGGAGTCCGCCCCGTCGGTACGACGGATGATGAGCCTCCTCTCCTCCAGCCAGTCGGCATCCCAACCCGGACCGGAGCCGATCTCAAGCAGGCGGCTTCCTGGTTCGAGCGCTTTCAGCAGCTCGACCAGCGCCGGCTGATCGGCCGCCTCCGGCTTGGGCGCCGTCGTTTCCGCATACTCATCGGCGCAGCCTTCATAGCCGGTGAGGGTCGATGTGTTGGACGCCGAGCGGCTCACCGCCTCGTCATCGCCGGGCGCATTCGGTGATGTCATCTCCCGCTCCCGTTTCCATCGCGCTCCAGGGGAATCCAGATCGTCAGGCCGCCGAGCCCGGTGCCCGGGTCGAAGGCATCATTGTGGAATTCGAGGACGGGACCGTTCGCCGCGTTGAGCCCGGCGGCAGGCAGTGCCTCGTTCCAGATCGCCGTATAGGTGTCGTAGATCGTCGAGACATGGTCGCGATGGTCGAAAACGGCGTAGCTCCGAGGCTCGATCTCCAGAGCGGCGAGCGGCTTTCGCGGCGCGGAGACCGAGCTGACCTCGGCAGCGCACATATACTCGAAGCAGCCATCCTCGTCCGGCGCGCGGCAGACGCCGATCGGTATGCCGGGAGCCTTGTCGGCGATGTCGGCATAGTGGTCGCACATGAACGCCTGCCATTGCGCCGGAATCCCGATCGCCGATTCAAAGGAGCATGGGGCGGACAGGCCGATGAGACGCAGCCGGCCCAGCTCCCGCACCGTCGGGATCGGCGTCCGCGCACAGCCATTCGTCAATCGCAACGGCGCGACGAGGTCGATCCGCTCGGTGCTGCCACTATTGCGGACCTCCTCCGGCGTGGCACCAAACTGGTCGCGAAAGGCGCGGGTAAAGGCCTCGTGCGAGCCGTAGCCGAATTCGAGCGCGACCGAGAGGATGTCGGGGGCTCCAGCGGCGAGGCGCTTGGCAGCTTCGCTCAGTCGCCGCGCCCGCAGATAGCCCATCACCGGCCAGCCGCTGGCGGTTCCGAAGGCATTGGCCAGATGCGAGCGCGAGACCTTGCAGGCTGCCGCGATCGAGCCCAGCGTCAGCTCATTGCTCGAATTGCGCTCGATCACCCAAAGCGCCTTGTCGGCAAGCGACATGCTCCGGCTCCTCCCCTGAGAGCCCCGTGCATATCACCCGATTTGGCCGATCGCTTGATCGTTCGTCCACAACCCCGGTATCGCACGACGTGGCGTCGTACCCCATCGAGCGCGTCCTCCGCCGGACATTCGATGCGCCTTTGCCGCCAAGCTGCGACCGTCTTACTGGATGCGGATCCCGGTTCGCCTCATCAGCAATGCCCATTTCGGGGTTTCGGCGGCGATCAATTCGGTAAATGCCTCAGGCGAGCTGAAGATCGGTTCGGCGCCCATGGCGAACAGCCGACCCCTGACGCCCGATTCCGAACCGATCACAGCCAGTTCGGCGAAGAGGCCGAGGATCACGCCCGGCGGCGTGCCGGCGGGCGCGAGCAGGCCGAACCAGGCGACGGCCTCGAAGCCCTCATAGCCGAGCTCGATCATGGTCGGGATCTCGTCCGCGACCGCGAGGCGCTGGCGCGCGCTCGTCGCCAGTGCCCGCAGCTTGCCCTCGCGCACCAGCGGCAACGCGGTCGCGACATTGGCGAAGAAGAAGCCGACGCTGCCGTTCAGCACATCCGGCAGCGGGCTGCTGCGATAGGGCACATGGGCGATGTCGACGCCTTCCGCCCGCTTCAGCATCTCGCCGGCACGATGCGAGGAGGTGCCGGCGCCGGCCGAGGCATAGGTCAGCTTTCCCGGCTCCAGCCTGGCCAGGGCAACGATGTCGGCAACCGAGCGGACGGGTGAGCCGGCGGCCACCACCAGCAGGTTCGGCGTTACGACGATCTGGGAGATCGGCACGAGGTCACGCTGCGGATCGAACGGCATCGCTTCATAGATGGCGGGGTTGACGGTGATCGCGGCATCGCCGGCAAGCACCAGCGTGTGGCCATCCTTCCCGGCCTTGGCGACATGGTCGACGCCGATATTGCCGCCGGCCCCCGGCATGTTGACGACGATCGCAGGCCGCTCCCAGCGCTCCGCCAGCAGCCGCGCCACGAGATCCGGGGCGGAGCCCGCGGCAAAGGGCACGATCAGCCGCAGCGGTGGCCGATCCGCCGCCCCGAGCGGCCGCGCCGGAGCGAGGCCGAGCCCGGCCAACCCCACCAGCATTCCACGTCGCGTCAGCATCGCGTCCTCCCGCCTCGCCGATGACGCCGATCATGCGCCGCCGGGTGCGCCGCCGTCCTGTCGTTGAACTGAAGGTTTTCTGATGGTTTGCTGTCAGAGCCGCCGCGGAGCCTGCGATGAGCGAAACCGACGATCAGCCCGTGCACCGGGACGACCAGACTCCCTTCCGGATCGGCAATTGGCGGGTCGAGCCGCAACTCGACGAGATCGTGCTCGACGGCAGAGCGATGAAGCTCGAGCCACGCACCATGCGCGTCCTCCTCGCTCTGGCGCGCGAACCGGGTCGGCTCGTCACCAGCGAGGCTCTGCTCGATCAGGCCTGGCCGAACCTGACCGTGACCTCGAACTCGCTCTATCAGGCGGTCGGCGACTTGCGCCGGGTACTCGGCGCCGACAAGGCGACCCCGGCCTTCATCACGACGGTATCGCGTCGCGGCTACCGGCTGGTCGCGCCGGTCGAACGCGCAAAGGAGGACGAGCGCCACACCCCGGCTCCGGGCGTGGCGCGCCTCGGCCCGCGCTCGGTCGCGATCCTGCCCTTCGGCGCGCCGAACCTGCCGGAAAGCCACGGCTTCCTCGCCGAAGTCCTGCTCGACGATCTGATCGACGAGGTCTCGCGCCACCCGGCCATCGTCGCCATCGCGCGCGGCACGATGCTGACCTTCGCCGGCCGGCCGGCCGATCCGCTGCTGGTGGCGCGCGACCTCGGCGTCGGCTTCGTCGTCGAGGGCCGGCTGCTGCTGGCGGGCGAAGAGCTGCGTGTCAGCCTCAGATTGATCGACGGCAGCGGCGGACGACAGGTCGTGGCCGAGGAGACCGCCTTCGCGCTGGCCGACTGGGCGAACAGCGGCCGGCTCACCATGGCGCGGGCAGCGCGGCGCCTGCTCCTCGAACTGGCGGAAGGCGCCGCGCGCGGCCCACCGGTCGAAGGCGGTCGCGATCTCCGCGCGGTCGAGATCGCGATGCGCGCCTGGGTCGAGCTCTACTGCCGGCCGCAAACGCCGGAGAGCAACGAGCGCGCCTGGCGCTGGGCGGAGGAGGCGCTGGCGCTCGATCCCGATTCAGCTGTGGGCCTCAACGCCCTGGCCTTCTGCGAGTGGCGGGCAGCGCAATATGGCTGGCGACCAAACGGCCGCGGCGAGCTGCTGTCAGCGGCGCTCGACCACGCACAGCGCGCCATCGACCTGTCGCCACGCAATCCCGACCCTTACTACACGCTGGCGCTCGCCACCTTTCTTGCCGGCGATCTGAACCGGGCCGAGGCGGCATTGCGGCACTGCATCGGGTTGAACGCCTCCTATGCCCCGGCCCATGCGCTGCTCGGGCTGGTGCGCGCTGCGCTTGGCTTCCCCGAAGACGCTGATGCCTTGTGCGAGCGCTCATTCGCACTGAGCCCCTACGAGCCACTGCGCGCCATCTGGCATTGGATCGCGGCCTGGGCTGCGATCCTTCTGGGCGAGTACGATCGGGCGCTGGACCAGGCACAGCGCGGCATTGCGGCGAACCCGCATTTCCCGACCTGCTATCTCGCGGGCATCATCGCCGCGCGCCGCCTCGGCCAATCGGCGTTGGCGGCGAGCTATGCGCAGGTGCTCAGCCGCTCGCCAACTTTCGGCACTGTCGCCGACCTCGCGGTGAATGCGGTCGCGCTGCGCTTCGCGCCTCAGCGGGACAGTTACTTCGCCGACCTCGCCGCCGCCGGCCTGCCGGAGCGCCGCAGCGCCGAGCTCACTGCGTCAGGCTGACCCTGACGCTCTCGCCCTCTTCCTGCGTCGCGCGCTGCAACGTCGCCTTAGCCTCGTCCACCTGGCGCTGGCGGTTCCAGAGCGCGGCGTAGACGCCGTCGGCGGCGAGCAGGTCGCGGTGATGGCCGCGCTCGACGATCACGCCCTTGTCGAGGACAATGATCTCGTCGGCGTTGACCACGGTCGAGAGCCGGTGGGCGATCACCAGCGTGGTGCGGCCCTCGCTGACCCGGTCGAGCGCGTCCTGGATCTCCTTTTCGGTGAAGGAATCGAGCGCCGAGGTCGCCTCGTCGAGCACCAGCACCGGCGGGCCCTTCAGGATGGTGCGGGCGATGGCGACGCGCTGCTTCTCGCCGCCGGAGAGCTTGAGGCCGCGCTCGCCGACCGAGGTCTGATAGCCTTCCGGCAGCGACTTGATGAAGCGGTCGATCTGGGCGAGGCGCGCCGCGTCCTCGATCTCGGCCTGCGTCGCCTCTGGCCGGCCATAGCGCAGATTGTATTCGATGGTGTCGTTGAACAGCACCGTGTCCTGCGGGACCATGCCGATCGCCGAGCGCAGGCTGACCTGCTGCACCGCGGCGATGTCCTGGCCGTCGATGAGGATGCGGCCGCGTTGCGGCTCGTAGAAGCGGAACAGCAGGCGCGAGATCGTCGACTTGCCGGCGCCCGAGGGGCCGACGATCGCGATGGTCTTGCCGGCGGGCACCTCGAAGGAGACCCCGCGCAGGATCGGCCGCTCCGGCACATAGGCGAAATGGACATCCTCGAAGGTGACGGTGCCGGCGTGGACGTCGAGCGCCGGAGCCCCCGGCCGATCCTGGATCTCCGGATCGCGGCCGATCAGCGAGAACATCTGCTCGATGTCGAGCGTCGCCTGCTTGATCTCGCGGTAGACGGTGCCCATGAAATTCAGGGGTATATAAAGCTGGATCAGCATGGCGTTGATCAGCACGAAATCGCCGACCGTGTTCGTGCCGGCCTGGAAGCCGCGCACGCACATCACCATCGAGATGGTGAGGCCCGCCGCGAAGATCGCGGCCTGGCCGAAGTTCAGCCAGGCGAGCGAGGTGTAGGCCTTGATCGAGTTGCGCTCATAGCGCGCCATGGAGAGATCGTAGCGCGCCGTCTCGCGCGCCTCGGCGCCGAAATACTTCACCGTCTCGTAGTTTAGCAGCGAGTCGATCGCCTTGGCGTTGGCGTCGGTATCGGACTCGTTCATCTGGGCGCGGATGGCGATGCGCCATTCGGTGGCCTTGATGGTGTAGGCCATGTAGCCCACCACCATCACGACCAGCACGACGACATAGCGCCAGTCGAACAGCCAGAGCAGCACGGTGATGATCAGCGTGACCTCGATGATCACCGGCACGAGCTGGTTCAGGCCGAGGCGGACCATCTCCTCGATGCCGTTGCGGCCGCGCTCGAGCACCCGCGTCAGGCCGCCGGTCTTGCGCTCGAGATGGAAGCGCAGCGAGAGATGGTGGAGATGGCCGAAGGTCTGCAGCGCCAGCGTTCGCACCGCATGCATGAAGACCGGCGCGAAGATCGCGTCGCGCAGCTGCACGAAGGCGGCCGAGCCGACGCGGGCAAAACCGTAGATCACCGTCAGCGCCAGCGGTGCGCCGACGAGGAAGGGCAGCCAGTTCGACAGCGTCGTCGGGTTGTTGGCGAGCGCATCCGTCGCCCATTTGAAGGTGAAGGGCACGCCCATCAGCACCAGGCGGCCAATCACCAGCAGGACGAAGGCGGCGACGACGCGCTGACGCAGATCGGCCCGCTCAGGCGGCCAGAGATAGGGCCAGAGTGCCTGGAAAGTGGCGATGAAGCCGGAGCCGGGCTGGAGCACGGCGGCACGCGCGAGGGGCGCCGGAACCGGCGTGGCAGGCGAGGACATTGAAATGCTTCCAAATGGAACCGCCGATATAGGCGGATTCTCTTGGGAATGCAGGGGGCGAGAGGAGAAATTGCGCGTAGCCTCGCTTCGTCAGGGCGCCACGCCATTCCACCAGCTGATATCAGCCCGGCGGCTGCCTTCGATCACCAACCGCGCATTCGGCAGGTCGTTGCTCTCGACCCAGGCACGCGCAGCCTCCTCGCTGCGACCAAGATCGGTCCAGCGGGCGAGCAGGCGGCGCTCCAGCTCGGTGATCGGCACTTCGATGAAAGTCGTCAGATCGAAGAGCGGTGCCAGCTCGGACCAGGGCGCTCGGTCGAGCAGAAGGTAGTTGCCCTCGACCAGTACGTAGCGGGCATCGACCGCGACGATCGCTGCACCCGCCCGGGCAAGGTCGGCCTGCCGATCGAAGACCGGGACGGCAACGGGCTCCTCGCCTGAGTGGATGCGCCGCAACGTCGCTTCGAGCCCGACGCAGTCGAAGGTCTCTGGCGCGCCCTTGCGCTGGCGCAGGCCCATCGCGTCCAGCATGGCATTGTCGAAATGGAAGCCGTCCATCGGCACCAGCGCCGCCGCCCCCGCCGGCAGCGCTGCGAGCAGGCGCTCGCTCATCGTCGACTTGCCAGCTCCGGGAGAGCCAGCGAGCGCAACGACAATGCGGTTCAGGCCATGCGCTCGCCCCACGATCTCGGTGGCGATGTCTTCGACGGTCTGCATGGTCAAAGGTCCGGAATGCCCGCAATGCCGCGGCAGGATCGGCGAGGTCGGCAACAGCCGCAACACAACATTGCCGCCATGAAGCGGCGCCGATCAGGCCTTGTTCTCGTCGCAAGAGCGATGTCAGACTAGCCTAAAGCCTTTAAAGGCTGAGCTTGGAGAAGACGCTCATGACGCTTCGACGCATCCTTCCCGCCGCCTGTGCGCTCGCGCTGCTGCCCGTCGTGCCGGCGCTCGCGCAATCGCGCCCGCCGGCGCAGATCAAGATCACCAATGCCCGCACCGTGCCGCTGGAGTCGCTGGAGATCACCACCACGGGCGAGCAGGCCCGGCTCGTCGGCAAGCTCGCCAAGCCGCTGGCGCCCGGCAAGAGCATCATGATCAAGCTCAACAAGCCGGCCGGCTGCAGCTATTACCTGCTCGGCAAGTTCAGCGACGAGAGCGAAAGCGACAATGACGGCATCGACCTCTGCAAGGAGAAGTCGCTGCGCCTGACGGAGTGAGAACACGCGTCATGCTCGGGCTTGACCCGAGCATCTTTGAATCCAGCTAGCTGGTCCTGAGATTCTCGGGTCGGCGCTGCGCGCCGCCCGAGAATGACGGGTGTCCTGCCCTAAGCCGTCGCGCCTTCGCGCATCAGCTTGTAGGTGATCGAGTCGACCAGCGCCTGGAACGAGGCGTCGATGATGTTGGCGCTGACGCCGACCGTGGTCCAGCGCTCGCCGGTCTCGTCGGCAGATTCGATCAGAACGCGGGTGACCGCGTCCGTACCCCCCTGGAAGACACGGACCTTGTAGTCCACCAGCCTCAAGCCGCCGATCAGCGACTGGTAGCGGCCGAGGTCCTTGCGCAGCGCCAGATCGAGCGCATTGACCGGGCCGAGCGCACTTTCGGCGACCGAGATCAGGGATTCCTCGCCGACCTTCACCTTGACGATCGCCTCCGAGAAGGTGACGAGCTCGCCGAGCGCATTGTAGCGGCGTTCGACATTGGCGGTGAAGCGCTCGATCTCGAAATAGGCCGGCAGTTCGCCGAGGATGCGCTTCGCGAGCAGATAGAACGACGCATCGGCGCCCTCGAAGGCATAACCCTGCGCCTCCTTCTCCTTCAGCTCCTCCAGCACGCGCGAGAGCCTTGGATCGTCGCGGCCGATGGTGACGCCGATGCGCTCCAGCTCCGCGACGAGGTTCGATTTGCCACCCTGGTCGGAGACCAGCACTTTCCGGACATTGCCGACCAGATCAGGCGCGACATGCTCATAGGTGCGCGGATCCTTCAGCACGGCCGAGGCGTGAATGCCGGCCTTGGTGGCGAAGGCGGAGGCACCGACGAAGGGCGCGTGCCGGTTCGGCGCGCGGTTGAGCATCTCGTCGAGTGCGCGCGAGACATGGGTTAGTTCGCCGAGCTCGGCCTCGCCGACACCGAGGCTGAAGCGCCGATTGTAGCGCTCCTTGAGCTTCAGAGCGCCGATCAGCGTGACGAGGTTGGCATTGCCGCAGCGCTCGCCGAGGCCATTCAGCGTGCCCTGGATCTGGCGCACGCCTGCCTCGACCGCCGCCAGCGAATTGGCGACGGCGCAGCCGCAATCGTCATGGGCATGGATACCGAGATGATCGCCCGGAACGACCTTCGCGACCTCGGCGACGATGCGCCCAACCTCGTCCGGCAAGGTGCCGCCATTGGTGTCGCAGAGCACGACCCAGCGCGCGCCAGCCTCATAGGCGGTGCGGGCGCAGGCGAGCGCATAGTCGGGATTGGCCTTGTAGCCGTCGAAGAAGTGCTCGCAATCGAGCATCACCTCGCGGCCGACAGCCTTGGCGGTCGCGACGCTGTCGCGGATGCCATCGAGATTGTCTTCCAGCGAAATCTCGAGCGCGACATGGACGTGATAGTCCCAGCTCTTGGCGACGAAGACGATGGCGTCGGCCTTCGCGTCGAGCAACGCGGCGATGCCGGGATCGTTCGCGGCCGAGCGCCCTGCCCGCTTGGTCATGCCGAAGGCGGCGAACTTCGCGCGCTGCGTCGGCTTGCTCGCGAAGAAGGCGGTGTCGAGCG
>JAESGH010000559.1_pt1 | contig 9825 bp, 13 predicted proteins | sample 9269641 | NCBI WGS metagenome assembly JAESGH01 (sample SAMN14515345, study PRJNA621665) | algae metagenome | isolation source: Phormidium tanganyikae FI6-MK23 and co-occurring heterotrophs from granitic... | place: USA: Fort Irwin, California | collected 1998-05-24
GTGATGGAGACGGCGTGTGGATTGCACAATTTTCGCCTTGACCACCGCCAGTTGAAATTCGCTTAGTTTGATGAGTACTTGGAAACCAGTTTGAATTCCTACTGCCTGCTATTTCCGATAAAGTTTAGTTTGATCATCTGTTTAGAGCGTTGGATCAGCCTTACTTCTACCGTCATGATGGGGTGACTTCTGAAATGCAGCTTGCATTGCGATTCTGTCCCAGCCTTGGCTTGAGGTGATTTTGAATCGCTGCTGAATCCAGGGTTGGAATTCGTTGAACGCTTTTTCTTGTTCAGTTGGAGGTAAACCGAGGCCGGCTCTGGCGCTGCGGTAGCTGTCGAGAAATGATCTTAGTCGCGTGATAGAAACATTGCCTAAAAACATTCCAGGTCGGGTTTTGATATCCCGAAGCAATTGATATAAATATTCGCTTTGCATCGAAAACCGAGCTTCATTCACATCTTGCATAAGATAATCCTCAAAAATCAATCTCAGTCACTTGAAACGATCGATTGAAGTAAAGACGACTCGGAAACATTAAGTTCGCCATCCAGTTCTCTCGATCGATGCCATCTGGATGATGGTTATCGAACACGGTTTCCTGGTTCTGAATGATAACCGCAATTCCTACATGATAGTTGTTGCTTGAAATTGCATCTCCTCTGATGCTGTCATCGTAAATGTACTGGGCACGGCTGCTGATCATCGACTCGCAAGCAGTGAAAAACACTTGCACAGCGAGCATCGAAAGCAAAGGGTTCTGTCACTACAAATGCACCAATGGCATCAAGGGGCATTTGGGCAGTCGATACGCTAGGGTTGTCATTTTTCACGCACTGCACCAAAGCGAATGTCACCGATGACCAAGGATTGATTGAGATGCTGATTGACAACTTGGATTATTTTCGATCACAATCTTGCTCGATCATGGCTACCATCCTGGCACGCTCCAGATGGCACTGGAACTGTTCTACCCACAAATCATGACCAAGATTCGCTTTCAACTTGCTCCGAAACCGACGAAAGCTGAGAAAGCCGCACAGGGCAAATCTGGGTTTGTTCCGGTTGCAACCCGATGGATTATTGAGCGCAGCCCTGAAGGAGGGTTTCCCTCTGTAGGGGACTGTGCAAGAGAGCGCTCAAATGCTTAGATGGAACGGTGCAAGAGCTTAGTGAAAAACTTTGAGCGAACCCTGGATCCTGCCAATGCGAAGATCAATCTCTGCTTCATCCGCTTGATGCTGAAGCGCCTGGCGTATGAATACGATCCCAAATGGGTTCTATAGAAGTAGAAATTTTCACTTACACCACTAACAGTTTCTACCGCCTCTGTCACAGTTCTCACATTTCGATCGCGCAAAACTTCCTGCGGCACAACCTGAATCGATTGAGGAATGTCCCGAATCGACGTATCTGTTCGAGTTGCTGTACTCGCGCATTTGGCACCCGATAGCCTCTCTCCCCCTGCCCCGCCACCGTAATCTCTTCTTCTAATCCTTCCTCTGGTGTCACTGCCAACACTAACCCCTGTCCCGCAACCACATCCGCACTCGGTAGATTATTCAGCCCAGTAATACTAATCCGAATGCTCGTTGCATCCGCTTGAGTCACCGTAATGCGACTAATCCCTTCAACTTCACACCATTACAAATCGTTAACAATAGACAATACTGGAGATCTGAGTGAAATTGGAAGCCCTTTTGGCAGCTAGACGGACTTTCTTTCAACTGAGCGATCGACGAAACTGATCCCGAATGCCGTAAAATCACCGCATGAGCTTTGATACCACCTGTCGCCGCCTAGCTAATTCCCCGAAGACTTTGCCAGTTGGCTGCTAGGCTACCGCGTTCCCCTGACTGAACTGAGTTCCGACTGAATTATCAATCGAGCCAATTCGCGCCGATAGCGTCATCCTGCTGCAAGGACAAGCCGAAATCGTGCATATCGAATTCCAGACCGATCCAAAAGACGACATTCCCATGCGATTAGCTGATTACCGCTTACGGCTGCATCGCAAATTCCCAGAAAAGACGATTCACCAAGTCGTGATCTACCTACGAGAAACACGATCGGAGCGAGTGTATCAGAACTATTTCGAGATTGCCGGAATGTATGCTGAGTACAGCGTGGTGCGAGTTTGGGAGGTTCCGGCTGAGGAATTGCTGCCGTTTCCGGGTCTGCTGCCGTTTGCCGGATTGAGTCGCAGCAATGACCCGATTCGCATCCTACGGTGGGCAGTCCGGGAGATCCTCAACATTCCAGACGCAGCCCAGCAACATGAAGCGATGGCAGCCACCTACATCCTCGCTGGGCTAAAATTTGAGGAGACGACGATCGCACAAATTATCAGGAGAGACGTGATGCAAGAGTCTGTCACTTACCGAGCCATTTTGAGAGAAGGTGTCGAACAGGGAATCGAACAGGGAATCGAACAGGGAATTGAACAGGGAATTGAACGGGGACGACAGGAAATTGCGCTAAATCTATTGCGTGAAGGTGTCTCGATCGACATTATCAGCCGCACAACCGGACTTTCCATCCAAACCGTTCAGCAACTTCAGCAACAGAGCGATCGCTCAAACTAGCAGCAAGTACATCGAGCATTAAGTTAAACGTGGATGTGCCGAAACAAGCCCGAAATCCCTGCTTCAAAGCGCGATCGTTCATTCCAGCTAACCGCGCTAACTCAGAGAGCGAAGGCGGATTCTCTAATCGTTGCAGTAAAATCTTTCTCGCTGCATGAATACGATCGCGACTTTTAGCTTAAGTCTTGCAGATTCAGCATTTGTGCAAAACGAGACTGAGGCTGACTCACTAATATTTGTCGATCGCCATATTCCACCACTTTTCCTTGCTCTAGAATCAAGATTTGGTTGGCTCGTTGTACTGTCTGCAAGCGATGAGCAATGATGATTCCCGTGCGATTGGCTAGAAGCTTATCGATCGCCTCTTCAATTGATTTTTCGGTTTGCGGATCTAATCGAGAAGAAGCTTCATCGAGAATGACTAAGCTAGGATTCTTTAGAAAGACTCGAACCAATGCCAATAATTGCGCTTGCCCGGAGGACAATCCACCGCTGTCTGCTCCCAACTGAGTATTCAGTCCATCAGGAAGAGATCGCAGCCACGATGCTAATCCTAATTCCTCCAGCGTCTCTAGAATGCAATGATCTGGAATTCTAGTATCAAAGAAGGTGAGATTATCCCGCACGCTGGCTTGGAATAGCTGTACATCTTGCGTCACTAGCCCAACGCGCTGACGGAGTTCTGAGAGCGGAAGGGACGCGATCGCACAATTCCCCAAGCGAATTTCACCCGACTGAATCTCATACAATCGCAACAGCAATCGAGCGATCGTACTTTTGCCGCTGCCTGTCTGTCCCAATAGCCCCAGAATCTGACCTGCGGGAAGTTCAAAGGATAAGTTGTGCAGCGTCCAGTTTTCAGATTCGTACTGGAAGTAAACCTGTTGAAAAGCAACAGCACAGGTTCCAATTGGCAAAACGGCTTGTCCTTGATCCTCGATCTTTGGCTGTGTGTCGAGAAGTTCTTGAATTCGATGAATACTTGCTTCTACTTGTTGTAGTTGCTCTAGTTCTTCTCGAATACGTTCGATCGGTTGTGCTAGAAGATTCGTATAGTGAAAAATGAGATAAGCAGTTCCGATCGTAATTGCATTCTTAGACCAAAGATAGGCAGAAAGAGAAAGCGCGATCGCATTTCCAACCGTGAACAATCCTACACTGCTAAACCATAGAACGGTACTCGCAAACCTAGCCTTTTGATAAACCGGGAGCCAGCGTCGCAGCAAACTATAAAAGCGAATCATCACATAACTAACTGCACCATTCGCCCGAATATCTTCCCGTCCCGCAATGTGTTCGCCGATTGTGCCATAGTACTCAGCACTGATCTGGCGATACTCTGCCCAAGGTGCGATCGCCATTGCTCTTTGTGCAAGTAATACCGATAGAGCAATCACCGAAAACGCAGTTAAGCTAAATCCAGCTAAACGATTCTCGAAACATAGGACAACGAGAATTCCAACTAAGAGAATGCCATTTCCCAACACATGAATCACTAACTGAGAAAAGAACTTAGAAAGCAAATTCACATCGCCATCGATTCTTTCAAGCAATTCCCCAGGAGTATGCGCTTTGTGAAACGATAAGTCTAACCGTAAACAGTGTGCTGCCAAGTCCACTCGGAGCGAATTAGTCGCAGTCCAAGCAACGATCTCACCGAGATAGGTTGCCACGATCGCTGCCCCTTGAGTTAGAAGCGCGATCGCAGTAAACGCAATTGTCGCACTCAGTAAAGCTTGTTGCGATCCGCCTTGAACCGCCGTATCGATAAAGTAACCTAAGATTTGCGGATTGATAATTTGGAGAGCAATGCTGCTGAGGAGTGCGATCTCGAGTCCGATAACCTGCTTCCATTGCGGTTTAAGGTAGTCTGCCAGGAGCAATCCGTACTGTTGGAGAGGAATTTGCATGGCAGCACTAGCTCAAGACCTGGGAAACACCACAGCACAGTCTACCGTGAAGGGATTTCATCAGGTAAGATGCTTTTGACTCCTAGCAGGAGTTTTTTGGCTCCTAGACGGAATTTTTAGGAATCGCCTGAAAGCAGATACAATAACGCATATTCAAGACACGGAGAACTCCAATGCTTGAGATCGACCTGAAAAACTTGCCAACGAGTGAAGAACTGCCCTGTTCTGACGATACCCCTGTGGATAACGAAGACCAAAACCTCTTGCCGAATGTGCTGCTATTTCTGCTCAACTCAATTTGGGCAACTCGGATGGATTGGTACTTTGGCGTAGATATGGCGGTGTATCACACCACGGGTGAAAATCCTCGGATTCCAGTCGTCCCCGATGCCTTCTTGAGTCTGAATGTGGAGCGCAAAAAAGGCGGCAAGTCGCGCTGTAGCTAGGTGGTGTGGGAAGAGGATGGCGTTGTCCCGATCATGACGCTCGAAATGGTGTCGCACAAACTTGGCGGAGAGTATGATGAAAAGATGGCGATTTATGCCCGCTTAGGGGTGCTGTACTACGTCATCTACAACCCAGAATTTTGGCGACGAGACAAGCATGAACCGTTTGAGGTTTACAAGTTGGTGAATGGCAAATACCAGTTGCAGAGCGGAGAGCCGTACTGGATGCCAGAGATTAGATTAGGGATTGGACGAGGGCAGACGAGGTTTGGCAATCTACCGCAGGAGCAGTTAGCCTGGTTTGACGATCGAGGCCATCGCTACCTCACCCCAGAGGAACAGGTGACGCAGGAACGGCAACGGGCAGAGCAAGCCCAGCAACGCGCACAGCAGCTAGAGGCATTTTTGCGATCGCAAGGCATTGATCCCGATAACTTGCCTAATCCGTGAAGCGATGCTTATTCTGCACGATTGGGCTGGCGATCGTACTGCCACGCCGAACCAATTGGATCGTGTCCATAGGCTTTAGATACAGTGGAGCAAAAACGGCAATCGAGTTGAATAAATTGGGTTATCGTCATTGGATTCAAAGAACTCGCGTGATTGTTTACTGATCCGATACTTTAACAAGCCGTCCAGAAGTTATCTCCATTACATCTACTTCAATAGATATTTTTCTAAGTCATCAATCACCCACAGCGTTTGTGTTGGTGTACTGGCAACATGCCAATAGTCCCCTACAGAATAAACGCTATTCTGCTGAATAGCGTTTAACGTTTGCCACAGTGGATCAGTTTGTAATTGATGCAATGAATCTTTGGCAGACTGAGCAATTTGAGATGTTGCGCCAAAAGTCCAGGCAAAAATCACATTTCCATCAGCCCCTTGCATAGTCTCTTTGCTAATGACAATTTGAAACGGTGCTTTGCCAATTACCCCTTTATCTTGAAATGAGGGACGGGCAAAACCAATATCACTTAAGATAGTCCCTGTAAAAGAATTTCTTAGGTAAAGACCAAGCCTGTTATCTGTATAGACCCGCACAAGCGAGACTTCTATCTCCTGCTGTTTCCCTTGCAATTGGGCTTGTAATTTTTGTACACGTTGCTGATAGTTAGCCATGAGTTGTTTAGCTTGTTGAGCTTTTCCTAAAGCCTCTGCATACAGGGCAAAGGAATCTTTCCATAGATTTGAATCTACAAGCACCGTTGGCGCGATCGCACTGAGCTTGTCATATTCGTTTGAGTCCCATTTACTGCCTAAAATCAGGTCAGGTTGCAACGTCAAAATTCTCTCCAAATTGATCTGTTCGCTCTGTCCCAACAACACCACGTTCTGTATTTTAGTTGCCCAGGATACTGAAATATTGGAATTCACTCCGACTGGCTCTAACCCAAGCGAAAATACGGCATCTACTGCGTGTTCACTAATGGCAACAATCCGCTTTGGATTTTCAGGAACGCAGGCTTCTCCCATCGCGTGCTGCACCCTCCGACAAGGTACTGCCGCCTGGTGAGCTATAGAGACTGTACGACTCTTCATCATGTCTCTCCTACAGGCTGAAATGATCAGCGTCATGACTATCACGGTGAGTAGCCATTGGAAACGCCTGTGCCAGTGGATCAGTATCCATAGCTTGCGAATGAATTGGCTAATTCTGATATTTTGCATCGTGCGGATGTCAAAGTAGAGAGGTCAAAATTCGATTGAGAACCGACCGACAACGGTTAGGGGGCACCGGGTTGGTTTATAGTTCTGCCAGATGTGGATTCGTAGTATTCTGCATCAAACAAGTTCTTGACATTCAACTGAACTCTGGTATTGCTCCTTCCGATGGAGAATTTGTACCAGGCTGCCAGATCAATGGTTGTATAACCAGGGAGAAAGTAGGTGCCATCTCTACCCTCATTTCTGCTAGTAGTAAAGACACCCGCACCAAGCCCCAATCCTTTCAAGTCACCCGACTGCAATTCGTAGGTTAACCAAAGGCTGCCAGTATGTTCTGGAGCATTGAAGGGTCGCAAGCCTTCGAGACCAGAGTTATCTTTCGTAATTCTTGCATCTGTGTAAGCATAAGACGCAATCAGATTTAAACCAGGAGCAAGTTCCCCGACCACATCCAGTTCAACGCCCCGGATGCGCTGTTCCCCAATTAGGACGCTAAAATCTGGGTTGTTTAGATCCGTGGTGTCAATGTTTTGTTGGGTCAGGTCATAATATGCCAAGGTTGCAGCCAGTTTGCCATCAAGCAATTCTGTTTTTATACCGACCTCAAATTGTTCTCCGGTTGCTGGCTCTAGGGATGAACCGTCAACCGTAAAGCCGGTCTGCAGGATAAATGATTGGCTGTAGCTGGCGTAGAGTGAGATCGGCTCAATTGGTCGGTAGACAATACCAACACGCGGGCTAAAAGCGCTGTCTTGGAAATCCGTATCTGATCCAAAGAAATTATTGCCGTTATTAACAGCATCAAATCGTCCTCCCAAAATAACAATCAAATTATCCAGCAGTGAAATCTGATCCTGAACATAAATCCCTAGCCATTTTGTTGTTTCTTTAAAGTCGGATGTGCGGAAATTGGAGGTTGGTCTGGGAGTGCCATACACAGGATTAAGCACATCAATGGGAAAGGTTGCTCTTGAGGTGATTCCCTGATTCAGAAGCTGTTGCTGTCGTAAATCCAACCCTGCTAGAAGCGTATGCTTCACACTACCAGTAGAAAATTTGCCTACGACATCTGTGATCAAGCTGAACTCCTCGGTTTTGACTAAAGCATCTTGGTAGGTGCGATTCAGAGTGCGATTGTCGTTGCGGAGAGATCCAGCCCGAAAAACCTCTCGATCTCCTTGGTAGTAGTGGTATCGGAAGATATTTCTAAGCTTCCAGTTTTCGCTGAAGTCGTGCTCAAGCAAATAGCCAGGTGACAAATCGCTGGTTCGCTTTTTGTCACCTGGCTCACCTAAAAAGCGGCTAATGGGAACATCTCCAGGTTGGTTGCCGATCACCGGAATTATATTATCAAATGTGCGATCATCATTTAAATATTCCAGATCAATCGTTAAACGAGTTCTATCAGAGAGCTTAAACGTGAGAATGGGCGAAACATATATACTTTCACTATCGATAAAATCTCGAAAGGAACCAGAATTGGTATAAGCAACATTCAATCCATACAGAACACGCTTGTCCTCGGTTAGGGGTCCTGAAATATCCAGCGTGGGACGATAAAGCTGATAGCTGCCAATTTGGAAATTCAAGGAGTAGAACGGATTCTCTAATGGCTTCTTGGTAACGATATTAATGATGCCTCCCGGTTCACTCTGTCCGTAAAGAACAGATGCTGGACCTTTCAGCACCTCAATGCGCTCTATACCAGCAACTTCAATCAGGCTGTTTGATCGTGTCGGAAATCCGTTCCTAAAGAGAGAACTTTGCTCAAAACCCCGAAGGTGAAACGTTGCTTGATTAGAAACGTTAGCATTATTGTTTGCAGGACGAACACCACTAACATTCCGCAAGGTATCTTCAAGGCTGACTGCCTGTTGATCTTCAATCATCTGGCGGGGAACCACTTGGATGGATTGGGGAATATCTCGCAGGGGCGTATCCGTTCGGGTCGCAGTCGTGGCATTGGGAACGACATAGCGAGAACCGGGGCGATCTCCCGTCACCACAACTTCCTCATCGGGTTCGTCCGCTTGTGGGTTAAGAGGATGTTTTAAAAGTTGTAGCGGGTTAGATTTTACGCCAACCGCCTCACCATGATGCGAATCATTGCGAGATAGATCCAGGTCTCCGACGTTTCCGGTAGTAACTCATCGTCTCGAACTAAGCGGCGACAGTGCATCAGCCAACCGAAAGTTCGTTCAACGACCCACCGCTTTTTGAGCAACACGAAGCCCTTCGTCTGTTCAGGTCGGAGGACGGCTCGCACAATCCAATGACAGAACGCAATCACCCACTGCATGAAGGGTTCGCCATCAAAACCACCGTCCACCCAGATCGTGTGCAGGCGAGAGACCGCTTTGCCTCGTTGGCGCACTCGTTGGAGGACTGTTTTGCCGCCTTCGCGCGCTCCTGCGCTGGCGGCGGTGACAAATACGCGCAAAACCAACCCCAGCGTATCGACGGTGAGAAATCACTTGCGTCCTTTGATCAGCTTGCCTGCATCAAAGCCTACCGCTTGATGCACACCAGCGGCGCTTTTCACTGACTGACTATCCAGCACTGCTTCTGATGGACTCGGAAGCCTTTCCTGTTCAATCCGACTGCAACGGTACAAGCGATTATGAATGTTCAGCCATGTTCCGTCTTTGCGCCAGTTGCGAAAGTAGGTATAGACCGTTTGCCAGGCTGGAAAATCACCGGGTAACGCCCGCCACCGCACTCCTTCAACCAGATTGTAGAAGATGGCATTGAGAACGTCCCACAAATCGACTTCTCGCGGTCGTCCACCGGGTTTTGCTGCTTGCAATAGGTCATGCAATAATTCATATTGAGCAAGGGTGAGGTTGCTAGGATATGCTTTACTCATGGCTCTCTCGGTGCTGTAGTTGTTGTATTTACAGCGTATTACTGGAGAGCTTTTTTACACCCTCGATTATCTTTTAAAACATCCTCTTAGGCAACAACTCAGATCGCGCCAAAACGGGAGGTATGTTTCTAGTTCTGGAGAAAGGACTTTGATTGCTTTTTCGTAGTTCTGATGCAGCAGATGGACAATCGGAGACACCCCCTTCCAGGTCATGTTCGCTGCTCAACATAGAGCAGTCTGAATCGAATCGAGAACTGTTGCGTTCCAGTAGTTTTCGAGTGCTGCCCAACAGCGTTCAATGGGATTGTACTTGCTGTGATAGGGCGGGTAGTAGACGAGATGCACTCTCA